>Ga0207433_10000126_pt1 | contig 181382 bp, 145 predicted proteins | sample YelNatPaOPGAMG01_FD_187559 | JGI IMG/M metagenome (GOLD analysis project Ga0207433, IMG submission 187559) | Hot spring thermophilic microbial communities from Obsidian Pool, Yellowstone National Park, USA - OP-RAMG-01 (SPAdes) (version 3) | ecosystem: Environmental > Aquatic > Thermal... | reverse complement strand
GAAGTACGATCTGGCCGCCGACGATTTCTGCCTGCACGAATTCTTCGCCACGGAAGCCGCTTTTCTGGCGATCCTGATGCTGTTCAATCTGCTGGCGGAGTTCCAACGCGCCGCCGGCATGCCGCGCTATCGGCAACCGGCCAGCTTGCGCGTCGAGGTGTTCTTGTGCGGAGCCATTTTGGGCCGCGCCGGGCATCGCACGGTCCTTCATCTCTCCTCGGCTTGGGGAGGCCTCGAACACCGTAACGCCTTGTTCGACCGCCTGTTAGCTTACTTCGTTCCAACTTTGCCGAAGTTGAAACTTGAACCGTCAACGTGAGGGAGACCGCCCGTGCCCAAGGCCCTATTTCGAGCAGATTTCGGGCTTCAACTTCGGAATCCGGGTTTACACCGCACTACCCCCATGACTCATCTCCCTTCGATGGTATTCTCATACCATTCGCTGAATTTTCAGTCTTAACCGTTTGTCTCAATTTTGGGGACAAGTCCAACAAGAGCCTCTCATCATCTGATTCCTCTCCCAGAATGCGACTCCAACTTACGAATTCGGGTTGGAGGGATAGAGGTGTCAAACCGTCTGCTGAGCTTGAACTTGAGGTGTCGGTTGTTGGCTTTCAATTCCCGGCTTCGCTGCCATCGAAGTGATTCAGGTTCGGTGTTTGAGACCCGTTATAGAACAAGCCGAAATGTCGGGATGCCAATGAGAACAACTGCAACCCCCAAGAAAGCTTGAAGGGGATTATGGATGGCCAACAAGAAAAGCAGCACGCCGACGAAGATGAGAAATGCCAGGGGCGTGAATGGATAACCTGGGATGCGAATCGTAGGTCCGTCGCTAACGCGTCTCTTTAACCGAATTATGCCGGCGACGGTCAAGCCAAGGAAGACCACGGCGACAAAGATGAAATAGGCCACGATTGCATCGAACGTTCCGACGGCAACGAGAAACGACGCCAGCACAGCTTGAATGGCAATGGCACGGGCCGGCGTCCCGAATCGCGGGTGAGCCCGCGCGACCTGGTGAAAGAACAAGCCGTCGCGGGCCATAGCATAATAGACGCGAGGAGAAAGAATCAGCAGTGCCGCCAGGCTTCCAAGTACGCACAGCATCACGAGCGCTGCCATAATATCGCTGCCGGTCGCGCCAAACAGTCGCTGGCCGGCCTGGGCCATAAAGGTTTCATCTGAGGTAATACTCGCCATTGGAAGGAGATAGATGAACACACCCGTGACCAGAATATAGACCAAGGTTACAAGCGAAACGCCGATGGTGAGCGCCTGCGGCATGATGCGCTCCGGGTTGCGAACTTCCCCCGCGATCTTGGCTGCTTCCCACCATCCTCCGAATGAGTAGAATGCCGCGATTAGACTTGCAGCCAAGGCCGCGATGAACGGGGTCGAAGCAGCGCGCCTTGTAATGAACGGGCTGAAGTGAGACCAATTTCCCAGCCGAAGTGCAACGGCCCAAACTACGAGCAACATCAGGGCTCCAATCTTCAGCCACGTGAGCGTTTGAAGGAAGGCTGCACCAAGCCGGGCTCCGTAAATATTTGCGGCAGCCAGCGTGAGAATGACGACGATGCCCAAAAACTTCTCATCAGCGGGGGTAATTCTCGCAACCGATCCTGCATATGCGGCAAGTCCAACCGCCAGTGATGCCGTCACGCCGGGGTCGAGAACGAGAAGCTGCATCCAGCCGTAAAGGAATGCGACACGCGGACCGTAGGCTTCCCGGAGATAAACGTACGCTCCCCCAGCTTCCGGATAGCGCGCTGCGAGACCGCCAAAGCAGAGTGCGCCGGAAACGGCCATGAGCCCCATCATGAGCCACACGATGAGCAGCCAAAATGGCGAACCCAGTTGCCGCGCCATGCCTGCAGGTGTTAGGAAGATACCAACGCCGATGGCTTCTCCGACCGTGGCGGCCACTGCGGAGCCAAGCCCCAACTGCCGCCGGAGACCGCCTAGCTGGGACGCGGAGTCCGGCGAAATGACACTGCCCGGGTTGAGGAGGGATCGGTCTGATCGAGGGCGGACCATTTACCCGTCTCGCCCCACACCTAGAGCATCCGCAACGCGGTTGATGTAATTGAACCACGAGGCGATGAGGGTGATCTGGAGAATGGCCTTGTCGTCAAAGCCAGCCTCGCGAAGGCGTTCGTGATCCGCGCGACTTATTTTCGTTGCATCCTTAGTGAGCTGGACCACGTAATCCACCATCACGCGCTCTGCCTCTGTTAGCGGCGCCTTCGTGTAATCGGTCTCCAGCGCTTTTACCAAATTTTCATCTAAAGTGACTCGACGCAGAAACTCTGCGTGGGATTCAATTCAATAGTGGCAACGATTGGTGACCGACACCATCGTCGTGATGATCTCGTGCTGACGGCGGCTCAAGGGCAGCTCCGGCGACATCAAGACTCCGAACGTGGAAAAGGCATGGTAAAGAGCGTCGGGAATCAGGCTGTGCGATTCGACGATCTGCGCGCCGCCGCCTTCATTCGCATGGACGGGCGTGGCGTATTCGACGGGATAAAGCTTCCTCTGGGATTCCAGCGCGCGGCGCAAAGCCTCGTCTGCTTCAGCCATTGGAATAGTTTTAATCCAAGTCATTGGACGTTCTCCTCCTGGTTTCAAATTTAATTCGTACTCAGAACCGTTACTGCGCGTCGTGCACCGCCTTCACATTCTGGATTACGATGGCGCGCGAGCCACCCCTTTCGTACACGGTGCCGGTCACGACAACCCGGTCGTCGGCGAAAGGCAGGAGCTGCCTGTTCTGCCCGGCAGCAGGGACCTTATCGGAAATAGGCCAATAAATCTTCCCAGTACTCGATAGGATGACCAGCGGCGAACCGGCCTTGGCGCAAGCGATGGCGCATTCACGACTGACTGGTCTCTTAAGATTCTTGACAAAGGTGCAGGCAGAATCTATCACGTAGCCATTAATCGTCGCCGGCTGTCCTCCTGCCTGAGCGGTCCCCGTTGCCAGTGTCGTTGCGAGAATGAAAAAGACGGCGACGGCATAGGTTTTCATTCGTTTGCCTCCAAGTTTAAAATTTAATTCGTACTCGGGACCGTCACCGTCCCAACAACCGCGTGCAATGAATTCAATGGCTCGCTGCCTCGATTCATGGCCCTTTCCGGTCAGAACAGAAGTTTCAATGCAAACTGGATAAGCCTTGGCTGAAGCGCCTGCTGAACTTGGCCAAACGTGGGCGAGCTGATGTCACTATTCGGCAGCCCAAGATTGACACGGTTGAAAAGGTTAAAAAATTCAGCCCGGAACTGGAGCGTCTTCGATTCGGCGAGAGGAATGTCCTTGAACGCTGAAAAATCCCAGTCTGCGAAACCCGGTCCTTGAACCACATTTCTGCCTTCCGTCCCATAAACGCCCGCCGGCGTCGTGGATAGGTTAATGCGGCGGAACGCGCTTGTGTTAAACCATTCCGCCACGGTCTTCGGTCCGTTATTAGGGTTGCCGACAAGGTTGGGCCGGAAGGCCGAAAATCCAGTAATTTCGGGCGCATCGTAATTGAAACTCTCGTCCACGACGGTGAAAGGAGTTCCCGTCATGTAAGTTGTGATGCCGTTTACCTGCCAGTTCCCCAGTATGTACTCATACCACTCCCGAGGCTGCTTCCAGAACGGCAGCGCCCATTCGTAACTCAGGACAAAGCGATGACGTGCGTCAAAAAGAGACCGGCCCCATTCTGCGTTGAGATCAAATGGATTCTGCGCCAGGTCGTTGTCGCCCGCAACGTCTTGCGAAGAGGACCCCGCGATATTGAAGGATGAGACATCATCAAGCGCCTTCGAGAAAGTGTAAGAAGCAAGCATAGAGAGACCATGCCCGAATCGCTTTCGCAAACTCGCTTCCAGGGCGTTATAGGAGGAATTCGCGCCGCCGCTAATCAAACCAATCGAACTGTAGGTGCAGTTGCCCGAAGCATTGGGCATGCAATAAGGCCGCTGGTGGTCAATGTTGTTCTGCTGATCGGCCCATGTCTGCCCTGGCCGAGGAATCGAGGGATTATCTTCAATGAGGCGCGGCAATTTGGTTCCCTTCGTCCCCACATAGTCGATTTCAAAGAGCCAGTCTGTGCCGAAGGACCGCTGAATGTTGAAATTCCAGTCCTGGGCGTATGGCAGGCGCAGGTGGGGGTCGAGCGTGAGGAGCGTCATGGTTGACCCGAATGGCGCCGCGAATGGGTTGCCGTTGGCAAAGGGGTTGGAAAGACTGCCGGGAAAAAGCAACTGCGGTGTTCTGATGTACGGCGGAGCGCTGACAGGGGCCTGCAAAGGGCCGCCGGGACCATTGTAGCACGGGTCGTAAAAGATCCCGTAAGCCGTGGTTATCAGCCACTTCGCGCTTCCTGTCGGGTCCCAGGCCAGCCCGATGCGAGGCGCGAAAGCGTCTTTTTCCGTGGGAATCAATCCTGCAGGAACGCCCGCGTCGCCGGGATACAGAAGTCCCGGCGGCGCGTCGGGCATTACCTTGGATTGCACGCCGGGCTCGAACAACGCCATCCGGTTACGAATCTCGGAATACGGGCCAGTCAGGTCGTACCGCAATCCGAGATTGAATGTCAGTCGAGGGCTGACTTTGTAAGTATCCTGGCCGTAGAAAGCAAAGTTGCTGCTTCGCAGCCCGCGTGAGAGGTCCCCCTGACCCGTCGGCGAATTGCCGCCGCCTTGCAGGAAGAGCAAAGGCTGGCCGACGAGGAAGCTCGCGAAGGCGTTGCTGATTGGAAACGGAATGAAAACGAAGAAACCGTTAGAAGCAATGCCAAAAACACTGTTGATCTGGTCGCGGCGGAAATCGCCTCCGAACTTCAACTCGTGCCGACCGTGAATCCATGTCAGCGATTCCGAAAGCGCATAGCTGTTTTGGATGGTGTCGCGAGGCCCAGTGATGGGGTCGCCAATGCTGGCGTAACCCCCTCCACCGAATTGAATGAAGGGCGGACCGGCTGCCTCCGCGAGTGTGGGCTGATATTGGAAACCTAGCGAAGCGGGAGAAGTGTGGTTCAGGTGCTCGTCAAAAAAGAATTTGTAACGAAGAAACGACAACCGCGTGATTCCGAGAAGCGCGGGGGAGAATGTGTGTGTTAGCTGGGCAACCACATCCTGAGGGCGATGCTCTTCCCCAACCGGAAAGCCCGGCACGCCGGCGCCGTTGGTTGAGAGCGGGTCGAACAGGCTGCTATGTCCGTACATGTAACGGAGCATTAAGACATTCTGCTGGTTAAAATATTGGTCGAGCCGCAAGCCGAACTGGTCTTCGTTATTGCGCAGAATTTGCGTCGCGTTATACAAATCCAGGACGCCGTATTTGTCTTTGGCGTTTGGCACGGGATAGAGTTGCAGGACTTTGGCCGCCGTCGGATCAATAAAGGGAAGCGTGTCATTCGGGAATGGCTGCGGGGGCTGTGTACATTGAGGCGGGTTGGGGCAGAGGTTGAGAAGCGGATCCACCTTGCCGTCGGAACCATAGGTCTCGGAAAAGTTGCCCTGCCGCTCGAGCATGGACGGGACTCGAATGCCGTTGATAGTTTCCGCCTGGCGGATACGGAGCCCCTCGTAATATCCGAAGAAAAACATCTTATTTTTGCGAATTGGGCCGCCCAGCACGCCGCCGAACTGGTTTTGGCGGTATTCATCCGCGCTGTTATACGACATGTTAGAAGCGTCCAGCTTGTTGTTGCGGAGGAATTCCCAGAGCGTACCGTGGACGTGATTCGATCCGGATCGGGTCACGATGTTGGTGGTTGAGCCCGCTTCGCCGCCATACTCGGCATTGGCCGTGCTGGTGAGGACCTTGAATTGTGCGATCGCGTCAGGGGGCGGTTCAAGCACGAAGCCGCCGTCCACGGCGTTGATGTTGGGAGCGCCGTCAATGAGGAAGTTATTCGACTCCGGCCGTTGTCCGTTGACGGCGTAACCTTCTCCTTCTCGCAGGCTTCCGCCGGCCTCGGCAAGACCCGGCGTCACAGGCACGACGCCGGGCTGCAACAGCCCAAGCTGGGAGAAGTTCCTGCCATTCAGCGGCAGATCCAGGATTTCGCGCTCGCCTACCGTCTTTCCAAGCGTCGTCGAGGTTGTATCAATCAGGCGCGCATTCCCCACGACCTCAACAGCCTGTGTCGAGGAACCAATCTGAAGGTGAATAGGAACGCTGGCGGCTTCATTGACGCTGAGCGTGATACCCTCCTGGATGAACGTGCGAAAGCCCTTCGCCGACACTTCAAGGCGATAGTGTCCAATGGGCAAGGATACAAGCACGTAACCACCACGGCGGTTCGTGGTTGTCGCCCGTATTAAACCGGTTTCCATCTGCGTGGCCGTGACCTGAGCTCCCGGCACCGCCGCCCCGCTCGGGTCGAACACCTCACCTCGGATGCTGGCCGTAACCCCCTGGGCAAAGGCCGGCAGCGCCGATGCAATCATCACCCCACACAACAAGACTTCCCCAACCCCCCTCGCAGTGGCTCGTCTCATCTCTCTCCTCATTTTCTCTCCCCTCCGACTGCGAAACCGGCCGGATAAACCGATTCGCCTCGCAATCTGCAAGACAAGTTAAACAGATAGGTGTTTTTTATCCTTCGCCCGGTCACTCGTGAACCCTTACTTTGAGCTTGAAACCAGCGGTTGCAACGCCTTCGCCATCAATTTTGGGTGAAACCCGAACGGCCCGGCCTCGCTCTTGAACGCAATGCGCCCCTCTCGGTCAATCACATACAGCCGATCCGGCCACGCCGTGTAAGCACGCTCAGTCGTGTCCTGCATGTCATCCACCAGTGCGGGAATATGGATGCCAAGCTTGACTACGCAGATCTCAGCCTGGCGATCTCGCTCGCCAAAGGTCCTCTCGGTGGCGATCAGGATGCCTTCCTTCAAGTTGCTTGGCATCTCCCAGCCGTCTGTAGGGTGAGCCTCTTCGATGTAAACCACGAAGAAAGCGGCTTCGTTCTTGTATTGCTCATAAAGTTTGTTAAGCGCCGGAACCTTCCGGCGAAACGGCGGTCAAGTATGACTGCCGAAGACCAACACCACCGGCTCTTTCCCGCGAAACGATGAAAGCCGCACGGTCTTGGAGGAAGCTGCTTCCTTCAGCACGAAATCCGGCGCTGGGTCGCCGATCTTCAAATGACCCCGGCGCGCCAACAACCACATGGGCTCAAAGGGAAATAGAAAGTAGGAAAACGTCGGCAGCTTCCTCATGACCCGCCCGAAGACCACGGGCGGCTGAAGCATGACGACGTAAAGTCCGCCGACGAGCACAAGATAAACGACGAGAATTGGTGTGGCGTACTTTAGAAATCTTCGCATCGTCGGAAGCGTACGGCGCAAGCTTCATTGAAACCTGCGCAACTGCGCAAACCCGCACTGCACTAGTAACCATTCACCAGTGCCGCGAATATATAATTATTCTCAGAGTGGACCTGCTACCCAGCGCCCGACAAAAGTTGCCCAACAAACTCCGTCAGGTTAGCTAGCACGATACGGACCGTCAATAACACTTGCAGGCTAATTCCTCACTTAAAATGAACTAATCACTCGGTTCAGCCTGAGACATTTCTGCATCGGAAACGATCCAGGTTTCTTCCTGGATGTATAGTCGGGGTGACAGAACTGGGACTCGGGTTGCAATCGGCGGGTGCACGGGCGACGTTTCGGTAGTGCGGTATAAAGTGTTCTATAAATGGCGAAGTCAAGAGAAATATTTCACCGCTGACTGGCCGCCGGTTCTGCTTTCGTGGCTTCCAGCCCCTCTTGGATCCTCTGGGGATCGCGCCTCGCCGGGCTGCGATTCTTGACAGAGGCAAGCGCTCCTCACCTCCACGAGCAGCTCTTTCGAATCCGTTCCTCTTCATGCTTCGGCGGAACTACGGACGCCGGTTCCTGAAACGGGACAAGCGGTCGGTGGTCAAATATAGCCACCACGGTTCTATCGGAGACTCAAGGCCTATGGCTTTTTCCGGTGGTTCGAGGGGGCATAGCGTGTAAGGAGAGACTCGGCCGCGTCAGCGAACCGGCCTAACACTTTAGTGGATACTCGCCCTCGTACCCGAGCGTCTCACGAACTCACGTCCTCCGGCCGAATGGAAGAGATCCGGATTCGGGGTGAGGCGACGCTCAAGCCGCTTGCATTTTCAGTGCTTCGTCGTCGTATTTCCTTCCTTTCTTCCAGACCGCCAGCGTGATGGCCGCCAGCTTGCGCGCCAGGGTGAGGCGCGCCAAGGCCGGATCGACACCTTCCTTCACCCTGGCCCGAAACCAATCGCACCACGGACCGCGCCGGCTGCTGGCCTCGGTCGCCATGCTCTTGAACACCCGCTTCAACTCCGGATTGTGATTGCGATTTAAGCCGCGGACCCCCAGCACTTTCTTAGTGCGTTGCACTCGGCCGCCGGACAGTTGATACTCGCCGCTGATGCGCGTCTGAATGCCCAACCCGCTATAAGCCCAGAATTGCCGCTTGGTGCGGAAACGATAGGGCGTGCCCACGATGCCGATCAGGACGGCCGTCCGCAAGGGGCCCAGAAATGGGATCGTTCTGAGATCGGCTGCCGCCGGATGCTTGCGGCCTTCCCTCACCAGTTCCTGGCGAGCCTGACGGCGCAAGGGTTGCAGGCGGTCGAGCTGCTCGTAGAGCCGCTCGGCCCGCCGGCGTGCTCCTGTCTCGTGCAATTGCTTGAGCCAATCGCCGCGATGACGCGCGCGGTAAACCTTCCTTCCCGCGCAGCGAATCGCTCGCCCGCGGTAGATCGCCTTGAGCCGATTCATCACTCGCGTCGTGTCCTGGGTCAAGGCCTGGTAACTCCGCGCCAGTTCTTTGAGCAGCCGCTCCTGCGACTCGCCGTGATAAACCGGCGACAGCAGCCCGGCGCGCAGCAGTTCGGCGAGCTTGTGAGCATCGATCTGGTCGTTCTTGTTCCCCGACTTCAATAGCGCATTCTTGCGCGGGTCGCAGACCACCACTCGCGCCACATGCGGTTTCAGCAGATCGTGCAGCCAGGCTGCGGAGATGCCTTCTTCGAACGTCACCCACAAGGTCCCTCTCAGCCCAAGGATGAATTGCAGAACGGTCTCCGCCCGAGTCTCGAGAATCGATTCCATTACCACCTTGCCCGACGCATCCAGAACCACCGCCACGATGCTGGCCTGGTGAACATCCATCCCGATATACTTGCTATCATCCATTCGGGTGCTCCTTTCCGTGATCAGATTTCCTCAACAACCGAAAGCTATCACCCGAGGGGCGCCCATTCATAATGCGTGTAAAGGAACCGGGAAGGAGAGGCGGCTGAAGGCTCCGGAAGTGATATAAATCTTTTGTCGAAGAAATTAAATCACCAGGAGGACAACCGCCGTGCTGAGTATTACCACAGAGAGGGACAGGAATGCAGAAGAAGACGGGAAGGTCGGGAAAGGCAGAAAGCAGAAGCATTGTCTGAAGAAGTATTTGCTGGAGAAGATGCAGAGGTGGATCAACAGTTTGCTGGAGGCGGAGCGGGACGCAGCTGCGGATTTCAGTCCCCTCTTCATCGGGGTGATCACTTCAACGCAGAGGGTCTATCGCAGCCTCTTTGAAAAGCATATCAGGCCGAAATGGGGAACCGAATTCCTCGCGGGAGTCAAAACGCTTGCTGTCGAGGAGTGGCTCGAAAACATGCTGGCCTCTCGGCAAGTCAAGTCGCACGTCAGAAACCTGATGCACACGCTCTATCAAGCCGCAATTCGGTGGGAACTGGTGGAAAGAAACCCGATTGACCTGGTCCGCCAATCCCGAAAGAGATTGAAGACCCCGCGAGTCCTCACGCCGGAAGAATTCAAAGCGCTTCTGGCGCAACTTTCGGAACCTTACAGAACGATGGTAATCATCATTGCCTGTTTGGGACTGAGAGTTTGCGAACTTGTCGGCCTTCAGTGGGGCGATATTGATTTTGAAAACCTCACCTTGAAGGTGCAACGCAGTTTCGTAGAGGGCGATATTTATCCTACGAAGACCGAGGCTTCCGCGACTGAATTACCCCTTGACCCGGACTTGGCCGAAATGCTTCTCGCGCATGAGGCACGATCCGAGTATGTGGGGAGTCCGGATTTTGTATTCGCGGGGGCCTCTGGTAAGCCCCGGTGGCCTGATATCATGCTGTCCGACTATATCAAGCCCGCGGCGGCAAAGGCGGGGATCGGCAAGATCGGCTGGCACACGTACTCAACGCTCCTGCACTCTTTGGGCGCTGCGCCAGCCGTTCAGAAAGAACTCTTGCGCCACGCTGACATCCAAACCACGATGAACATTTACACCCAAGCTGTTACGCCGGCAAAGCGCGAAGCGGCTTCGAAAGTCGTAGATGTTCTGTGGCGGATGTGACTTGTACCAACTTGTACTTTTTCGGAAATCCTGGGTTGACCTTAAAGCCTTCGGAATCAATGGTACGCCTGGAGGGATTCGAACCCCCGACCTGTTGCTCCGGAGGCAACCGCTCTATCCATCTGAGCTACAGGCGCACACAATCAGAGTGTAGTGCTTCGGAAAGACGGGGTCAAGGGCCGCGCGCCGCCGGCGACGCCCCTGGCAGTGCTGATGTGCCGCAGCGATTTCACGCGGGGCTTAGCGCGCCGCATCAATGGATACGCGTGCAGAATCAATGTGATATGCGATGAGCGTCTCCGGCCAGAAAGTCACGCGGACTTTCTGAATGCGGCTCGTCGGAAATAGCTTTTGCAGTCCTCGTGCTGAAAGCAGCGCGAGTTCCTGCGTCCTGCCTTTGGGAATGTGCGTTCCAAGCAGGCTGTTGTACGCGCGCTGCAAACCTTCAGGCAGAAACTGGATGAAGGGCAGATGGTAATGGCTCTCGAAAGGATACCAGTAATTCGGCGTCGTCACAAACCAGCTTTTGCCCACGCGCATCACCTCCTCAGCGAATTGCCGTTGCCGGCCAGGCCCGAGAATGTGTTCGATCACCGCGTTTGAAAATACGATGTCAAAAGCCTTATCGGGAAAGGGCAGGGAACAGCCGTCGAAAACAACGTAGGTCGGCTCCGGGTAGAATTGCCTGGCGCTCCTGATTTCGCGCAGATGGTAGCCGCCTGCAATGATGCGCTTCGGATAGGGGTACACATCCTCGAATGTGTAGCGCAGAAAAACTTCACCGCTTGCGCCGATATCGAGGACGCGGTCTTCCGGACGCGGACGGAAAAGCGATTCAAAGATCTGGAACTTTTTCGTCCTCGACCTGTGACTAAAGCTCTTCAGAAGCGATTTGAAGTAAGAATTGCTCATCGTGCGTTGTCGTTGCGAGTGCGCCGAAAGATTAGGGAGCCAGCGACAGCGTCCGGCTAACCTTAGCGCGAGCCGCCTTTATTCATTAATCACCGGCGAGCCTCAAAGCCTCAGCGCTTCCGGCATGGTTCGCGATCAACTATCTTGCAGCAAAACCAGCCAAATCGCAGCAGCAATCTATGATTTGCGTTTCGCCCGACCGCCGCGCACCACGGCTTCTTCTTGCGGTTCCCGGCCCGAAGGCCCTAAAATCATTGGAGCCACAAACTTGCGGGAACCTCCTCGCGGGAATCCTCGTGCAAGTTTGCATCGCAAGCCGAGACACGGAGAGGTGTCCGAGTGGCTGAAGGAGCACGCTTGGAAAGCGTGTTCACGAGAAATCGTGACGTGGGTTCGAATCCCACCCTCTCCGCCAGTTCTACTCTTTTCATTGCACGCGGTTAGCACCTTCCGATTTTTCGTGTACCTCTGGCGTCCCCTTCGTTCCGGGAAGAGTATGCCAAGTGCGCCTTACGTCCGCCTCAAGTTGCTCCTGGCGTGCGGCCACCCAAGGTGAGTAATACTTCTCGGTCACCTTGATGCTGCTATGCCCAAGCAGCATAGATACCCGTTCCATCGGCACACCAGCCTTGAGCAATTCGACAGCAAACGTGTCGCGGAAGCGGTGCGCGTGGCCGTCCGGAATTCCCGCTTCTTTGAACACACCTTTTAGTCGGCGCTGCCAGTCTCCCGTTGCGCTCCCGACTCTTGATTCACCCGTCCAGAAAAAATATGTCTCACTCACTTTCGGGACCGTATCAAGCGCCGTCAGAACGAATTCAGGAAGGGGACAATAGACGGGCGTTCCCGTCTTGGCCGTGTAGAGAAATAGTTTGTCGCCGGTGATGCGGCAACGCTCCAACGTCACAGCGTCGCCGATCCGCAAGCCACTGTGACGTAGCAAGAGCACGAATGCACGTATGCGCCGGGCATTCTCCACCCGGTATGACTCTAAGCCGCGATACCTGCGGGCGTACTTTTCGCAAGCCGTCAGGATGTCGGCCATTTGGTCGGGCGTGAAGGGCATCGTGGGACGCTGTTTCACCTTGGGGCTTTCAAGATAGCGTGCGGGATTTTCATCTACCCATTTGCTCTCGCGGGCAAAGCGAAAGAAGGCCCGAAGGTATTCGAGCTTCTTCAACGCACCGAGATTTTCATTCGGCCACGTGGCCCGGAATTTCCGTAACAAGGGCAAATCCAATTCGCTGAGAAAACGGGCTCCGCATCCCTGAGCGAAGCTTTCCATTTGCTGCGAGAGCAGCTTGTACTTGTAAATAGTCGGCTCGCGCAAGTTTCGCGCCCGCGCATCGTCAAGAAAATCCTGCCATGCCTGTGACACGGTGATAGGTTCCGGCTCTGGCGTCTGTGAGCCTTCGGCTTCCCATTGCCGGATGATGTCCTGCGCCTTCTCCCAATTCCGGGTACCAAGGCTCTTGCGGATTTCCTCCATGCCTAAGAATCCATCCGCCCAGATCGGGCAATAGCAACGGCGATACTTCCTTCCTTCTGCGCGGTGGGCACACGCTTTGGTATGCCTGCGATAAGTGGTAAGCATTTATCGGCCTCGATTTCTCTGCTTGAGAGGCCGCGAAAAACAGGTAGGATTGTTAGTAGCCATTCGGCCTCTCATGCAGGCTGAAATGGTCAGGGGCCGTCAGTTGTTTCCTGCAACTGGCGGTCCCGACTGCCTGAAGGGTACGCCGCCTGCGTGCGGGTGTCAAGTCAGGATTCGACAATCGCCGTAGCACTCGCTCCAACACGGATTCAGGAATTCTCAGGGTGCGATAGCGCCGCTTCCCCAACATGGCCCGATTCTCGATCACCGTCACCCCCGGCTCTTTCTCGAAAAGCCGGATGACTTTATCTGTCGAGAGCTTCAGCCGCTCGGCAATCTCTTTTGGTGTGTAGAAAGCTTCCATTTTCCCGATTGCCTCTCAGAGTGCCCGAAACCTCGCGCCAGGATGCCCCACAATCCATTTTCTCGGCACGGGCGATACATAGGCCCCCCAGGTTCACTCACTTATTGGTATAGGGCTAACCATTACCCCGCCGCGTGAAGGCCCGCACAACACCTTGCGCGCACTCCACAGACGGACAGACCGCTAAAACCTGATAAGAGCCATCCCCAAAAGGCACCGGATGAAGCTCTCGCACCCAAAAGAACTTACCTCCGCTCCAGCGCGGCACAGTGCGGTAACGATTGCCGTCCCGAATTCCAAGCACTGCCGCCTCATCAAATGGCACAGCAGAATATATTTTTCGCCTCCGCCTCATGTACCAGCCCCTCCAAACACTCGTGACCGCCCGCATTCCCGGCGAAGCTCGGACAATTCGCGCCTGCCTTCCCCTTCAAGCCGGGCAACTGAAAACCGCTCGCTCTTGTGCCAGGCGCGGAGGTTGATCGGCAGCGCTGCGCCACATTTCGGACAAGCCGGACTTGCTTTTTTCCCAGGCTTCGGAAGCCGATAAAAAGCTCCCACGCCATGAACGCGCCGGACACCGGAGAATAAAATCTCAAGAGCCGCCAGCCGCTCGCCACTCTCCGCCGCAGGTTTCAGGATGTAACCAAAATGATGACTCAAAGCCTTCACCACCGCTTCACGCGGATTTTTTCGCCAACCTGGACATTGTTTAATCCCGATCACTTTTCCTTCACCTTGCGTCACCTTGCGCCACAACTGGCCCGCAGGCCCGCCCTGTTCGCCCATGCGCCCGAAATTCAGGTACGGCCCGAAATAGAGAGCATGAACGTGCAAATTCCAACCGCCCGCCTTGCGGCCCGGATGCTTGTAAGGAAGTTCATAGCCCGTCTCAACCGCGAAGATCGCACCCCACCTTCGGCCTTTCGGAACCATCCGCCTGAACCATTTACGCACGCACTTCATCAACCAACGCGCCTTGTCAGGGTGAGGCATCTCTCCATCAGCGCGAATCGTGAAAGTCAGCATCGCCAGTGTTGCATCAAGCCCGCCGCCGTGAGCGCAGATGTAGTCAGCAATTGGCCGCGCGTACCGCTCCATGAGCCGCGCATAGTGCCACCCACCGCAGAAGGGACAAAACCGCAGAGTGCAGCGGTAGCGGTTGAAATATTCCAAACCACAGGCGCAGCTACCGGGAATCCCTTTATCATTGCAATCACGGGAACGCTCCGCCTTGGACTGCAAGCCCATTGCCTCCAAAATCCGCGCGTATTTCTCTCGCTCTGGCAATTCATCCCATCCCTCGCATGCCTTCAACGCCGCCACGGTGCGCTTAAACTCATCAACTATTCGCGCATTTCGGGCGCTGTAGACGGCCCGAAAAAACGCCTTAACTTGATCGAGACTTTGCTCCGGCGTGACCGGATACCAGCCGTCTCCGTCACGCGCTGGCACAAAGGCCGAAGCGCCAGCCGTCGCGGAATCGAGAACTTCAGATGTTTCTATCTGCACGCTCATACATACCACTTATTCATCAGAGTCGAGTAAAAGGTGCGAGCTGCGGCCCGCGCCCTTTGCCCTTCCTTCATGCGTGTGCTCCGTTTGCTTCGGGGTGGCGCTCAACCTCTATTTCGAAATTCGCTCGGTTGTGGCCTTTAGTGGTTTCGCTGAACCCTGTACACTCCGCGTAGATCGTGTCATTCACGCGAAGCGCGTTAAGCCCCGCCGCTTGTAAGGCCATGACGAAGCCTTTCAAGTTGCCGATAGACACTTCCTGGTATTCCTCGCTGTTAATCTGTATCGGCTTGGCAAGGCGAATCACAGCGCAAGGCCCGTTCTCACTTTCGAAACACCGCGTGACCTTCCCGAATACCTTGACGCCAACTTTCCAGAATTCGGCATTCAGGAAAGGCGCTGCGGCATCCTCCGTCCTACCTTTGAATTTCATACAGCCTCCTGTGGATTTGTTCTTTGCGCCGATGGCGCTTCCGCGCTTCGCGCGGGGAAACTCTTTACCTGTCCTAAAGGGCATCCTGGCCGGTGGAACCGGGCGGGACCGCCTGCCCTTTGAGGCTCCGTGGTGGGAGGTTTCCAATCACCCCATGCACGAATTTATTGCCCGGCGGTCCCACGAAACTGTTTTCAAAGGGAAGGGGATTTGCGGTAGGATGGAATCTGTCGCTGATTCCGGCTACCTACCGGAATTCCCAAGCCCGCTCGTGGTTCACGCCGCAGCGGGCTTTTTGCTTCTGCATTCCTTTCCAGGCTGCGTCGCAAGCGCGGCCCGTCGCGTTTCTGAGCTAAGCTCCTGCGCATTTTCCCGCTGCGCCCTGCTTCGCTGGCCGATAGCGCGCAACTCTCCACGTGCGCATCAGTCTGAGCCTGAGCACTGTTTCGATTGCAATGACTTGTATCCGCGATGCAACACAAGCGCCAGATTCGATTTTCGAGATTGTAGCTTGAGACAGCCCGGCCCGCCGGGCTAGCTCAAGCTGTGTCCAGCCCCGTGCTTTCCTTGCGCTTCGCACTTTCTGTGCTAAAACCATGCTGAGATAATATTCGAGTGTGATACAGTCTGATTCCAGTGCATTATGTTGAAACGCACTCAGACCGCACCTAAACCGCGTCTTCAGAACCCAGACAAGGCTGTTTTCGAGCTGAAATTTGAACTGATGCTGGCAAACAGTCGGCTAAAGAACTGGGACGCAGCCGTTGCGCGCTTAGAAAAGAGCCGCCTTTTGGGGGATAATAAAGCCGCTAGAAGGGTCCGTGCCTGGCATGACGCCTTGGACAAAAAAAGTACCGACGCATATCTGGCAGCCCTAGGGCTCTTCGGAGCCGAGAGTCAAGGTGAGAATCTTTTGCCCGAGATGGTTCACATTGTGAATGACTGGATTGCTAATGTCCGTAATGACCTTCACGCAATAGCCGACAAAGAAAGTCTGCTTGCACTTGTCGAGTCAGCAATCAAGAAATCGGGCTTTGGTAGTTGCCGCTACTGCGGCAGCATAGTGCTGAAAACAATGCTCAAATCGGGCTTCTGTAGCGCAAAATGCAGGAAGGGGTTCTGGAACCGGCGAGGCTATGAAGCGAGAAATTCGCGCTTGGCTAAGCAAGCTGGTAGTGCATCGCTGCGCCTGCGGTCTGCGGCCTTTGCCCACCAGAAAGACCAGTAGGCGGTAGGCAGAAGGCAGTATGCAGCAAAAATACGCAAGCGGAGGTGATTTATGAGCTTCGTCCTCTACAAGCAAGGTGACGGCTGGAAGGCGGTTTCGTTTGTGCTAGGAGTCGTTTTGCTTTTCATGGTTATCTATGAAGTCGCCCAAAACCAAAAGCCCGAGCCGCCGAAGACCGGGCTGGAGCGCATGATGGAAGAAGCCGCAAACTCCGTGCCGGGCGGGATTACGTTGCGCTCGGCTCAGCCCGCGCCGCAGACCTGGCATGAAGTCCTGACTAAGCCGGTATTCAACGAATCATTCGACGTGGGGAAGTGGTACGCCTGGGGGCTCGCAGCGCACGACCCACAAGAGACCAACCTAAAATTTATAGTGACGGGGCAATTTGCGGCCAACTCTCCAGTGGGCCTAGCAGTGATGGACGATGCCAATTATCAGCGCCTTCAGAGCGGCTATCCGCCGCTCCCTGCTTACGGCTTCACGAACAGCCAGCCCGTGGTCAGCTTTCGGGTTTTGCCCGCGGGCACCTACATGGTGTTTTACCAGATACAGCAGCCGCAAGCCGCACCGCAGATTCCCACTTCGATGCTGGGCCTGGGCCTGCTGATTTTGCGCGGCCTCGCGCAATCGGCGCAAGTGGCGCACGTCACTGCCGCATTTAACCTGTCTGTGGAATTTTATGGCGATGACGCGAGCGCCCGCGCCATCAGCGCCCAGCTTCAGCAAGCACTCGCGGCACAAGCCAGCGCCAACACAGTGAGAAATTTAGTTCCGTGCGGCGATGGAACGGATTCCTGCTGGGGTCCGTCATCCCAAACGCCGCAACCGTCGCAGCCGCAAGGGGTTGTAATCCCACCTTCAGCTTTTCAGCAGCATTAGGAGCATATCTCATGAAAATGTGTTCCTGGTGCGTAAGGATTAAGGCGGGAGAGACCGGCTTAGGGCAGTTTCTGCGGAAGTGCTATTCCAGCTCGTCATCCATGATCTGGCGGGCAATGTCTTGAACTTCTTTGGGTGTTTCATCGCCGGAGAGTTCATCTTCGAGTCCTTCGCGCACGGCTTGCTCTAGTTCCTGGCGAAGCTCGGAATCCCAAGCCTCCTCGCTTGAAATTTCCCCCTCGCGCTTCAATTCCAAGAGATAACAAAATACTTGGGAAACCCCCAGGGTGACAAGCTGCGGCTTGCGGCGCTCGCGCTCTTTCTCGGCTTCGCGGTCCTCGATTTCCTTGGTGGCTTCCTCAACCAAGTCTTGCAGGTGTTCGCGTGCCTCAGCTTCACAAACGTCGGCGGGTAGCTCGGCTAACGCTTCAAGGCATTCGCGGCGTAAACTGTTTTTGTCCGCATCGGTGGCTTCCCAAGGGAGTTGCTGCGCGGCCCAATCGGTCGCTTCCTGGACAAGCTCGCGCCTCTTGATCGCCCGGCACAATCGCGCAATGGCTTCCTCGGCGACGGCGCGTAGCTCAAAATCCGCCGCGTTCGCCGGAAGTTTTTCGAGGGCCTGCCGAATCAAGCTTGCGGCCTGCGCTTTTTCCGGGTCGGTAGCGCCGCTCGGCAGCTTCCAGAGCGCAACGGTGGAAATATCGGTCCGCAACTTTTCAATCTGCCGCTTGCGGTCCCAAGGCTCAATGGTGCCGCTGATCGTGCGCTCGATGATAACAGCCATGCGCGGCGCATCACTCACTTGACGCTTGCCGATCTCCGCTTCACAGGTGCTCAGGACTTCCCGGCGCTGGCTGTCAGACAGCCATGATAACCGATATTGGGCCAGTACTTTCTCCGTTTCCTCAAGCCAGCGGGCGCGAAAAGCCTGAAGCTCCCGCTCGGCTTCGCGCAGCTCGCGTTCCCTGGCTTGTTGAACCTGAACGCGCTCCAACTGCAATCGGGCGGCCTCGGCCTCGCGCTCCGCTTCGCGCTCCTCGGCTTTGGCTTCGGCCTCAAGCTCGGCTTGCGCTTCGTCTTGCTCCTGCCGGAGTCTTTGAATCTCCCGCTCGGCCCGAAGTTCCTGGGCTTCAAGCGCCAGTTCTTCGACGCGCTCCCGGCGATTACGGAGCACGGGGGAGGGGCCTTGCGCTTCGCGCTTTTCCTTGGTGCCGGTGCGGACAGTTTCTAGGCTATCGCGGGTGATCCTGAGATGGCCTCCGGGGGTGCGGAAACCCTTAAGCGCGCCCTCGGCGGCCATGCGCCGGACCGTAGGAGCGGAAATGCCAAGCGAGCGGGCGGCTTCAGTTACGGAATAAGATTCTCGCGCCATACACGTTTTTCAACCCTTTTGTGTACGTTTTTACAGCCTGTTCTTGCATGTTTTTACAAGTTTCGGTTGCGCTGGGAACGTGATCTTTCGGGGTTTTGACACGTTCTTTCCGCTCCGTGGATTTAGAGCCCAAGCCGCTTGCGCGCTCGCCGCGCTTCCTTTGCAAGCCATCCCATGCCCCAAATGACCAGCGCACCCGCACCAACCAGGGCAAGCATAATCTGAAGCGTTGTGGGCTACCCGCCGAAAGCTTCCCGCTCGATGTCCGCCGAAAAGCCGGATGAAGCTGTGCTGATATTTGGGCTTTGAAATTGGCCGAGAGAAACAAACATGATTAGCTGCTTCTCCGATCGGTGCCATGCGCGCGGCGCCGTCGCCAAATTTCCTCGGCGAATCGGCTTCGGCGTTCGGGCGGCGTTTCGTGAATGATTCTCCCACCCGCGTCGTGCTCACCCCGCCGGTGGGAAAGCGCCGCTTCCACATACTCCGCGAGCGTCTCCGCGCCCGGATTGAACTGGCGAGTTCGCCGGCCTACACCGGCGTGGGCCATTCGCAACCCAAACCGCGTATTGCACGCCTTGCAAAGCCAGCGTAGATTTTCCGGCGCGTCGTTCCATTCGTTGCCGTCGCGGTGATCTACGACTAAGAATCGAGTCGAGCCGCAGAGTTCACAGCGGTGCGGGCCTAGGGGGATGCATGCCTGGGCGCGGTAGCGGTGCGCCCGGTCGGTGATGGCAGTTGACGGCTTGCGCCAGCGGCCGCCACACGCCGGGCCGGTCATTCCCCCGCGTCTTGGTCCTCGTCGTATCCCTCTTCGCCCTCGTCCTCTTCGTCTTCGTCGGGCGCAGCGATATCAAGAATTTGATCGAGTCGGTCTTGCAGCGCCTCGTTCTCCTCTCTCAAAGCCTCGTTTTCTTCTTCGAGTTCACGCTTAGTTACTCCGGGCATTTTTCACCTCAGCATTGAATTCAGCGGCCAGAGGCCGCCGTCAATTCTCACGCTAAAGGATTCGCCACAGGCTGGCTAGATGAAACAATTACGGCTGGCGTTGTTCGGGCGGGGGATAATCTGCGGAGATTTTTCCGCTTGTGTGTCTTGCGGCGTGCGCGGCAAGAATCCCTAAGCTGATCCTGCGCCAGCCGCCGTGACGCCGGGCTAAGAGTCGCGTAGCCTTCGATGCAAAGCGCGTAAATCTCGCGCCATTCTTTTCCTTGGTCGCGCATTCTGAGCGCAAGCGTGACGCTTCGTTTACACGGTCGGCCTGGGCCTGGCGGGATCTCGACCTTGAGCAAATGGAGGCAACGCTTTTTGAAGGCGCGGGCGTCGCGCTCAAGCTCAGGCGCAAAGTCGCGCTTGAGCCGGAGCGCAAACCCCCTGATTGCCTTTTCGAGATTGTGCCTCTCGTTCACGGTTCTCCCACCAATCCTGTGTACCTGCCGTGTACCTCAGACTGGCGTTTTATCGCTTTTCAGCGTTTCTGGCTTATCGTAAAATCTGTAACTTACATGTTGTGAGCGGGTGGGCATGGTTCGAATCCCACCCTCTCCGCCACGTACCGCACGATACGTGCTTCGGCGTGTCGGCAATTATGAGACCCTTCCAAACGCGCCCGCCGCGCCCGATCTGAATAAGCTTGATATCACCGAACGGCAAGGGATATACAAGGGAAAGCCGAATATAAGAACCGCAGTGAGCTTCAGTGCGGAAGCACGGGGGCAGAATGAAGAAAGAAGCAGAGAACGTAGATGATTATATTACCGGGTCTCCGGACTGGGCCCGGGAGACATTGCGAGAGTTGCGCAAGGCCATAAGGACCGCCGCGCCCCATGCCAGCGAATCGATCAGTTACCGGATGCCCTATTACAGCCAGAATGGACGTCTGGCATACTTCGCAGCGTACAAGGACCATTGCAGTTTTCATTGGATCAGTGCGGAGGACAAAAGGACTTTCGCAAAAGAACTCGCCGCTCAAAAAGTCGTCGGCAGCACGCTGCAGATTCCACGGGGCAAGAAGGTGCCGGCCACGCTCATCAGAAAAATAGTCAGGTCGCGAATCAAAAGAAACGAATCCCGCAGGAAAAAATAATAGAATGCCAGTTTATTGGGCGGGCCCTGACGGCCTTGTCAAACCACCGGGGCGGCGCCTGTGTGCGAGGGTCTTCATGAGGCTGCGTCTGATGGAATGGTTTTTTCTGGGATTGATTGCCATTGGAATTTTGCCGCCTAGGCTCGCCTGCCAGGACACGATCGAGAGGCCACACGGCATGGCGTCCGCGAAGGCGATCGAATGGCCGGCGGGACCTGCGCGGGGTTCTGTTCCATCATGGGCGAAGAACGGCATGGTGCGCTTTGCGCGGTGGGACGGAGGCCGACTTGAGGTTGTGAAGGCGATCCTTTCCGGCTGGCCGAACTTCTGGCCGCCGGACCCGAACCATCTCTACGCGATGGACCACTGGTACGACCCAAGAACGATCCGCCTGCTCCACGACGCCGGCGTCAACATGATCTGGGTGACGTTCAGCAACGGCTTTTCAAATCAGACGGAGCGATTGCAGCAGGGAGAGCTTGCGCGCTATATCGCGGAGTGCCACCGCCAGGGCATCCACGTGATGGCGTACGAGTCGATCTCCAATATGTTCTGGCAGGACATGTACGAAAATGTTCCGGAATCGAGGGGTTGGACGGCGATCGGAAAAGACGGCAAGCCCGTTCCATACGGCGCCGCTGCGTACAGGAAGCTCGGGTACATCAGCCGCTACATGGCAGACCTTTCCAATCCCGGCTGGCAAGATTATCTGCGCGAGCGGGTCGATCTGGCACTCAAGGCCGGTGCGGACGGGGTTGATTATGATAATAACTTTCCGCGAGACATTACACAGCTGATGAACATCTACCACATGATTTATCAGTACGGGTTGAACCGAAAGAAGGATTTCCTGCTGATGGGCAACTTTCACAGCAGTACTTACGTCCTGAATCACCTCACGAATGCAATGACGACAGAGGACGGGTCCGAGCCCGGCATCTATGATGCGCAACACGTCCGCCGCATGCGTGACAAGGAAGACTTACTTGCAGCGGACGGCGGATATCTCATCAACAACGCCGGGCTTTTCCGGACGCTCGACGCCCTTTCCGACAGCTGGAAGCTCAATCTGGTGGAAGACGGCCGTCGGGAATTCGGTGCGCGCGAGGCGAAGCCCATGTCCCCGCAAAGACAGCAGCTTGCCATGGCGGAGGCGATGAGCTTTGGCGCGGCAAACGAACTGTTTGTTGAGGATTCGCTGGCGACCGCCCTGTGGAAACGCGATCCTGAAGCTATCGCCCTGTGGAACGCCATTGCGAATTACAACCGGTTCTTTGCCGCCAATGAGGCCTATTACACAGATACGAAATCGGCTGCTTCGCTGGCCGTAGTGCTTGATGACACCAGCCGGGGCGTCGATTTGCTGAATGATCTTGCTGCGCGCAATGTGCTCTTCGATGTGATCTACGCGCGCGACCTGAACCTGCGCAGGCTTTCCCGTTACTCAGAGGTGGCAGTCCTGACGGCAGAAACAGTCAGCAATAAGGCGCTTGCCGCGCTTGAAAATTACGTACGCGAGGGCGGCAGGCTTATTGTCGCTGGGCAGTCGGCCAGTCTGGACCAGGACGGCAGCCGAAGGCCGCACCCGTCATTCTTTGGGCAGAGGCTCGGCAAAGGTGAATGCGTCTATTACGAGGAGACGCCGCCGCTCGAACAGCTTGCTGCGGTCCTGCGCCAGCACGCGAAATCGAAGGTGCCGGCGATTGATGCGCCCGCCGGAGTGGTTTATAACGTTGTTAACCAGCCCGCAAGCCGCCGCGAAATCATTCATCTGCTGAATTATGGCCCTTCGGCCGCCGGCGAAATAAAAGTCCAACTGAAGAAGAAATATCGCAGCGCCACGCTGCTTTCACCGGACTCAGGGCAGCCAACCTCGCTCACGGTTTCACGTGGGGCATCAGGCGGCGAGATCACCATCCCGAGTTTGAAAATCTATTCAATGGTGGTGCTAACAGAATAGGCAAGCGCGAAGGCGAAGCTTCGAACAACCTTTGGAGGTTGCTGAAGAATCTTCGTTGACGCAAATCCGAGAGCTGATGCTTCTTATATGCACGGAGAATCGGCTGTCGCTTTCAATTGGTTGGGCAAAAGCAGATTTCTCGCTTCGACCCGTCCTTTCCTGGACGCGGCTTCACCCGGAATAATGGGCCATGGATCGTTTCTCAGGAACCCGCTACTGGTGGGCGAGCAACCTCAGGATGCCTTCAACCGGAATGCGCAACCAGGCGGGCCGGTTGGCAAGCTCGTATCGGACCTCGTAAAGGGCTTTTTCGAGTATGAACAGGTCGAGCGTTTTCCGTAAACTTTCCGGGTCCGCCGGATAGGATGAGCATCCTTCAGCGGCGCTTTTGTAACCTCGCAGCAGGGCCTCTGACGCTGCGACGACCCAATCGGCAGCAGCCTTTTCCACCCTTGCGAGTTTATCCATATCGTCCGCAGCGCATTCGAACGATGCGGACCATGCCGCGTAATCAAGCGAGCGCAACATGCCTGCAACGTCCTTGAGCGGGCTTTGCTTGGCGCGGCGCTGATCGAACGGACGCGCAGGCTCGCCTTCAAAATCGATGATGTAAAAATCGTCGTCAGAGACAAGGACTTGCCCGAGGTGGAGATCGCCGTGAAAGCGGGTTTTCATCAGCGTCGGGCCCGGGCGCAACTCGAAAGAGGCGATCATGCTCAAGATACGGCCGCGCTGATCGAGCAGGGCCTGCACCCGGCTCTGTTGTTCCGGAGGCAACACGTGCTCTGAATTTGCCAGAAGCCCGAACGTGGTCACGGCTTCGGACTGAACTTCGCGCTTCCGAAAATCAACATCTTCCGCGGTAATGGGCTCGGGCCGGAAGGCTGGGTCATCGGTCTCAATGGAGAATGCCCTCTGAAGTTCCCCGATGCGCGCGCCGAGGCGTTCCATCAATGCCATATAGGAATGATTGCCGCCCGCGTCCGCCCGCCCTTGCAGGATTTCACTGAACCGGCGTTTCAAGTGGCTCAGTGTGTATGACCATCCGTCGCCCTGGTTTGGAACAAATGCCTGAATGACGGCGAGCGCCGCGGGCTGCCCGTCCGGCAAAAAGTGCTCGACGGCTCCAACCAGCGGTGGCGTGCTGTGATAGTTTGCAACTTCGGTCAGATAACGGCCGATTTCGAGCTCAGGATGAATGCCGCGTTCGATCTTGCGGTATGCCTTCAGGACCATTTTGTCCTCGATCAGAACGCTGGAGTTGCTTTGCTCGGCGCCGATTTTCCTGATCTTCAGCGCTTCCGCTGCGTGCAAGGGTTGCCAGGCCCTGGTACGGCTGAAGCGCCATTGGCCGCTCGAATCAGCGAACAACTGGTTTTCTTCCACGGCCCGGACAAGATCAGCGATAAAGCGAGCGTCAGTTAGAGCCTCCATCAGGAGGCCGGTCTGCCTGCCCTTGCGGACGTTCGCAAGGATTTGGGCGGAATCAGCGGGCGCTGCCGCAGATGATTGCCCGTCCCACGCGACGGCCAGCGGCAGAAAGTAATCTTCCGAACGGTCATCGGATAGATGGGCGGAAAAAGTGGCGAGCAGCCAGTTGCCGTGGGGGCCTTTGAATTCAAATCGGTCTTTCAACACGGCACGCTTGATCACCGCGCCCTTGGAAGCGAACCAGCGCTGCGCCGAAAGATACCTCGGCAGCACTTCAAGTTCGCACTGCTCGCGCGTCAGCCCGTGCATGAGGCTTCGCCAATCCTCCGGCCAATCGAGGGTTAAGCGCTTTTGTGCGTTTTGAGGTCCTGTGGGCATTTTGACCCAGCCTCACCGAAATTGACAGACTTATTCGCCGCGCTTTTTATGATTGAACATTCCGCCGCTAATTGCAAAGGCGCGCTGGTGAGACCGGCGTGTGCAGCCCTTCTGTGCGCGCCGCTACTGTGCGGACTTGATTTTGACGAGGACTACGCCATGGTGTTCAACGTCGGCGGAGAAGCTGCCCATGAAGGTCCCGAGGTCCCTGTGCGCCCACAAGTTGCGGACGGTGGCGCGGGTCCCGATGCCAATCTGGCTGAAGTGCACGGTCATTCTGATGGTGGACTGTTCGCGGTTGAATAATCCGACCGCTTTGCCGCCGTCGACGAGAGGCTTCATCCAGATTTCGAGCGGGCCTTCTTCCCACACGCGATGTCCCTCCTTGCCCAGTGGGTCCTGATCGACCGCAATGACCTCCGGGTTGGTTAGAATGGCGAGCGTTTCAGATGACATTTGCGTCAGATCGTTGCCGGTAATCAGCGGTGCGGCAAGCAGGCACCAGAGGCTCATATGCGTGCGATATTCGCCGGCGGTCATGCCGCCGTTTCCGATTTCGAGCATATCGGGATCGTTCCAGTGGCCCGGTCCCGCGAATTGCGCAAGGCCGCTCTGCCCGAACCCGATGGCGATCATGCGGTTGTAGTCGTCCTTGATATCGCCTGTGGTGCGCCAAAGGTTCGCGCCCACCGATTGCGCCCAAGCCCAGACCCTTCCGCGGCCGTGGATGCTGAAAACAATGGGCCGGCCTGTGCTGCGCAGGGTCTGATGCATCTTCTCGAAAGCGGACGGATACTGGTCCGGCTGATAGACATAACGGGCGCTGCACCAGTCATACTTCAGATAGTCGATGCCCCATTGCGCATAGGTTTCAGCGTCCTGTTGCTCGTGCCCGTAACTTCCTTCAAAGCCCGCGCACGTCCTGGGGCCGGGGGAGGAGTAGATTCCAAGCTTCAGCCCCTTGGAATGCACGTAGTCCGCCAGGGATTTCATGTCAGGAAATTTCGAGTTCGGATGGATGAAGCCTTGCGAGTCCCGCTTTCCCTCCCAGCAATCATCGATGTTAACGTATTCATAACCTGCGGCCCTCATCCCGGTTGCTATCATTGCGTCCGCCTGCGCGCGAACGATAGCATCCGTTATCTTGCAGCCAAAATGGTTCCAACTGTTCCATCCCATGGGGGGAGTCTTGGCGAGCGGGCTTTGCGCAAAGCTTACCAAAGGCTCCCAGCACATAATGGCTAACATCATCAATATCCATGCGAAACGAGCAACTTTTTGGTTATACATGTTGGTCTCCCGCTCTTTGTTCAGTCGCAAATTCAGGCTTACGTATGGGAAACAGAACTTCTCCATTGCCCCTCGCGATCATCTTCAACCCGTTCGACGGTTCAGCACCAGCCGGCGCGATCACCCTCTTGAAACGCGCAAAAGTTTTGCAGCCCTGAAGGCGAGGCCGCATATTATCATAGGAACCGGGCGGGTGGCGGATGCCGGAGCGCAAGGTTCGCGGCCCGAAGTTGCCGAGCATCAAGCGAAGTTGTTCAACATGAGCTTGATGCTCGATCAGGAGAATGGCCATGGGAAGGATCAGTAACACGTGGGCGCTTGTGAAGCAGAGCTTTGCAATTCTGCGAGAGGACGAGGAGTTGATGCTGCTGCCGGTGCTTTCTGCGATTGCCTGCATTGCCGTCACGGTATCGCTGCTTGCCGGGAGCGGGCTGTTCTTTTACCCGCAGATCAGGGCGGCCATCGCCGCACAGGGGACCTGGCATCCCGGCGGAGCGACGCTGCTTCTCAGCGTGTTCTTTTTCTACCTGGCGAATTACTTCGTCATTGTGTTTTTCAACACCGCGCTGGTCAGTGCGGCATCCATCCGGCTTGAGGGAGGCAATCCCACCGTGCGCGACGGCCTGCATATTGCCTGGAGCCGCGTCGGGGTGATTTTCCAGTGGGCGGTGCTGGCGGCCACGGTCGGCATGGTTCTGCGAATGATCGAAGACCGATCGAGCCTGATCGGCCGGCTGGTGGCAAGCCTGGTGGGGATCGCCTGGACGCTGGCCACATTTTTCGTCGTACCGGTGCTGGCTTTTGAGAATCTCGGACCGATTGAAGCGCTCAAGCGCTCGGCGGAACTGTTTCGCAGGAACTGGGGTGAAGAAGTGGTGGGAACATTCAGCTTCGGCCTGATTTTCTTCCTGCTGGCAGTGCCCGGCGTGCTGCTGCCCGTCTTCGGCGGAGCGCTTGCCGGCGGCACAGGAGTGACAGTCGGCGCCTCCCTGATGTTCATCTACTTCATCTTTCTCGCCGTGGTCAGCGCCTCGACGCACGGCATTTTCCTCGCCGCGCTCTACCGCTACGCCACCTCGGGCACAGTCTCGCCAGGCTTCAGTCCGGATACTCTTTCCTCGGCCTGGCAGCCGAAATCGGCATTCAGAAATTAGGGGGAAGGAATCAGGAGTAAGCGAAGAGAGGCCTGGAAACAGCCGTTCGTGGCTGCACGCGGCCAAAGTCTGATCAAATTGGGATTCGAGGGGATATGGCGCCGGAAGCGATCATCGAGGCCCGTGGAGTCGAAAAGAGTTACCTTCAGCCTGCTGGTGGCAAGGTGGAGGTGATTGTCGGCATTGATCTTGCCATCCATCCGGGCGCGATTGTGGCTCTGCTGGGCCCTTCCGGATCGGGCAAATCGACCTTACTACGGATTCTATCCGGCCTGGCTCCTCCCTCGAGCGGCGAGGTCCTGTGGCACGGGAAGCCCCTCGACGGTCAGATTCCTAACGTCGCCATCGTATTCCAGAGTTTCGCGCTTTTTCCGTGGCTCACGGTCCTTCAGAACGTCGAGGCGCCGCTCGAGGCGCGGGGTATGCATGCCATGGAGCGCCATAAACGGGCTTTGCGGATGCTAGATACGGTGGGCCTTGACGGCTTCGAGAATGCCTACCCCAAGGAATTGTCCGGGGGAATGAAACAGCGGGTGGGCTTTGCACGCGCGCTCGTGGTTGAGCCTGAAGTGCTGTTCATGGACGAGCCCTTTTCAAGCCTAGATGTGCTGACGGCTGAGAACCTGCGTGGAGAGTTGTTGGAACTATGGCTCAACAGGAAAATGCCTGCCAGCGCCATTTTTATTGTTACGCACAACATCGAAGAGGCGGTTTTGCTGGCAGACCGGATCATCGTGCTGGGGCATAACCCAGGTCACATTCGGACGGATTTTCCGGTTGACCTGCCACACCCGAGAGACCGCAAGGCTCGCCGGTTTACGACATACGTTGATTACATCTACGGGGTTATGACGCAGCCCCGCGAGGAAGCACCGCCGCTTCGGCTGCCCAAACGAGCGCGGAAGGAGAGATATCAGATGCTGCCTCATGCATTTCCCGGCAGCATCGGCGGATTTCTGGAAGTGCTGGCTGGCATTGGAGGCCGGGACGACCTCTATCATCTGGCCGCCGAGCTTAACATGGAGGTCGATGAATTACTGCCCACGGTTGAGGCCGCAGCGCTCCTCGGGTTTGCTGTACTCAGGGAAGGCGATGTGGAGATTACGCCCGAAGGAAAGTCTTTTGCTGAGGCTGACATCCTCACGCGCAAGACGCTGTTCCGTGAAGCCGCCCTGAAACATGTCGCGCTGCTTCGCCATATCGACAGCAGCCTGCGGGCAAGATCTGACCACACCCTTGAGAAGAAGCTCCTGCAGCAAATGTTGAGCGAGCACTTTACCGAAGGCGAGGTCTGGCGGCAACTTGACACGGCGCTGGATTGGGGCCGCTATGGCGAGATTTTCGACTACGACGCAGGAACCGGCAGGCTTATGCTGCCTGATGTTGGGACCGAGGCCGGGGGTTGAATCGCCTGATGAAGCGCACCCTCAACAAACGATTGCTGGCCCTCGCGGGCGGACCCTGGTCATTACGCCCCCTGCGCACCTGGCCGCGAACGGTTGACCTGTTAATCTTTGCAGCGGGTCTAGCCCTGTTCTACGGCCTGATTGCGGTCGGCCGCACATGGCTTGGTCCGCCGGCCCCTCGTATAGAAATCGATCTCGATCCGCTTGCGCTTCCCGGTTACGCTGCTTACTCGCTGCTTCGCATCCTGGTGGCTTTCCTGTTCAGCATGGGGTTCGCTCTCGTTTACGGTTACATTGCCGCCTACAATGCTGCGGCTGAACGGTTCATGATTCCGCTGCTGGACATTTTACAATCGGTCCCGGTCCTCAGCTTTCTGCCGGGTGTCATGCTGGCGATGGTAGCCCTGTTCCCTTCGCGGCAACTCGGTGTTGAACTCGGGGCGATTCTCCTCATCTTTACCGGTGAAGTTTGGAATCTGGCGTTCAGCTTTTATGCTTCGTTGAAAGGTATTCCCACGGAGATGCGGGAAGCTGCCCGGGTTTACCGTTTCAACGCATGGCAGCGCCTTCGGGAAGTCGAGTTGCCTTTTTCAGCTATCGGTTTGGTGTGGAATTCGATGATGTCCGTGGCCGGCGGCTGGTTCTTTCTGATGGCGTGCGAGATGTTTGAACTGGGTGACCGCGATTTTCGCCTGCCGGGGCTCGGCTCCTACCTGCAGACCGCAGCCAGCGCAGGTGACACGAAGGCTATCCTCTGTGGTGTTGCGGCTATGGTAGCTGTGATTGTCCTGCTCGACCAGTTTCTGTGGCGTCCTGTCATCGCCTGGGCCGGGAAGTTCAAGGTGGAAGAGGTCGGCAGCGGCGAGTCGTCGGAATCATGGGTGCTGGAACTGATCAGGCATTCGCATCTTCTGGCCATGCTTCAAAGGAGGGTTCTGGCGCCGCTCATCGAAAAGGTTTCCATGCGTTTCGCGAAATCCCTGCCCCAGAAGGGGCCGAAACAGGAACGCTTCCGCAACCTGAAACGTTGGACCTCACGCCTTCTGGGCTTGCTGTTGCTGGTCGGCGTGTCATACGCGGTCGCCCGCGCCGCCACCATGATGGCCGGCCTTAACCGGGCGGAGGTCGCGGAGATCGGAATTGGAATGCTGGCGACCTTTGCCCGTGTGAATGTTGCGCTGTTGATGGGTGCGGCGTGGACGATCCCCGTGGGGGTAGCCATCGGATTCAGCCCACGGCTTTCGCGGACCGCACAACCGCTGGCGCAGATTGCAGCCTCCGTTCCAGCCACAGCGTTGTTCCCGATTGTTGTGCTTGTGCTGATCCAAATGGGCGGTGGGCTGGGCACAGCCTCGATTGTTCTGATGCTGCTGGGGACGCAGTGGTACATTCTCTTTAACGTCATCGCCGGGGCTATAGCCATTCCGACCGACCTCAAGGAGGCCGCCGCCGTCTTCAGATTCGGGTTTGCCGCGCGATGGCGCAAGCTCATACTTCCCGGGATTTTTCCCTACCTGATTACCGGTTTAGTCACGGCGTCCGGAGGCGCGTGGAACGCCAGCATTATCGCTGAGTATTTCCAGTTTAAAGGCCGGATTTTCTCTACTGTGGGGCTCGGGGCCATGATCAGCCGTGCGACTGCCGCAGGGAATTTTGATGTACTGATTGTATCGACCGTCGCCATGGCCGCAATGGTGGTCACCATTAATCGCCTGGTCTGGCGGAGACTTTATGCTACGGCCGAGACGCGGTACAAGCTGGAGGTATAAAGCGCGTCGCCCGTCACTTGGAGCGACGCTCTGCCGCAAGGCGAGGCGAGAAATCTGCTTTTGCCCAGGCGATTCAAAACAAAAGCAGATTCCTCGAGCTGATCAAGCCATCGGCCGTCGGAATGACCATGACAGAGGGTTTTCCCGGCATCCTCGTGGACGCACGAGCGTTTGGCACGGATGATCCGCGCCCTTTCGCGATGGTGTTTCAGCGATTGCTTGCGCCGCGCGCGGAGAAATCATGTATTAATTCAACGCGCCATCTATTGTTCTCATGCCAGACACGCGTATGAAGATTGACTTATGGCCCTGCCGTTTGTACCATGCTTTCGATTGTGGAGGTGGTAAATCTCAATTTGATCAGGAGCGAGTTCAAATGAAGAAGCTGGCATCGATCCTATTCACTCTTCTTCTTGCAATGTTTTTGTCAATGACGGCGTCCGCTCAAACTGCGACAAGGCAGGGCCGCCGTTACAAAGAGCGGGCCTACTACGGTGACATCAGCGACTCCAATTGCGGGGTCCATCACAAGATGGCTGGCAACCCGCATGGCTGCACTCTGGCGTGCGTGAAGCAGGGGGCCAAGTACGTATTTGTGACCGGCGGCAAAGTTTATACGGTCGCGAACCAGAACCTGCCGGACCTTGAGAAATATGCCGGCGAGCATGTCCGGATTATGGGGACCAGAACGCCCGACGGCAAAAGCATTACAATCTCAACCATCAGAGAAGCTGTCCGCAGGGCCGCAAAAAGAAAAGCCTGATAGCGGTTAGGCCCTCGCCATTTCCAACGCTGAAAGAGCGAGTTCCAAAATTTGAACATACCGGGGACCTTCGGTTGCGCACCGCAGGTCCCCTTTGCTTTCTGGACAAGTCCAATCGCTGCCAGCGGAGTCTTCCGCCGCCTTGAAGAGCAGCGTCCGTGCGGCTAGACTAATGGTTAGAGCGGTCTGGCACGGGCTTCCGAAGCCGCTCGAGACGCCCGAAGTCCTGCGGAAGCAGAAAAGCCGCATGCAGGCCGGTGGCCCGACAGCCGCACGCCAGACCCATCAATGGCGGAATCCGCAATCATGCCGCTGCCGAAACAGACAGGTCCGTATTGCTAAGGCTCCACGGCGCTATGTCAGCACGCATCACGGAGAACAGAATTTTCGGCTATCTCTTTGCCCTGGGGGGCATTGCAGCGGTGACGGGCGTCTGCCTGCTGCTTCGCCATCACATCAATGACGCCACCGTAGTTCTGGCGATGTTGCTGGTCGTCCTTTTCACGGCGTTCATCTGGGGGAGCAAGCCCGCACTGGTTGCTTCAGCGATCGGCGTTCTGTCGCTTAACTTTGTGTTCCTCCTGACCGAAGGCATCCTTCCCGTTCAGGAGTCGGAGAACGTCATTGCTCTTGCCGCATTTCTGATTACGGCGCTGACTGTGGGTCAACTCTCCGCGAGCGTCAAACAACGCGCCGCCGAGGCGGAAACCGGAAGGAAGGAAGCGAGGCGGGCGAATGCGTATAACCGCGGCCTGTTTGAAGTGTCGATTGACCCGCTCGTGACGATCAGCAAGGACGGGAAAATCACAGACGTGAATGCTGCAACGGAACTGGCCACCGGATATTCCCGGTCGGAACTGATCGGCACGGATTTTGCCGATTACTTTACGGACCCCGCGGCGGCCCGGGCCGGGTATCAGCTTGCGTTCCAGCAAGGCCAGGTCCGGAATTACCCGCTCGAAATTCGCCACCGTGACGGGCACGTAACACCGGTACTGTATAACGCGGCGGTTTATCGCGATGAAACCGGAGAGGTCGTGGGACTTTTTGCGGCGGCTCGCGACATCACTGAGAGGAAAGAAGCCGAGGCCGCCCTGAGGGAAAGCGAGGCCGACCTGCGGAAAGCGCAGAGCATCGCGCACGTGGGAAGCTGGCGACTGGACATCCCTACCAACAGGTTTTCCTGTTCCGATGAAGTCTTCAGGATTTACGGCCTGCGCAAGGGCAGTGCGCCGACTTACCAGGACCTTCTGAACGCAGTCCACCCGGATGACAAAGAAGCTGTTAACAGGGCTTGGGCGGTCGCACTTGAAGGGGCGCCGTACAACCTTGAGCACCGAATCAAAGTCGGCGAACAGACCAAATGGGTCCGCACCAGGGCCACGGTTGAGTTCGACAAGGAAAACAAGGCAGCGCGGGCGATCGGGACGGTGCAGGATGTAACAGAGCGCCGGATGTCGGAAGAGCGGCTGAGGCAATCGGCGGAGGAAATCCATGATCTTTATAACAACGCGCCGTGCGGATACCACTCGATTGACCGCGACGGCACGATCGTCAGGATGAACCACACGGAGCTGATGTGGCTGGGCTATTCCAGCGTCGAGGTCGTCGGACGCAAAAAGCTTTCAGATTTCCTCACACCGGAGAGCCTGAGAAAATTCGAGGAAGTGTTTCCAAGACTCAAAGAGGACGGCTTTATTCAGGACCTGGAACTCGACATGGTGCGCAAGGACGGCAGCATTTTGCCCGTCCTGCTCAGTTCCACGGCCGTCCGCGACCGCGAGGGCAATTATGTGATGAGCCGTTCGACGGTTTATGACATCACAGCCCGGCGGCGCGCGGAAGAGGCGGTCCGGCGGCTTGCGCAGTTGCAGACGGTTGTGGCACGCCTCGGAGCGTATGCTTTGCGCGGCACCTCCCTGGAAGAAGTGCTGGATGAGGCGGTCAAGGAGGTCTCGCAGGCTCTGGCGACTGAATATTGCAAGGTCATGGAATTGATGCCTGACCGCCAGGCTTGCCTGCTGATTGCCGGGGTCGGCTGGAAGCCGGGATACGTGGGCAGTGCAATTGTCAGCAGCGGGCCGGAATCACAGGCCGGGTACACGCTGATCTCGGATGAACCCGTCGTCGTCGAGGATTTTCTTACAGAGAAGCGGTTCGCCAGACCTCCACTTCTGGCTGAACACGGGGTCATGGCGGGCGTCAGCGTTGTCATCAAGACCAAGGAAGGCCCGTACGGCGTCATCAGCGCTCACACCCAGAGCCGGCGGACGTTCACAAAAGACGAGGTGAACTTTCTCCAGGCAGTTTCCAATATCCTGGGGTCAACCATAGAACGCCACCGGGCTGAGACCCGACTGCTGAGGATCAACCGGGCGCACCGGGCACTCAGCCGCTGCAACGAGGCGTTGGTCCGGGCTACTGATGAAAAGAAATTTCTCCAGCAGGTTTGCGAAGTGATCGTGGAAGAGGGGGGATACCGCCTGTGCTGGGTGGGGCGAGCGGAAAAGGATGAGGCGAAGTCGGTTCTGCCGCTGGCGCAGGCGGGCTTCGAAGAAGGATATTTGAGCACTCTGAACGTGACGTGGGCGGACACTGAGCGAGGCCGCGGGCCAACCGGCACAAGTATTCGTACGCGCCAGACCGTGCTTGTCAAGAACATCGCTGCGGATTCGATGATGGCTCCGTGGAGGGAAGAAGCCTTGAGGCGCGGCTACGCCTCCAACATTTCGATTCCCCTGCTGGTGGACTCGGAAGTCTTCGGGGCCATCAACATTTATGCGGCAGAACCGGACGCCTTCGGCGCGGAGGAAGTCGAGTTGTTGACCGAGCTTGCCAGCGACCTCGCATTTGGGATCTCAACGCTGAGGACGCGGGCCGAGCGGGAGAAGGCCGAGGAGGAATTGCGCAAACTCAACGCCGAACTGGAACAGCGCGTCGCAGAACGCACTGCGGAACTTCAGGCAGCGAACCTGCTGAAGGACCAGCATATCGCGCGCGAGCAGGCGGTGATGGCGGAACTCGAGCGGGCCCGTGAGCGTGAAGCTGAGGTGGGTTTCAAAATCCAAAGGACCCTGCTGCTCGATCAGCCGCCGGTGGACGTTCCAGGGCTCCGCCTCGCCGCCCTGACGATCCCCTCCCAGAAAATCGACGGAGATTTTTACATCTTCTTCAAACACCGGGACCAGAGTCTGGACGTGATTGTGGGCGACGTGATGGGGAAGGGAATCCCCGCGGCGCTGGTCGGGGCCGCCACCAAGAGTTGCTTCTTGAAGGCCATCAGCCACCTGACTGCATTTTCAAAGAATGGGAAACTTCCGGAGCCGAAAGAAATCGTGATGCTTTCTCATGCGGAAGTGGTCCGGCAACTGATCGACCTCGAGAGCTTTGTCACACTGAGTTACGCGCGCCTGGATGTAAGTAAGCACCGGCTGGAGCTTGTTGATTGCGGGCACACGGGAATTGTACACGCACACGGGAAATCGGGCGTTTGCGAGGAATTGCACGGAGAGAACCTGCCGCTGGGAGTCCGGGAAGGGGAGTTGTATGACCAGATCTCGGTTCCCTTTGAACCGGGCGACCTGTTCTTCTTCTACTCCGACGGGATTACCGAGGCGCGCAATCCTGCCGGCGAGCTGTTCGGAGCAGAACGACTGCACAAATGTATTAAGGCGAATCTGGAGCTTGGCCCCGAGGCTTTTGTTGAGGCCATCCGAAAGGCCGTCTTTGATTTCTCAAGAACTGACCGTCTGACGGATGATCTGACCTGCGTCGTTGTCAAAGCCGAAAGCCGTGAAGCTCCCGTGGCGACGGCCCAGATTGAGATCGCCAGTGACCTCAGAAACCTTTGCCGAGCGCGGGAATTCGTCGGCGCATTTTGCCGGGGCCTTCCCGGGCTCCCGATGAAGCAGGAGAGCATCAGCCTGCTGCAACTGGCGGTTAATGAGGCCGCGTGCAACATCATGAAGCACGCTTATCACGGGCGGAAAGACCGCTGGATTTATATTGAGAGCGAAGCGTACCCAAGCCGCGTCGTGGTTCGCCTGTATCACCTGGGAGACTCTTTCGACCCCTCGACTTTGCCGCCGCCTGTGCTGAATGGAACGCGGGAGTCGGGGTTTGGCGCATATATTATTTCCAAGAGTACCGATGACGTGAGATACTATCGCGACGAGCGCGGTTTGAACTGCATCAGCCTGACGAAGCTGAGAAACTGATGAGGACGGAGGAAAACACGAGGAGATGGACGTAGTCGTTGATCAATTCGGCGAGGTGAGCGTCGCAAAGATTCCGACGGAAGAACTGGACGCGAGCAACGCGCCGGAATTCAAACGCGTCATCACGCCGATTGTGGAGAAGAACACCAAGCTCGTGCTGGACATGAGCCGGCTGAATTTCGTGGACAGCTCCGGGTTGGGAGCTATCCTGTCCTGCTTGCGGCAGTTGAGCGCCAAAGGCGGAGACCTGAAATTGTGCTGCCTGACGAAACAGGTGCGGGCGGCGTTTGAACTCGTCCGGATGCACCGGATCTTCGAAATCTACCCGACGCGGGAAGAAGCGGTCCGGGCATTTAACGGACGGCAGTAAGCTGCCTAGCCCACATTATTCGGTGCGCCCCAACGCGCAGATCACTGAAAGTCCCACCCAGATAGTTGTCGGTAAGTCTAGCGCCTCTTAGGAGGACCCGCGGCTGGCCCTGGTTGTATCCCATACATAATACTGCGGGTTATGGGGCCGCCTCGAATACCGTGAACGCGCAGCGCCAGGAGATAGCCCTGCACCAATGTGGGCAAACGCACCAAGCCGCGCCAAATACACGTCGTGCCGGGATTGTCTTGCTTCCCTCTGGCCAGCCAGCCTCCCATCTTGCCGATCCAGCGCGTCGCCTGTTTGACGCTGGGAGCTTTCTCTGCCATGACACCCGTGGCCCAAACCCTCAACACACGCCGCTCTTCTTCCTTCAGGATTTGGTCGGACGCTGGGTTCGGCTTCTCCCGACCCACCCGGGTCAGCCAGTGAACCCGCCAGGCTACCACCAGATCAATGGCCAGGCACGCCTTCAGACTTTCCGTATCACCCAAGCGCCGATCCTCAATATTGCACCCGCTCTTCAGCGTGCGGTGATACACTTCGATCCCCCAGCGTCGGCCATACCAATCCAGCCGCTGGCAGGCATCCCGGAAGCTCTTCGTCCTCACCGTCGTCAGAAGCATCCAGTCAATCGGTTCTTTCACCCCCGGCAGGCGGGCCCACTTCACGCGTGTACACCGCCCATTCGGGCCGATAGGGCACAAAATTGGGCACAGTGACGGGGAGTGGACAAGGCGAGCGGGGCTAACTCATTGAAAGCAATTGGTGGGCCCAGCAGGACTCGAACCTGCGACCAACGGATTATGAGTCCGCCGCTCTGACCAACTGAGCTATGGGCCCCCGTTTATCGATGGGCTGAGGCAAAAGGCACTTTTTTAAGCGGAGGATGCCTTGCGCAGCCTTTTGTCATGCGGTAAAGGCTCTGGCGCCAAGAAGACGCGGACGCCACGATGCCAACTGGCGCAGATTATTCGAGCCACACCGCGGAACTGCAATACCCATTTCTAATCTACTCGCAAACGAGTGTGGCACGCAATGCCAGGGAAACGCGAACTAGGAGCCAGTGCACCCGTCAAGCGCCGGCGATTGCCACTTCCTCGATAGAAAATTCGCGCTTGTCTATTTTGGGGGCCCCGGCTCAGTACGCAATAGTGAAGTTACCATTTGCAGTGGCATAAACGCTTGGCATGTCCCAGGCAGGGACGCCGGGAGCGTGGCCTACCGCACCGATAGGCTTACCCGCGCGATCGAAAACTTGCCAGGCAAGCGAGCCGCCCTTTTTCCAGCCTGTCCCTTCCGTCCAGGCGAGCAGCACCTGGCCCCGCAGATTGGCTGCAACGGCTGGATGTTTCCTGTCCGATCCCTGGCCGGGCGCCGCAACCGAGGAAGAGAGTTGAAACGTCCGCGGATTAATCTTATCGAAATAAACCTCGCCGGCTCGTTCCCAGGCGGCAAGCACGGAACCAGCCCCTTCGCTCAGATAATCGGTGCTCATCGGACAGGCGTTCAGTTCCCACGCCGAAACTTCCTCGGAGTGAAACGTTTGTCCGCGGTCCGTTGAAACCAGCAGCGTCATGTTGCGGTGGATGTCCTCCGCGGCGGCGCGGTACAGAACATAGAGCACCCCGCGGCTGTCAACGAAAGAGCGCATGCCACAACAGCCGCATGCTCCCAACCGCGCCGGTGAGACGGGAGCTTCCCGCTCAAAAGTTTTGCCGTCGTTCGTGGAGCGGGCGAGATAAACGCGCCGGTGGGATTCTCCAGGAATTTTCCCCATCGCATGCCAAACCACGTACACATTGCCCATACGGTCTGCCGCAACGGAGAGCCCGCCGTCAAGCCCTTTGGCGTAAGTGACAAGGTTGCGCTGCGGCTCGAAGGCAGTGCCGGATGCATTCAGCCGCGAAAAGAACAGCGGAGTCGAACCATCCGGACCCCGCGGCTTCGCTTTGGATGAACCGAACCAGACGACATAAACGCGCCCGTCGCGCCCCACGGCCATCTGGGGTCCGCGCACTGTTCCTACAGCCAGAGCACTCTCCGGTTGGCTGTTCACACGAATGGGTTTCGAAAAAGCCTGTGCGCCGGGCGCACGGCGTACGTATTCGATGTCACCGGCATCGGCGTTGCCTGTGAAATAGATCATGTGAAGCACCCCGCGCGAGTCCAATACGGTCTGCGGCTGGATTCCGCCACCGGGCGCACGAAGAAGGCTGACGTGTGGTCCCCGGACGCCTTGCGTGGTTGCGGAATAAACAAGCGCCACGGCGGCAAACATGCCCGCGGCGGCCAACGCGCCCCTTAATCGGAAAAGATCCATGAGCTGATCGCTCCGAATTCTCATTTCTTTCTTGGAGGCTGTGACGGACGCATTTCAATCCGGCTGGCAAGCGCGGTCTTCGGGAAAAGGTAGAGATCAACGACAGCTTTGGCAATATCTTCCCCCGTCAATTTCCAGGACGCTCCTGACCTGCTGCCGGGCTGGCCGCCGAAGTCCGTGTCCACGCTGCCCGGCATGATGTAGCTGACGCGGATGCCGTCGTAACGAACGTCCTGCATCATCGCTTCGCTGAAGCCGTTCAGGCCGAACTTGGATGCATTATAGGCGCTGCCGCCCGCAAAAGGATTCACGCCCGCCAGGCTGGAAATATTGAAAATGTAACCGCCGCCGCGCTTGCGCATGAAAGGAATAGCTTCTCGACAGCAGTAGAAGACGCCGGAAAGGTTTGTCTCAATGGTTTCATCCCATTCTTCGGGCGTAAGCTGGTCAACTGGTTTGAAATAGCCCAAGCCGGCATTGTTTACAAGGATATCAATGCCTCCGAATCTCTCCGCCGCGCCATGCACGACCCTCCGGCAATCTTCATAGCGGCGAACATTGGCAACCGCGCCGTCCACGTTGCCATTGGACTGCTTCCCGAGCGCGTCGAGCGCCGACTTCAAACGGCCCTCATCGCGCCCACAGATAAAGACCCGGGCGCTCTCGGCAAGGAGCCGTTGCGCAATGCTGAACCCGATGCCGCGCGTTCCGCCTGTCACAATTGCAACTTTGCCTTGAAGTTCATCTGCCATGAATGCCTCCTGTTTTGGTCAATGATAACACTGCTGGAGCGGAGTCGGACGGACAGAACCGCCGGCTGTGTAGTCCGCCGCCCTCGTCCGATGAAATTCAAGTTTGTTTGTGAATGGAATGCCAGCGTTCCGCGCGCTTACACTCTGCGCAGAATCAGCGTCTCCACCGAATGCGGGGCTAACTGGCGAACGAACTGATTTCCCCTGACGGAGAGTGTTTTTTCCTGGCTGGCCTTTACGACATTGGGTTCTTCGAACGTGTTCTGGTCGCGCGCGTCCTTCGAGGTTAATTGCCGCTGAGTTCCGGTCAACGAGCCGGAGAATTCCGAACCTGTAATTTGGATTTCGACTTCCAACGGCTCCGTCATGTGCTGGTTCACAAGCGTCAGGCAAAGCTGAGATTCTTTGAGTGAAGCCGAAGCGCTCAGATAGGGCCGATGGATCTCCCTTTCACGCTGGAATCCTGGCGGACCCGGCTGCGGCATTTTAACGCTGAAGCTGGCGGAATCTACGAGGGTCCTCAGCGCCATTGCATCCATATGGGGCTGGTAGAGGTCAAAGACATAGAAGGTAGGCGTCAGGACAATCTGCCCGCCTCGCGTGAACGCCATGCATTGCAGGACGTTGAAGGCCTGGGCGATGCATCCGATTGTGATGCGGTCCCCGAAATTGTTAAGGCTGTTCAGGACCACTGCCGCTACGAGCGCGTCGCGCACCGTGTTCGGCTGGAGCAACGCCTGGTTGCCCGTGTTTTCGGTCCGGTGCCACACGCCCCATTCATCGAGCGCGATGCCTATAGTTGGCCCGACGCCCTCGGTGTAATTGTCAATGACGCCGATCGTCTTGCGCAGCAAGGCTTCAAGCTCATCCACCGCCGCGAGCAGATTGTAATATTGCTGTTCGTTGAAGTTTACTGCCGGCTCCCGGTTGAAAAAATAGTGGTGCACGGAAAGGTGGTTGACACCCTCAACGCGCCGCGCGCCCGGCCGCCGGAGCAGAGTTTCAAAAAACGTCTGGTTCCAGCCGTCCCGCATATCTCCGCAGGCGACAAACTCCACATTCGCGCGCCGCGCCGCCGTCCCGAGATAATTCACAAAGCGGGCGTAGCGCCGTCCGTATTCCTCGGCGTCAAAGCGGCCGCCACAGCCCCAGTTTTCATTGCCAACGGACCAGTACTTCACGTTGTAAGGCGCCGCGTGGCCGTTCGCTGCCCGCATCTGGGAGATCGTGGTTTTCTGGTCGCCGTTGCAATATTCGAGCCAGCCCAGGGCCTCGCGCACGGTCCCGGAACCCACGTTCAGACAGACATACGGAGAGGCACCGCAAAGCCGGCAGTATTCCATGAACTCGTCGGTTCCGAATTCGTTGGATTCGTCGCGATCCCAGAAAATGTTCCAGGTCCTGGGGCGCTTCTCCCGGGGTCCGATGCCGTCGCGCCAATGGTAGGTATCCGCAAAGCAGCCCCCCGGCCAGCGGATAATGGGTGCATGGATGCGCTTGAACGCTTCGATGGTATCACTCCGCAGGCCGTTGTGGTTGGGGATGGGAGAGTCCGGGCCCACCCACATCGCACCATAAACACAACTTCCCAGATGTTCCGTGAATTGCCCATAAACATTTCGGCTGATGGTCCCAAGTGTTTCGTTCGGCACTACGGTGAGACGGGCACGGCCGGAATTGGATTGCGCAGCGGGGAGACCTCCTGAGGGAGCAGCCGCCGCACTCGATGCAAGCGCTCCCATTGCTGCCATGCTTCCGGACTGCAAAAATCGCCTGCGGTTCATTGATCACCTCGTTTGTAGTCAGCGGACCGCCATCCGCTCAAACTGGCAATACATCGGGCCTCGATACTACTTGCGCGCGAACCGCTTGTCAATATGGCAAGCAGGAATATGTGGAAGGTTTGAGCCGGAACCGTGGGGCTGGCGGATATCCGTGTCGTGTGGTTGCGCGAAAGCGTTTTCCCTGTGACGACCGATACACGCCCAATCGATGGCTGAATTGAGGTCAGATCCCGTCGTTTCCTGCAAAGCTCTGTCCCGGACGGGAGAGCGCAAAATCGAGAAATCTGCTTTGGTGCAAATGAATGAAAACAAACGCGGGTTCCTCGGAACAATCAAATGCATCGACCCCCGTGATGACCATGATGAAGGTTTTTCAGCAACTTGAGAAACCCGCACTCAGGTCACCTATTGGCAACTCTCGCATATGAAGGGCACTGGAGTCCCGTTTGGCTGCGTGGCCTTGGTTTCTTTTCCGGGCGAGGTGAGCACAAAGGTCAGGGCCGTGCCAGGTTGGAGGACGACATCTTTATTGTGTTTGGCAAGGGCATGGATCAGTCCGGCAACGGCGCCGATTCCCGCACCGTAAAGAGCTCCTGTCCCTCCGGCAGCAATGGCGCCGCCGCCCGCCCCGATCGCCGCTCCGATCCCACTATCCTTTGCGGTCTGCTTCCCGCTCTTGCCCTTTCCCTCGATGGTCCCTTCGTTGTCGTTTACTTTGACGGACGACTCAGCGTCGTTAGCCAGTTCACCAGTGAAGGCGTATTGGCGGCCGTTCTTCAGCACGATGCCGTCGGCTACCAGCCGCATTTCCGCCTTGCCTTTGACGCGGCCGGGCGGTTTAACGAATGTGACGTGGCCGCGCAGTGTGCTGCCCGGAGGGACCACCTCCATGCCGCCAGCGAAAATCGGATCTTCAACCTGCGCCGTGAAGACATCACCGGCCTTATCTGCAGAAGAGCTCAGAGTGGAAATCAGTTGCACGCTGATCCTGGTCCCGGCCGGAAGTTCGGGCAGAGCCTGATCTGCCGCAACGAGAAGGGCAGGAACAGCGAATAAGGTCAGGATTAAAGTCAGAAATCTCGACTTGGTTGGGCTCATATTTCCTCCTGCTCGTCCCACCAGCGGACAACCGATGCTATAGCTTTAGATTACCAGACCGTCAGCTTCGTTGTCCGATAATCCTGGCTCGACGGAAGATGGTCCAGCGGGGGTCTACGGCTCTCCCAGGATGATGGTTCTTGCGGCCCTGGCTTTACAAACTCCTTTCAGAAAGGCGTTGCAGTACCCGTGTAAGCCCATTCATCAATGGCGAGGAAGATTTTCTTGTCTTTCATTGCGGGGAAGCGATTCTGATACTCTTTCCACGCGTCCGCCTTCAGCCGCACGCGATTGGAGGGCCGCCGAGCCCAATCGACCAAAGACTCTTGCACCCGGGCCCACCCATAATTCCCAGGAAGCGTCGTTGTGGTTCCTTTGGGGAAAGGATCTCTATCGCCGATGCTCACATCGAACCGCATTCCGCTGCGGCAATACCAATGCTCAGAGAGAGCGTCGAAGTTTCCCCAGCACTTTTCAAGGAGTCCATCAGTCCAGTCGGCCTCGGTCCCAAATCGGGCCTGCGACCAGCCGGTAATCAGAAGAGCATTGCCGGTCACGGCCATTTCGACCAGCATAGCGCCGCAGGCGATCAGAGTAATTGAAGGGTCCACTGCCCAAGCGACTCAAATACGAGCAGATTCTCCGGAATGACAGCGATTGAGCATGCTTGAGCAACTTGCTGACGCAGGTCGGAGCGCGACACAAACACTTCTGATGTTCAAGCTCTCAGATTTGCCCCCGGAGCTTCTCCCACGCGATTCCCAAGTATTCGTAAACTGTCCGCTCGGCTTCATACAGGCCGTAGTAGCTTGGGAAAATATCATCAGGCGTAAGTGATCGGTTCAACTTTGCCAGATAATCCGTCGGAGCAGCGATCGGCTGCATTCCGAGTTTGCGAAATAGATCCATCGCCCGCGGCATGTGTGAGGCCGAGGTGACCAAGAAGAAAGGCGTTGGGCCGATTATGGGCTTGATGAACTCCGCTTCTTCGTGGGTGTCGTGCGAATGCTCTTCGAGGATGATATCCTCCGGCTTGACACCAAGGGACAATGCTATCTGGTCCATCGTTTCAGCCGCGGCAGGAGGTCCACCGGACAGGATCAGCTTGCAACCGGAGACGCTTCGGCAAAGCCGGACGCCTTCCAGCACGCGTACCACGCCGTCTGCTGAAATGCGACTGTAGAGATCAATGGCAGGATCGGTGTAGTAGGCAGATCCTAAAACAACGATGTAAGTTTCGGACTTGCCGCCCATCGCAGACAAAGCTGACGGTGAGACAGGATGGTATTGCCGCTCCAAAGTCCGCAAGAGAGCAGCGGATGAGAGATGGACGCTCAGCAACAGCAGGAGAGCGGTCCCGGCGGTGACGAGGATTTTTCCAAGCTTCTGTTTGCGCGTGAACCAGAGAAGAAACAACCCGATTGCAAGAATCTCGAAAATGACGGGAACCGGAAACAAGAAACGGGAGACAATCTTTTTGAGCATTCTCTTTTCCTGGGCGGGCAGACTTGCCAGGCCGATTCTGCAGTCGTCGGACCTCTCATGTAACCGGCAAGCCCCCGGTGTTCGTTTTCAGTGCTCAGCAGGTTGCCGAAAAAAATCAGAGCACATCATCCCGTGTGAAGCCTTGCCCTTGGACTGACGGAGGCAGAGGGTAATTCAGCAACCTGTTAATGGCACACTAACGCATTGCGATTTATTAAGGATCACAATTACAACGACAACGTTTTAATGTAATTTCCGTGTCCCGACCGGCAGATTCCAGCCCGCAGGACAGCGCCACCGCGGAAAATGTCGTCACGATAAGCAATAAAACTCACTGATAACAGCAGCTATTCGGGTTCCTCGAACATCCTCCGCTCCGGCACCACCACGACAATGCCGTCATCGGTCACATGATATTTCTTGCGGTCTTCTTCCAGGTTGTAGCCGATCTCTGTGTGCTCAGGAATGTTGATGTGGCGGTCGATGATGGCGCGACGGATCCGCGAGTACCTCCCGACGTTCACGTGTGAAAACAGAATGGAGCCCTCGATGTCCGTATAGCTGTTGATGCGCACGTTTGGCGAAAGGATCGAACGCGTGACGCGGCCGCCGGAAATGATGCATCCCGAAGACACCATGGAGTCCACGGCGATCCCCATCCTCCGCCCTTCCTGTGCAAAGACAAACTTGGCCGGCGGGTATTGCCGCTGATAAGTGCGGATGGGCCAGCTTGAGTCATAGAGGTTAAATACCGGAGAGATCGCCACAAGGTCCATATTGGCCTCGTAGTAAGCCTCCAGCGTCCCGATGTCCCGCCAGTACTGCGCCTCTTTCTTGTTCTCATCCACAAAGTCGTAAGCGTAAACTTTTCCGCGCTCAAGCAGTTTGGGAATGATGTCCTTACCGAAATCGTGGCTTGAGTTCGGATCCTCGGCATCGGCCATTGTGCACTCAATGAGCAGATCGCGGTTGAAGCAGTAGATGCCCATCGAGGCGTAACACTTGTTCGGATTATGCGGCGACGGCTTCGGGTTCGCCGGCTTTTCCTGCCAGCCGACAATCCGGTGCTGGGAATCCAGTTCAGCCACGCCGAAGCGCGTTGCCTCGGCAAGGTCCACCTCAATCACTCCAACGGTCACGTCCGCCCCGGCATCAATGTGGCGTTGAATCATCAACTGGTAATTCATCTTGTAAACGTGGTCGCCGGAAAGGATCAGGACATATTTGCAGGGTTCGCTGCCGATGGAATAAATGTTCTGGTAGATTGCGTCGGCCGTGCCGCGATACCAGTAATCGCCCACCCGCATCATCGGCGGAAGCACTTGGATAAACTCTCCGAGTTCACCGGCCAGCATGCTCCATCCTTCACGGATGTGGCGGTTGAGCGAGAGGGCCTTGTACTGGGTCAAAACGAAGATCTGGCGCAGGTCAGAGTTGATGCAGTTGGAAAGCGTGATATCAATGATGCGATAAATGCCGCCAAAGGTCACGGCAGGCTTGGCGCGATCTCGAGTCAAAGGATAGAGACGCTCTCCAGCACCTCCCGCCAGCAGACAAACCAGGGTATCTCTGACCATGAGAGCAAGTCTCCTCTCATCAGGAATAGGAGCGCTGGCGGCGTTGCCATGCCATGACAATGCGGCCTGACGCTTTTCGCATTGCGCTCTTCAAGAAACCGGATTATATCAAAGGAATCTTTTCCTATAGAAAAATGAGTTTTGGGAATTTTTGCAGGCGGAGTCTATTCTGCTCCCGCTGAAAAGAAGTCTGTGAATCCGCTATCATAAAGCGGGACCGTTCCGGCGGGCTTCAGAGCATACGATGGGTCGTGGGAACCAATTCGGTCTTGCAACTTATGCAATGTCGGTGACGAAGAGTTCCGGCCGGCGCTACCCGGAGCCGCCCCATCCTTACCGCAACGAATATGAGCGCGACCGCGACCGGATCATCCACTCCCGCGCCTTCCGCCGGCTTGAGAATAAGACGCAGGTCTTCACCCGCCGCTATTCCGACCACTTCCGCAACAGGCTGACCCACACGCTGGAAGTTGCCCAGATCAGCCGCACCGTGGCCAAAGCACTGAGATTAAACACTGACCTTGTAGAAGCACTCTCCCTGGTTCACGACGTCGGCCATCCTCCTTTTGGGCATGCCGGAGAAGCCGAACTTGACCGCCTGATGCAGAGGCAGGGGGACCGGTTCGATCACAATATCCACGCCTTGCGCATCGTTGAGCAGTTCGAGCAAAAGTATGTGGACTTTCCCGGTTTGAATCTTACCTTCGAAGTCCGGGAAGGCATCGTGAAGCATTCGCGCGACTACGACCCCGAGCAATATCCGGAATTGAAAGAATACAGGCTGAATGAGCGACCGCCGCTCGAAGCGCAACTCATCGACGTAGCCGATGAAATTGCTTATAACTGTGCCGACCTGGATGATGGCTACGAAGCCAAGCTCCTGACGCTGGACCAGATTCGGAAGGGCGTTCCCCTTTTTGACCGACTGCTCCGACCAATAGAAAGGAAGTATCCGCATGCTCTGGAGAAGCTGAAATTCAATGAAGCGCTGAAGCGGCTGATGGATTCATTCGTGACGGACCTGATTGAGGCCACCCGGACGCGCCTGGAGCAAATGAGGATCCGCACCGTAGATGACGTTCGCCGGGCGACATCCCGCCTGGTCGGGCCCAGTCCCCGTATGTCGCGGGAGAAGCAGAACCTGAAAGCTTTCCTTCGGGACAATCTCTATACTCACAAGGACATCTACGCTGAGCGGACCAAAATCGTGCGCTGCGTGTCGGAACTCTTCGAGTATTACATCGAACATCCCCGCAGCCTACCTCCCTTTTATGTTGCAAAGACACAGGAAGAGCCCACCTACCGCGTGGTCTGCGATTACATTGCAGGAATGACAGACAACTATCTGGCAGAGCTTCACCACAAGTACGTTGGGAATTAACGCGGGTCGTACTGAGGTTTGCAAATTGTAGCGACAACCTCCTCTGCAGCAGCGGCGTCCTCAGAGCCGAGAGACGCTGGTGGAAACATTGGCGCACCAGCAAAGGTTTTCACAACGGTTTGTAATCCTCAATCGGATCCTCGCTCCGGGAAGAAGGCTCCGAGGCGACTGTGGCCGGTTTATTCCCAGTCGAGCAGACTATCTGCAACCCGCTCTGCTCCACGCGTTACATCTTGTTTATCATCCGGCACGCCGTACAGCTCAATGACCCGGCTGATCACTTCCTTGGCCGCGCTCAGTTCTGAGGCGATCACCTGCGAAGCTCCGGCTTTTTCGAGTGCGCTTGCGTGCCGCAAGCGGGCTGTGCGGACGATAGTAACAAGATCCGGATTCATCGTGTGAGCTGTAGCAACGGCCCTCGGCAGCGCAAAGGGGTCGGAAATGGCATACACCAGAGCACGCGCCCGGCTTACTCCGGCCTTTTCAAGAATCTCGGCCTTTGTGCTGTCGCCAAAGAAGATCGATTCTCCCTCGGCAGTTGCCCGCCTGACAATCGCCGGGTCCAGCTCTAACACAAGGTACTCGATTCCAAGCCGGCGCAATGTCCGAGCCAGCATCCGCCCATTCAAACCGTAGCCGCAGATAATGACATGGTCGCGCAGGGGCGCTGCCTGGGTCTCTAATTCCAACTCGCCGGGTCCGGGAAAGATCTGCCGCAGACGCTGTATTTCCGGCATGCGCCTGGAGATTTCGGGCGAAAGCTGAACAATCACCGGAGTCAGCATCATCGTGATAATGGCGGCGGCCAGGAAGATCTGATACTCGCCTGCCGGAACCAGGTTCAGGCGTTCACCCTGGTGGAGCAGGATGAAGCTGAACTCGCCTACCTGCGCAAGGCTTAGGCCTGCCATCAGCGATTTGCGGGCCGTGAAACCCATCGACAGGATTGAAGAAAAGCCCGTCAGCAACTTAAGCACGAAAATCAGGGCTGCGATGCCCAGTACAGCAGCCCAGTGGTGTTGGACGAACTTTAAATCGAGCAGCATGCCTATCGAAATAAAGAAGAGGCTGTTGAAACTGTCCCGAAACGGAAGGACTTCCGCGTGAATCTGGTAGGCATAAGAAGTTTCTGAGAGCGCAATCCCTGCAATGAAAGCACCCAAGGCCACCGACAATCCCAGCGCAGCAGATGCCCACGCTGTGCCAAGACTGAAAAAGATGACGGCAATGATAAGAATCTCGCTGGTGCGCACCTCGACGATTCGGCTCCACAACAAAGGAAAGAAGAACCGGGCCGCAAACAGGATCAGCGCGCCTGCCCCGATCACCTTGGCCAATGCAAAAACCACGGCCAATATAATTTCGCCCGGGGGCGCGGTGAGCGCCGGCAGGACGGCCATCATGGGGACGACGCAGAGGTCCTGAAACAACAGAACGCCAACAATAATGCGGCCGTGGATGGTCTCCACCTCTTCCCGCTCAAGAAGGAGCTTCAGAACAATGGCGGTACTGCTGGCAGCCACCAGAAATCCCCAGTAAATTCCCTGCCGCCAGTCGTGATTTGCGAGCAAGGCCAGGCCAAGGACGGCTGCCGTCGTCAGCACAACCTGGCGACCTCCCGCACCCAGCACCAGTCTGCGCATGGCGACGATCCTGTCCAGCGAGAATTCCATTCCAATGGTGAAGAGCAGAAGTGCCACGCCAATCTCGGCCATTGTCTCGATGGCGCCACGATTGGCAATCAGAGAAAACCCGGAGGGGCCCACCACGATTCCCGTCAGCAGATAAGCCACGATGGCTGACTGGCGCACCCGCCGCACGATCACTGCAATCAGAGTGGCGAATCCGAACAGGATGAGAAGGTCCAGCAGTAAGTCGTTATGAGCCATCGAGAGGCCCTCCCGGGAGCAGAAGCCTGCCTCATTGTAGGGTGTTCTATTGAGGCTTGCCAAGCTCATGCGCCCCAGTCCGGCTCGGCTGGAAAGACAATTCCGTACGATTCATACGTATGCGCCCAATTTCCGACTGTCCGCCTTGCTCTTCGAGAATGGTATAGTTTTGAAGGCAGCATAAACGGACGATCTGAGGAGGAAAGGATTTGAAGAAGTCTTACCGGGAACCAAACCCAGGATTGGGCAAAGGCTGGATTTTTATCATTCTTGTTTTCATCGTTGCAGTCGGTATTTTCGGCTGGAAGATTTTCAGCCGCGAGGCTCCCGTCATTAAATTGAGCGAGCCGGTTAAGGGGATCGGAGCGCAAACCGTCATTGAATTTACTGTCGTGGACCAGGAACATTCTCTGAGGAACGTGAGCGCCGCCGTGCGACAGGGGAACCGCACATTTTCGGTCACTTTGACAAGTGAAATTCAGAAGCCTGCTTCTCCGCCCTGGTGGAAGTTCTGGGCGAAGCAGCCTCCACACGACGGCAGCTTTAAAGCCCGGGTTGGGCACCAGAGCATTCCCGACTTGCAGGAGGGACGCGCAACGCTTGACATCGTGGCGACCAATGATTCGTGGGGCCACTTCTTCCGTGGCGGCAGGAGCGAACTTCAACTTGATCTGCCGGTCCGATTCCATCCGCCGGAGATTGCGGTCCTAACTCCGCAGGTTTACGTGAACCAGGGGGGCTGCGATCTGGTTCTGTTCAAGGTTTCTCCGGGCACATCAGAATCGGGCATCCAGGTAGGCGGATATTTCTTTCCAAGTTTCCCGGTAAAGAAGTCACTTCCTGATACGCGGATGTGTCTTTTTGCTTATCCCTACAATGTTGATCCAAAAACTCCCGCCCAAATTATCGCGCGCGACGACGTCGGCAACGAGACGGTTTCCGGCTTTAATTACAAAGTCTTCCCGCAGAAGTTCCGCGATGGCCGGATCAATCTGACCGATGCCTTTATGCAGCGCGTCGTGCCCCCGATCATGAGCCACAATCCGGACTTGCGCGATCAGGGAAGCCTTCTGAAGAATTATCTGCTGATTAACCAGCGTCTCCGCCTGATCCAATCGCAGTTGCTGGTGGCATATTCGCAGAAAACCGCTCCAGAATTTCTATGGAGCCAGGCTTTTCTGCGATACCCCAATTCCAAAGTTGAAGCCCATTTTGCCGATTATCGTACTTATCTATACGACGGCCAGGTAGTGGACCATGAAACCCACTTGGGGTACGACCTGGCCTCGACCGAACATGCCCCGGTTCCCGCGGCAAACGACGGAGTGGTGGTCTTTGCTCAGTATTTCGGGATTTATGGCAACGCAGTCCTCATTGACCACGGCTGCGGGTTGCAAACCCTCTATGGACATCTCAGCTCAATCGCCGTCAAGCCGGGTGAGCATGTCACGCGTGGACAGATCATCGGCCACAGCGGAGAGACGGGCCTTGCCGGCGGGGACCACCTCCATTTTTCAGTCCTGGTTGATGGAGTCTTTGTTGATCCTATCGAATGGTGGGACCCGCACTGGATCCATGACCGGATTGAAGCAAAACTTGCAGCTTACCAGTAACCGATTCCCGATAAACTGGAGCAAGCACACTTCTACTTATGTTCCGGGGCAACACGCGACAGGTAGAACTCAAAGAATTTTGCCGGATCGGTCTGCAATGCCACGGTAGCATTGGACGGCTGGCCATTGGCAGCGCGGGTGAAGCCTTTGGAATCGACATCAACGTGCAGTGGGGAGGTTTGGCAGAGGCTCGGATTGATCAGCATCGCCACAGCCATGGGATCGAACAGTGTCGGCGTCCGCTGGTGCCACAGATTGTAAAGGACCGCCAGGGCATTGGTCATCGGCGTGAGGCTCGTAAAAACTCGGTGGCGCTCTGCGGCGTGCAACTGGAGCATGGCCGTCACATCCAAAGGGACCATCAGAATTGGAACGCCTGAGGTGAAAACTTTCTGCGCCGCAGCGGGATCAGAGGCAATGTTATATTCCGCAACAGGGGATGGGTCATCGTCGTAGCCGTGGTGAATCGATCCGCCCATCATAACGATCCGGCTGATCTTGCCGGTAATCGACCGGTCTTTCTGAAGCAAGGCGGCAATATTTGTCAGCGGGCCGATGGCAACGATTGTGGTCTTTCCCGAACGGCGGCGCAGCGTCGAGTCAAGAAAATCAACGGCGCTTCCCTGCCGTAATTGCGGGCTTTTGAATCCCTCCGCCCATCGTGTCTGCTCGATCGGCAGCGGCTTGCCGGGTTCGCCGGCAACGACCGGAACAGAGTGGAACCCGGATTCCCAGAGAAGCTTAGCGGCCAGCCGCGCCCGTGCGTGCGTGTCTCCGCTGACGGTAGTGACGCCCAGCAACTCCAGTTCAGGGCTCCTCACAACAAGCGCCAGCGCAAAGGCGTCATCGATGTCCGTGCCGATATCGGTATCAAGCAGAATGGGAATTTTCTGCGCAGAAGCCGCTGCCCCCAGCAGGACGGGCCACATCATGAGCGTCATGAGTAGGATCGACTTCTTCATACATCCCGCCGGTCGCAAACCCAGGCATCGAGCACTGGAGGGTGATGCGGGTCCGCGCTATTCCGCTTCTTCTTTGCCCACGCCTGCCGCCCTGGCCTCGGCAACGATCTTGTCCGCGATCTGCTGGGGCACGATATCATAATGCGAGAAGTCCATCGTGTAACTGCCTCGGCCCTGTGTCATTGACGTCAAGTCTGAGGCATAGGTCAACATTTCCGCCAGCGGAACCTGGGCCTTGATGACGGTTGAATTGCCTTTCGGCTCCATCCCCTGAATGCGGCCGCGGCGGCTGGTCAGATTGCCCATGATGTCGCCCGAGTAGTTTTCAGGGACCGTGACTTCCACATTCATGATTGGCTCCAGCAGGCAGGGCTTAGCCTGTTCCATGCATTTCTTGAAAGCCAACGATCCCGCGATCTTGAAGGCAAGCTCGGAAGAATCAACTTCGTGGTAAGAACCATCGTAGAGGACAACGCGAAAGTCCACGACGGGGTAGCCGGCCAGAAAACCCCTCGCTGCCGCTTCCTGGATTCCCTTCTCAACCGCCGGAATATAATTCCTTGGGATCGCCCCGCCAAAAATCTCATTGACAAATTCGAAGCCGGCGCCGCGCGGAAGAGGCTCCATCTTGATCTTGCAATCGCCATACTGGCCGTGGCCGCCGGTCTGCTTCTTATATTTGCCCTGGGCGTCAGCCTTGGCTCGAATCGTTTCCCTGTAAGGAATTTTGGGGGCCTTCAGCGTCACTTCAACGTTGTATCGCCGCTTCAGTTTTGAGACGGCGACTTCCACATGCTGCTGCCCGGATCCGGAGAGCAGAAATTCCTTGGTTTGCTCGTCGCGCGAAAACCGAAGCAGCAGGTCTTCCTCGAGCATTCGATGGATCGCCGTGGACAATTTGTCTTCGTCGCCGCGCGATTTCGGCTCAATAGCAAATGAAATGGCCGGTTCCGCAAGTTTCACCGGCGGGTAGATGATGGGGGCGTTCTTGTCGCCCAGCGTATCGCCCGTCAGAGTTTCTTTGAGCTTCGCCACTACGCCGATGTCGCCCGCACGAAGTTCAGGCACCGGGTTCTGAGTTTTGCCCTGCGGTATTCCAATATGGGCCAGACGCTCCGCCACGCCGCGGTTGAAGTTCTGGAGCGTCGCCTCGCTCTTGACTATGCCGGACATCACCTTAAACAGGCTGAGCCGCCCGGCGAAGGGATCGGCAATCGTTTTGAAGACAAAAATCGAGACCGGTTCGTCGTTCGAAATTCTCCGCGCAACCGGCTTGCCGCCTTCCTGATCAAGGCCTTCGACCGTCCCTTTTGCAGTCGGCGCCGGCATATATTCAGCGATAAACTCCAGCAGGCCCTGGCTGCCGATATTCGGAAGGGCTGCAGAAACAAGGACGGGAACAAGGCGGTTTTCTGCGATAGCCTGGCGCAGGCCAGGAGCAAGGCTCTCAACCGGAATAGTACCCTTGTCAAAAAACACTTCCAGAAGTTGATCGTTGCCTTCCGCGACCATTTCGACGAGGGCTTCATGGGCTTGAGTTGCGGCCTCCAACAACTCCGCTGGAATCTCGCTGTCCTTCGCCTTGCCGGAGCCATTGCTCTCATAGAGCGCGGCGCGCATCCTCACCAGATCGATCACGCCGCGAAAATCTTTTTCTTCACCGATGGGAAGCTGAACGGGAACAACGGAGCGTCCGAAGGCTTCATGGAGTGCGTCCAGCGTTCGCTTAAAGCTCGCGCGCTCACGGTCCATCTGGTTCATCACCAGAACCCGAGGCAGGTTATATTTCTGGCAGAATCCCCACGTCCTTTCAGTCTGGACCTCGACGCCGCTCACGGCATGCACCAGAACCAGCGCCGAGTCTGCGGCCTTTAATGCGGCTTCGGCTTCGTAAAGAAAAATGTTGAAGCCGGGCGTGTCAATCAGATTGATTTTGGTCCCGTTCCATTCGGCATAAGCCAGAGCGGCGCTGATGGAAAATCCGCGTTCAATCTCCTCTTCATCGTAATCGGTCACCGAGGTGCCGTCGTCCACTTTGCCCAGCCGTGTGGTCATGCCCGCCGTGTAAAGCATTGAAGATGTAAGCTGCGTCTTTCCGGTATCGGCATGGCCCAGCAGAGCAACGTTGCGGATGTTCTCACCATCGTAGATTTTCACGTGAAACTCCTCTGAATTTCAGGGATTGCTGATTCACCCTATCCAGACATTGGGATAACGTCGCATCCTAACACAGCTTTTCGGAAGCGTTCAATGCGCATGCAAAAGAGGCGTGTCTTTTCAAGGTATTGGCCGGCAGTGCCGCAGGGCCTTCGCTTCATTTTCTCCTGCGGCTAATCGAGGTCAAAATCTCGGTCGGGGCGAACGATCGGTTCGTTCTTGGACCTTTTGAGGGCTTCTTCAAACTTCCTTTCGAGCAGTTCGGCCTTGGACTTTTCCTCTTCGGCGCTCTTTTGGAATAAGGCCTCGCGGCGCACCCTTTCTTCTTCAAGCAATTTTGCAGAATGATCAATATCAGGCACTTTGGTTTTCCGGGCCGGCTGCCCGTGCCAGATCACTTTTCCCAGCGAAACGTCAATTTTCAGACGTGCTCCGCAGCACGGACAGTCCAGTTCAAGCGCTTCTTGACCGACGCGGTTGGAAGCCATAAGGAAATGCTACGCCGCAGGGCGAATCAAGTCAAACCCAGGTGCGGCCCGGGCCACGCCCCGCTGTCTTTCTTCAGGCTACCCAGTCGATGTTGATGTTGCCGGAAACAGTGCTGACGTCCAGCAGAAATCCGCCGCTGCCTGCTCTTCCGTTAATCTCGCGCTTGCTGAGGGCTCCCTGGAGTGTTAATGGACGATTCGTGGAGATGCTTCCGGAGACTGTGTGCGCATGCAAATCGAAACCCAGATTGGGAGGGACGCGCACGGAAACGTTGCCGGATGCGGTTTCCAGATACCAGGGAGATTGCCCGCCGCCCTCCGCTGTAATCGACCCGCTTGCGGTTTTGGCTTGCACGAACCCCCGCACCTTTTTCAGGACGATATTTCCTGATGCGGTGTTGACGCGCACATCACCCGCACCGGCCTCCTCGACGATCACTTCGCCGCTGCCTGTAGAAGCCCGCACGTTCCCGCCGATGCCGGTTGCCTGGATCTTCCCGCTTCCCGTGGTTGCCCGCACGTCTTTCGCTATCGAGGCCAACACAATCTGCCCGGAGCCTGTTGAAGCCTGCACGCTGCCCGCGATGTTGGACGCCTTGATGTCCCCCGAACCTGTGGACCCTTCAAACGGGCCTGAGATTCCGTCAATGGTCTGGTTTCCTGATCCGGTTTTCGAAGCGAGTTTTGTATTTGGCGGGACCACAAGGTCGTAGCTTATCGTCACATTGCGCTGTAGATGTGAATCGCCGGCATTTCCGATCCTGATAACATTCCCGTTTTGTTCGATGGGAGGGTGCGACTCGATATAGCTCACCCTTTTCTGGGCTTCGTCCTCTGAGAATAACCCTCCCCACGCCCGAATTGTTCCTCGAATCACAACCTTTGAAGCGTCGCCAGTCAGCACAGTCACGGTACCCGCACCCGTTTGTACACTAAGGTCCACAGGGCCTGTCACCGGTAAAGTCCGTTCGAAGTGTCCCTCCGCCGCTGCGGCAGCGGTTGAAAGCGCCAGATATGTTGCCGCCAGTGCCATCAAATACTTTGATTCTAACTTGTGTGAATGGGTCATCATGGTTTTTTCTCCTGGTTGCAGGGAATTCCGGAAGCAGGAACGCCTATTTAGAAATACGCGCCGCCAAGGAGAAATGTTCTCCGGTATTCATCCTTGCCTTAACAGGTCGCTGAGAAGCGCGTTTAACGCTTGCCATCGTCAGCGTAGCGAATGATCCGGGTGTGTATTTTCAGAGATATACGAAGATGTTTCACTACGCTCAGCATGGCAATTCGGCTTGGTTGAACAACCTGATTAAACCGATTTTCCAAGAGTCCTTCAGTGGGATTATTTTCAAGCACTCGGGGGAGGAAAAATCCCACACTCGAGATTCAGCGCACGACAGAGAATTCCATTCTATTTTCCATAGCATCAACTCGGTCGAGGCGGACGCGGATTCGGTCGCCCAGCCGGTAAGCTTTCTTGCTTTGAAAGCCCACAACTGCACGAAGGCTCTCCCGATAGACGTAGCGATCGTCTTCCAGGCTCTCGAGCGATACGAATCCTTCGACGAACAGGTCAATCAGTTCCACGAAAAATCCGTGTTTGGTAAGCGAAATGATTAAGGCATCGAATTCGTCGCCAACGTGTCGGGCCATAAATGCAGCCTTTTTCAGGTCAAGCAACTCGCGCTCGGCATCCTGCGCGCGCCGTTCAGATTCAGAAGTTTCAATCGCGATGGCCCGCAATTCTTCGGGGCTGATGGGCGGCTGAAACGCCACGCGACGGGATGTCCCGCGGCGGGAAGCCGATTCGGCAGCCGTCCCCTTCCCGGCACCATCCCCTGCAGGGACCTTTCCTCCTGCGTATCCGGATTTCTCCTGGCGAAGCACGGCTTTCAAGATGCGGTGAACAATCAGGTCCGGATAGCGCCGGATGGGCGACGTGAAGTGGGTATAGGTTCTCGTGGCCAGAGCAAAGTGGCCGAGATTTTCTTCCGAGTAACGCGCCTGCTTCAACGAGCGCAGCATAAGATAGGAAAGAATGCGTTCCTCAGGCTTGCCTTCGATGCGCCGCGTCAAATTCTGGTAATGCCGGGGCGTGATCTCCAACTCGATTTTTTCCAATTGCTCGTGGAGCTTCGGATATCGGTCGCGCTCGTCCCGTCCGCCAATACGCAGACCCTGGCGCGCCGGAAGTTTAATTCCCAGTGAATAGCCAAACGTTGCGGCAATTTCTTCGAACTCGAGGACTTTTTTCGGGTCAGGCTTTTCGTGGACGCGATAGAGAGACGGCACTCCCTTGTGTTCAAGATAACCTGCAACAGTTTCGTTAGCCGCCAGCATGAATTCTTCAATGATCCTGTGCGCGATGTTGCGCTCCGAGCGCGTGACACCGATCATATGGCCCGTTTCGTCAAACATGATTTCCGGTTCGGGCAGGTCAAAATCGATGGAGCCGCGCTCGCGGCGGCGCCGGATCAGAATCAGCGCCAGTTCTTCCATCAGCTTGAAGTTCGGCACAAGTGCACCGTATTCGCGGCAGGCTCCGGGATCGCCGGCCAGGATGTCCCGGACGGCGGTGTAGGTCATTCGTTCTGCGCTGTGGATAATGCCTGGCCCGAGTTCATATCGCACAACGTGGCCTTGCCGGTCGATTTCCATCAGCGCCGACATCACCAGGCGATCCACGTAGGGATTCAGGCTGCAAATGCCGTTTGAAAGTTCCAGCGGGAGCATGGGAACGGCACGGTCAGGGAAATAAACGGAGTTGCCGCGCAGACGGGCTTCCCGGTCAAGGGCCGTTCCGGGTTGGACGTAATGGGCGACGTCAGCGATGTGAACGTGCAGGAGATAATGTCCGTTGTCCAGCCGTTCAACGTACACGGCATCGTCAAAGTCTTTGGCCGTTTCACCATCAATGGTCACAATGGGAAGCGAGCGGAAATCGCGCCGTCCCCGGTGTTCGGCTTCGGATATGAATTGCGGCATGTCCTCGGCTTCTGCCAGGACCTCTTCTGGAAAGCGGTGCGGCAGGTGGTGCTTGCGGATCACGATTTCCACGTCCACACCGAATTCGTCCCGCCGGCCAAGAACTTCAATCACGCGTCCACGCGGCTGCACGCCGGGCCTGGGAAATTCCGTTAACTCCACATCTACTACCATGCCGGCCAGTTCGCGGACGTCGGCCTTTTGCCGTGCACGGCGCTTCCGCTTGCCTTCGGACTCTCCACCAAACTGCCGGTGGCGGGCGCGCTCTTCTCGAGGCCATTCAAGGCCGCTGGGGATGAGGATTTCGTGGGGAATTCGACGGTCGAATGGGACAACGTAGTTTGCACGCGTGCCGATTCGAAATTCGCCCACTACCGTTTTCTGGGCGCGTTCCACCACCCTGAGGATCCGCCCTTCGACGCGTGAACTCGGTTTCTCCGCACGACTGAACCGCGCGCGCCAGTCCGGGCGCGACCGGACCACCTGAACCTCGACGCGGTCGCCGTGCAACGCCGGGCCCATAGCCCCGGGTGGGATGAATATGTCCTGATCAGTTCCCTCAAGGGGCCTGTCAGGCACGACAAACCCGTAGCCATCGCGGTGCCCCACCAGTCGTCCCGTTACGATGTTACTTGTGGCAGGTTTAGGTGCTTCCGAAGGCGCTCGGAGTTCCGGAGGCCGCGCGTGCCGGACAGGCCCGCGCGATCCCTGCGCCGGACGGCCGCGCGGTTTTCGCCCATAAGCTTCCCTTCTGATTTGGGGCTCTATTGACAGGGTGAAATGGCTCTTTTTCGATTCCCAAATCTTTCGGGTTTTTGAAAGCTCCCGCAATACGGCCTTCAATTCACGAGCCTGGCTGGAACGCAGGCCGAGCGCCCGTACGAGTTCGCGAATGCGAAAGGTCTTCTCCGGTTGCTTTCGAAAGACTTCAAGAACTTCAGCATGGGTGGGAGTTGTGCTCATACTGTGGATAGCTTAACACTTGCTGAGCGCGCAGCGCTGGGTTTGTCAGGTTGAACTGATTGTTCCGAGGCGCGGACGGCGCACGTTTGGAGTGCGGCAGCGAAGCCGCCGCCTTTTCCAAGGCGGGAGCTGAGGCTCCGACGCTCCATGGCCGCTAACGTTGCTGTCAGCGGTGCTTGTTATTCTGAGGAGCCGAAGGCGGCGAAGAATCCCCGCAGTAGGCTTGCAACGCGCCATCGCGAAAGGGCACGGATTTATCCGTGCTGAACGCCGGGAGCCACGGCATCGCCTCTCTCACGCGGGTTTGTTTTGGACTGCGGCAGCGAAGCTGCCGCCTTTTCCAAGGCGGGAGCTGAGGCTCCCGCACTCCAAGGCCGCTAACGCTGCTGCCAGCCGTGTTTGTCACAGCGAGGATCTTCGTCTTTGAGATCCACGGTTGTTTTTATAGGTCAAGACAAGGGCCTACCCTGCCGCAACCTGGCTATGCGGTGATTGTTCTTCTCGCGGCGTCCCACACGGCGGCGGTGCGATTGAAGTACGAGTAATTGGCCATGTGGCAGCCAATGGAAGTATTGTTCCCGAAGACGGCGTCTTCCACGGAAGGTTTCCGCGTCCGCACTGACTCAAAGAAGTTCCACAGATGGTTCTGGAATTCACTGTAGCCGGGAGGGTATTCGTAGGACGCGGCTGTCTCAACGGGTTTTGAGGTCCCCATTTTCGGATCGTTTTTCCTGTGCCATTCCGCCTCATAGGCGCTTCTCATCTTTTGCGGATAGCTAGAAATGTAATAGCACGGGTCGTGGTCTTTGCCATCCTGGGGCATTATGGTCAAGTGGTCTCCGTCGTTGGTAACTTCGATGATTCCTCGCGTGCCGAGGAACCTTGTCACCTCAGTTTGATCAGTCATCAGCGTCATCAGCACGGCGACCCGCAGGTTGGGATACTCATAGATCGTCGTCATCAGGTCAGGAAAATCGCGTCCATCTTTCCAGTAAAACAGCCCGCCATAACTCTGCGCGCGCTCGGGCGGCGCATCGATTCCCATCACGTAATGAATGCCCGTCAGCGTGTGGACGAAAAGGTCGCCCGGCAAGCCTTCGCCGTAATCCTGATAGGCGCGCCAGCGCGCAAAACGGATGGGATCAAACGGCCGCTTTGGCGCGTCGCCCAGCCACTTGTTCCAATCGAGGTTTTCCGGCGAAAGGTCCGGCGGAGGCGGATACACCCACGCGCCGCAGGGAGAATTGCGGCCCAGGATGCCTTCCACAAAGAACACCTCGCCGATGTGGCCCTGTGCGATCAGCTCCTTGGCTCGCGCGAAGTTGATGGAACTCCGCCGCTGGCTCCCGATCTGCACGATGCGATTGTTCTTTTGCGCCGCCGCAATGATTTCGAAGCCCTCTTCCACTCTGTGCGTCATGGGCTTCTCGCAATAGACGTCCTTGCCGGCGTTGCAGGCATCCACGATGATCTTGGCATGCCAATGGTCGGGAACGGCCACCACGACGCAATCGATTTGCTTGTTGTCGAGCAGCTCCTCGTAGTGACGCGTGGTCGGGACAGTCTTGCCTGTAGCGCTGCTGATAATCTCGTTCGCCAGCGTGTGCCGACCATCATAAAGATCGCACGCCGCCACGCACTCGACGCCAGGAAGCCCGATCGAAGTTGCCAGCACGCCCGAGCCTTCCATCCCGATGCCGATCATGCCAAAGCGCACACGGTCACTTGATGAAATCTGCGGCGATGCACCCGCTCCGTCCATGACCAGCCATTCCGACGGCACCCCGAAAGCCATGCCAGCCCCCGCTGAAGTTCGAATAAACTCCCGACGTGAAAAAATGTTCTTTGCCATGAATGAATTCTCCATCGGGCCTGACGCTTCGGAACAACCCTGACTGTTCTCGGATTTCCGGCCCCTGCCTTCTTTGCGCGACGCAATTTTCCATGGCGCGCTTCAAACGGCCCAGACCAGTAACCGGCTAGCATACACCTGATCGACGATAATTCACATCGGTGGGTTCAACGTATGATCGTGGCAACGTTAAGTGCGTAACCACGGGATAGAAACGGTTCCGCGGCTCCGTGCTTTAAAATCATAACAACTTTGCGCCACCCGCCCTGGCCCGGGAAGCCCTATCTGCGCTTCATCATGAAACGGCTGGGACTTTCAGCGTTTGAACCGCCCCATTAATTGCGCTTCACCCAGAATGTGCCCCTTCATTGCTGCCAAGACTTCTTCCTTTTGGGCGCCGGGTTGCAGGTTCAGAGTAGAATCGAGCGCATAAAGGTGGATGTAGTAGCGGTGTGCGTTGCCGGGAGGCGGGCACGGTCCGCCATAACCCGTGCGTCCGAAGCTGTTGGTTCCCTGCAATCCACCGCCTGGGAGATTGGGCCGCTTGGGCAAGTTCGCATCCATTAACTTCATTCCAGCAGGCAGATTGAAAACAACCCAGTGCGTCCAAACGCCGGCCGGCGCGTCGGGGTCTTCCATGATCAGCGCAAAGCTGCGCGTTCCGTTTGGAACGTTCGCCCACTCAAGCGGAGGAGAGATGTCTGCTCCTTCACAGGTGAACTGCGCGGGGATGGTTTCTCCTTCTTTGAATGCATCGCTCCGCAATTGAAAGCCAGACGCCGAAGGAGCCGTGCGCGGATCTGACCGCATTGCAGAATTGCCGCAGGCGGCAGACAGAGCAACCAGAGATGAAAACGTGAAGATCGAGAAGAGGCGATAAACAGGCATCCGGGGGCTGCGGACGGAATACGCGGCGCAACGATTCTTTGAGACTCGGGTTTGGCAAACTCGGCGCATCGTACTATCTCCCTTGATTCTGAATCCTGGAGAAGGATCAGCCCTCTAAAAACATATACCACACAAAAGTCGTTGAGGCATCTCCGACAGCACAAACAGCGCTCAAGTTCACAAGAGAGTCTGACGAATACAGGATTAAGGAATCAGGTGCCAGGAATTTGGAATGCGGACGTAACCTAAATCGTCGCGCGAGCCGAAATTCCGCCGCGAAAAAAGAATTATGCCGCTTGATGAACGACTTCGCCATAATCTGGCCGCCGGGATAATCTGGCTGGCATTCCTCGCACTTTATCTGGGTGGGGCGGTTCTGCTTATGATCGGCCTGGTATTCGCATGCCGGCAGTGGTGGGAAACAATTCACCAGCCCGCCGATTTGTCGCTCATCGCAGGGAAGACCCTCGAGCTTGCGACCCTTGCTCTGGGATTGTTCCTGGTCCTGATCATTCCACTTCTGCAACGCCGTGGAAGAGGCGACAAGGCATGGAGACGAGAGCGGAGGTCAGGAATGAAGAGTGGGCAGCGCGTCGCTGAGCCACAATGAGCAGCGACGGCATCGCCGCCCACAGCGGACTTTTCTCCATCACGTGCTCCGTTCTTTGTCTCCCGTGAAAAAAAAAGTGCCCTGCCGTCCTCACCAAACGGCAGAGCACATATGATTTTCCAAAATAGTACGTTCGCTATTCTGCGGCCCTTACGCGCCTGAGCGACGGCATCGGCCTCATGTGGATGATCGTCACATCAGGAGCGTTGTACGGGTAAACCGGTGTGGACCGCAGGTTGTCAGGCATCAGGACCGTATCCACGCGACGGTTGTGCGCAAGCACTTCGTCGACCCAACTGCGGATCTTTGCAGGCTTGTTCGGGTTCTCACCTTCAAGCTGTTTCACTTCGCTCAAGCTGAGTTCCTGAGTCTTACCGAAGGCCTTAATGTCGATCAGGTCTGCAGGAACACCCTTGCTGACAAGGTAGTTCTTCACGATGTCAGCACGCCATTCAGAAAGCTCCTGATTATAACGCTTCGAGCCACGCCGGTCAGCGTGAGCTTCAAGCACGAGGCGCGAATCCGGCTCGGCCTGATGATGTTCGATGAAGGTCTGCGCCAGCTTGTCCAATGCTTCTTTCTGACTGCGCAACAGGCCGTCGTTGCGGTGGTGCCTGTTGGGCCAGTTGGTCGGGAAGAAGACGCTGGTCAATTCAACTTTCACATGCGCCCGCTCGATCAACCCAACGATGTGCAGCGTAGCAGTCTGTGTCTCAGAGCCGCCGCACTCGTTTGTAGCATGCAAAGTATACGTGTCGGTTTCGTCCACGGGGCCGTAACCGGTCTGCTTGGGCGTCGGCGTGAGCGTTCTGCTCCCGCTTGCGTCAACCGTACCGATTGGATCAATGGAAACCGATTGTGCGTTTGTCGTGGACCATGAGAGCGTTGCGGACCCCTGCTCAACCACCTGATCACCCACTTTGTGGTAACGAACTTCGCTGGGGCTGATCGAAATCGAAGCCTGAATGGCCGAATCGACGTTCACTGTAGCGCTCTGCTTGACGATGCCTCCAGGTCCGGCTGCGGTGAAATCGTAAGTTGTTGTCTGCTTCGGCGTGACCGACTGATTACCGCTTGCGCCCACCTTTCCGATTCCGCTGATCTCGTTTTCCACGGCGTCGGTTGACGACCAGCTAAGCTGGCTGGATTCGCCGCATTTGATGCTGGTGGGATTGGCGGAGAATTCTCCTTTGGTCGGAGCAACGGCGACGGTCGTTGTGGAGACGCCTGCTTTGAAGCGCGGCAACGGCGACTTCATCTTGGCCAGGCTGGGCGCTTTCTTGGTCTTCGTTGCCCCATTGTGGCTGATCTTGATAACGACCTTCTCGTTAGGTTTCACCGTCACCGGTCCGGACCAGATGTCCTTGCCAAACCAGGTTACCGTCACCTGGTAGGTTCCCGGGTGAACAAGCAGCCGCTGCTGCCAGATAAAACTGTTATCAAATTCGTCGACATGCCCCACAAAGAAATCGGGGCTTTTCCCGTTCAGCAGAACTGCCGCATGCGGAGGTCCCTTAATCTGGATTCTCCCCCAAGGGCCCTCCACCGGGGATCCCTCTGGCTTCAGTGCGATGTCGAGTTTGGTAACCTTGCCCGCTTCAAGGTTTACTGTTCGAGATTCCGGGGCGTAACCGTAATTTCGTACAGTAATCGTGTGCTGACCCGGGTCGACCCAGATCGTGCAGAAGTGGTCGCCAAGACAGTTGCCTTCCTTTATGGCAGCGCCGTCGACAAAGACGTACGCCTGCCTGGGCTTGACTTGAATTCTCAGCTTCGCTTGCTTCGCCTTCGGCAGCGCAGGGGCGGCCAAAGCGAATAGAACTGAAAGCAGGATTCCTGTTACCAGAGAGTATTTGCGTCGCGGGTCCATTGGGGCAACCTCCGTTGAAACCAGATTTTCCTCGGCAATCCGCGTTATTTGCACAGAGGAACGAACTTCCTAAAGAGCCCACCACTTACCCAACAGATCAACGATATGTCAAATCACGCGATATGTCAAACAAAAGAAATGGGTAACTACAAATCGCTACCGGATAGGTTATACCGCCAATAATACCTAACTGACAACTCAAGGCAGTGAACAAGCGTCTGCTCACCTAACGCTCATTCGTGTTTCCCGATCGAAGGCCTTTGCCTTGGTAGGTTTAATGCAGGCAGGTCCGACATTGAGTCCGCGACCGCTGTCTCATCCGCATGGACGCGGGAAAAGATTTTGTGCGCTTTGGCAGCAACGCCTCCCTGGCGGCAAGTTTCGCCAACTACCTTGCAATCCTCCTGCATCGCTCACAACTTCAAAGGAGAACACCACCGCCACATGTGACAGAAACTGTCGCCACGCTTGACACTTTCAGACAATCGCCTCCGCATAGGAACAGGCCTTGCCCGCGGCACGTCTGAAGGAGTCGCGACAATCCTCCAGTTTCCAAGGCCTAACCGAAGTTAAAGCCCTCTTAATGATCGACCGACATGGCATCGAAGATGCTCGATTCGCCGTTGCAGAGCGAGTTCAATTCTGTTTTTTCTCGTCGCAGCAATTTACCGAGAGATGAGACCGAGAACTGGATCGCAAGGCTTCTCTCTGATTGAGCTTCTGATCGTTGTCGCAATCATCCTGGTCATCGCGGCGATTGCCATTCCTGATTTCATGCGTTCCAGGGTGGCAGCGAATCAGGCTTCTGCCGTCGGGTCATTGCGCACGCTCAACACTGCGGAGTTCAACTACGCTGCGACCTACAACAAAGGTTACAGCGCAACCTTGGGTTACCTCGGGCCTCCCCCCGCCGGGGCCATCGCGGACATTTCTCATGCCGGCGTCGCTGATAAGGTGCTGTCCGGCACGGCCGCAGGCGGCCCCGCTGCCATGACATCCTCAAAGAGCGGATACATCTTTACCTATTCGCCCGGACCAGTGATCAACGGGCAAATCATGACCTACACGATCAACGCCGATCCCATCAGCCGAGGTACCACGGGCGCGAACTCCTATTACATAGATCAGACGGGCGTGATACGGCAGAATCCTAGGACGCCGGCCAGCGCAGCCGATTCCCCGCTTGCTGAATAGAGAATCGGCACCCAAGGCCGCCCTTGCAGTGCCGGCGGTCGCGTAAGGCGGCGCTTCTGCGATAGCCGGGCTCTTTCATTTTGCCTGCTCTGCCTGATCTCGTTCCTCACGCCGAAAATTGGCGATCGGCAAACTTGGAGCCGCACCCTGTCACCGTTGCCGCACAAAATTCCCTTTCCGCACTCGTGCCTGAGGTAAGATGCCATAACGAAGGAGGAGAGCTTGTCTACACACAACAGAGAAAGCACCAAAAAGAAAACGCGACGCGACTTTCTCGCGAGCGGTATCGCTGGCATTGCAGGCTCAAAGCTGCTGGCAGAGAAGATTGCGCAAGGGGCAGCATTGAACGGCATGCCACCAGCAATTTTGAATCATGTTTCAAACCCGAATGACAGTCCAGGAGAGGAAACCCCGGCAGAAAAAGCGACGGAGGCTGGGCGTTTATACGGCCTCATGGCGGATGCGGGGCGTGTACCGGAAGACCCGTCGTACTACCGCCGAGCCATTGACTTCTGCCGCGAATGGAACATGAATGCTTATCTGATTTCGCTGGCCGATGATCAGGGTTGCGCCCTCCGCTTTAAGAGCCACCCGGAACTGATCACCCACAAGAACGCCCTGTCGCATGAGCAGGCCCGCGACCTCGCCCGTTACGCGCAGCAGCGCGGCGTGGAACTGATTCCCGAGATTGAATCGTTCGGCCACACGCACTACATCACTGGAGTGCCGCAATATGCGCACCTGGCGGACGCCATGGAGGGCGGGCGCAGCAACTTTTCCGCCGTGTGCCCGGTGGCCCCGGAAACTCTAAAGCTGTTCTCAGATCTTTATCGCGAAGTGGCGGAAATCTTTCCTTCGCGCTATTTTCACGGCGGCTGCGATGAAGTCAACTGGGGCGGGTCTGAGCTTTCCCGCGAAGCGCTGAAGAAAAAAAGCCGCGACGAAATCTGGGCCGAATACCTGAATTCGCTGGATAAGGTTGCGCACGGGCTTGGAAAGGAGCTTATCGTCTGGGGCGATTATGTCCTGCACAAGCAACCCGGCGTTCTTCCGCGTCTCAACAAAGACATCATCGTGATGGACTGGCAATACTATGTGACCGATCCGCGGCCGCTTGAGGAGGCCGCGCGGAAGATCATTGACACCGGACTCAGGGCCATCGGCGCGCCTGCGATCATCTCCTGCCGCTGGGGTCCGCGGGCGGGCGCCAACGCCCTGCGCAACATCGACGCCTACGCTGACGCTTACCGCCGCATCAACAGCCCTCGCGCGCTGGGCGTGATCGTTACCAACTGGGTACCGTCGCGATACATCCAGGGGTCGCTTTGGGACACATATGCCTACGCGGGAGTGGCTTTGAATGAAGGCGGTGCCGCTGCACGAGCGTCCGCTTTCCGGCGCTTTGTTGAAAGATTCTATCAGGCAAGGTGGGACGATAACTGGTCGGATATTTTTACGACGCTTTACGAGATCACGCCGAATCAGAGGTCCTGCTCGCCGGCATGGATGCAGCCGGTACTTCCGATTCCATGGAGAAGCGACGATGAGTTGAAGGCCGCGGCGCAATCCGGCATGGTCGATGCCCCACCCTTCCGGCGGCTGCTCAGCCAGCTTGTCTTCAGCGAAGCGCAAGTGCGGGACCATTTCGATGACTTTCTGACTTTCCGGCTTGCGGTGGAGTACCTCGAGCACGTTTTCTGGCGTATCACGGTCCTTGCTGAGGAGGCCGCGAAACCGGAACGTACGCCGGATTCGGTTGCGACCCTGATTCGAACCATCGCGGTGCGCGACCGGCGCCTGCTCGAAAGACTGGATGCGTCCTGGAACAAAGGCCGCGCTGCCGACGCAGCCGCGCGAACAGGACCTGTCTTCGATCTCCGGCCCGGCGATCAGTTGGTCTATACCTTCCAGCAGGCGGCGACATATTCCGAGCAGTTGGCGCGCGATCCAGAGCGATTTGCGCGCTTGATCTCGACGTCTGCTTAACGGGGTGCTGAAAAGCGGTTGATACGCTTGTCATTGCGAGTGCAGCGAACGTTCCCTGTGTTTATCTTCAGAGAAATACAGGGATGCTTCGCTCGGCATGACAATTTGGCTTTTTTCAGCGACCTGTCGAAGGCGCGATAGGTTCGAATCGGACGCGCAAGACTTCGGCAAACTGCGGCAGGCAGGCCGCAGCTTCAGGCATGAAGTTAAGGTCAGGCGTGGCGGACGGTGACAGGACTTTTTGACTAGCCACGTGCGGCTGGAGCGGGTTAAAATGAACCGTCATCGCAACGGAGAGGTGGCCGAGTGGCTTAAGGCGGCGGTTTGCTAAACCGTTGTACGGGCGAAAACCTGTACCCAGGGTTCAAATCCCTGCCTCTCCGCCACACAACTCAGGTCAGTCTGGCCTGAGATGGACCCTGACGAGAAACCCGCATAAGCCTTTCAACATGTTATTGAAAACCGTTTTGGAGCGAGGCCATTCCGAGCGAAGCGTAGAATCTTCTTCTCTTAATCCACGGGAACCCATACAGGTTCCTTGGATCGACAGGTGACATCGGTCCTCGGATGAGAGGCGGTGCGAGTATTTCAACAACCCGCCGCATGATCGTCAGGCCTGGCCGCTGGACGCTCCGCAGCATTTCTTATATTTCTTGCCGCTCCCGCAGGGGCAGGGGTCATTTCTTCCCGGCACCCCTTTGCCAGAGGCTTGCAGATCGCGCAGGCGGGTCCAGTGCATTACATTGGCTGGTGCGCGGCCTTCGCGCAGTTCCGCGGCCATGAACCTCATGTACGGGTCGATATGTTTGAAAAACATTTTGTAACCGGCGCAGAGATAATTGAGGCCCGGCTCGCCGTCGGGCGTGCGGGTGAAGCGGTGCTTGGGGCACTCGCCGTTGCAGGCAAACCTGACTTCGCATTCCCGGCAATAGCGCGGCAGCGTGTCGCGCTTGTCCAGGCCGAACTTGCGCTGCTGGGGAGAATTGACCAGCACGCTCAAGGAGGTTTCCATGATGTTTCCCAGCCGGTTTTCCGGATAAACAAAATGGTCGCAGGAATAGAGGTCGCCGTTGTGCTCGATGGCCAGGGCCGCGCCACACGTCTCGCGAAAGATGCAAAGGCTGGCCGGATATCCCATCCAGCTTTCGAGGGCGACATCAAACATCTGGACAAAGCAGCGGCCCACATCGTTGCGCACCCATTCATCGAAAATTGCGCACAGGAATTTGCCGTACTGGAGCGGCTCGACGGACCAGTCAGAAACGTTTGCAGGCCCGGCCGCTCCGGGGCTGATCAGCACCAGGCCGTTGGGGTCTGATGTTCTGGAGATCCTTTCAACAATGGGAATAAACTGCATGAAGCCGCTGCCGTGCTCCCTTAAAAATCGATAGACCTCAAGCGGGTGCTGCGAATTGTGCCGCTGGACCACGGTCAGCGTGTTGAATTCGACGCCGTGCTTTTTCAGATATCCGAGGCCGCGCATGACGCGAGCGAAGGTCGGCTGGCCGCCCTTGTCCACTCGGTAGCGGTCGTGGAGCTTCTGCGGCCCGTCGATTGAAAGTCCCACAAGAAATCTGTTCTCGGCGAGAAACTCGCCCCAGCGGTCATCCAGCAGGATTCCGTTGGTCTGAAAAGCGTTCTCGATCCGCTTGCCGTCCGCGTATTTCTTTTGCAGCTCGACGACCTTCCTGAAGTAATCCACGCCCAGCAGGGTCGGCTCGCCGCCTTGCCACGCAAATGACACCTGCGGGACGTTCTGCGCCCGAATGTAATCCCGGATGTAGCTCTCCAGCACATCGTCAGGCATCGCCCAGTTGGACTTCCCGGGGTACAGGTTCTCCTTTTCGAGATAGAAGCAGTAGCGGCAATCGAGATTGCAGATCGGCCCCGTCGGCTTGGTCATCACGTGGAAGGCCGGCAATCGTTCGTATGACTCTTCCTGACTTTCGGCAACGGTGGACCGGGGAAATTCGCTCATACCTCGTCAGTCTATTCGATGAGTTATACCCCCTGCAACAAAACCAGGCTCGAAGTTATTTCCGCATCCTGCCGAAGAATTGAATGAAGGATTGTTCGCCGCGGCCGAGGCACAAGTGTTGGTTAAACCAGCCTCAAAAAGGGTGCGGTTTTCGCCATTGCTTATGCCTCCAGGCAAATGGAATTCGGTCGTCACATGATTTCCGTTGTGATTCCAACCTATAAAGAGGCGGACTCCATCCAGGAAGTGATTCGCCGGACCTCGGCGGCATTGACGCAGTCAGGCGAAGAGCATGAATTGATCGTGGTCGATGACAACAGCGGCGATGGGACCGCCGAACTCGCCGAAGCATTGAAGGGCGAATTTCACGTGCGCGTCCTCCGCCGGACCGGGCGCCTGGGGCTGGCGACGGCTGTGGTTGACGGCTGGCAGGTTGCCCGCGGCGATCTGCTGGCCGTGATCGACGCCGACCTTCAGCATCCGCCGGAAATCCTTGCTGCCCTTGCGGCCGCCCTGCGCCGGTCAAACGCCGACCTGGGCGTGGCCAGCCGCTACGTCGCGGGCGGGGGAACTTCCGGCTGGCAATTCCGTCGCCGGATGATTTCCTGGGGAGCAACGCACCTGGCCGCCACGGTGCTGCCGCTCAAGCTCGGCGCAATCAGCGATCCGATGTCAGGAATGTTTGTCGTCCGCGCTTCCGTGATCGCAGGCTCAGAACTTGCGCCGCTCGGTTACAAAATTCTGCTCGAGGTCCTTGCGAAAGGCCGGATCGAACGCGTAGTCGAGGTTCCATATCAATTTGAAGAAAGGGCGCGAGGCAGTTCAAAGCTCGGCCTGCGGCAGTATGGCGAGTACCTGGCGCACCTGGCAAGGTTGTCGTTCGCCACAGGGCAGTTTCGCTCCTGGATTGCGTACAGCCTGGTGGGGTTATCCGGGGCAGTGATCGATATCGGGTTAATGGGTTGGATGGCTGGAATCGTTGCCGGTAACGCGGTTCCTGCCGTGCCGGTTGCTATTGAGGCCGCACTGATGTGGAATTTCCTCTGGAACGAGAACGTTACGTTCGCAGGCCGCCTTGAACACGCCTCCGCGAGGGCCGTCGGCGGCCCCCGGCTGTGGCTCTATCACAAGGTTTGCCTGCCCGGGGCAATCCTGAATGCCGTGCTGACATTGTTCCTTGCAACACACGGCGTATGCGTGGCCTTTGCAGCGGCCGCCGGAGTGGTCCTCGATGGAGCGGTAAATCTCCTTTTCAATGTGCCCGCGATCTGGAGAATCTGGACCCCACGTGTTTCTCTATCCGGCGCCCATGCGGCGGAACAGGAGCAGCGAGCGTGATCCGCAGCGCCGGGTCCGAGTGCAACACATCGGTCTCAAGCCCTGTATCGTGCGGCACTCAGCAATTTCAGCAATTCTGCCGATAAGAAAGACGATTGCGGTATGCGCAAACTTGTTGCAGATTCAGGCGGATCCGTCTCATCGTACAACGCCCGAATCTGGCTGTTTGGGGCTCTTGCCACGGTTTTCATACTTTCCCTGCCCAATCTTCAATACCCGATCGGCCGCGACCAGGCAACGTACTGTGTGATTGCGGAAAGCCTGCTGCGGGGCAGGCACCTTTACCGCGACCTGTGGGACAACAAGCCGCCCGGGATTTTTTATCTCTATGTGCCACTCGTCAAACTCTTCGGCCACGCGATGTGGCTGGTAGGGGCTGTGGATCTTGTTTGCGTTGTGGCCGCTTCGTTTGGCGTTTTCTGTTTCTGCGCGAAATATCTTGGGCCGCCGGCAGGCGCTCTTGCCGCCGCGCTTTATGCTTACTGGCACAACAGCAAAGGCTACATTAATGCCGCGCAGCCGGAAGTTTTTATAGTTTTGTTCGTGCTTGCCGCGTTCTTCCTGCTTGCGTCGCCAAGCTGGGCCCTTTGGCGGAGTTTCGCCGCCGGGCTGGCGATGGGTGCGGCCTTTTGGATCAAGTACAACTCACTCGCATTTCTCCCGCTGGTGGCTTTTCTCCCTTACCTCGATTGCGGCCGCCTCGATGATGCAGCGCCGCGTCTTGCCTTGGTGGTTCACTGGCGCGAATGGGCCTCTCGGACCGCATCGCTGCTCGCCGGACTTGCGGCCGCGATAGCCGCAGTTCTTGGCGGATTCATGTATTCGGATGCCTGGCCGGCCATGAAGGAAGTGCAATTTAAAGTTCTTCCGCGTTACGGCGCGATGGCGGTCGAGCGGACTCCGCATTATTTTCTGTGGGCCCTCGGGCAGATCGTCTTCAACCTGGGAACGTGGCCGGAAGCAGGCGTCGCGCTGGCCCTGTTGATTGCCTGGCGATGCCGCGAGCTGCACCTGACGGCGCCGCTCTTTGCGGCTGCGCTATCGGGATTTCTCGTCACGGCATCGCAGGCACGCTTTAATGCTTACAGCTTTGAAACTTTCTACCCCTTCCTTACGATGCTCTGGGCCTATGTCGCCGTCAGGACGTTTGACGGCTTTCGCGTGCTGGCCGCCGGCTTTCGCGCGCGCGGCTGGAACACCGCCAGCATCGGCGTCTGGCTTGTTTTTATCAATTGCGCATATTTCCCTCTGCCGGGGCCGTCCATGCGCCAGATGGAGCGCTATCAGGGCTTCGCAAGGTATTGGCGCAGTCCCGAACAGTCTTACGAGACCTACTGGTGGCCGCTTCGCATTGAACATTTCCGGGGAGAACTCCAGGTCGTCCGCTATCTCAGGAGCCATTCCATTTCGCGCGACCAGGTGTTCGTCTGGGGCACGGCGCCGCTGATTTACTTTCTTTCCGGCCGAGGCTGTCCCTCTCGCTTTGTCTCCAACCTGGCCCTTGTTTCAGACTGGGCCCCGTCGACCTGGCGCAATGAACTTATTCGCAATCTGCGCGAGAAGCAGCCGCGATTTATTATCGTGGAGCGTGGCGACGCCATACCCGCCGTCTCCGGCACCACGCTGGATTCCGAGGAATATCTCATCCGATACCCGGCCCTGGCGCACCTGCTCGCAGTCGAATACAAGCGAAGCAAAGCCTTCAAGAATTTCACCGTCTATGTCCGGCTTCGCAGCCGGGCGGCAGGCAGGGCATCTTGACGTCTGATCGAGATTCCCTCGCCGTCCGACCCTCAAAGGCTGGTTCAGGACAATGGCTGGCCCTTGCCCTTCTGCTCGTACTCGTCCAGACTCTTCCTTCTCTTAGTTATCCGATCGGGCGCGATCAGGCGACCTATTGCGTGATTGGCCGCGGGCTCATGCACGGCGCGACGCTTTACCATGACCTCTGGGACAACAAGCCGCCCGGCATCTTCTATATTTATGCATTCATTGTAAGAATATGCGGTAAGGCCATGTGGAGCATCGGACTGCTCGACATCCTGTGGCTTCTCGCCATATCTTTTTGCATTTTCCGATTTACGGAACGGCATCTTGGGAAGGCCGCTGCGTTCCTCGCGGTTCAGATCAATGCCGCCATGCACATCCGCGCCGGCTACTGGGATGCCGGCCAGCCTGAAACCTTCCTGATGCTGTTTGTCTTTGTCAGCTATTTCCTGATCTCGGATCGCGGGAACAGGCGTGCTTTTAAGGCTGCATGCTCGGGAGCGCTGTTCGGCGCTGCATTCTGGATCAAATATAATGCAGTTACGTTCGCGCCATTTCTGCTGCTCTCGCCTTATTTCCAGAATGCGGGTCCCAGAACGTCCGAGCAAGCGCTCAATGCGGGCTTTGACTTACGCAAAGAAACCATGAGGACTGTCTGGTTTGCCGCGGGTTTCTTTCTGACAAGCGCAATTTTAGTCTTGGGCTTATTGTTCAGTGGAGCATGGAACGGATTTCTGGAAGAACAATTTCGAGTCCTCCCCCGATATGCGGCAACGGCATTCCCAGCTTCGCCTCATTACTGGACTTGGATCGCTGGGCAGATTCAGACCTGGCTTGGCTTTTGGACGCTGGCGGCAGCGCCAGCCGCGTTTGTTATGGCCTGGAGGCGACGTCAATTGGCGCTACTGGCTTCTGTGCTGATGGGGGCTGCCGGAGGATTCACGGCGCTCGCAGTCCAGATGCGCTACCAGCCGTACTACTTCGAAACCTGCTATCCGTTCTTTGCAGTCCTCTGGGCATATCTTGCGGTCCAACTCTTTGACGGAGCACGCCTGCTCGCCGGATATTTCGCGGATCGCCGCTGGCAGGCCGCGCGCGTTCTCATGTGGGTAGCTTTTGCTAACCTGATCGCTATTTGCCTGCCGGGGCCGGTGATGAGGCTTGTTGTGAATTACAAAGCATTCAACGCATGGCGCCACGACCCCGCGCATTTCTATTCCAATTACACCTGGCCGGGCGCGGCGGAAGACTTCCGGGATGTTCTCCGCGTTGTGGACTACCTGAAGCGCGATCCGGACACAGCCGCGGGAGTCTATGTGTGGGGCAACGAGCCGCTCATTTATTACCTCAGCGGTCATCAGCCGCCCGCCCGTTTTGTCTGGAACCTGCCGCTGATCGCGCCATGGGGGTTGCACGGCTGGCGGCAGGAATTGATTAAGCGACTTTCACAATCTGCCCCGCATTACATTGTCGTGGCGCGAGACGACGAAATCTACGACCTCTCGGGGACATATCAGGATTCGAGTCATGTCCTTCAGTCGTTTCCGGCGCTCGCGCATTACATCCAAACTTCTTATCGGCCTTGCGCGGACGAAGCGGCTTTTGAAATCTACTGCCGCTCGCGGGACAAAGCAGCTGGGAGTTCTGCGCGTTCGCCCTCTTGAGTAAACGCGTGCGATTCAATTTGTTTTTTCCCTGCCGGCGCGAATTTCATGGATGCGATCTGAGGCTCCATCAGAAAAAGGACCGCAACCAGCACCAGTGCGCTGAGCGATATAGCAATGCCGGAGACCATGCCTCGTTGCCGGTAAAAGAATCGAACGATGTGTTCGCCGGCGGCGGCACGAACCGCCCGGAACATGTGGTTCGCACGCAGGATTTCCGCTTCATGGCCATCGATGGTCGCATGCCAGTTGGGATCGAACCTGTCAAGCAGCACGACGTATCCCGGCCGCGAGAGGCGTACGCGCAATGTGACGCTGTTGGGCTCGCGGTGAAATGACTCGACTGTTCCGGCCGGAGAATGCTGAGACGGAGCTGATGACGAATCCAACGCCTCCCTGGCCGGCAGCAGCACCGTATCGCGTGCATCAAACCCAGGGTCCGACAACCGCGCCATCGCCTGGTCGGGGTCGGGTGAGTATTCAGCCGAACCTGCCACATATGCCCTGGGCAGGAAGCACCCGTTCTCGTAAAGGTAGCTTGGGAATGGCGTGCCGTCATCAACCGTCGCAATTGGATGAATAACCGGGTACTCTCTGAAGCCGCCGATGATGTTATAGCGGACGTTGCTGCGCCCCATCAGGCAAAGCGTTCGGGACGGATCAGCGGTTTTGTGCAATGCAAACACCCAGAACTGATAAAGCTCAACTGGGAACGACCAGTCCGGATCTACGTTCGAGATGCCTTCGGCTCGGTCCAGCATTCCGCCGTGTTCGAGCAGCAGCCGTTCCTGAAAAGCCGAAGCAGCAGGGCCTTCGAGATTCCGCACAACCGGTTCAGATTGCAAATCCAAAGGCTGCGCAATTGCCTCCTCGGGCACGGCAGCGAGAGGAGGACGACCGAAGATGTCGGCGTAGCGGTATGGCATCGACGAAGTTTCGAAATGGTCCAGAACAGGCGGGCGATAAGTGTAAAACGCTGCCGGAACAGTTGGATTCACTGAGTAATTTGTCAGCACAAGCTGCAAGGTGCCTACCAGCAGCGCCGCGGGCAGCGCCATCCGCGCTCGGCGATCGTCCTTCCTGAGGCCGGCCAACCAGAGCGCCGCACCGAGCGACAGTCCGGCGACTCCCGGCAATTGCCAGTGGAGCATGTTCACGAAATAACGCGCCGCTTTCTGGACGGCTTCGGGGCCAAACGCGCCGGCTGGGACTATTCCAATCGCTTCAATCGTGCTCCGCAGTACCCAGGCCGCCGCATGTTCGAGCGGTTGGGGCAGAATCCATGAAGCGCCCCACAGCAGCCACACGCCCGCCGTCGCAATCACCAGAAAAGCGAAGACCCGGTTCGCCTTTCTGACGCGCGAAGAGTCAGCTTCCCGCATGACATCAATTCCCCATCCGGCAAGCAGGGCTGCCAGCAGGACCGCGGGAATGAGGAGCTTGATCGGAAACCGCACGAGTTTAAGGATGGGCATCGCGAAAAGAACCAGCTTATAGAGTGGCGTGAACCGTCCAAAGGCCAGCAGCACCAGGCACAAGACGGCCCAGCCCGCAAAACCTCGGCGGCGGTCGCTGCCCATCGTAAGGCCGACGTATGCAAGAAAGAGCGGCACGAGCCCGATGAACAGCGACGGGAAATAGGGCTTGTTGTCGAAATTCAATACCGGCGTCCACAACGACGAGGAAGTGAACAGCGGGTCTGGAAATCCTGCAATCACCGTCGAGATTAATTGCAACGGATGAAGTGACCAGTAAGTGTTCTGGCTGAACGGGAAGCCGATCGCTCCTCGGAGCGAGTCCCGCAGCAGTACCGTTGCCGGGACCAATTGCGCTGCTGCAAGCGCCGTCATCAGGCCGCCTGAACAGACGAAGGCGAAGAGCACTTGCAGATTCACCCTCTGAAGCGGCCGTCTGAAAAAACCCGCCCGGTAGAGCGCGTAGGCGAAGCAAAGGCCGAAAGCGGCAAGCAAGGTGAAGGGTTCTCCGGCAAGGAATTGCATCAGAAAAACCAGAGTCAGCCAAAGCCACGGCCTTATGGAACTGCCCTCGATGGCGTAATCCGTCAGGAGGAGCGCCCACGGAATCCACGCCGCACAGGCGACCTCATTATAAAAACTTCCCAGCGACAGGACAGGTCCGCTGAAGACAAAGAACAGCGCCGCAAAAAACGCTGCGAGGTGTGATTGCCGCCAGCGCCGCGCCAGCCAGTACGCTCCGGCTGTAGCCAGCAGGAAATGCAAAACAAAATGCAGCTTGAAGGCGAAATCGACCGGCAGAAGGACAATCAGCAGCGTCGTGGGATAGAAAAAAAGCGAGTTGGGATTTTCCAGGATCGGCTGGCCGAAGTTCAAGTAGGGGTTCCAGTAGGGTAAAAAGCCTTTCCGGCAAATTTCGTGAATCAGGCGTGCCAGCGGGTAACTCTGGTTGAGGATGTCGCGATAAAACAGCATCCGCGAGGTGAACAGCGGCTGCCAAAACATGATCGCCACAGCCGCCGTGAGCAAAATAAGAGCGTACTTGTCTTTCCGGTCAGGAAAGCCTGCACTCGCCGGCAGACTTTTTGAGACCTGACCTTCAGTCTGTTCCGTTTCAGGATGCGCGTGATCAGAAGTCCCCTGGCCGCCTTCACTGACTCTGCCAATCGTGGTTTGCATAAAGACGTCAACGTTCACGCGTGCCGGAACACGCCCATGAAAAGGAGATCGTCCGAATCGTATGGATTGTTTACGTCTTTAATTCGCGATGTGCGCACTTGCCGTGAATGGAATTCTCCGAAGCATGAAAATACACGTTTCAGAAGGATTAATGATACGGCAGGCTTTTCAAGGATTCCTGGTCGGGCGTGGCGGGCTTTGCGGTGGACGAATCCTCTGCAGAACCGAAGTAGGCCTGCGACGCTCCGATAAAGAGATGGCTGCGTGAGAGGGCCGCCAGCCCGGTTCGCCTGGCAGACATGATTTCCGGGAAGAAAGAACTTCCGCTGCTCCGCGCGAAGAGATAGTCCTGGTCACGCCACGGTCCCGAAGATTCAGCCACGGCCTGAACGAGTTGTTTGTGAAGGCTTGCCATTATGGCCTGGCCGCCTGGCGAGCGGGCGAGGTCGTTCTGATCGAGCGGATCAGACACCCAGCGGTAAAGCTCCTGGCGGCCGTTTGAATTATAGATGTACTGCCACTCGGGTGTTGTCAGGCTGATCATGGCCTGCTTGCCGCCTTCATTGAAAACGGGAACGAGTTCCGAAACGGCAAAATCGTCAAACGGCTGCGGGGTGAAGCCGGGTTTCCAGAACCTTGCGAGGCTTTCTCGACTGAACGGAGTGCTGCCGCCTCCGGCAAAGTCAAGCACGGTGGAGAAGAGGTCGCGTGTCCTCACGAGGTGCTGAATTTGAACTCCTCGGGGGACGCCCGGTCCGGCAATGATGAGCGGAACGTGAAGGACCTCGCGATAAAGATTGTAGCCGTGGCTGTACCAACCCTGCTCCCCAAAGGCCTCACCATGATCAGCAGTAACAATGACAATGGTATTCTTGCCTTCGCGCGAATTGCGAAGAAAATCGAGCAGTCGCCCGACCTGCGCGTCAAGGTATGCGAGACAATCGTCATAACCGGAAATCAGGGAAGCACGGTCAACCGGAGTGATTCCTTCCGCCCGATCGTCCGTCTGTAAAGCGTCGAACAGTTTGTGGACCGCCGTGTCCGATATCTTCCCGAAGCGATGGTCGTAGGGCGGCTCGGTAAGATAGGCCACGTGCGTGTCAAAGTAATTGATAAACAGAAAAAACGGGTGCTTCGGGCGCCGTTCAAACCAGTCAAAGACGTCTCGATTAACCTCCTGCGCGTTTTCCCGTTCGAAATAGTCAAAGCGGCAGAAGCGCTGGTAAGCAGGCTGGATCAAAGCCGTTCCCAGCAGCGTGCCGGCCAGATTGTGCCGGAAGGAACTGCTGATATCAACATAAGTGTCAAACCCGCGCGCAATGCCCCAGCCCTTCTGGCAATAATTGAAATTTGAAGCAAAGCCTGCCGTCTCGTATCCTTGGGAGCGTAGAATTTCGGCCAGCGTGTGCGGCCCTGCAGGAAGAGGCGCCGCCCAGTCCGCTCCGTTCTGATGGGGCAAAAGGCCGGTGAAGATGGAAGCGTGGGAAGCCAACGTCCACGAAGACGGTGAAATGGCGTTCTCAAACAGAACACCTTCGCTGGCGAGACGGTCAAGGTGCGGGGTCGTGGGGCGCGGATACCCATAAGCTGAGAGATGATCCGCCCGCACCGTGTCGAGAATGATCAGGACGATGTTCGGGCTGCCTGGGCGAGCATCCGAATCATCATCAGCACGCACGGCGGTCGAAGCCGGCCTCGCCAAAAATGCGGCTACGCCGCAAAAGGCCGCCATTCCCGCCGCAGCCAGGCTCCATGCAAGCAAACGTACGGCCCTGATGCGCACCCGACCGGCTAGTACCGAAACAGGCTTCCAAAGCAACCAGACAGCGGCCAACCCAACAGCAAATTCCGCGGCGAAAAACGCCAGCGGAACCAGGACATCCTTGCGAAGGGCGAAATCCTCCAACGTGGTCCGCGAATGCAGCCACCGTATTCGCAAACCCACAAACGTCGCGACGGCAGCAATATCAGCCGCCGTGAAAAATGCAATTCGGCGCTTGCTGGGATTTCGCGCCGCAAGCCAGCCCAGAAACAGGCCAAGCAGCGCAAAACAAACCATATCGAGCAGCGGCGCCAAGAACCACTCAACCCAACCAAGGTCAGGAACAAGGAGGAATTCGATGCGGGGCGAGCTTCGAAGCAGCGCCGCCTCAAAGATTCCGAGCAGCAGGCCGGCAAGCGCGCTGATAGCCGTGAACCTGGAAACAATCTGTCTGCGGCTTATTGGGATTGGAGACAGGCCTTTTCCGAAGTAGGTCATAGGGCAGAGTCCACCGTTAGTGCCATAAGCTTCAGAGTAGCAGGCTTATTTGCGGCGCGGAATACCCTTATGCATTATCTGCTATGTTTTTTACCTTGCAGCCCCGATTGTGCGTGGGGATTAGCCTACTGGTAAGGCAAGCTGTGCATGACGTCCAGTTCCGATGGCGAGAGCTTCGACCTTGCCCGTGCGTCCTCACGATGGAAGTACTCCTGCGAGGCCCCGACGCGAAGGACGTTTTCAGCATTTGTCCGCCTGGGTGGGCATGAAAAAAGCACGCGCGAAAGGAAAGAGCCGCCCCCGCCAAGGTGCAGGAGGTAATCCGCTCCTTGCCACGGACGGACGGAGTTGGTGATCGTTTCGGCCATTTGCCGCTGAAGCATCCTGACAACGACGGATCCTTCCCTGGACCCGGCAAGGTTTACCGTTTCGCGAGGATCTTGCGTCCAGCGATAGAGTTGTGCACGGCCGGTTGAGTCGTCCAGCAATTGCCACTCTGGCGTGGTCACGCTGATGACCGTTGAGGCTTTTTGCCGCCAATACCAGGGAAACGCAAGCTCGGAAACGACAATATTGTCGAATGGCTGTGGCCTAAAACCAGGCCTCCAAAACCTGGCAAGACTGTAGCGGCTGAATGGTGTGTTTCCGCCTCCCGCCAGATCGAGGACGGTCGAAAAAAGTTCCTGAGTTGCCACAACGTGGCTTATGCGGAAGCCGCGTGGGATCTTCGGCCCGGCGATGATCAGAGGCACGTGCAGCGTCTCCCGATAGAGGTCTTTCCCGTGGCTGTAGCGCCCGTGTTCGCCGAATTCCTCACCGTGGTCGGAAGTTACGATAACGATTGTATTTTCCCAATCGGAGGAGCGGCGGAGGAAGTCAAGCACCCGGCCTACCTGTCCGTCAAGGTAAGCAATGCAGTTATCATAGGCTGCAATCAGAGAGGTCTGTTCGTCGGTATTGAAAGGAGAGGTCGCTGCGGGGCTGGCCGCCGAGTGGTGCAGTCGGCGAAGCAGGCTTTCGGGAACTGCGCCAAAGCGGTGGTTGTAAGGTCGTGGCGCCGCATAGGGTTCGTGCGCGTCAAGATAGTTAACGAACAGAAAATAAGGGCGGCGAGGTCGCTGTTTGAGCCAGCCGAAAATGTTCTGATTCACATCCCCGGCGTTCCGTCGATTGAAATAGTCGTATTGCACAAGATTTTGATAGACCGGCTGGATGATTGAGCCCCCAATGAACGTCTGTGCCAGGTTCTCCCGAAGTGAGATGCTGTTGTCCTCATAGGTCTCGAACCCTCGCGCAAGCCCCCAACCTCTCTCCAGGTAATGAAAGTTGGACGTAAACGCGGCGGTTTCGTATCCCCGCGAATGAAGGATTTCCGCCAGGGTCCGCGGCCCTGCCGGCATGGGAACGTCATAGCCCGCGCCATGCTGATGCGGTAGAAGTCCTGTGAACATCGAAGCGTGAGAAGCCAGCGTCCACGAACTCGGGGCAATCGCATTTTCAAACAGCACGCCCCGGCGCGCAAACCGGTCAAGATGAGGGGTTGTGTCACGTGAGTAACCGTAGGAAGAAAGACGGTCCGCGCGCACGGTATCCAAAGTAATAAAGACGATATTCGGACTTCCTGAAGCAGAAGACGATGCAGCAAGGACGCGCGCCAGGGAATTGGAAAACCCGCCTTCAAAAACGCACACTCCGGCCATCGCCACCGCCGCTGTGAGGGCCAGACCCCAGGCCGCCGGCCTCAAGATCACGCTCAACCAGTGCTCAAACAGGGCGCCGAGATGCCTGACGCGGGAAAAGATCGCGAGAGACAGCGCAAATCCTGCGCAGAAATACTCGAAGGGAACAAGAACTTGCTCATGAAACGAAAAACTTTCCAGCGCCATTTCAACGTGAAACCATCGCCACGTGAGTGCGACGAAGGCCACGGAGATTCCTGATTCGACAGCCGCCGGAATCCCCGTGAAGTTGAGCTTCTCCGCCAGCCATCCCAGAACCGTCCCCACAATTCCAAAAAACGCCATATCAACAAGCGGGGCGAGAAACCAGATCACGTACCGAACATCACAGGACTGAAGCGCGGCTACACGCGGCGAGGTCCAGAGAAGCAAAGCTTCAAACAATCCGCTGAGAAACCCGATGATGAGGCTGGGAAGAACGAATTGCGCTATAGGCCCTGGGCGGGACCTCCGGATCTCCTGCGGGTTTGCTGAATCTGTTTCCATGGTGCAGGCACCAGGTCTCTCCTGTAGGCGCCCTGGTGGCTCTGATTATGGATATCGGCATCGCCGAAAGCTTCCTCCAGCGCGCGAACGGCCGGAAATTCCCCATGTTCTGGTTCCGGCAAAGCACGCAGAGAGGAACTCAAAAGGAATGAGGGATGCTGCTCTCTATCGCCTTCAGCGCTTGGAAACAACGCCGGGTAGGAATGCTTCAGTAAACCTTCAGGATTTCTCGACTAATCAAGCGCGAGATATCTTTCGATTTCTTCCTGCCCGAAGCCAACCAGTTCAGGCTCGAAGGAAATTGTCATTCCGGTGCGAGCACGGACCGTCCGCCGGACGCAGCTGGCAAGCGTAAGCACATCGCGGGCCGTTGCGCCGCCGTCATTCAAGAGCACAAGCGGCTGAGTTTCATTCACGCGGGCGCGACCTTCGCGATGGCCTTTCAGCCCGCAGATTTCAATGAGAAAGGCAGTGGGAACTCTGATCGACTCGGCAGAATCTGAGCGCCGTCGAATTTCATCGAGCCGCACGCAAACTTCCTTCGGAAAATTACGCTGGATATTCGCTCGAAGCACCTCAAATTCACTCTCGCTCAATATCAGGTTTTTGAAAAAAGAGCCGGCATTCCCGCCCTTCTCTTCGCGAGGATAAGGGAACTTGCGGTCGCGGATGCGAATAATGGCCTCGCGAACTTCTTTGATGGATGGCGAGTCTACGCCCAGTTCGCTGAAGTAACGGCGCACGTCCGGATAGCGCAGGTCCGGCTTGCCGCGGCGGGCAAGCTTCAATTCAAGTTGCAGAATAATGTACTCGTTTTTTGTCGTGGTATTGAAAATACTTTGACGGTAACCAAACCTGCAATCGGCTTCCTCGAGTTTCAGAACCTTCCCGGTCCGGATTTCCATCACTGTCGTGCTGATGAAAACATCGCTGATCTGCCGGCCGTAAGCCCCGATGTTCTGCACGATGGCCGCACCGGCCTGCCCCGGAATGTGCGACAGGTTCTCAATTCCCCAGAAGCCTTCCTCAACCGCCTGCCGGACCACTTCGTCCCAGGTTTCTCCGGCCTCAATCCGAAGCGTGACCTGCTCGAATTCCGCATCAGCCACCGAGATGCCGCGCTGCACGGGATGGATGACCAGACCTTCGAAACCATCGTCACTAACAAGAATGTTGCTCCCGCCGCCGAGTACAAAAACGGGCAGGCGCTCATCCTGCGCGAATTTGAGCGCTTCAAGAAAGTCTTCGTGCGTGGTCGCGCTCGCAAAGAACTTTGCCGGCCCTCCCACTTTGAATGTGGTGAAGGGCTTCAGCGGAACGTCGCGTCTGATCTCGAAATGGCCCATGCTTCAGTCTAGCGCCCGCAGCAAGCCAGGTCATTGCACGTGGCGCGTCTTCCCCGCCCAATAAGGCTCTCTCAGGACTTTTTTCAGGATCTTGCCCGTTCCGCCTTTGGGCAGTCCGGCAACGAATTCCACGGACTTGGGAATCTTGAACCCTGCCAGATGCCTGCGGCAGTGGTCCAGAATTTCCGCTTCCGATACGGAGTACCCGGCTCGAAGGACCACGAGAGCCTTTGGCACCTCGCCCCACTTCTCGTCAGGAACGGCGATCACAGCGCATTCGAGCACAGCCGGGTGCTCGCACAAAACGCGCTCGACTTCGGCGGATGCGATATTTTCGCCGCCACTCACGATAATGTCTTTCGCGCGATCGACAATCAGGATGTAACCTTCCGCATCGATCGTGGCCAGGTCCCCGGTGTAGAACCAGCCGTCGCGGATGGCGCGTTCTGTTCCTTCCGTCTGGTTCCAATAGCCGGCCATCACCACGTCGCTGCGAATAATCACTTCGCCCACCTGTTCGCCATTCGGTTCGACATCGTTCCCATGAATATCAACGACGCGGATTTCCGTTCCGGCAAGCGCGTAGCCCGCCGTCGCTTTACGCAGCCGCTGGGTATCGAGCGGCTCACCCGCCAGGTGCTCTTTGATATTTGCAATAGAGATAACTGGGGAAGTCTCCGTCAGGCCATAACCGCCCTTGGCCGTGCATGTGGGCATTTTTTCTTCAATCTCTCGAATCAGGGCGGGGCTGCATGGTGCACCGCCGATAAATAAAACTTTGACGCTCGAAACATCGTACCGATGAAAGTCAGGATGATTGAGAACGGCGGTGACCATCGCAGGGACCATCTGGAGTTGAGTGACGCGCTCAGCCTGGATCAACTGAAGTACAGCCAAAGGATCGAATCGCCTGGTGATCACGTGCCTGCCGCCCAGGAGTGTCAGGAAGTGCGGCGAGCCCCAACTGTTCACATGAAATAACGGGACCGTGTAAAGACCCACCTCGTTGTCGGCTGTATGTTCCGCCTGCAATCTGTAGAAGGCATGCAGATACAGGTTACGATGCGTCAGCATGACGCCTTTGGGGTAGGCCGTGGTACCGCTGGTGTAAAAAAGCTCTGCGACGGAGTTTTCATCAATCGCGAGATAGTCGATTTCCGCCGGCGAAGCGTCCGCCAGAAGCTCGTCGTAGAGCCTTGGGTGTGCCCATTCTGGAGCAGAGCCGCGCAACGTGATGAAATTCCGTATGGAAGATGCTCCCCCGCGCAAATCTTCAACCAATGGCGTGAATTCTGGATCGAAAAAGAGGATGCTGGGCGCGGCATCGTTGAGGATGTATTTCAACTCTTCCGCGGTCAGACGGATGTTGAGAGGCAGAAGAATGGCGCCGACCTGTGGAACACCGAAATAAGCCTCGAGCAGCCGGTGACAATTGAAACTCAGGAAAGCAACGCGCTCGCCTTTCTGGATTCCAAGGCCAAGCAGAGCGTTTGAAAGGCGGTCGCAGCGCTCGCTGAATTCGCGATACGTAAAGCGCAGGTTTTCGCAGACCACGCCCACTTTGTTCCCAAAGATCCGGGAAGCATGGCGTTTGAGACGTACTGGAGTAAGGGGAAGAACCATTGTGATTTGCAGTGTCTTCTCTTCGGGCGCTCCGGAAGTGCCGCCGCAGAAGCAATTCCCGACCCTTCCGCGTGTCAATATTGCCGTTTTTCGATCCGCGGCCGCTCGACCCGGCTCATGGCTCCCTTTTCGATTGCGGGATGCTTGAGCCCGCGCACTTCCTCGATGTTCTCGCAGACTTTCTCCACCGCATCGGCGATGTCGTCAACGTCCTTCCGGCTGCCAAGGAACAGATGGTGCGGCAGCCACACCGATTCCTCATAGGCGGCCCGCTCTGAAACCGGACAGTGATATTGCGTCCTTGGATTCAGCGGTTCTGCGCGTCCCCAGGAAAGCGCCGGGAATTCGTTCGGGTCCAGCGGAAACAGCGCGCTCCTGTAAACCGGTTCATAAAACAGCCCGTCGCAGGGAATGCCCTCAAGCTCCAGCGCGCCAAGAAAGGCCGCCCGCGGAATCCCTCCAAATGCTTCCGCATGGTATTTGAAGACGTATTGGTAGGCGGCGACGCGCGTGTTGCGTTTATCGCGTTTAAGGAAACCGAACCCTGGAATTTTCCGCAGCCGCTTCTCCAGATAGTCCATGTTTGCCTGCCGTTTTTCGGCCTGTTTCGGAAGCCGATCGAGTTGCGCTTCCAGAATGGCTGCCTGAAATTCCGTGATCCGGTAGTTAAAGCCGATCAGCCGGTGCCCGTAGCGGTCAGTCGTGCTGGCGCGGCCGCAATTCACGTAGGACTGGGCCCGCTCGTAAAATTCGAGGTTGCTGGTAATCACCGCGCCGCCTTCGCCTGAGGTCATGAGCTTGCTTGACTGAAAGCTGAAACAGCCCAGGTCGCCGGTTGCGCCCGCGCCTTTGTTTCTCCACTTGCCGCCATGCGCATGCGCACAGTCTTCGATCACCACAAGGTTATGTTTGCGTGCGATCCCTCCGATAGCGTCCAGATCGGCAAAACTCATGGCCAGATGGACCGGCAGGATCGCCCGGGTCTTCTCCGTCAGTGCGGCCTCAACCAGCCGGGCGTCCAGGCAATACGTGTCAGGATCAACATCAACGAACACAGGCACGGCATTTAACAGCAGCACCGGGCCTACTGTGCCTTCCCACGTGTAGGCAGGAACGATGACTTCGTCGCCGGGCTGGATGCCCGCTGCCTTCAGCGCCACCTGGATGGCCACGGTTCCATTCGCCACTGCCAGCCCGTACTTTGCCCCGTGATACTTTGCGAATTTCTGCGCAAAGCGATCGGCGATGGTGTTAGGGAATGGATACCCGCCCCAGTTTCTGCTCGTCAGCACTTTAAGCAACGCCCGTTCTTCCTGCCTGCCGTAAATGGGCCAGGCCGAGAATGGTTTCGTCCGAACGGGCTTTCCGCCCGTAATCGCGAGTTTTCCCATCGTCTTTTTCTCCTTAACGCCTGAGATGGACCACGTTTGAATACGCCGACTCGCCCGCCTGATTTACCGCACGCACACGGTAAGACACAATTCCATTGGCTGGCACCGAAGAATCATCATAGCGCGTTGTGGCGGCCGAGAGCTTAGCGATGCGATTCCAGGCCCCACCGCCCACACTACGCTCTATGACGACTGCTTCAGGGTTTCCCCCATGAACTTCCCACGTCAGGTTTACAGCGGTCTCCGAAGATTCAGCATTCAGTGAACTGGGGGCTTCCGGCAGAACGGCCCAGTCAAAATAACTGGCGTCCGCAATCGCCATGACGCTGTCGCGCACGGGCACGGACTCGAGAGTGTCCGTCGTGCCCTTCTTCCAACTCATCGGCCGGATCTCTCCGGATACAACGTCAATCAGAACTGGGTGCTCGATGCCCGAGTTCTTTATAATCAGCGGCGAATAGAGCGGCCTGAAAACATTTCCCGGAAGGCTATGCGCCGCAAGCCAGTAGGCCACAATCACCTTCCCGCTCCGTGAGCGAAAACCATAGGCGAAAAATGGGAAACCAGTCTGCCGCCGCAAGGAGAGGATATCCGGGTTCTCGATTCGGATCGATGAATCGAGCCGAGTATCCGAAAAGAGCCAATTCGTATGTTCGTAGGCCTGGAAGGCGGGGCGCGGTGTAAAATCCGTCGGCAGGTACTTGAGCCCGTGGATCAAGCCAAAATCATCGTCTTCATTGCCGTCGGTACCCGCAGTCAGAAGCCAGACAAAGGTTTTGACGCCCGCCGCCAGATTGTAAACCATTCCACGCGGAATGTATTTGGACTGCACCGATTCGTCAGAACCTGTCCATGATGGAATGGAATTGAATTCATCGTCCCAGAACTGAATATCATACCGGATGCCAGGATAGTTGCGGACAAACTCACGCAGTCTGGCCGGCGATTCATTACCGTACGCGCCATAATCCATCGTCTCAGGATTCATGTTCTGCCCATAACCCGGATAGGTGTGATAAGCGAACACGTCAATCCCAGAAGCACACTGGCAGACGTCAAGCGCACGCTTTGTGAAATCCCTGATGGGATCAGCCTGAGCTCCGTAAATAACCTTGGCCTCAGGATCAGCCTCATGCACAGCCGGGACAAACGCCTTCAGCAGACGGCCGTATTCTTCAGGATTTCCCCGGGGATTCCAATAGCCGATGTCTTCCTCGTTCCACAAAGCCCAGTAGTGGATGCGTCCACGAAAATGACGGACCATCCACTGGACATACTTGATGAAAGCGGCAATCTGGTCCGGTTTCGTCGGTGGCCAGAAAATTGAATAGAGGCTCCGATCGTCGTTATGGAAACTTCCCGGCTCGGGGATGATGGAATCCGGCAATTTCCCTGCCTGCGCCGTGTACATCGGATTGCCATACATCAACTGAACCTGAATGTTGATGCCATTATCCACAAGCCAGTCAACGTAATCATCCAGCCCCGGCGGAGCCGCATAAACACCCCGCTTCTGCTCAATCCAATCCCAACTGGTCAGATCTGAACTGTTCTCGTACTGACCGATCCGGACCCACTTGACGCCGGCATCGGCCATGCGCGTCCACCACCAGCGGTTCCAAGGCAGGTAGGGGTCCCTGGGTAAATCCGAATTGATGCCAAAGCCGGCATGGATCTGCGAAGTGCGCCTGGGAGGAATGTGGCGCGGGATGGCCCCGACCGGGTCAGCACCGCGGCCCTGCGCCCATAGCGGCAAAACAGCGCCAGTCAAAAATACCAGCAAACAAACCCATTGTATTAAATGACGACACCGGTCCGTCACAATGCCACCTCACTGATGAGAAATCCTTTTTTCAAATCGGCCGAACGTACTGCATGTGGACGGAAGGATTCTCCGCCTGGCCAACTTTCTATCTGCCAATTTCACCGGCCGGCACATGCTGCGAAGATCCGAGCTTCCCAACGATGAACCAGTACGCCAGCGATCCGCTGACCAGGAGCGCCGGCCCCAGAATAAAGGCCGAAACAAAAGAGCCGGTCCAGGCGATGAGGAATCCGGTGATCAGCGGCGCAGTTACTCCGCCGATGTTCCCCGCGAAGTTCAGAAACCCCGTCCAGACGCCGACTTCCTCGTGGGGTGCGCAGGATTGCACGATAACCAGTTGGTTCGCGGTTGAGAGTCCCACGAAGCCAGCGCCAACGATCAATGCAACGGCTGTCGTCGCGCTCTGAGTAAGGGCAGCGGGTATCATCAGCAGCCCGAAAATGAATCCGATCGTGATCATCATCTTTCGCGTCCGGGTCTCCTCCCAGCCACGCCGGATCAACCGGTCGGCTATCCAGCCTCCAAGCGGCTGGCAGACGCCAAAGACGGCATAGGGCATGGCAGAGAAAAAACCCGCCTTGATGATGCTCAAATGGCGGGCCTCATACAGGTAATCCGGCAGCCATGTCAGCATCAGATACCAGAAATAGTCAAAGCAGAAGAAGCCGAGGCAGACTCCAAGAAGATTGCGGTCAAAATGAACAAGCCTGAACCTGGCCGGCGCCCTTCCCCCGGATTCACGGGCCTCCTTCTGCCGAATCTTTGCCAGCTTCGAAGGAAAAGCCATAAACCAGGGCACGAGCCAAAGCAGCCCGAGAATCCCGACCAATACGAATGCGTCCCGCCATCCAAAACGGACAAGCAGCCAGGGAATCCCCACGCCGCCGACAACCAGGCCAAAGCGCGTTCCTGAATCGAAAAACCCCGAAGGCAGCCCGCGCTCCGAGCGGCCAAAGAGCAGGCTGACGATCTTTGTGCCACCGGGGAGGTAAATGGCTTCACCAAGGCCCAGGACAATTCGCAGCAGGATGAGCACCATCAGGCTGCCTGCAAGCCCCGTCAATCCCTGCGCCAAGGACCACAGCGCGAACGCTCCGGCATAAACCCAGAGCAGGTTCAAGCGATCCGCGATCAGCCCAATAGGGACCTGCATCAGCGTGTAGGACCAGAAGAAAGACGAGAGCAACACCCCCTTGGACTCAGGACCGAGGTGAAGATCGTGGGAAATCAAAGGCAGCGCAAATGAGATTGCCGAGCGGTCGAGATAATTAATGATCGAAGCAATGAACAGCAGCCACATCACCGCCCAGCGGCGCGTATTGCTGATGCTGGAGCCAGGAACCCTTATGTAGGCAGCGCTGGTTTGCGTTTCGTTCAGTGGATTCATGAAATCCCCCAGCCTTCAGGTCGGGCTTGGGCAGAATATCGCATCTGGCGAGGAGATCAAGAGAAAGATGAAAATCCCCTTGGGGTCGCCGGCAAACTTATGCCCACGGACCAGCTCCGGCTGAATTATTCCTCCAGCAAAACTCGGCGACCGCGCCCGATCACGCCACTGCGGTCCTTTTCTCTGTGATATTGTTGAACCACGCAAGATAATTTCTGGATGGAGAGACCTCCAAATGCGTTTCCTGAACCGAAGACAGTTTCTGCAAGCGGGTGCAGCAGCCTCAGCCTCTCTTAAGGCGCTGGCGCTGGACAATCCCAGGGTTTACCCGGACCGATGGGTTTATGTTTCAACCAGCCTCCAAAGCGACGGAGAACTTGAGCGTGTGCAAGGCATTGCACGTACGGCTGCAAGTCACGGCCTGAACGGAATGCTGCTTTCCGCCGGCTTCGATCAACTGGACCTGAAGCCTCCTGAATTTCTCCACCGGCTCACAAGTCTGAAGAAGGTGTGTGACAGCTTGAATCTGGAGATCATTCCTATGGGCTTCAGCGTAGGATACGGCAGTGGAATTCTGGCGCACAATAAAAATCTCGCTGCAGGACTCCCGGTGCGCAGCGCTCTATATGTTGCCGCTGAGCACGAAGCCCATTTCGTTCCAGACTCGCCTGCAAGACTCCATAATGGCGGATTTGAGGAAAGCAGGGGAAGCCTTCCCGCCGGCTTTTCGTCGCGCGGGCGGGGAATTTCAATTGACACGCAGGTATTCCATTCAGGCAAGGCGTCGGTCCGCTTCAGCAACTTCAACGGCGCCTCAGGAGACGCTTTCCTGGCACAGCAGGTCCGTACCACGCCCTACCGATGCTATCGGCTGCGGTGCTGGCTCAGGACCGAGGACGTATCTCCCGAGACTCGGTTCCACATGTGGGCGATTGCACCCGACGGCCGTGACCTTGCCTATCTCGAGTACCCGTTGCCCGCGACCGGTGACTGGAGACGGTTCGACTGGGCCTTCAACAGTTGGTATGCAGACCACGTCGAGTTCCGGATTGGCATTGCCGACGGCAAGGCCCGCAACGTATGGGTGGACGATGTGGAGGTGGAAGAAGTCGGCCTGATTAACCTCCTGCGCCGCCCGGGCACGCCCGTCGTGGTTCGCAATGAAAAAACCAAGGAGGTTTATCAGGAGGGCCGAGACTACCAGCACATTGCCGATCCGCAGCTCAATTTCCGATGGGACCACGACGGCCCTTCAATCCGTCTCCTGCCCGGCGGACGCATCCGCAGCGGCGACCGTTTGCGAGTTGATTACTTCCATGGGACCACAATCTACCGCGACCAGGTCCCCATCGATATGTCTGAGCCGGAAGTTTACGCAATCTGGAAAAGACAGGTTCCGCTTATCGAAAAGTACCTTTCTCCGAGGAAGTATTTCCTCAGCATGGATGAGGTCCGCATCGGCGGCTTCTGCAAAGCCTGCAAGGACCGTCATATCTCAATGGCGGAGATTCTGGGTGACTGCGTCAGAAAGCAGGTGGCGATGATTCGCGATGTTAATTCGCGCGCCCAGGTCTTTGTCTGGTCAGACATGTTCGACCCAAACCATAACGCCCACGGAAAGTATTACCTGATCGATGGGAGTTTTGAAGGCACGTGGAAATACCTGCCCAAAAACCTGGTGATCGCCTGTTGGTACTACGAAAAGCGCGATCTGAGCCTGGCCTTCTTCTCGAAGCTCGGATATCAGACGCTCGCCGGGGCTTACTACGACGCCGACAATCTGGACAACCCGAAAGGCTGGCTCCAATCGCTCGATCGCACGCCCGGCGCGGTCGGCATCATGTACACCACGTGGGAGAACAAATATAAGTTGCTTCCGGCTTTCGGCGATCTCGTTTCCAAAAGATAATGTTTTTCTTTGGGCGGCGCGAGGCAGGATAATCGATGCAGAAATCCGGAGGAATTTCAGGCGAAAGGCAGCATGATCCAGCCAAGGAGCAGCGCGATGCCGACAAAAGCAACAAAAACCTTAATTCCGTAGATCAACTGTTCCTTCAAAGTCTGCTTGCTGAGAACGGCAAACACCACCGAAACCAAAAACGAAAAAAGCACGAGCGCCGTAAAATGCGAAATAACCATCTTTGGCCTTGACTTGAAATGAAGGCTGCGGAGCGGTCTGGCCCCGACCTTATGGCTTTCTTCCCATCGCGATATCGTACGCGTCAAGGATTGTAAGGATATTCAGCATGCCCGCGGCGATCAAATACGCCGTGCCGTAATCCGAGCATACGAAATATGTGTTGCCACCGCCGTAGCCGAAAAATGTCGCTAGCGGCATGGGTGCTCCGACAGAAAGTTCGGCGAAGTAGCCCAGCGTATGCAGATATGATCCCGAACCCGTAGCGAAAAACTGTCCCTGCATCGCCAGCCCGAGCAGGAACATTCCGACTATAGCGAGGAATAGAACCAAGGCCCGCCCTCTTCGCCCGAGCAGGAAGTGCCCGAGCCCTGGAACCAGCCAAGCCCCGGCGCACAAGCCGATCAGGCTGCCCGGAGTGGTTTGCGGGCGGGAAGGCTTTACAGCCTCCTTCGTAGTTTTCTCTTCCTGCTCAGCGATTTTCCTGGCCATAGGCTGGCATTCTTATGGCGACGCCGACTGGCAACAAACGGCGTACAGCACCCCCCGACTTCCAACCTGTAACCTTACCACACGCGCTAAACCGCTATCAATAAAGGCGAGAGTCACCGCGAGGATACGGTCGTGGAAAGAATAGGGCAATTATGATTATTGAGTTCTGAATTATGAGTAAGGATGAAATCCAGCTTTCCCAAGCATCCGTTGGAGCAAGAAGCCTTTGCCGCATAGTCCTGCATTCCTAATTTGCGCTTCACTCCAGTTACCAATCGCTCACCCGTATCGGGAGGCCATTATCGGATTCCTAATTTGCCGTGTAGTCGGCCAAACTCATGCAGCCTAAACGGCGTCCTGGGTCTTGTAGTCGCAGGCCTCGCGGCAATCGGCGCAGTAGTATTGCCCGTCCTCGGTGAGGCGGACGCCGTAATCTGTGTGGCAAAGGGCACAATATTTATTGCACTCACAACGTTCTTCCGGCTGGTTGCAAACACAGCACAGGAGTGTCTTTCTGGCCATCAGGTAATGTTCCTCTGGGCGCCGGGGGCGGGCATTGGATTCATCGCCCACTGGTCCCGGCGCAGAATCGGGTGGCTGCTCTTACGGGTTGTCGAAAAGCGCTGCACAAAGGCGTCATTCCGACCAAAGCGTAGATTCTGCGTCTTTAAATCTAAAAAGAAAGAAGCAATTTCGTCGGGCCGATCAAAAACATCGTTCCTCGGATTGACCTCAAAGGCAAGTTTTTCAACAACCTGCCACAGTACCATTTTTATCGGCCGATTCGCGTCAATGCTAAAGGGCTGGCAGGCGGTTTCGGCGTTCGATTGTCGGGAATAATGTGAAACGCAGCCGAACTCAGGAGTTGGAAGAAACCGATTCCCAGGGCCGCCAGGAGCGGTAGAAATCTTCCAGCCGGCGCGTAAAGTCGATGGCGGATTCTCCGGGCTTGATGTTTATGATGTCGCCGATCCAGAGTTCGGCCTTACCGCGAACCGGGCGCTCCTGCGTGCGCGGCCAGATTTCAAACAGTCCCCGGATCAACAGCGGAACCACTGGCAGATGGAGCCGTTCGACCATTACTCCGACGCCGGGGCGGAAAGGCTGTAAACTGCCGTCCGGAGTGCGTTCGCCTTCCGGAAATATCAGCGTGGAGTATCCCAGGTCTGCCAGGCGGCCCGCGTGCCGCAATGCTTCCTGCGCACGGCTGGGATCGTCTGAGATCAAATAGACGTTGAACGCGAGTCGTGCCCAGAACAGCGCCGCTTTGGAGTGGCCGCGCAGCGCGGCCTCGCCCATGGCGGGTGCGATTCGGCGACGGATTCGCGAGGGCAGCGAACGCAGAATAACAGGAGGGTCAATCAGGCTCTGATGGTTCGATACAAAAATAGCCGGACCTTGCAATTGGCGCAGTTTCTCAAGTCCGTAAACCTCCGTTTTGACGTAATAGCGCAACAGAGGAAAAGCCAGCAGCATCTGGAGTGCTTCGCGGCCAAGCGTTGCTGCCCGCGAAAGCGGCCACCGAGGCTCAGTGGGGGCGGCGAGCCGGGGAGTTGGAACCGGTTTGCCATGTGGCCCGCCTTCCGGCATAAATTCGGCGCTCTCTCCGCCTGGGACAACACGCCTTGCGGGAGCGGATGCCTGGCGAACCAGCCGCTCCACGTCCCCAACCGTTTGCGCGCGCGCTAATTCCTGCTCATCAAAGGTGTAACCGCTTGTTTCTAGCCATGTCAGCAACTCGACACGGTCAAGCGAGGAGAGTCCAAGATCTTCAGCAAGCCGGGCTCCCGGCACGATCCTTTCCCGCGGAGTCCCAAGTCGCTCCAGGTAATCGCGCCAGTCATGAACTTCCCCAGCGTAAGGAGCAGCCGGCCTGGCCGGTCCCTCGCCTGCGTTGACCCACGCTGCAATCCTTGCGCGTTGGAGCTTCATGGTTGTCAGGGTCCTCGGCAACGCGGCTTCCGGCCATATGGAAAAGTCGCGAACGCGCTGATGAGGCTCAAGCTTTGCATTGGCTTTCTGGACCGCGGCTTCAAGATCGCTGCGGGATGCGCCAGGACTCGGGACCAGAACGGCATGAACCACAGTGCGGCCAGCAGCTACCGCACCTGCAGACGGAGTGCCTCCTGCGCCGGTCATCTTGCCCACAACCGCAGCTTCCTGAATGGCCGGCTGTTCGCACAGTGCCTTCTCTACATCGTCAGGGTAAACGTTCAACCCTTCTGCTGTAACAATCACGTCCTTTTTACGGCCAAGATAAATGAGATTGCCGTTTTCGTCGAAGCGTCCCAGATCGCCGGTGTGCAGCCACCCTTCCTCGAATGTTTCACGAGTGGCTTCGGCATCCTGATAATATCCAGGAGAAACATTGGCGCCGCGCACCAGGATTTCACCGTCATCGGCAATTCGAGTTTCCACACCCGGCAAGGGCCTGCCAACAGCGCCCCGGCGGATTTTGAAAGGGTGAGTGATGGTAATAGCAGGCGCGGTTTCTGTGAGGCCGTAACCCTGGATCACGGCATAACCCAGAGTGCTCCAAAACTGTTCCAAGTCGGTTGGAAGCGTCGCGCCTCCCGCAACAAACGCCCACATCTTCCAGCCAAGAAGACTGTGCAGACGCCGGAATTTCCACCAGCGCTTTGGAATGGACCAGTGCTCTGAGACTGCCTGGTGAAGGACCGCATCGGGATCACGGTATCCGCTTTCAACAAGCTTCGCCCTGGCCCAGTTGCCCATGGCTTCCAGCTGCTGGGGCACGGAGGTCATCACGGAAGCGCGGCGCTCGCGGATTGTGCGGGCCAGCGCTGCGGGAGACTGGCTTTCAGGAAAGATGACCACGCCGCGAAGAAACTGAGGAATAAAAAGCGCCATCACCTGGCCAAACAAATGGCTGAGCGGTATCAGATGGAGAAAACGAATGGGCCGGAATGGAATGCTGAGCTTCTCATATCGCCTGATTTCGCGTTCAATCGGCTCAAGGTTGGCCAGCAGATTGCCGTGCGTAATCATCACACCGCGCGGCTCGGCCGTGGTTCCTGAGGTATAGACGATCTCGGCCAGCGTATCGCGGCCGGCGGTCTGGGGTTCCGCAAAGCGTCCAGAGGGGGCGGTAATATCCTCAATGGCCTCAATGGGAAAACGGTCAATTGCGCTCACTTGTGGTAATGTCTGTAGGCTTTCACTCCTGGCCCTGTCCGTGATCACCAGAGAGGCACGGCTTCGCTCCGAAATGCGCTTAAGAAATTCGGGTGAAAATCCGGCATCGACCGGCACCACAATCGCGCCGGCCAGCACGCATCCGTAGAAGGCCATGGCCCAGCGCGCGCCGGGCGCCGCCCATATAATGACGCGCGGGGGCTCCTGTCCGCGAGCCTGCACATGCTTCGACCGCAACCAATGCGCAAACGCCGAAGCCCGCTCAACAACATGCCCGTAACCATATTCCCGGGAACGGTACACGCCGTGTTCGATGAAAGCGGTCTGCTCCTCGTACTCGGCCATGCGCAGGATGTAAGAAGAAAGCGTTGGCATGGATGGCTCCGATCGAGGTGGCTGGGTCTGTTTTGGGCGGTCGGCTTCCGGTAAGCCCCTCCTTTTGCAAGGTGGCCCGAACAAAAGAATGATGTCAAGTGCAATGTTCAACCACGGGCATCCAATTCCACATGGCTGAAGTCTGTACAGGCTAGGAATTTGCGTAACGCGCCAGGCAGGTGACGTAGGCAGGTGACGTTGACACTCACGCTCCCTGCATGCTACAAGAAGGAAGATTCAATTTTCCGCGGCAGCTCGGGCCTGTGGCGCAGTTGGGAGCGCGCATGACTGGCAGTCATGAGGTCGAGGGTTCGAACCCCTCCAGGTCCACCAGCTAAGTTGCTTAATTCAAAGCAGATACATCTCCACCTGATTGCTCGTGTCCCTTTTTAGGGAACATTAAGGGAACAATTGGAAACAGAAGCGCTGACACATGCTCCATGGCCTCGCGTTTTGCATCCTCCAGCGGATGGGTGTAAGTCATCGTGATTCGCGCCGTCGTGTGCCCCAATAAAGATTGAAGCACCGGCAGCGGCACGCCCTGATTTCCTTGGAGAGTCGAGAACGTGTGGCGAAGCGAGTGCCAAGTAAATCGCACTCCAAGCGCAGCGCAAACTGGCTTAACTTTGCGATTGAACAGCGTGCGATCATCCCACGGCGAACCCGCCACATTTGGAAACAGCCACGGCGAGTCGCATCTCCTCCTGGCAAGATAGCTCTGTAATTCCAAGAGCAATTCGCGGGGAAGAGGAATGCGCCGGGTGCTCCCCAGAGTCTTTGGAGAGCCCACTTCGCCGCGTGAAACTGTTCGACGAACCGTGAGGATTGCAGAGTCGAATTCAAGGTCTTCGACCTGCAGGCCCAGAAGTTCGCCAATGCGCAAGCCCGTCGTCGCACCAAGTAGCACAATCGTTCTCGCCGGCTCCGACAGCGCCCCGATCAGAGCTTTGAGCTGCTCAGGTGATAACAGACTTGTTGGACGTACTCGTTGCATTGGAGGCAGCAGCACGCCACGAGATGGATTCGCCTCAACTCAGCCCCATTGCTGCGCGACGCTGAATATTTTCTCCAGCGTACTCCGAATGTGGCCGAGAGTTTGGCGAGAGTACTTCATTTGTTGTTTCGCCGCAACCAGCCGTTGGATATGTTCGCGGCCCACGGCACGAAGCATCAGATGCCCGAGGGATGGTTCGATGTGCCTCTTGAACATGAGCGTGTAAAGTCGGCCTGTGTTAGGCTTAAGCATCGGCAGAATGTCAGGGTCAAAGTGCAACGCCCAGAACTGCGTCAAGGTCATATCGATGCGAGCTGATAGATTCCCGCTGCTGACCTTCCGCATTTGGATTTCTGCCGCACGCCGCACTTCGCGGGCGGTTGAAAATTGTCCAAGCACCACCGCACGATGTGCTCTTCGGAATTTTCCATCCGTTGAGAGCGCATTCTCGCGATAGCGCGGCCCCGTCAACTTGCAGGAAAAACTCCATCTCCAGGGAGCGGCACAGCATGGATAAATGTCTTCCATGATCAACTCCTCCTTGCTCCCTGCACCGGAGGACATCGAAAGGGTAAACAATCTGCCCTGCGTGCTCCCCGGCCCGCCGGGGCGACGATTTGGGGTCCAGAGAGACATCCAGGCCAGACTGCTAGGCGGGCTTCCCGCTCCAAGGATGATCGGCCTTCGTCCGCCGCAGGCAGAACTGATCATAATCCGATCTCGAACCCATTTTCATGCTTTGCGGGTGTCGCAAAGCGACATGACCGACTGCTAGAACGATTCTCCTTAGTGTTGTCATGGTTCCTCCTGTGCGCGGCTGCCCGCCGGCCCCGACTATAGTACGAAGGACGGCGTTCTTCAAGCCTCTAATACGCGCGTCGCAACCCTGAGATTTTGCCGAACCGCTCAACGATTTCGCCAGGCCTGCCGGGGGAGGGTGGGGAGAGGGGAGTTGGTTGCCATTTTGGTTCACACCTCAATCAAGATAGATCATCATTGAGCATCAACTGGAGAGTCACTAGAGCGTGAGCAAAGGCGCATGAAAACAAGTCAATATCAAACTGTCATAATGTAGCGTAGAAGACTGGTTTACGCCTACCCGTAGTTGCTCCTGGAACCGCACTTCCAGCACTACCTTCCGCCATGCCGCCGTTAGCTTTCTGCTCAGCGAGTATCTCCCCCAGCCTTCTTTCGGCAATGTCAATTCCTCCGAAGGATGGTGGCTACTGTCGATACGCAGTTAGCGCCCTTCGAAGCCATTCAGGAAATGCAAGCAATCCTGGAGACAGTCTTTGCCGGGTTTGGACCACCTGAAGGCCCCACCATGCGTGGTCGTATAGATAGTCCTGCCCGTCTTATCTACAACAATCATGTGATAGAAAACTTCGGGGCGTTTGAGGTCCCCAGCAGGGGGCGGGGCAGAAGGAGGCACATTGCAGGGGACCGTTACCGTCCCGTCAAAGGTACCGCCCGGATTCGACAGATTGTCTGAATCGTCCCTGAAATGGGTGCTTGCTGTCAACCCCGTAGTAGGCATATTTATTGAAAACATTAGCGCCCCCCAACAGGCCGTTGGCTATAGCTGATGCCACAAGGGATGATACCTCTTGGACGTCCCTCCACCGGAGGATGGCGAAATCGGACTGTGAGGCATCGGCGACGAACCCAAAACGCGAAGCTATTCGCCGCTGTTTCCACAGCCAATTTCTCATATCTTGGGTTTCGGCTCCCGCCTCCAGCCTCCGAGTTGACAAATTGTAGCAGGCGAAGCAAATCTTTGGGCCTGAAGAGCGTCCGAAAGTCGTCGGGGAGCTTGTGTGCGCATCAGAAAACATGGCTTTATAGTGCGATTCCTTGCACATCCAGTCCTTATTGATGTAGCCGACTTTCCCCGATTGTGACTTCACTTCAAACCAGCCAAGCTCCCGCCCCAGGACCGTTACAGGACTTCCCTCTTTCAGTTTCTCAACGTATTTTCCGGGGAAGGGTTTCTCGAACAGGAAAATTGAGGGTGCCATACATGGCACGTAGTCACCTTGTGGAGGCGTGGATTGCTTAGTGTCGGAAACAATTGCCGCTGGTTTATCAGTGGGTTTGTCTGAAATGAACGCTGGAGGGGTATTGTCCAACGATCCGCCCGGTGCTGAAGTGCCGGCGCTTGCGGCTTTGCAGACATATTGCCCGGAAACAAGCCCGTCCTGTCCAGATGGCGACCTGACGATATACCAGCTTCCGTCCCTGCCGTCAAACGTGGCGGGGCCAGCCTCAACCGTTAAGGGGCTGCCCTCTTTCAGTCCCCTGATAATTTGGGGATGAGAAGTGTTCAGACTCCCCAGCACAACTGAAGGCGTGTGACATACAACATAACCGCTTTGGATGGGCCGGGACTGGACGGCGGCGGCGCTTACAGGTTTCTGGCCCGATGCCGGGAGCAACGGCGCTGCAAAAAAGACTGCCGCTATCGTACCCGGCAACCGCTTCGTGCTTCTCATATTGAATCCTCCATTCGATCTGTTGCAGGTGCTACACCACCTTCCAGCCCCGGTCAAGAGAGCTATCTCATTGCCAAACTGAACTTTTCCTGTTTCCTGAAAATCTCGTTGAACCAGCCGGATTGAAAGTTGGCCTACCCCCGGTGGGGGGTAGGGGATAGTTCGATGGGGGCCGCCGTTGCGTCAGGTTGGCCGCCATTCAACTCTTCCTGCGTAATGCGGCCATTGCACAATCGGAGAACAGACAGACGCTAGATATTAACCAGTTAGATTGTGCCCAATTTTGTGATCGGTCACAGTCAAAAGCAGTCGCAAACAGTAGCAGAACAGTCAGGCCGAGAATCGCCAGTAATGGCGCGGAAATTCAACGCCATAACACGAAATCGCAATCAGCCATCATTGTTATTTTCAGAACTCATAATCCGTTGGTCGCAGGTTCGAGTCCTGCTGGGCCCACCAACACAGGTCAAACCATGTCCACGGCAACTCCCGCAAGCATTTGGACGTTTCGGTGGCCGGATTTCTGAAAGGCAGCAGTACGGATGCCACGGTTCAGAGGTGTGGCGAGGAGCGTAACTTCGCGGACAAGCATTTCTGGATGCATGGCGACGTTGTGTCCATGATCGGGCTGGAGTGGGAACAAATTCGCCTGTGCGTTCGCGTACGGGAAGAGGGGTATGCGATCCGCAGGTGATGCGAACTGCGTTGCGGAGGGGTGCGCTGCGGGATGGAGATAGAAAAGAATGACCGCCCTTGAGGCGGATCTGCTTATCAAGCCGCACTGCCTTGCGCGGATGCCATACTGTCGGCTATTGCTGGCGGATATGGATGGTGCCGCTGAAAGACGTAACCTCCAGCGTGGCCTTCCCGCCACCCTGAGTCCCAAAAATACTGTTTCCCGGCGGGAGGAATGATTTCGGCCCTCGCGGAACCATTGGAAACTGATTGTCTAACTTTCCGCGGACCGTTTTGGCATCAAGCTCGAAGGAAGCGCTGGGAGGGCAAAGGATCGTGATATTGCCGCTGTAGTCGGACAACACGTAGCTTCCACCTGGTACGAAATCTCCTTCGTACAGGATTGTGCCCGAAGTGGTATTTCCCCTCAGACGCTGGCTGGTGGAGTTTACGAAGTGCAGATTGCCATTGATCGAAGAAGCTTCAACGCGACCGGCAGGACGGATGACTTCGATGTTACCCGCCACTGAGCGAATCGACAGGTGGCCAGCCGAATCCACAATCGAGACGTTTCCGCCGAGAGACTCCACCGAAATATCCCCCCTCACCGAATCGGTCTGAACGCTCCCCTGCGGATTCTGAATCTCCAAGCTGGCTCCCGTGGGGACCTGCAAAACGTAATCCACTGTCGGGTTTGGGACCGGTTCCGTGCGGTCGGTTGTGTATGTCAAAAAGCGGACCTTGTCCGCCGCACCCTGTGGCGGCACCTGCTCAGTATCCACCGCCGTGTTGGGGGAAACGATTGTATAAGCTACGTGGATTCGTAACCTGTCCCATCCTTTTACAACCACTTTCCCGGCCACGTTGGAAATGCTTACGCGCGGGGTGGGACTCGTGGGAATGTCCTTTTCCGTTGATCCCGGCCCGGCAGCCATCAGCAGGCCCGCGGGAACCAGCAATAACGCGCCTGCAATCCGTACTCCGCTGTTCATGCGGCCACTTCTTAATCTCAACACGTTTTTAGCATCCCTCCCCTTGATCAACGGCCGCCGTATTCCAAAGCAGAAGCCAGGACTTCGGCCTTTTGCGCGTAAGCCCGCATCAGATACTCCCGAGCAAGCATGTTTTCCGGCTGGTTCCGGAGCGATTCCATACACTCGCGAATGGAACTGTCAAGAGAAGCCAGACCGGCCGCATAAACCTGTTTTGCCGATGGGTCCAGGGAAGCCTCGCGCGCCTTGTAGTTTTCTTCCATTCCCTGCACGGTCCGTATCAGGTTCGTCTGAACATCCGATAAGCTGACAGGAGTGGCGCGCTCAGCCACCGATGGCAGTGCGGGGGCCGGGTTGACGTTCTGCTGGATATCGCCATGGAAAAGCAGAACAATTGCCAGCGTAAGGGCAAAAGCCAGAGCGGCAACCGGAGCCATTCGCGGCCCAAACGTAATGCGGCCCGCCCACCTCTGCCAGAAACTCTCCTGCTCGCGGATATAACCTTCCTGGGCTAAAGTGGCCCGGATATTGCTCCAAACGCGCGGAGAAGGAGACTCGAGTGGGAGTTCACGCGCAGCGGACCGTATTGCTTCAATGTCATCCAGAAGAATGCCGCAGGCTGAACATTCCTCGGCATGCGAACGAAGATCAGAATTCTCTTCGCCCTCCAGGTAAGCTGCCAGATTTGCATCGAATTCCTGGCACCCGAACTTTCTGTTTGACTCCTGTCTTTCCTCTCGCATGGCCTTACTCACTCTCCTTCGATTCATTGGCTGCATGCGCAGGAGACCGCTTCGGCTGTTCGCCCTGGTGCTCCTTGAACCATTCGCGAAGCTTCAGGCGCGCCTTATGAAGTTGCGATTTCGAGTTCCCGATCGAGCAATTCATAATTTCAGCGATCTCATTATGTTCATAACCTTCTACATCATGCAATATGAACACCGTCCTGTAACCAGGAGGAAGTTCCGCTATGGCCCGGTTAAGCCCGATGCGATCAATCGACCCTACAAGGCGGCGATCTTCATCGCCGTAGTCCCGTTTTATCGGTTCGCCTTGCGAATTCTCCGTCTCATCGAGCGAGATCTGGTTCAGGCCCTTTTTCCTTAGGTGCATCAGGACGACGTTAACGGCCAGCCGGTGCAGCCAGGTCGAAAACGCAGACTCGCCGCGGAACGTTGAGATTTTGCGAAAAAGCTGCAAGAAAGCTTCCTGCGTCAGATCTTCCGCTTCCGTGGGGTTGCCTATCATCCGGAGACATAAGGAATAAACACGCCTCTTGTGCGCCTCAAAGAGGGCGGCAAAAGCCTCCTCATCGCCTCGCTGAGCGCGGGCGATTAATTGAGTCTCCGTCGCGACCGAGGATGCTGCCTGTTTCTGTCGGCTCAACAGATCACGCTCACGGCCGCATCAGGACTCGATTTTATGATGCGGCCCCTAAATTTGGAGTTGTCTCCAAAGGTTCGTTACCCTGAAGGGGTCAACGGCCGTTCAATTAATCCCTGACACGACCAAATATAATCGTATCATCTCTGTTTTCACCTGGCGGGAACTTCAACGACTGCCTTGCCTACACCCACGTTTCCCGCCATGTCATAGGCCCGCAAGCTGATAACATGCTCGCCGGGGGAAAGATTGTCCGCCTTGACGGTGAAGGTCTCAATCCGGGAGTCGATAATTCCGTCATCCGAAGTGATATCCTGCCAGTGATTATCCCCCGTCGAACTCTGTGCCTTGTGCAAGGGTGACGTAGCGTCCTCAACGCGGAACTGGACGATGGCGAGGTTCCCTTTCACCTGGCTGCTTGCGACCCTCACCGTAGGCGGAGTATTATCGATCCAAAACGGAGCGCTCAACATCTGGTCTTTCCGGGCATCTGCGGGATCATTCGATGGCGCGTCCGAGGCGACGAGCAAAGCCGTATACTGGCCGTCCGCCAGTGTGGAAGGATCAATGGTGTAACTGGTTGATCTGATCTTGTCCTTTAACAAGTGCCACTTGGTTTCATCGGAGGATTTGAGATAAAGGGAATATTCCAGAGTATCTCCGTTGGGGTCGGAAGCCTTCCAAGTCAGCGTAACCGGAATCTTGCCTGCGCCCGCGGCGGGCGTCAATTGGACAGGGTCGGCATAAGTGACCTGTGGCGTGGCCTCAACGCTGACGCTCACGGTGGAAGCAGCCGGCAAAGACGGGCTGCTGCTCGGGCTTGTTCGCACTCCGGCGTTGCTGACGGTGAACGAGTCGATTTGAGGTGGAAGGTTCTGGTTCAAATAGGCTATGGAAACCTCGTCCAGAACAGGCCTCGCTGTCTCAGACCCGTGGAACACCGCTTTCCACTGGATGTAGCGTGCCGGGGGGCTGGTGATCTGGCTTCCATTCCTGTCGCGGTAGGGGCCTGCCCAGTCACTCCAGGTCTGATCGGGCCGCTTGAAATTTCCGCTTCGAGTGTAAAATTCAATCGAACTGCCCGGGGGCGTGCTGGCCCTCCAACTGATCATTCCCCAGCGCGACATGAACTTGGTATCGTCCACACGGGATTCGTAGGTTCCTTCGAGTCCGGTGGCTGTCCCCAGGCGAAAAAGCTTGGCTACATTGCTTGTCGCGACGTAAAGGTCATTCCCCAGAAGCATGAGCCGTGTCGCAACGGATTCGTGTGTTTCCGTCAGAAGGGTGAGGTTTTCACCATACTGGGTTGGGTCCAATTCAAAAATCTGACCGTTCGAGTCGGTAGAAAACAGCACCTTCCTGCCCAGCAAAGCAAGGCCGTAGGCGCTTTCTTTGTTGGAATTCCACAGGGTCTCGACAGTGGCGTCGGGAGAAATCCTGACAAGTTCTCCCCGGCTCTGGGGGAACATGAAACCGTTAAGGGACCTTGGGGTTGTTCCGGGATGCATGAAGCTGGGGGGCGTCTGGTTTTTCTGTGCGGGCGGCTCCGGCTTCTTCGGCCCCTGAGCAGGCTTTTTTCTCTCCGCCGCTAATCCGTTCTGCGTATCGGCCGTTACCGTCATAACCTGGGTAGGGAGGGTGATTGTCGGCGTTTGTGGCATCAGCATCATCGGCATGCCTTTTTGGCCTGGCGCTCCCAGTGCAGCCGCATACACATTCCCTTGCGCGTCAACTGCGAGGTCATGGATTTCCGGCAGGCTTGCCTGATAAATGACGAATGCTTTGCCTTGAGGATTGATCCGGTAGATCAACCCATCAGGTACGCTCCCGGCAAGCAGGTTATCGTGGCGGTCCAAGGCCAGACACATGATGTGCGTCTGGTTGCTGTCAAAGAAAACCTTGCCCTTGCCGGTTCGGTCCACCTGGAAGATCTGCCCCTGGTCGCCGGTTGCAACATAGAGCCGGCCCTGCGGATCAAAAAGCAGCGCCCAGATATATTTAGTGTTGGGATCGTAGAAAACGGATGATTTACCATCCGGGGTGACACGGTAGATTTTTCCATCGGGCGAGCTGCCAACATACAGGTTCCCATCAGGGCCTGCGGCAAGGGCAAAAATGTCGGGTTCCGAAGCCTTGAAAAACAACGATGCCTTACCGGCAGGGGTAACGCGGAAAACTTTTCCCTGATGGCCGGTCCCGATATAGAGATTGTGCTCGCGGTCAGAGACAAGGGACAACGCCAGTTCCTCTTCAGGATTGAAGACCACGCTGGACTGAGGGGCCAGTTCGAGTTCTCCGTCCTTGCTGATTGAAATCCCCGTCAAGCGGCCCTGAAGAAATTCATTGAAGTCACTCACTTGCCAGAAAGAGGTTTCAACGCCCGCCAGCGGCATCGCCGCCGCAAGGGCCATGATGAATATCAGGAAAATTGACTTTGTGGCTGGTTTCATGAATACGCTCTTGGGAAGGACTCCGGGCTTCACAATCCTGCACGGCCTGCGAAGCGCCCGTCAGCCTTCCGGATTCTCCACTTTTAAATACAGGGTCTTTTCCCCCTGAATGGCGTACTGCGTCGGCTTCGTCTGGAAGTCCCCAATGATGGAAGCGTTGCCGTAGATCACACTGCTCGAGACCGCCGGATCAGCGATAAATGTCTGCACCAGCGAGGGCGGAGGCGATGGATACTCTTCCCCCTGGAAAGTCAGCGACCGCTGTGGAGTCATAAGAAGCGCATAAAGACGGTTGTTCCTGCGCATGCGGTTCAATGCCCGCACCAACTGGCGCAGGTCGCGCGGAGTCGCGCCGACCGGGGTCAGACGGTTCTGAAGCAGGTTCAGGTTTGCTCCGCTTCCAACAACCAGCGAAAGCTGTTGGTCATGGACGCTGTCCGGGATGGTGACAGGGATCTTTTCGACCAGCGTGCCGCCCGATGGTGTTCGCAACAGTCCCGTGATCTCAATGTGGTCGCCGGGCCTCACCAAAGACTTGGTGCTCCATACCTGCTCCAGCGTCGCCACGCGCCTCTCGTCAGTGGAAACAATCGTCAGGTCGATTCCCTGGATGCTCAGGTCTGGGAACTCGCCGTCGAGGAGGTAATTCAGCGGTGTGGAAACCGAAGCCCCAATGGCCCCCGCAGTGTTAATTTCACCGGAGGCTACGTCTTCAATCTTCACAGTTTCGCCATCGCTCAGGCGGATGCTCCCGTGCAAGCTCAACGTTGAAGGCCCGATGCTTCTTTCGGTACCGTTCAATGTGGAGACAAGGCCCATGTCTAAGAGCAACGGGGAAAGAAACGATTGTTTGATGATCTCAAAGTTGTAGTCTGTCTTCGTATTAAGCGTCGAGTCCAGATGGATATGAACTGGAATCATCGGCGCCTTTTCTCCGATCACCCCGTAAATCGCCCCGAAACGGTCCTGGAGGATGGTCCCTATTTCCGGCCCCGGAACATCGATCTTGAAGGAACTGGCGACGCTCGGAACCGTTGCGAGAACGTGCGATTCCGAAAAAGGTATCTTTGTGGGGCCGACCATTAAAAAGCGGTGTCCGCAGGCGTAGATGTCATTCCCCTTCCGGTAGGTTACCGTGCAATCGACGTTCAGGTTGAGGTCGCCCTTCACCAGCGAAAGGCTGACCATCGTTCCAGGCTCAGGACCTGTTGGGCTTGCCGGGATTGCCTCGCTGCTGGAAAGCGCCGCCCCGTGCATCGGTTCGAGACCCAGGCGTTGGAACAGCGGGGAATACGCCTCCATAACATTGGGAGAAAATCCGCCGAAGCGCAGCGGCAGAAGGAGGTTTGAGGGTGCTCCATTAAAGCCGGACGGCGGCAGCAGGTCGATCAGTTTCTGAACGCTGAACTCATTGCCGGGGTCTTCGGGGATCAGCCGCATGGAACCGGCAGGATCAATCGCGGTGCCTGCAAATTTGAAAGGCAGAGTTGCGGAAGCCTGCTTCGTTGTTGCAGAAGGTGTGGCCTTCGCAGCTTCAGGAACGACCTCCAGCATTTCCTGGATGGGAGTAATTCCCGTTATGGCTTCTTTGGCGAATGGAAACGCCAGCGCAACCGCTCCGACCAGCTTGCCATCGACATATACAGGACTGCCGCTCATCCCTGCAACCACACCTGTCTGGGCCAGGGGACCGCCCGACAGACGCGCCAGGATCACGTTGTGTTTCGGCGCCAGGTAGTTCCTGAGCACTCCCAGAAATTCAACCTGGAATTCCTGGACTTTATTTCCTTCAAAAATCGTCCGGCCAACGCCCTTAAGTCCCGGCCGGATGTCACTGAGAGGAAAGAACTGGGTCTGGCTTTGAGCTCGGAGAGAAGAAACCGCCAACAGCACAAGCGCCACGGCGGCGATGCACTTACGCAATCGCATATTGCAGGATTACCTTATACAAACCATCACTTAGTCTACGGGACAGCGAATTGCTCAGTCAAGCAAACTTCTGGCTTGGGCAGGGTCCCGGTCGCCGGACGGAATTGTATTGAATGAGAGAGTCGAGTCGTGCGTAATCTGGAAATTCAGCCACATTCGGCAGCGCAAACCGCCCCGCGGGGAACTTAAAAGGAGAAACCGAGTGAACTCTACGGCCAGCACCCTGGACCGCATTGACGATCGTATTGCAGATCGCAGCCTTCTTCTCCACCCTTTCTATCAGGCTTGAACACGGGGAGAACTTCTAATTCCAGCGCTTCGCGACTACGCCCGACAATATTATCATCATGTCGCCGCTTTCCCCACATATCTGTCTGCGCTGCATTCCCACACCGAAGACCAGCAGGTGCGCCGGCAGGTTCTTGCCAATTTGATGGATGAAGAAGCCGGAAGCCCCAACCATCCGGAGCTTTGGCTCAATTTTGCAGAAGCAACGGGCCTGAGCCGCGATGATGCTTCGAACGCCGAGCTTTGGCCTGAAACCGAAAACCTGATTCGTACCTTTCGGCGAATTTGCCGCGATGGCAGTGTTGCCCAGGGGCTTGCCGCGCTCTACGCCTATGAAAGCCAGATTCCTTCGGTTGCCGAATCAAAGATCAAGGGGCTTGAGAGCTTCTACGGCATCAACACTCCGAGCGGCCTTGAATACTTCCGGGCCCACATTGAAGCGGACCGCGAGCACTCGCGGGTTGAGCGCGAGTTGCTTGCGTCCGCTTTGGACGAGAGTAGTCTGGAAGAGGTCACGAAAGCCGTTGACGATGCGCTCGCTTCGCTTTGGAATCTGCTTTCAGCAGTGTGCAAGCGCCACGGCTTGGATTGCTGAAAGCTCCCGTGACCCGCGGGCTTCGGCTTTCACACAGAATCATCCGATCTTCGTACATTTCTACCGGCGCATAGGACAGCCCGCGTCACCCACCAGCCTCGCCCAGTCTGGTAAGCAGCTCTCTGTGTAAGCAGCATCTGGATCACGATTTCTACAGCAGGGCTGAACGGGGCGCTTGGAACTTGAATTCAGGTTCTGCGCCCATCGTGCGGTGCACAGCGACAAACTGATCAAGGGGGATGTCCTCTGCGTACACGCAGTCTCGTTTGCTCCTCCCCTTCCCAGTGGCGCGTCAGAACATCTCCTCATATTCAGCCTTGGGATCTCCACATCCTGGGCACGGTTTAACCGCATGTTCCGCCGTATAGCCGCACACATTGCAAACATAATACAAATGGCTTGGCGCATTCATCTTTTGCAGATTGCTCAGAGCGGCCTTAAAGAGCTTGAAGTGCTCGGCTTCGGCCGTCATCGCATATTGGAATGTCCGGGCGGCATCCTCGTTACCTTCGGCCCTTGCCTGCTTGATGAACTGCGGATACATGGTGTCACGCTCGTAGGCTTCGCCGGCGTCCGCGGCCGTCCGCAGGTTTTCTGCCGTTGTCTTAACAACAGGTGTGTTAATCTTGAGGACCGGCTCAAATCCCATCTTTCTCAAAACCGCAGCATGGTTTTTCAGGTGCACGTGCTCTGCGCATGCGGCAGCCCGGAACAGACTCGCCACTTCTCCGTGTTCTTCTTCCTGCGCGCGCTCCGCAAAGGCCAGGTAACGCACGTAAGCATTCGCTTCGCCCAAGTAGGCGGTCTGAAGGTTCTGGACAGTTTCGTTCTTTCTGGGTGCGTCGCTCATCCATGCCAGCGATGCAAACATGACAACTGCAAGGGATCCCAGAAGCGCCCACCTGGGAAATTCCATGAGTTTCCAGTCTTTGGCTCCCATGTCATCCCCTCCTTCCTCCCTCTCTGGAGGGCATGGTCTCGCCTGAACCACCCCTTTGTATTATCCCCGGTGTGGGAGGCGGTACTCAGTGATTCGAGTCACCCGAAACTGTGAGAGAGCTTTTTTGAATGCGACAAGCAGGCGCCTTGCCCAATGCATCCAAGAATACCAACTGAGGAGAATTGGTACGTTGGCGTGAACGGACATCCAAAGCCGGTTCAAAATGAGGCAATTACTCTTACTCCCTGATAGAATAGCCGCCTGTTGGAATCGGCGGCTCACGGGCAAACCAATCGGAGGGCCTGAATGGAGAAATTGGGCGTTGGAATTGTGGGAACAGGATGGGTGTCGGGCGAATACATTCGCGCGTTTGAAGCCGACCCTCGCACCGAAGTGCGGGCCCTCGTCAGCCGGGAAAAGCAGCGGGCCCATGCCAAGGCTGAAGAATTCAACCTGGGAAATGCGCGCGCTTACGAACACCTGGAAAAGATGCTCGACGATCCCGGCATCCAGATCGTTGTCCTTGCCACGCCTCATCCTTTCCACGTCCCGCAGGGCGTCGCTGCGGCACGGGCTGGGAAACACCTGGTCATCGAAAAGCCGGTTGCACTTAACCTCGAGGGTCTGCAAGAGCTTCGGGCGGCGGTGCATGCCGCCAAAGTCAAAACTGTTGTCAGTTTTGTGCTGCGCTGGAACCCGCTCTTCAAGACAATTCGTGCGATGCTGGCCGACGGATTAATCGGCAAACTCTTTTCCGCTGAGGTTGATTATCTCCATGGCATCGGTCCCTGGTACGCGCAATATTATTGGAACATCAGGAAGGAAATGGCGGGCAGCAGTCTGCTCACGGCAGGTTGTCATGCGGTTGACGGCCTGCGTTGGTTTGTCCAAAGCAGAGCCGTGGAAGTGTTTGCCTACGCCAACACGAGTCCCGACAATCCGCTGCACTACGAATACGAACCTAACAGCATTACGCTCGTCCGATTTGAGGATGGGACCATCGGCAAGGTGACGTCGTCAGTCGAAAGCATTATGCCTTACGTCTTTCGCATCCAGTTGCTCGGCGACCAGGGGGCAATCCGCAATAATGAGATCTACACGCGGCGCTGGCCGGGCCAAACCGATTGGGCGGCGATTCCCACCGTTCTGCCTGACAGCGGTGACGTGAGTCATCATCCTTTCCGCGACGAGGTCAGCCACTTTGTGGATTGCATCCTGGAAGATCGCGAGTCCGACGCGAGCCTTGATGATGCCGCTTTTACACATGAGATCTGTTATGCGTCGGAAATATCGGTTCGTGAACACCGCCCCGTCTCACTGCCTCTCTAGCAGATTGCCGAAAAGCCCTCGATCTCCGTCAATCTGACGCCCAATGCGTATTATCGGCCCGGGGAATCTGCTTTTGTTTTCAGTCGAACAAAAGCAGGTTCCTCGCTTCGCCACGTCCCATCAGGGAAAGGGCTTCGCTCAGGATGAGGGGCACTGAACCTCTTTCCAGCAGCCTGCCGGGCTTCTGAGCCAATCGGCGGAAAGCACGCGGCCATTCTTCATTTTTTCTTTCATCCACGTAACCTACGTGGCCCATTCCGTCACTCCTCATTCCGGGCATTCGAGATTAATATAGCGGACCCACTCGAGGACCGATGAAACATCAGCCTCCGGTGTTTCTTTCGAGTAAAAGACGGACCTGATTTCTCCGAAACGATCGATAACATACACGAGCGGCGGGAGAAGCTCGCCGCCGTGGGCGAACCCAGCCAATTGATGCGCGTGCCCCTTAGCATCCAGAAGCGCTGAAAATGAAAGATTTGCGAATTGTTCCGGCAAGCTCTCCGCCTGCACCACTGCCAGCAACTCAGCTTCTTCATCCTCAAATTGAAAGAGCCGCTGTGAGGCCTGACGAAGAAAGCTGCGCGTCGCCTCCGACTTTCCGTCCTCGCAGAAAATCAAAACCAGGTTGCTCCGCCCGCGATAGTCAGAAATGCGAATGAATTGCCCCCGATTCGATGCAAGGGTGAAGTCGGGCATGATCTCGCCCGCTGAACGCGGATGGGAAGCAGCCGTTTGACCGGATTCGCAGTTGATATCGGACATCACCGTATTTTATAAGATGCGTTCGCCTCTCGATCGTTTTCTTGAAGCCAATGCCGCCCTGTGAACTGCGCGAAAACGTCGTCGGCTTCCTCAATTCGGTCCCCCTGGGCCATGAAGATGGATTGCCCCTCGTCGTGTCGGATCAATTTGTCTACCGCAACATGCCGGATTTCTGTTAGCTTCTACAATGGCTTGGTATAAGATCGCACATTGTGCTGCGAGGAATGATTGATGAATACAAGGTCCCGGAGTCAAATCCTCCTGTTTTCCCTGGGCGCGCTGATGCTCTCCTTTCGCGTAATGTGCGGCCAAGGATCGCCGCCCCTGCGCCTGATGGCAACGATTCCAATGCCAGGTGTTGAGGGCCGGATTGACCATTTCGGCATTGACCTTAAGGGTGAGCGCCTCTTCATGTCGGCACTGGGCAACAACACGGTCGAGGTTTTCGACTTGAAATCCAACAAACATCTGCACAGCATTACAGGACTTCACGAGCCGCAGGGGACCACTTACGCGCCCGATGCCAACAAGATTTACGTGGCGAATGGTGATGACGGGACCGTGTGCGTTTTCGACGGAACGTCATACAAGCTGCTGCGCACACTGCGATTTTCCAGCGATGCTGATGACACGCGCTACGATGCGGAGACGCGCCGTGTTTATGTGGGATACGGCGAGGGCGCCGTGGCGGCCATCAGTACAGCAAATGACTCCGTGCTGGGCGAGGTCAGGGTCGCCGCCCACCCCGAGGCCTACGAAGTTGCGCCGGGCGGCGGCAGAATATTCATCAATGTGCCGAACGCGCGCGAAATCGCCGTTGCGGACTGGAGCCGTAAGCAGATCGTGGCTCATTGGCCGCTCAAAGGGTATGCCGCCAATTTTCCTATGGCGCTGGACCTGCGCGAGCATCGGCTGTTTGTCGTCACGCGGCGGCCGCCGCAGCTTCTCGTGTTTGACACAGCGTCGGAGAAACTGGTTGCGCATACGGCAGCCGTTGGTGACGCAGACGATCTTTGGTATGACGCGCGAAACAAGCGCATCTACATCTCCGGCGGAGAAGGTTTCATCAGTGTCGTCGAGCAGCGCGATGCGGACGATTATATTCCGCTCGAAAGGATTCCCACGGCCGCGGGCGCGCGAACGTCGTTCTTTTCTCCTGAGCTCCGCCGATTGTATGTTGCCGTGCCCCGTCACGTCGCGCGTCAGGCGGAACTGCTCGTTTTCGCAATCGCGCCGTGAACTCCTCAGCAAGGAGAACATGCGTTGAAAGGTGATCTCGCCGGATGAATCGCCGCCGCTGGCTGCTGCTCGCGCTGGTCTTCGTCGCTATCGTTATCAATTACATCGACCGCGGCAATCTGAGCGTTGCAGCGCCGGCGATGATGAAAGACTTCAGCATCACGCCGGCCACGATGGGAGTGCTGCTTTCGGCCTTCTTCTGGACCTATGCCGCGTTCCAGATTCCTGCCGGCCTGATGGTGGACCGCTTCGGCATCCGCTGGTCATACACGGCTGCGTTTCTTGTCTGGTCATTGGCCTCCGCTGCCATTGCTTTCAGCCGCGGGCCGGGAGACGTGATTGGGTTGCGCACGGTGCTGGGCCTTTCAGAAGCGATTGCTCCGCTGGCAAGCATTTCCTTTATCCGAAGCAATTTTTCAGGGAAGGAGCAGGGGCTTCCGACTTCCATTTACATCGCCGGGCAGAACATCGGGCCTGCACTCGGGGTGCTGGTGGGAGCGGTCCTGTTGAACAAGTTTGGATGGCGCATGATGTTCGCCATCACGGGGCTGGGTGCGCTTGTCTGGGTCCCGTGCTGGCTGTTTGCCGCTCCGCCTGACGCCACACGCGCTGAGCGCCAGGCTGAGCTGGGCATCGAAGACCAGGTTGCGCCTCGACTGTGGACGTGGCACATGCTGCTGTCCAACGGAACATTTTGGGCCATGACTTTGTGCATCCTGCTCTCGTCTTATTACTGGTATTTCGTCCTTACCTGGGTTCCCAGCTATTTGATTTTGTCGCGCGGCTTCTCAACGCTTGGAATGGGGCGTGTGCTATCCACTGCACTCTTCATGATGGCTGCTGTAAACGTCATTGCAGGCGCGGCGGCGGACAGGCTGGCGGCACGAATCGGCGTTTTTCGCGCCCGTCTCTGGTTCGGCGTCCTCGGCTACGTTGGAACGGGAACTGTCTTGCTGCTGCTGGTGACGGGCCGCTCATGGTCGCTTCCGATACTTGCTTTTTCCTTGTGCGCGACAGGTGTCGGGAATTCCACGTATTGGACGATTGTTCAGCACGCTTCGCCCAGGAACATGGTGGGACGATCGGTCGGCTTCCTGAACACGGTTTCCGTGGCCGCAGGTGCAGCCGCCCCCATGATTACCGGCTGGCTCCTTGGCCCGCAAAAGCATTTTGGCCCGGCAATCGTTGTTGCCGGCGTGTGTCCGGTTCTGGCCGGAGCCTTACTGCTTGCGGCAGGACCGAGCGGTCTAACGAAGATTAAGTCTCAGATGGCAGGAGAAGCATACTCCGAGGCCTGAGCGCAAAGACGCCAGGCAGTCGATCGGTTCTTAATGTGTTGCTGAGAGGCCCTCGGTGTGGCTGTCTTCATTCCGTGCAGGCGAAGCCGCTGTGTTGATCTTCGGCAATCATATCTGACCGCTGTTTCGCCGGGAGGTCCATTGCTTCATGGCGCGCGATGGCCTGTTCTTCCACATCCTGGCGGTCGTTAGCCTTGGCGTTCCTGCATTTCGCCTTGTCAAGAAATGAGCCTGAAGGCTGGCTTTGGCGTACCTTTACAAAACAAAAAGCTCAAATTTGTTCTCGAGGCTGTGATAGCTTTTTCTGCGAGGAGGCCTGAATGCAGAATCTTTCATTGGATGGCCGCGTAGCCGTGGTTACAGGAGCAAGCAAGGGATTAGGGAAACAAATGGCAGTTGCTCTGGCGCAGGCGGGCGCGGCCGTGGCCCTGGTGTCGCGCAATGAGGAATTGCTGGAAAAGGCAAGGGCGGAAATTGAGGATAAAGGCGGCAAAGCTTACGCCTTCGTTACCGATGTTCGTAACGAAACCGACATCGGGCGCTTGGCTGAGCGCGTTCGGGCCGAAGCCGGAGCTCCTGACATCCTGATCAACAATGCAGGCATCAATCTTCGCAAGCCGCTTCATGAATTCACGCTGGAGGAGTGGCATCGCGTTCTGCAAACGAACCTGGACAGTGCGTTTCTCTGTTCGCGCGCATTTGTGCCCGGGATGATCGAAAGGAAATTCGGGCGCATCATCAACATGGCCTCGACCATGGCCCACGTGGCGCTTCCGGAACGCACTGCCTACTGCGCCAGCAAATCCGGCGTGTTGGGAATGACCAGGGCCCTTGCGCTTGAGCTCGCTCCGCACGGCATCACCGTTAACGCCATCAGCCCGGGTCCTTTTGCTACGGAGATGAATACAATTCTGATCGAGAATCCCGTTCTCAATGCTCAGTTCGTTTCGCGGATTCCCGTAGGCCGCTGGGGCAAGGTGGAAGAGATCGGGCCGCTGGCGGTATTCCTGTGCTCCGACGCCGCAGGCTTTATTACCGGTACCGACATCCTGGTTGACGGCGGTTGGACGGCGCAATAACTCTAAAAAAGCATCGGTCGGACACCGAAGGATACCCGGCGCTGCCTTTTCAGCATCATAAACATTGAGTGAGCAATTATAATGAATGCGGGTTGCTGTTCAGATGGAAAACAGGCTGAACGTAAATTCTTCCCGTGACAGGAGGAATGACGATGCTTTTTGACACCGAACCCCCAAAACCGAAAACCGGAATTCGCAAATACTGGCCGCTGCTGGTGATTGTGATTTTAGTCGGCGGGACTGTGGCATACTTTGTGCTGCACAATCTTCCGGAAAAGCGCGCGGTTCAGCGTTTTCTCACTGCACTCGAGCAGGGAAATTATCAGGAAGCCTACAAACTTTGGCAGCCTGCTTCCGATTACTCTTACGATGATTTCCTTCATGATTGGGGGCCGCAGGGAGACTACGGGAAGATTCGGGAGTTTAAGATCCTCGATGTAAAGTCCAAGGGCAGTGAGTTGGTCATCGTAACGGTTTCCATCAACAATCAGACGCCTCCACTGGCGCTGCTGGTGGACCGCAAGACCAAAGGCCTTGCTTATTCGCCCTATTAGCGGTGGAGGTTTGACAGCGAGTCGTAGTCAGTGACGGCGTTCTGCAGTTCCTGCGGGCTGATTTCCGACGTTCCAAACTTCAGCACCACCCGCCCGCCGGCGATGTTGGCCAGCGTGGCCGCTTCCAGCATTTCCGCCCCTGAACTGAAAGCAAGGGCAAGGACTGCAAGTACGGTGTCACCTGCGCCGGTGACGTCATAAACAGGCCGCGGCTCGCTCCTGATTTCATGGACCGCGCCGCCGCTTTCAATAAGCGTCATGCCTTCCGCGCCCCGGGTGATCAAAAGGTACGAGCAGCCCAATTCCGCGAGCAACCGGCGGCCGCCGGTTTCGAGGCTGGCACGGTCGCGCATGGGACGGCCTGCCATCAGTTCCGCCTCATGAAGGTTTGGCGTGACAGCGGTAGCGTGGCGGCAGATTTCAGGATGCTCGGGCTTCGGGTCAACGAACACAGGAATTCGCCGCTGGCGGGCGACGGACAGGATTTCGCGGCACAATTCTGTCTGCACGGAACCCTTGCGGTAGTCGGAAATGACCAGTGCATTCAGTTTGGGCGCCCATCGCAAAAAGCTGCGACTCACTGCGACAGAGGTTTTGCGGGAAATGGGTGCGGGCTTTTCAAAGTCCAGCCGCAGGAGTTGGTGCTGATGGGCGACGATACGAAGTTTGCGAGGCGTGACCCTGGCCCGCTCGCGCACAAGCGTGCTGCAGGAAACGCCACGGGCTCGAAGTTCCCTGCAAAGCCGGTCGCCGCTTTCGTCCATCCCAATCGCTCCGAAGGGAACAGGCCGCCCGCCGAGCGCGCGAATATTGATGGCAACGTTGCCTGCGCCGCCGGGAAACCGTTGCGGGTCCGGATGGCCATCCATTAAGACGACGGGCACGGGCGCCTCCGGCGAGATCCGCGTAGCCTCACCGCGAAGCAGTTCATCAAGCATGTAGTCCCCAAGCACGCCAATAGTCTGGTCGCCGAACCTGGCGAGGATATCGTTCAGCCGGTTTTGAATGCTTTTCAGGGTCATTGGGATGTCAGTTCTGTTGCGCATTTTTCCGCATCGAGGGGTGGATTTCGTTGGCTCCTTTGATGTTCAATCAATCCAGCGCCCCGGCGGAAGTTGACGCAAAGCAAACGCTATTCTACCTTAAACGATAGCCATCGCGGGCCAATCATCCTTTCTCGGAGAAGCTGTGGACCAGGCAAATTCAGAGCAGGGATTGTCAGCGGCCGATGCGCGTCCGCTCGGTCGTCCGCGTATCCTGATCGTTCGTGCCGGCGCGATTGGCGATACGCTGATGACGACGCCGCTGGTCCGCGCTGTACGCAAAACCTACCCGGAGTGTCACCTGGTCTTTCTCTGTTCGGCAACAGCCCTTGCTGTGGTTCGCAATAATCCGCATCTGGACCGGGTGATTCCCATCCGTTATCGGCATTTGCCTGGTTGGTTGAGTTTCGAGAAATTGCGCATTGAGCATTCGCTTCGGGAACTGGACCTTGATTGGGCGGTGGTACTCGAAAGCCACCCGAGCTTGATTGACCTGGCGCGCAAGGCAGGAGCCCGTCGGATCATCGCCTACACCGCCGCCGACCAGGGCGATGGATTTGAAGCCGCACGCTTTGACCCGCAAAAGCATTCGATTGAAAACCATCTTCAGGCCGCCAGCCCGCTTGGTCTCCGGCCGGATGGCCTCCAGATGGAACTGAACAATGAGCCCAAGACAAACGAAATCGTTGCTCGCCGGCTCGAAATGGCCGGTGTCAGCGGGAGTGATCTCCTTGTTGGCGTCCATGCAGGATGGGGCGGACGCGCGCGAAAGCCTCAGCAGACCCGGCTGAGAAGCTGGCCGCCCGATCGATTTGCTGAGATCATCCGCTGGCTTGTGAAGGAACGCGGGGCGCGCGTTGTCCTGACCGGCTCCGCGGCGGACCGCCGGTTGGTTCAATATATTGCCCGCGCAGCAGAAGTTCCCAGCATCGATATGGCAGGCCGGCTTTCGCTCGCGGAGCTTGCCGCGTTGATTCGCCGTTTGAATGTCTATCTGACCGTTGATTCAGGTCCAGCGCACATGGCGGCGGCCGTAGGGACCTCGCTGGTGACGTTGTGGGGCCCCGGTATTTTCGAGCAAACGGCCCCACTCTCGCCCCGCAATCCGCCGCGAATCCTTTACCACCGTGTGCCATGCGCGCCTTGCTACGGAACTGCTGCGATGAAAAAATGCAAGGACAACATCTGCATGAAGGAAATTCAGGTCGACGAAGTTAAGAAAGCACTCGATGAAGTTTTGAGCCGGAAGTGCTTGCGGTGAGGCCCCGTTCTAATCCGGTTCGATTCTGGCTTCGTCCACAAGCATCACTGGGATATCGTCCTGGATGGGATAGACCCGTTTACACTGACCGCACTTGAGCCCCTCGCCATCCGGCGTCAGCACGACGGGCGTTTTACAGAGCGGGCAGACCAGAATATCCAGCAACTCCTTGCTGACAGCCATTCATTCACTCCGTCTCGAAGATGTATCTGACATTAACAGACGCGCCGGAGGAATTCAAGTAGAGCTGCCGTTATGCAGGTCCTTGAGAAGCGTTGCGAAAGGCTGATATGGCGAGCGGGGCATGGAGCGTGCTAGATTGAAGCCACCGGAACCGCAGCGAATCCTTCGGGCTGATCACGAACATCGTCTCCTGAGAGAACGGGTAGCATGAATTTTTGAATAGCCTGCCGGAAACGCCTTTCAAATCATGGGCGGCTGACTTCGATTCCTACCCATCGGCTTTCGGGCACTTGAGAGAGGTCGATCCCCCATACGGCCAGAATTGCTGAGCCTTGATACACGGCTTCAAAGCCTGTCTCCGACTGTGACACGGTCCTGATCGGAGCAATCCACCAGCGGCACCTGGGCCGCGCCTCAATGGCGAGCCTGACGCCCTGCCACTCATCGACAAGCTCCAGTGTTTCATTCTCGATCTCACCTGCGAATTCGAGAGGATGGCGTTCGTTGGATGTTACGAAGTAGCGGTCAGGAGCGTTTGCAGCAAGCAGGTTGAATACGAGTTCTATCCCAAGCGACAAAGGTGCAGGCGCTGACCGATCGCTTGAAATAAGCGTGCTGCACTCGATGCGAAAACCTTGATTGCGACTGCTTACATGCAGAATTTTGCGCGCCTCGACGGCCAGCGGGCTGCCGTTGAAGTCGTATGCTGCATGGCAGGACATCTCAATCGGGTTCGCGACCGGGTTTGTTATCAGTTCCCACTCGCCGCCGGCAAGATTTGCGTCTTCCTGCAACTCGAGGGCGTCGAAGTCCTTCCATCGCTTCGAAGCAGGAAAGAGGTACGTCCGGAAACAGTGCCGCAGGTAGCGGTCGTAGCGCAACAGTTCCTCGATGGGAATTTTCCCGCTGAAGGATGGACCCGGCCGGTTCTTCTCGGCAAGTCGGACCTTGCTATGGTAAATCTCGGGCCGCCGCATCAGAGAATTGATAAGCTCAGTCCCAGCGGGCTTGAAGCGCAGGCTCGACACTGCTCCGCCATCTGACGGTTTCAGAACCATGGCTGCTTCGTGATTGCTGATCACAACTTCTTTATCGCCATCCACGTCGAAATCCGTCTGTGTGACCCGAACAGCGTTTGCTGTTCCGCTGCCGTCAAACCGGTCCAGGAGCGTTTCTGCCGCGATCAGGTTCCTTAAGGCGGCGCTCCGCAGATGCGGCGAGTACAATCCGCCGAACAACCCGTGCCAGTAAGCGTCGTTGCATTGCGCGGCCAGCAGATGCGTCCGTGCTTCATCGAGGAGAGGGTCTATCTCGTTTGAAGCAGAAATATTCTTTTCAGCCTTATGAAGTCGGCCGCTGATTTCCAGCATCAACTTGTGAATCTGGTTTGATTCCGGATACTTGCTGAAGAATCCCTGCCATGTGCCACCCAGGAGGAATTTCCGGAACCGCTCGCCGGACGGCATCTGCTCAGTTTCTTCAAGGCAGCGCTTGAATTCCTCGCAAGCGCGCACGGGCAGCGCCCATTCCATCATTTCGGGATATGAAGCAGTGGGAAGATAGACCCTGCCGAGGGGCTTGTGCACCGCCATGAATCTGGAAAGCGTGGTGGTTTCGAGCCATTCGCCGGAGTGTTCGATGGCCTGGAAAAACCTCTCCAGCCACCCGCGCGTGTAGCAAAGGTCATAAGTGCCGGGCCAAATTCCGAATTTCTCTGCGTCGTCGCCGGCCGCAAACAGCGCGTCGGGCCGCCCGAGTCCTTCGTGCAGAAACCCGATCGTTTCTTCCACGTCCCGGAAGGGAATTGTGTATCGCAATCTTTTCAGGCTGGGAACAAGATGAATCGTGACGCCCAGATCCTCCGTGATGCGGGTCCCGTGCAGGTCCTCGGGTTCAACGCCCGCGGCGATGAAGTGGGTGTCATCCAGAATGATGTACCGCATGCCTGATTCCGCCAGCGGCCGAACCAGGTCCTGCCGCCAGACGCGCTCCGTCAGCCAGGCACCTTGTGGACGAATTCCGAAATGCTTCTCAATGTAATCGCTGAGCCGCAGGATTTGTGCAGATTTATCTGCGTCGGGAATGGCTGAAAGGACGGGTTCGTAAAACCCGCCCCCCATCAGTTCTACCTGTCCGCGGGCAGTCAACTCCTTCAACCAACCAAAGAATTCAGGGTGACGCTGTTCAATCCATTCCAGCAGGCATCCCGAAAAATGCAATCCGATCTGGATTCGCGGATGGCGAAGAAGCAGTTCTACAAAAGGGCGGTAGGTTTTCTGATACGCTTCTTCGATGACGTGATCGAAATTGCCGACGGGCTGATGCGAGTGGACTACCAGCGCCAGAACAACTTTGTTCAACAGGCAACCCTTTCCAGAACGCAGCGCCGTTTCAATGCAGCGACGTTCGCTTAGACCGATAATGCTAGGATAGAATGAATCGCCTTATGCTGTCACGGTGAGCGCAATTTCAGCCGTTGCGCTCCGGACGCCCAACCTGGCGGGGAAGGACAAAGTTGGAATACCACAAGCTGCTTGCATTTTGTCGAAGCGATTTGCCTTACGTGATGAAGCTCATTCGTACGGCGGTCGAAATGGAATCGCCCACGTATGCACGGGCAGACATTGACCGCGTGGCGCGCCTTTTCGCGCGCGAGTTCCGCAGACATCAAGGGCATGTTTCGATTCTTGAGAACGCGACGACCGGTGCCGCCGTGGTGGCGGAGTTCTGGGGTGGATCGCGTCCCGCGGTACAGCGAAACAGTAGAGCAAATCGGGCTAAGACTGCATCCCCGAAGCCCGTTCTTCTCCTCGGACATCATGACACTGTCTGGCCCAAAGGGACACTTGCCCGCATGCCCTTTCGTATCCATCGAGGGCGGGCCTATGGCCCCGGGACTCTCGATATGAAATCTGGCATCGTGATCGGCCTGGAAGCGATTCGAGCGCTTCAGAGCCTTGGAGTGGAGCCTGCAAGCCCCATACGGTTCTTTCTCAATCCGGAGGAGGAGACTGGAAGCGGGGCGTTCAGGCGAGTGATTGAACGCGAGGCGAGAAAAGCCAGGGCCGTCCTTGTGCTCGAGCCTGCAGCCGCGGGCGGGGCGCTGAAGACAGCGCGCAAAGGCGTGGGGGAGTTTCGGCTCGAAGTGCATGGCCGTTCGGCGCACGCCGGCGTCAACCCTGCGGAAGGAATCAATGCTATTTCCGAACTCGCGCGCCAGATCATTCGGATTGAAAAGCTCTCGGAGCCGCGGCGCGGCCTTACCGTGAATGTCGGGACCGTCGAAGGTGGAACACGGTCGAACGTCGTTCCTGAGTTCGCCCGGGCCACGGTGGATGTTCGCATACCAAAGTTCGACGACCAGCAGCGAATCGAAAAAGCCATTTTCGCGTTGAAGCCTGTCCATGCTGGAGCGAAGCTTACTATCGAAGGCGGCATCAACCGGCCGCCTCTGGAGCCGTCGATGACGGCCGAGCTTTTTGGAAAAGCGCAGGTCGCGGCAAGAAATCTGGGGTTTGAACTCACCGGCGCAGCAAGCGGAGGCGGCTCAGACGGCAATTTCTCCGCAGCGATGGGAATTCGCACCCTGGATGGACTCGGAGGGGTCGGCGACGGGCCGCACGCACTTCATGAGCATGTCATCATTCGCGAATTGCCGCGCCGGGCCGCGCTGCTGGCAGCTCTTCTGGCAACGCTGTGAGGTACAAAGCGCTGGCGCGCACTATCCCGGCGGCCAGTGAAAGACGCGCCCTCCCAGCAGGTGCAGATGCAGATGATAAACAGTTTGTCCCGCCCAGGGCCCGTTATTGATCACGGTCCGGTACCCTCTGGCTTCAAGCTGCCTTTCCCGCGCCAATTGCGCGACGACGGTGAAGAGATGGCCCATCATCGGTTCATCGGCGGGTTCAACTTCCTTCAATGAGGGCACGTGTTTGCGAGGCATGACCAGCAGATGGACCGGCGCCTGCGGGCGAATGTCTTCAATCGCAACCACCTGATCGTCCTCATAGACAATCTTGGCCGGCTGCTGGTGCTCGATGATTTTGCAGAAGATGCAAGTCTCCATTTTGCCTCCGCTCCGAAACTCTGTTATTTTCAGTTGATTCTTACGACGTAGGTTTCGGTTGCCAGTTTGTCATGGACCAGTTCGGTGGCCAGTTTCTCCGCCTGCTGTCGCGTGCTTTCCTGGCCTACCAGAACCAGGCTGAAAACTCCGGTGCCGTGGTCCGCCGTCTTAATCACCACCGGATGAAACTTCTTTTCAACGCGCTCCTTCAGCCGTTCAGCGTTGTTGTGGTCCAGAAATGCGCCGATCTGGACCGCGTAAATCCCTGCGGAAGCGTTCGGTACAGGGCCTAGTATATCCAGACGCACCAGCGCCGTTGATGGCATATGAAGCGCCTGCGCTGCTGCGTAGGACAGGTCAATGATGCGGCCTTCGACAAAGGGCCCGCGGTCATTGATGCGGACTACGACGCTGCGGTTATTTTCAAGGTCCACCACCCGGACACGGGTGCCGAAGGGCAGCGTGCGATGCGCGGCCGTCATCGCATACATGTTGTAGATTTCGCCGCTCGCCGTTGGCCTGCCGTCGTAAGGTCGTCCGTACCAGGACGCGATGCCTTCCTCGCCCTGGACAATTGGGGCTGGAGGCGCCGGGTGGCGCTGCGGTGAAGGAGTGCCTGAAGGGGGCGTGACGACAACGGACCGATGGTGGCAACTGGTCCAAAACAGCGCCAGCGCCGACCAAAGCGCAACACGGCCCAGCCGTTGATATTTCCCGGAGCGAGTTTTACACTTCAGCGTCTTGACCACGATTTCGCAGTACTTCAGTTAATTCGTCAAGACCTCCGCGCGCTATCGCTCCTCCTCGCGCTATTCTAGCCAAGGTTCCGCGCGCAGACAAATGAATTCCAGTATTATTTGAAGCTCTGCCGGCCCGTGAGCGCATGCGGAGGTTCAGGCGCGAGATTGCATCAACGTGCCTCCGCGTAAGATTGCCGCTGAAACAGGACTCATCGGGCGCATCGAGGGAAAATCATGTCGCCGAGATGCGCGGGTGGAATATAATACCCAATTTACCTTCAGCTTGTTGCTCAGAAATGACAGGTTGTCAAGTTGAGCAAAGCAGGGTATCCGGCATTTACTGAAAATAGATACCGATGTTCTTCTCACAATGACAGGCGGAAAGTCTGCTTTTCAACGAACTGTCAGCACCCTCTGGACTCCCGGTGCCTATGCAACTACCTCCAAAAGTCTGGTTCAAAATCGAGAAGCTGAAAGCCTGGTGGCGATCGACCTTCGGCGAGACGAATAAGACTTACGACACTTCGCACCAGATGTGTCCCGTGTGCCGTGCCCTGGTTACGCGGGGCACAAAGGTGTGCCCGCATTGCGGTGCCCGGATCGGGCCGCGGCGTGCGAGAGGCGGCGCAGCTTCTGATCGGATCATGGGGGTCATTCCCATGCCCACCAGCGCCACGTCAATTCTGGCGGCGGCCATCGTTCTGATGTTTCTCGTGGAGTGGTTCATGACGCAGAGAGCGGGCGGCAGCCAGGGCGGAGGCCTGTTCGGCGGGATCAGTGGAATGGTGATGCTTCGACTGGGAGCCAAGTTCGGCCCCCTGATTTATGCGGGCCAGTGGTGGCGGCTCGTGACCGCTATGTTCCTCCACGCGGGCCTTCTGCATATCGGATTGAACCTCTGGGTCCTGTTAGACCTGGGGCCGGAAGTGGAAGGGTTGTTTGGAATGTCCAAGTTTATTGTGCTTTATCTCGTCACCGGCGTATTCGGCTATCTCGTCAGCCTGTGGTGGAGTCCCATGGGACTTTCGATTGGAGCTTCAGGCGCCATCATGGGCCTGATCGGAATTCTCATCGGGGTAACTTTCCACCATGGTCATCTTGGCAAAGAATATCGCAGCATGTTGTGGCGTTGGGTTATATACGTCGTCATATTCGGGCTGTTCTTTCCCGTCGATAATGCGGCCCACATGGGCGGACTCGCCGCCGGGATTGTCTTAGGTTATCTGATCCCCGAAGGCGCGCCGGAGACGCGCCCGGCAGAGAATCTGTGGAATGCGCTCGCCATTATTTCCGTGGTCATCATTGCAGGGTCGTTTGCGCTGATGGCCCTGCAAATCAACAATCCAATTTTCTACCGCTGATAACGCTCGGAAAGTCCAATCTATTGCTTTGCCGCGGATGCTTCCAGCGGCGCATAGCGTGTGGCGTTAGGCTGGTGCGCCTTCTCGTAGGCAGCAATCTGGTCTTCAAAGCGCAGCGTCAAGCCGATATCGTCCCAGCCATTCAACAGGCACTCGCGGCGGAAGGGATCAATTTTAAACTCGATCCCCAGCGGACTCCCCGACGGCGGAGTCGCTTCCGTGATCGTCTGACTCTCCAGGTCCACCGTTAACCGATATCCCGGATTGTGCTCGACGCGCTTGAAGAGATCGTCCACCAGTTCGTCCGAAAGCGTGACAGGAAGGATTCCGTTCTTAATGCAGTTATTGTAGAAAATATCCGCGTAGCTGGGAGCAACGATTGCCCTGAACCCATAATCGAGAATGGCCCACGGAGCGTGCTCGCGGCTTGAGCCGCATCCGAAGTTGGACCGCGCCAGCAGGATGGAAGATCCCTGGTAACGGGGCAGGTTCAGTACAAACTCCGGGTTGGGCCTTTCACCTTCGAGATAGCGCCAGTCATAGAACAGGAAGCGGCCGAATCCTTCGCGTGTGATGGCCTTCAGAAACTGCTTGGGAATAATCTGGTCCGTGTCCACGTTTACGCGGTCCAGCGGCGCAACCAGGCCTGTATGTTTTTTGAATGGCGTCATGTTTAGCTCCAAAATAACATCTATAACCAGCTAATCATAAGCTCTATATTATCATGCCTGAAACCTGCCTCAGATCGTCGTCCCTTGCCGCATTCGGTAATCCGTAACTCGTAATTATCGGCCGGCCGATACACTAACGCCGGCCCGGTCTTATTCGACGTGCCCTAATCCCCAGTTGCGGATGTCAACAAAATGTCCTTCGACGGCGGCTGCGGCTGCCATCAACGGGCTCACAAGGTGTGTCCTTCCGCCCTTGCCCTGACGGCCTTCGAAGTTCCGATTGGAGGTGCTGGCACACCGCTGGCCGCTCGGCAAAACGTCGGCGTTCATTGCCAGGCACATGCTGCAACCCGAATCTCTCCACTCGAAGCCGGCAGATCGGAAGATCTTGTCCAGACCCTCGGCTTCCGCCTGCGCTTTGACGCGCCGTGAGCCGGGAACCACCAGCGCTCCCTTCAGGTTCCGCGAGATTTTTTTCCCATCCACAACGCGCGCTGCCAGCCGCAAATCTTCGATACGGGCGTTTGTGCAGGACCCGATAAAGACCCAGTCGATAGGAATATCGGTGATGCGCATGCCCGGCTGCAAACCCATGTAATCAAGGGCGCGCTCGGCGGCTTCGCGCGATACCGGGTCGCTGAAAGAATTCGGATCGGGCACGCTGCCTGTAACGTCCGTGACCATGCCGGGATTCGTTCCCCAGGTTACCTGGGGCGCGATGTCCGATGCGTCAAGCTCCACAACGCGGTCGTAGGTTGCCCCGGGATCGGCGGCGATGGTTTTCCAATAATCTACGGCAACCTGGAAATCCTTCCCGCGCGGAACGTAAGGGCGGCCCTCGAGATAGGCGAAGGTCGTATCATCCGGCGCCACCATGCCTGCGCGTGCACCGCCTTCAATCGACATGTTGCAAACCGTCATCCGGCCTTCCATGGAAAGTTCCCGAATCGCGTCGCCCGCGTATTCGAATACGTGGCCGTTGCCGCCCGATGTGCCGATCTTTCCGATAATGGCCAGGATGATGTCTTTGGCTGTAACGCCCTGCGGCCGGCGGCCATTTACCCGTATGAGCATGGTTTTGGATTTGAACTGTGCCAGACACTGGGTTGCCAGAACATGCTCCACTTCACTGGTGCCGATGCCAAACGCGAGCGCGCCAAATGCGCCGTGGGTGGATGTGTGGCTGTCGCCGCAAACGATGGTTTGCCCGGGGTTCGTGAGGCCAAGCTCCGGGCCGATGATGTGCACAATGCCCTGATTACGATCATTCATGTCGAACAGCAGGATGTTGTTTTCCTTGCAATTGCGCGCCAGTGCGGCAAACTGCGCCACGGCCGCCTGGTCCACTAATGGGAGGCTGCGGTCGGTTGTGGGGACGGAGTGGTCCATCGTGGCGAAAGTAAGGTCCGGCCGGCGAACCTTCCGCCCGTGCGATCGAAGGCCGGCAAACGCCTGCGCGGATGTGACCTCGTGAATCAGGTGGCGGTCAATGTAAATGAGCGTCGGATGGCCAGGTTCCTCCCGGACCACATGTGCGTTCCAGATCTTTTCGTACATCGTTTGAGGCGGCATCGTGTTACCCTAACCTATCCTGAAAATGTTCGAAAAAAGCCCTCTGGCGGCGGTCGCCCCAATGGCTGAGAGGCGCATGCCAAGCCGGGAGGGTCAAATACCGACCAGTCGGTAGGTAGTTTAGCATCCCCATACTTTTCATGTCAATTTTACACTCGCCGGCCGCGTGCGGACTGCGCGTCTTGCCAGCAGAAAGGCCCAAGCTCCTGCGGGAGGGCAGAGCCCACATGCGAACGGTGATCGTCCGTCGCAGGGGCGAGGCGACCGATCCGCTCTGCCAGCGTCTCGCCCTCGACCAGTTCCATCACCAGGGCGCGCATGGAGCCTGATTCTTCAAGGCCGTAAATCGCCGCAATGTCGGGATGATTGAGCGAAGCAAGTGTTCGGGCTTCGCGCTCGAAGCGCGCCATGCGCTGGGAGTCGTGCGCCATTGATTCCGGCAGGATTTTCAGGGCTACATCGCGCCCGAGCTTGGTGTCCCGCGCACGGTACACTTCCCCCATGCCACCCATACCCAAAAACGAGATGACCTCGTAAGCCCCGAGACGCGTCCCCGCTCGCAGCGCCATGATTTGCAGGCATTATACACCGCAACATGGAACCCTGGCCTCTACTTTATGCGCTATAGCCCAGGAGGACGTTTCAGCTTAGAATCGAGTCGTATGGCACCGCACTCTGAAGAACGGATTTCCGGTCCCTCCCCGAACCGTAATGTTTCGCGAAGAACCTTGCTGAAAGCTGCGCTGGGTGCATGTGGAGCGTTTGCCGGTCTCGCTATGACCAGCGCAAAACGAGGTGACACGATGCGGCCCCGCTGGAATGCACACACAGTCGCGCGGATTCCCGATGGCTACCAGGTTGCCGTGGCCGATGTCGATGGCGACGGCCGCCTTGACATTCTGGCACTCAGTTCCGAGCAGAACATCGTTGATTGGTATCAGAACCCGTCGTGGCGGGCGAGGTCCGTAACGACATCCACACAAAAGAACATCAGCCTGGCTCCGTTGTTTCGCGCGGGATATCCGGCGCAGGGGCTGGCGCTCGCCAGCGGATTCAACCTGGACCATCCGGAGCAGGGCAGCGGGGACATCTGGTGGGCGGCGCCGGGAGCATCGCTCGATGCCGAGTGGATGGTAACGCTGATCGGGCGGGTTCCGGCGTCACACCGGTTGCGCTGGGCCGATCTTGACGGCGACGGGCGGCTGGAACTGGTGGATGTACCGATTGTGGGCGCCGGATCGCGGCCTCCTGATTATTCAGTTCCTGCGCCGATCACGTGGTTTGAAACGCCGTCAACGCTTCTTACAGGTCACGCGGAAGGGGCTGCCCGGCAGTCGGGCAACTGGGTCCCGCACCTGATTGACGAATCCCTCACCCTGGTTCATGGCGTTCACATCATGGATTGGAACGGCGACGGCCGCGACGAAATTCTCACGGCGAGCGCGCAGGGCGTGAACCTGTTTGAATCCAAAGGGCAGGGAGCAGACCTCCGGTGGTCAAAGACGCTTCTTACTCCCGGCGATCAGGGTCCCGGCCGCTACCATGGAGCGAGCGAAATCGATGTGGGCAAAATCAACGGCCAAAGGTTCCTTGCCACCATCGAGCCGTGGCACGGAAACGAGGTGGTCGTTTATCTGAGCGGAGCGCGAGGATTCACAGAACGGCACGTGATCGATTCCAGCTTTAGCAATGGCCATGCGCTCGCCTGCGCTGATCTCGATGGCGACGGGAACGACGAAATCGTCGCAGGCTACCGAGGACCTGGAACTTCGCTCTATATCTATCACGTCACCGACGGACGCGGTGCTGCCTGGGAGCGCGAAACGCTTGATACAGATATGGCCGCTTCCTGCGTGGTGATTGCTGATATTAATGGTGACCACCGGCTGGATATCGTCGCCATCGGGTCGTCAACGGCCAACGTCAAGTGGTACGAGAATTTGGGCAACTGAACGACAGCCACGCAGGCCGGGGCCCGCATGCAGTGCGAGTGACAATCCTATATCTCACAGATCAAACGATTCGGTTGGGATCGCTGGTGTCGGGCAACTGTCCGCGGTAGCCGAAAACCAACTGGAGCAGACGCACGAAGGTCCGCGACTGCTTTCGGACGTACCACTGGTCGGCGGCGCGGCGGTTGCCAAGCGCGAATGTGGGATAGGCGTGAATGGTGTCCGCCATTTTGCGCAGCGTGACCTTGTTCCGCATGGCCAGCGCAAATTCGGCGATCATGTCCCCGGCGCGTGCGCCCAGAATGCTGGCACCGTAAATCCTGCCGTCGAACTTTCGTGCCAGCACTTTTACTAATCCGACCGTTTCGCCGTCCGTCAGAGCGCGGTCAATTTTGCAGAAGGGGAAGCGATAGACTTCATAATGCGTGCCGCGTTTTTTCAGTTCCCCTTCCGAAGCGCCCACGTGCGCGAGCTCCGGATCAGTGTACGTACACCATGGAACGTTCGCCCGATCGATGGACATCGGAAAGCGAAGCAGCGCGTTTGTGACGGCGACTTTGGCCATATGCTCGGACATGTGAGTGAGTTGATAGAGCCCGGTCACGTCGCCACAGGCGAAGATGTTTTTTGCGGATGTACGGCAATGTTGATTCACGGTGACGCCACCGCGGCCAGTGCGGACACCCGCTGCCTCCAGATTCAGGCCATCAACGTTCGGCCTCCTGCCTGTGGCGACCAGCAGAGCATTGCCTTCGATGGTCTCGACCGCGCCGGATGTATCTGATCGAAGCGTGGCGCGGAATGTCGAGTTGCTGTATTCAACCTTCTCCGCAGTGCATCCCAGCAGAAACCGCACACCTTCAGCGGCGAGCTGCCGGCGCAGGATATCGGTCAGTTCAGCGTCATCCCGGAGCAGGATTTGCGTTGCGGATTCGAGGACGATGACTTCGCTTCCGAGACGACGAAACGCCTGTGCCATTTCGATTCCAACGGGTCCTGCTCCGATCACAATCAATCTCTCTGGCAATTTCGAGATTGAGAAGATGGTTTCGCTGGTCAGATAAGGAGTTTGGGCAAGCCCCTCGATCCGTGGGATCATCGGTCGCGCGCCGCTCGCAATGATAAAAAAACGCGAGGAGATTGCACGTTTTCTCCCATCGCGGAAAATGATCTCGATCCGGTTCCGGTTGATGAATTGTGCTCTCTGTTCGATCACCTCGATACCCAGCTTTTCATAAACGGGCGGCGCATCGGCGTTGTGGTAAATGTGGTCCTGGATCTTGCGCAAACGCTCCATGATCGTCTGGAAATTGACATGGGGGCCTGAAACAGCGAAACCGAAATGGTCAGCGGTCTGGACGCTGTGCGCGACGGCTGCTGCCCTGAGCAGAGCTTTGCTCGGAACGCAGCCAGTCCAGGTGCAATCGCCCCCGAGCTTGCGTTCTTCGATGAGCGCAGTTTTTGCTCCCAGTGAGGCTGAAATTCCCGCTGCTGTAAGGCCGGCAGCCCCGCCGCCGATTACGACCATGTCGAAATCCGTTTTCATCCCAACCCTCCGACTTCAGGTTGTGTTCGGATATCGGCCGGGACCTTCCGAACGATCAACTGTCAGACGTTATACCACGATTACGCCCGGCCTCATTTGGCGCGAATATTCGCAGGCTGGTCGTGTAAACACGCACGCCCGGGATGCAGCCTGTCTCCGCGAATGCGGCCCATAGTGCGAATTCCCTCCTGCGGTCAATTGGAAGCAGGTTGAACTCAAGTCAAAGCGGCTCGCCGTTCAGGCATCGGCTGATGACCTCCTGAAGCGTCTGCCAGGGTATATAGATCCGAGATCCCATGCGGACCGAATATACCCTGCCGCTGTCCAGCCATCGGTAAAATGTCGAACGTGCAATATGGCCCCCGGTCCTCTTGCGAAGAATGCGCCAGGCGTTGGTGGGGGAGAGCAGCGGCGAGTGTGAATGAATCTCACCGCTGCGGTCGGGACTACCGGATGCAATCCTTCGGTCAAACATCTCTGTACTGAATCCCATACTTGTCACCTCTACGTCGAAGTGGAACCGCCTGAATGCAGACAATGATCGAAACCCGGGTCCGAAGATGCGGACCCTCCTAAAAACCATCCGGTGTCCACAGCACTCCTGCAGGCGGCACTTGAAACGGCGCTGTGGTGCTTTTCCTCCGGCCTGAGAATTCGCTCTAATTCCGAGGACCGTGCCGGGCCACTGGGAACTCGCTCTACGGCATCCCGTCGCTCTGGAATTGTTCCCAGATGGCGGCCAGGCGGCGACGATCACGCGAGCGGCTGGAGTCGTAATCCTTCCCGTCCGGAGTACGTCTTGCAGGGTCAAGAAGAAGGCCCGTGGGCTGGTGGGACCGAAACAACCTTGGTTCTTCCTGCTGGTGTAAGTGATAGGAGCATTTCCCCTCCCGCGGGGAGGAAGCAGGGAAAACGCATCCCTTTTCCGAACAGCGGGCGGTGGAAAAGGAAACGGATTCGGGCTTCCTGTCCGAGCCAGTTGTAAACGAAAAGCGCTGCAGCCCCGTAGATTGGCTGGTTTCATTTTTGCCAGGCTTGCTGCCGAAGTTTACTGAAGATGCGTCTGCGGGAGAGCCGGCAGGGCGAAAAAAATAAATGCTCCGGTTTGAGTCTTTCATTGAACTCCTCCTTGAGTTGTGCGTTGAGGGTAGGAATTGACTGAAATCTTTGTGCAGGAAATGGATGTGGTTGAACGGGAGAAAGCTGAAAGATCAGGAAAATCATGGGCTGCGCCGGGTAGGCGCAACGGTTCAGGGTGTATGCTGAGTCAAAGGCAAAGATCAGGCAGGCGAAAAGAAAGCAGAAGCGCGCAGTGTGGCGGATTGTGTCGTCCCCAGTTACGCCTTCCAGGGAATGGCCTTCGCGGTGGCACATAGGAAGAGGTCGTGCTGATATGCCAATGTGGCAAAGTGCATGATGAGTTAACACACAAGACGCGAACAATCGATTGCTCATTGACAAAAGCCTGTGCTACTGCGCAATATTCTCGGGATTCAGACAGTTCCTGTAGATCTTGATGGCCGTCGCAGGAGAGAGAGCAGAAATGGGACCGACGCGTCCCAACTCCGGCTGTGGTACCGTACCCCCCTCCTCACGGTCGCACGATGAAGTGGCCTTGGCACAGCATAAGCGATCCGGAAGCAATAAAAAACTTCCGAATCCAAAAATCCATGCTATAGTAGCCTATAACTATAGTCGTGTCAAGAGAAAACTGACGAGGAGAAGGCACTCGATGGCTGAGCTTGATGTAGCAAAGGTGATTCGCAGAGTACGGCAGAAGCTCCAGATAAGCCAGGAAGGACTCTCACGGCTGCTGAACGCTACCAAGGGGGCTGTTCAGCACTGGGAGCGCGGCAGAAACCGTCCCGATTTAGCGCGTCTGATGGCATTGCGCCAGCTTTGTCCGCCATCCCAGGAGCGTAAGGAGTTGGATGCTTTGATCCGAGAGGCACAGGCTCAGGTCTCGCCCTATGCCATGATCAAGACCGGATTACGGCCTCCGGCAACGAAATCGAAAGATTTTGAGGAGTTGTTTCCGCCGCAGGGGCTTGAGGTCCTCCGCAAGGAGAACCAGCGCCTCCGAAAGCAGGTAGAGAAGCTCCAGGCGGCGCTCGACAAGAAATCGCAACAAGTCCGAATTCTCGAAGACCTGGCCAAGGACCTTCAAGGCCAGATCGCCAGCCTCCGAACCGGTGCGCCCACCGCTCCAACCGCCTCGAGCAGTGAATCACCGCAGCAGGTTGGCCAATAGCAGATGACGGAGTTGCCCGTCGGGCCGTGCTGGTGACAGGCAGACCTGCGGGACGCTCGATGGCGACTATCTGGGCAACACTTTTATCATAACAACGCCATGGGGAACGACCTTTGCCCGGAAGAAGCCGTCTGCAAACGGGCCGAGGTCTTCGTGCTTCCAAAGGTCGCGGACTCGGACGTTTTCTCCCAGATAGACCGAAATCTCCTTTGGCGTTTCGCTTCGATTGAGCAGCAGATAGGCTTCTGTGTTTCCGGCCAGTTCCTTCCGCCACACTTCCGTATCTCCGTAATCGCGGTACCGCTGGCCCTGGTGGCCCAGTGGGTCCTGATCCACGGCGATCACTTCCTTGTTCGTCAGGATCTCACGAATCTCCGGAGACATATGCCTCAGGTCGTTGCCGGCAATCAGCGGAGCGGCCAGCATGGCCCAAAGGCTGAAGTGCGACCTGCTCTCCTCGATTGAGAGGCCGGGATTGCCGACTTCGAGCATGTCGGGATCGTTCCAGTGGCCGGGCCCGGCATAGGGCCAGAGGTCGGCTTCCTGGTCCACAATTTCCATCACGCCGCGGGTGTAAACCCCTGTGCAACTCCAGCAATCGGTGATGTCTCCCGTGGTTCTCCACAGATTTCCGATGTCGGCCGCCCACTTCCATGGGTCATCCACGCCCCATTCGCACATGCTGAAAACGATGGGCCTGCCGGAAGCCTTGAGGGCATCGCGCATGATAGCGTAGGAAGCCTGGACGTTCTGCGTGCTGTGGTTGCACCAGTCGTACTTGAGATAGTCCACTCCCCACGCCGCATATTGCCGCGCATCCTGGAATTCATATCCCCGGCTGCCCGGGCGATTCTGGCACGTGCCAGTTCCAGCGTCAGAATAGAGCCCGAATTTCAGCCCTTTGGAATGGACGTAATCGGCCAGCGCCTTCATGCCTGACGGAAAACGCTCAGGGTCGGGAACGATGTTTCCATTGGCATCGCGGCTCACCTGCCAGCAATCGTCGATCACGATGTACTCATAGCCGGCAGCCTTCATGCCGGTTGAAACCATGGCGTCGGCCATTTCCTTGATGAGCTTTTCGCTGACGTTGCAGCCGAATTTGTTCCAACTATTCCAGCCCATGGGCGGCGTTTTCGCTAACCCGTTATCCAGCGCCCACGCTGGTGTCAGAATGAAAAAGAACATTACAGCAAGCATCAGGATGCCTTTTTTCATGGTCATTCCTCCGTTCCTCTGGATAGTCTCTCAAAGTCTTTCGTGACGAGAGGCAGTATAGTACCACGAGCTTCCTGAAGCATTATGCAGTGTGACAAGAAAAACTCCGGCAAATCCAAGGGTGACTCCAATATTGAAGTGGGGCTTCGGCGGGCCTATAATCAGCGCCAGGATAGCGGCAATCCGGGCAAGACCTGCCTACCCTTTCTTGAGAGGCCGCCCATGCCGCTATTGATTTCCCGCAAAGAGGTCTGACGATGAACAGAGTTGAACCTTCGACTTCGGGCCCGATTCCCCCTGCAGTTGTTTCTGTTTTTCTAAGCTTACTCCTCACAGCGTGTTCGTCATCTGTTTCGCCGCCCAAAGGTGTTGGAGTGGATTATCAGGTAGCCAAAGGAATGTTCAAGCAGGGCAACCTGGACCGCGTTATCACTTTGACGGATACGATGGCATCCGCGAATGGCAACAGTCCTGAGACATTGAAGGCCCGCGTTTTGAGGGCCGTGATCTTCAGCAGCCGCATCCAGGCTTACAAGGAATTGGCGGATATCTACAAGAAGGGCAGCCAGGCGGCGCGTAATCCTCAATTTGTTTCAACGTATGACCGCAGGCGCAGCAACGCGCTCCAGTATGCCGGCGATGCAACCGTAAGCCTTGGTGAAGTAGTCTTGCAATTCACTTCTTCCCCGGAGTTTCCCAGGGAGGTCGTGCTGGATGCTCCGTGGCCGAGCGTTGAGGGACCTGAAGAAATACCCGACTTGACGCGCATCAGCCACGGGATGTGGGTCCCTGAAAACCAGCAGGACAATATTGCACTTGATGCTCAGCACAAAGCCGTTGACGATGTGCTCAGCGAACTTGTCGGCGGCGACCGAAGCAAAGCCCGCACAGAGATGGAATCCGGGCCGGTCACACTCAACGGTCTGGATTTCGCCCTTTTCCTCGAGAAGCACATGGTGGAAGGCTTGAAGATTTATGGTCCGAACTATCTTGCCGATCCAGGACAGTTGAAAACGCTGTGTGGCGTGGCGGACCGCTTGGCCTCGCCGATCGCAAACATGCTCAAGGAAAAGCCCGATAAGGCAAAGGAAGCCGAATTCAAGAAACTCCAGAAGCAGATTGAAGACGCGAAAAAATTCACCTGATGTTCGTGTCGTGAAGCGAAGGAATGATGGATTAAGTGGATGGATTTTCATCCCGAGCGGAAGCGGAAGGTCTCGGCATTGCTTTTCAGGCAAACACCAGAGTGCTCCGTTTCACTCAGCATGACATTGACGCGCTGAATTATGATGCTTATTTCATTTACCTGAAAGCCGGACGACTGCGGCGGGAGAACAACCATGTTTGCCTTTCACGGCGTTGATTTCATGGAAATCGATGCTTTCCTGAGCGATGAAGAAAAGCTGGTCCGGCAAACAGTGCGCGAGTTCGTTGAGCGCGAAGTGGTCCCGCACATCGAAGGCTGGTACCGCGACGGGGTATTTCCGTTAAGTCTCGTTCCAACACTGGGGAGAATGGGTCTGTTGGGCGCCAATCTTACGGGATACGGCTGCGCGGAAATGTCAAATGTGCAGTACGGCCTGATCATGCAGGAACTGGAACGCGCGGACAGCGGCTTGCGCAGCTTCGTTTCCGTCCAGAGCGCGCTTGTGATGCATCCCATCCATGCTTTCGGCTCCGAGAACCAGAAGGAGCGATGGCTGCCGGCGCTTCAGCAGGGCAAGGCGGTCGGTTGCTTCGGGCTCACTGAGCCGGATTTTGGGTCGAACCCTGCAGCGATGCGCACTCGAGCAGTAAAGGAGGGTAACAGCTACGTACTAAACGGCGAGAAGACCTGGATCACTAACGGCTCGATTGCGGATGTTGCTCTTATCTGGGCGCGGACGCCCGAGGGCATCCGCGGCTTTCTGGTTGAGAAAGGCACTCCGGGTTTTACCGCGAAAGACATCAAGGGAAAAATGTCTCTGCGCGCATCTGTGACTTCCTCCCTGTCTCTCTCAGACGTGCGGGTGCCAGCAGAGAACATGCTGCCCGGGGCGCAAGGGCTGAAAGCGGCGCTCGACTGCCTGACCCAGGCGCGTTACGGCATTGGCTGGGGAGCGATAGGCGCCGCGATGGCGTGTTACAACGAGGCCTTGGAATACGCAAAGGTGCGCAAGCAGTTTGACGACAAGCCCATCGCTTCGCACCAGTTGGTGCAGGCGCAGTTTGCCGAGATGATTACCGAAATCACCAAGGCGCAACTGCTGGCGCTGCATGTGGGCCGGCTGAAAGACCAGGGCCGCGCCGATTACGCCCACATCTCGATGCTGAAGAGAAACAACGTGAAGGCAGCTCTCGGCATCGCTCGCGCCGCCCGCGATATCCTGGGAGCGAACGGCGTCGCGGATGAATATCCAATCTTCCGCCACATGTGTAACCTCGAGTCGGTCTTCACTTACGAAGGCACGCATAATATTCACACGCTCATCATCGGCGAACGCGTGACCGGCATCGCGGCGTATAAATAAAAAGCGTATAAATAAAACAAGGAGCACGCGATGAACCAAGTCTTCCCTATGGTACCGGCTTCAGCCAAGGCGCTTTGGGTGATGGCAGTGATTCTGGTGCCGCTGATCTCTCTGCTGGGTTACAGCGCCTATGCTTCACGGCATACGAAGTTCGAGGTGTCCGAGAGCGGCTTGCGTATTCACGGTGGCTTGTACGGCAGAACGATTCCTGCCGAGTCGCTGGTCTGCAGCGGGGCGAAAGCGGTGGACCTGAAAGCCGACCCGTCGCTAAAGCCGGGGCTCAAGACCAACGGAATCGGGTTGCCCGGCTACCAGGCCGGCTGGTTTCATTTGAAAAACGGAGAAAAGGCGCTGGTTTTCCTGACGGATCGGTCGAGCGTCGCCTACATCCCGACACGCGAAGGCTACTCGCTGGTCCTCAGCGTCAAGAACGTCCCTGTCTTCCTGAATTCGATCCGCGATATTTGCCGATAGAGGTTCTCCAGTTGGACAAGGGGACGTGCGCAGGGCCTTGCTTTTGCCTCTGCATCGCCAACGCACTCGAGATTACAGGTTCAGAACTCTCATCGCAGCTTCGGGGTAGCGTTCGCCGGCGGCGACGCCCTTGGGCGCAACTTCATCGATGCGCGCGAGATCATCCTCGGTGAGGCTGACTTCGAGTGCCCCCAGGTTTTCCTCCAGGTGGCTTCGGTGGCTGCTGCCGGGGATCGGAACCATGTCTTCTCCCTGCGCAAGCACCCACGCCAGCGCCAGTTGAGAAGGTGTGCAGCCCTTTTCTTTTGCGATCTCCTCGATGCGGCGCACCAGGTCGAGGTTGCGCTGGAAGTTTTCTCCCTGGAAGCGCGGATTATTGAGCCTCCAGTCCCCTGGCTCGAGGTCCTCCGGACTTTTGATTTTTCCGGTAAGGAAGCCGCGGCCGAGCGGGCTGTAAGGCACAAATGTGATGCCGAGTTCGCGGCATGCAGGGATGATTTCATCTTCCGGGTCGCGCGTCCACAGCGAATATTCCGTTTGCAGTGCGCTGATGGGCCAGGTTTTGTGCGCGCGGCGAATGGTCGAAGCCGCAGCCTCCGAAAGTCCGAGGCAGCGGACCTTGCCTTCTTCCACCAGTCGCGACATAGCACCCACCGTCTCTTCGATGGGTACGTTAATGTCAACGCGATGCTGGTAGTAAAGGTCGATTGTCTCCACGCGCAGCCGCTTCAGACTGGCTTCGCAAGCCTGACGGACATATTCCGGCCGCCCATTGATTCCGACAAAGTTTCCCGCCGCGTCTCTCTGATTTCCGAATTTCGTGGCCAACACAACCTGATCGCGCCGCTCACGAATGGCCTTGCCCACCAACTCCTCGTTATGACCTCTGCCGTAAACGTCGGCCGTGTCGAGGAAATTTACTCCCAGATCGAGCGCGCGATGAATGACTTCGATCGATTCCTGATCATCGCGTGTTCCGTAGAACTCGGACATTCCCATGCAGCCCAGCCCGATGGCTGATAATGAGAATGAACTGTGTCCAAGTTTGCGATATTGCATGGTTTTAGCCTCCGATATCTGCCTGGTGGATGAGTTGTCAGGATAACACCGGCAATCCGCCTCCTCAAGGTTTGCGGCGAGTTTCCGCGGAACTGACATCCAATGCAAAACGTATCAATGGTGTTGCCGCAGTATATCTCCGGCTGCGGTAGAATGCTTTTTAAGAGAGGGGGGCCATCTTGAGCACAACACAGCCGCCTGTTCCGCCTGCCCGCAAGCCGCTCGATAAGCACCTCGTATGGGCAATACTTCTTCTGATCGTGTTTATCATCGCCTCAGGCGTCTTCATGGTATGGTTTGGGCTGCGCATACTTTCCCACGGCGTACATGTGAAGGTCACCGAAAGCGGTTCAAACACAAAGGTTGTAACGGTCAAGACGCCTGTGGGCAATTTCGAAATCACCAGGGACCAGAACGTCAACACCCTCCAGCTTGACCTTCCAATATACCCAGGAGCTACGAGGGCGACCGATTCCGAAGGCGATAATTCCGTTTCCCTTACTTTCGGCCTGCCGGGCCAGACTAACCTGCGTGTCGCGGTTGCGAAATTCGACACTCCGGACTCTGTCAGCAAGGTTGAGGAATTCTACAAGAATGAATTGACCGGAGAAAAGGTTAACTTCACTGAGAAAAATCCAGACGACAAGGTTGTTTTTGAGATTGACGACGGCGACCAGCACAAAGTCGTTTCTCTTAAGCCTCACGACGCCGGAACCAGAATCGAACTGGTACGGATTTATCACGGGCGCGCAGAGCCCAACTGAACGCAACGAAAAAGCGTTTTCTGCTTCAGCCGATGCACAGCAGCGCGTCCTCAGGAACCGTCCGTGACCTGAATCCGCCATCTGGCCCTCAACTTCATGCTTCTGGGCGCTTATTTCTTCCGGGTAATTCACGGATGCCGATATAATATCTGTTTCACTCACAACGAGCAGGGGAGAAGCGGATGCAGCTATCACCATTCAGGAATGAACCCTTATGCGACTTTAAAGGCAATCCCGAACATTTTCGCCGGATGAGCGAAGCCCTCGAGGACGTCCGAAGAGAACTCGGGAAGAAATATCCGCTCGTGATCGGCGCCGAACGCATCGAGACGAAGGAGACGTTCCATTCTCATAACCCGTCAAATAAGGACCAGATTGTGGGAACGTTCTCAAAGGGCAGTCCCGAACTGGCCGCGCGGGCAATCGAGCAGGCGGAGAAGGCCTTTGAAAGCTGGAGCCGCACGCCGGTGGACACGCGTGTGAATCTGCTGGTTTCAACGGCCAAAATTCTTCGCGATCGCAAATTCCATTACGCCGCGTGGATGGTTTACGAGGTCGGCAAGTCATGGGCCGAGGCCGATGCCGACGTGGCTGAGGCCATCGACTTCTGCGAGTTCTATGCGCGTGAAATGCTGCGCATTGCCGGGCCGCAGCCGCTGACCCCCGTGCCGGGTGAGCGGAACCGCCTGGAATACATTCCGCTCGGCGTGGGCGTGGTAATCCCGCCGTGGAATTTTCCTCTGGCGATTCTGACCGGCATGACCACGGCCTCGATCGTGGCAGGCAACACTGTGGTGCTGAAGCCTTCGAGTGATTCGCCGACCATCGCCTTTAAATTCTTCGAGGCGCTTGAAGAAGCAGGCATGCCGCCCGGCGTGGTGAACTTCCTCCCCGGGCCCGGTTCGACGGTTGGCGACGCACTGGTAGCGCATCCCCGCACGCGGTTTATTGCATTCACCGGCTCGAAGGAAGTCGGACTTCACATCAATGAACTTGCGGCAAAGCACCAACCCGGACAGATCTGGATCAAGCGCGTGATTGCCGAGATGGGCGGCAAAGATTCCATCATTGTTGACAGCGAAGCGGACCTGGAAGCGGCGGTCGAAGGCGTGGCCGTATCCGCCTTCGGCTACCAGGGACAGAAATGCTCGGCATGTTCGCGCGCCATTGTGGACGAAAAAGTCTATGAGGCCTTTCTGGAGAAACTGAAGGAACGGGTCCAGGCCATCAAGGTCGGCGATCCGGCAGACGCCGAAACCTACATGGGACCTGTAATCAACAGCCGCGCCAAAGATTCGATCCTTGAATACATCAGGATCGGTAAAAAGGAAGGCCGGCTCATTACCGGCGGCAAGGAAGCTTCCGGCCCAGGTCATTTCATCGAACCCACGGTGATTGCCGATGTTCCTCCGAAGGCGCGCATTTCACAGGAAGAGATTTTCGGCCCGGTGCTCGCGGTCCTGAAAGCTTCGGATTTTGACGAAGCGCTTGCCATCGCGAACAATACCGAATACGGCCTGACTGGTGCGGTGTACACGAAGAACCGGGCAAAAATCGAAAAAGCTGCGGAGCGATTCCACGTCGGCAACCTTTACTTCAATCGCAAATGTACGGGCGCGCTGGTAGGTGGGCATCCCTTCGGTGGATTCAACATGTCGGGGACGGATTCCAAAGCCGGCGGACGCGACTACCTGTTGCTGTTTACTCAGGCTAAATCCATCTCTGAGAAGCAGACTGCTTAGCAGACCGCCGGTCACACCCTGGCTTTGTTATTCTGAGCGGAGCAGGGAATCCTCGAATTGCAGGTCAGGCTGTGAGAATGTCGGACGATTCTACTTCGACCCCGGGAGGTCGATGCCAAAGTCCCAAACATCAATGTTGAGCTTGTCCTCAAGCATCTCGCCAAGCGCGTATTCGCCCTCCTTGAGCGGCTGAAGGGGTTTCAACTCATAGACGCCTGCTGCAAGCTGTTTGCGTTCGAGCGGCAGCCCTGCGTGCAACTCTCCGGACTTTCCCACGCCGATCCCTGACTGGATCTTTTCAACAACCCGCGAGTCCTTCTTTCGGACCAGCGGGACCAGTTGCGCCTGCTCGGCCCAATTGTCGCTGTCCTGAACGTAGAACACCGGTTGGTCCACCGTGATGCGCACTGCGGCCTTGTCGCCGGGGAGGACTACGAGTGCCTGCTTCTTCAGCAGCGGCCCGGGCATCACCATCATGAGGGCAATACGCTTCTTATCGGTTACTACCTTCGCAGGGTCCTGGATCAGATGAATCACACGGATTCCATCAAATGCGTAAACGCCGCCGTCGCCGGGCAGGCGGATGCCGGGCTTGATCTCGAAGCCGGTGTTGGTGGGAATCTCGAATCGCTGGTTCTGCAATTCCTCGGCGGCCTTCAGTTGCTTCGCCTGCTCAGCTTTCTTTTCCGCTTCGGCGCGCTCGGTCGCCTCGAAATCAACGAGCGATTTGGGAACTTCCTCCCAGTCGGAGCGGTCGAGGCTGTAGTAACGGACGCGGTCGCCAAGAATCTGATAGCTCTTGACCAGTTCGTAGCTTCCATCTTTAAGGTACAGCTTAATGGCGGCCTGGAGCGGTACCACGCCAGCGATCAGCACGGCCAGCATCGCGACCCATATCATCTGAAATGCGTTTCGGCGCATCCTGTACCTCATCTCTTTAGATGTTAGCGCGCCCATTCGTGTGGTATCAAACCCGCGGGTCTTTGTTTGCTGGAAAGTGCCGGACACACTAATGTAGACGTCTCGTTGCGGGATGAATCATGGCCTTGATGACTCCGTCGCGATAACCGGCAACAAGATCAAAGGCCTTGCCAGTCTGTTCGAGCGCGAAATGGTGAGTCATGAGCGGATCCACATTGACCATTCCGCTTGCCACGAGTTCAATGGCAGAGGTCATGCAATCGTTCTGCCGGCGGACATTGATGATAGTCAGCTCATTCCGCCGCAGCGTGTGGATGGGGAATCTGATCTCATCAACTTCGGGGATGCCGACAATCAGGAGGAGCCCGCCGGGCTTCAGCATCTCGACGCCCTGCTCGATGGTTTCCTGCTTGCCGGCGCATTCAAACACCAAGTCAACACCCAAAGGTTCCGCGTCGAGGATGGCCTTCACTACATCGGCCTTGTTGGGATTTCCTGCCCACGCGGAGCCGAGCTTTGTTGCCATTCTCAGGCGCTCATCGATCAGATCGGTCACGTAAACAGTGCACTGCGCCGCCGTGCGGCAGGCAAGCAAAACGCCAAGCCCGATCGGACCTGAGCCAAGGATTGCGATTTTTGCGCCGGGCTCCATGCGCGAGAGCCGCTGCGCATAAACGCCGATCGAAAGCGGCTCGATCATCGCGGCCTGCTCGGCGGTCATCGTGGCCGGAACGGGATGGCAGCAATCTTCCGGCAGAACGACGTATTCCGCCAGCGCGCCGGAAAGTTGTCCCGGCTGGCCAAGAAAAAGCTGATTCCGGCAGGTGTGCCGTCGCCGAGCCTGGCATTGATCGCAACGACCGCAGGCGATCAGAGGATCGATGGCCACGCGCTGGCCGGCATGAAGCCTCCGGACTTCCGCGCCCACTTGGAGCACCGTGCCTGCGCATTCGTGGCCCAGGATGAACGGGTAGTTGACAACTGCCGAACCGATGCGGCCCGTCAGGTAGTAGTGCATGTCAGAGCCGCATACTCCTACCGCTTCAATGCGCACCAAAACATCACGCGCCCCGTCGATGCGTGGTTCGGGCAGGTTGCCGATTTCGATCCGGCGAGGCGCGGTCAGAAACGCTGCCTTCATGGATGCATCTCATTAAACCCGCGGTCAGTTGGGCAGCGACCAGATCTGGGTCGCGAGGTTATGGCCGCATACCTGCATTTCGAGCCTTTGGGGCTGGCTCTCCGGACCGGCGGCAGTAAGACAATCGAGACTGCCGTTGTTGACGAGGTTGCCCTTCAGCGTATAGTGCCAAATCTGGGCACTCTCAGCGCGGCAGGTTTCAAGGACCGGCCTGCCGTTAACTACGGCAAGACATTGCCCATCGGAAGACCGCAGCTCGCCTTCGCGCGTGACAGTCCAGCTTTCTGCGGTTGTTCCAGTGCAGGGCTCGACGCTTCCGGGCGCAGCTAGGCAGCGGGTGTAACCCTCGATGTCGCGCTGGCGACGGTTGGTCGTGATCGTGGTGATCACACCGATACGGGCCGGAGTGCCGCACTCGGAAGATGGATGGACGCGCCACATGACGGCGTCATGCGGGCCAACTTCGGCCTGGAGTACGGACAATCCCGATTGTTCCTTGCCACTCCAAAGATCCCTGGCATCCAGCCGGCAGGCGGGGTCCGCCGCAAAACCGAGTTCGGCTGGGTCCAAGCTTACATTGACCGGTGATTCGCCGTGGTTCATAACGGCGACGGCGTCGTCGCCCGATGAAAGGCGTTTGAGCAGGACGTCCATCTGCGGGGTGCGCCGCACCAGCGTGGCCATCTTTCCGAGCGGGTCCTGATCGATTGCGATCACGTCTTTGTTGCCGACGATGGCAAGGGCTTCGCGGCTGAGCTTCGCAACGTCCGAGCTCAAAATGAGCGGCGCAGACATCATCGACCACAGCGTCATCTGCGTGCGGCTTTCGGGAATGCTCATGCCGATATCGCCTGCAATAATGAAGTCCGCATCATTCCAGTTGCCGGGCTTCTGGAAGCGGCCCAGCGGCTGGTTGTAGGCATAGTTCCACAGCATGCTCTGGTAGCGTGTGCGCTGCGGGAACATTCGTCGAAACCGCTCAGGAATCGGCTGCGCGTGGTAGTTGGCAATGTCAGAACCTTCGCGCCACAACTGGCCGTATTTGCCGACCCAACTCAGTACGTCGTACCATTCCGGAGTGCCTTGGAAGTACGCAGGGGCTGATTCTGAGAACACAATCGGCCGTCCGACCTTTTCAAGGGCCTCGTGCTCGGCAGCATAAGCATGGCGATAAGCCTCTTCCTCCGTCTCGCCCGGCGCCACATATACGTTGCAGCCGTCCAGCTTAAGATAATCGACTCCCCACGATGCGAAGAGTTTGGCGTCCTCGAAAAAGTGGGCTTGCCCACCACCCTCCGGTCGCCCACTGCCCGCAAAGCGGCCGCAGGTTTCGGATCCGGAATCTTCATATATGCCGAATTTCAGCCCCAGTTTGTGGACGGCGTCCGCCACGGGTTTCATGCCGTTGGGGAAGCGCTTTGAATCCACCTGAAGGTTGCCATTTGCGTCGCGGTCTTTCTGCATCCAGCAATCGTCGATCGTGACCGTGTCATACCCGGCGGCAGCGAGGCCGGTGGAGACAAGGGCCCTGGCGTTATCGAGGATTGTCTCGGCCGTAAAGCCGCACTGATAATGCGCCCAGTCGTTCCAGCCCATCGGTGGAGTAGGAGCGAGCTTTGGATTTGTGGACTGGGCGAAGCAGGGAACAGCCGCCCAGGCCAGGCACAATAAAATTACAAAAACGGCTGATGCCTGGAATCGGCTTCTCCGGCCAGCGTTGATAGTTTGAACAGTCTGAATTGGAAACACGAGCTTGCCTCCGGCGCGAAGTTATGTTGAAAACATAAACACAGAAGACTACAACTCCGCGGCAGGCCGTTGTCAACGAATTTCATCAGGGGAATATTCTGGGTTGAATAGATTAACCCTCCCTGGTGCCGGCAGCGGTCGCGTGGCTGCAGCCCGTCCTGGGGGTATCGTCAAGGGAAATAAAGCAGGCTACCATAGCGTAGCGAAAGGAGATTGATAAAGACGACACAATAAAGGCTGGCGTGCGAGGATTCTTGTGTCAGGAGAAAGCTGATTAACCGTCGTAAGCTGCACAACACAGAATAGCTGTCGTTTTTGCAAATGGGATCAGTTCAACCGGGATATCTTTCCTCCGACTTACGCACCGAACTGCCGCAGGTGGTGGTCAAGGTGCAGGTAGCCCAGGCGCATCCATTCTTCCGGCGACATCCGTCCGAAGAACGGGTGCTCAGGCCAGGTGAAATCGCGGGGCGCTTTGGCGAACCGCTCAATCAATTTGTGCAACTCTTTCTTGTCGCTCTCGAAATCCTTGGGCTTCGTACCGTTTGCTTTGGGGTCCCATTCACGAGGGCCGCGCACGCCGTGCGGCCAGGGAACGGGAACCCACAGCGCAGCCCATCGAAACGGGCGCCTGGGAATCCAGCGGCTTGCCGGACGAACTTCTCTTTCACCCAGGCATGAGTGGAAGGCGTCCGAGAGGTGGCAGATCATCTCATGCGCGGTCATTTCGCCCCAGCGGCGTCGGCTGGCCGGCTTGATCGACCTCAGCCGCCGCAGAATTTCGAGCCTGTCATTCGGGTTAGCCAGCGTCTTCATATTTCCGCCGGATATTTTAGCGCCGTGCCGGGAGCCGCAGCCAGAAATTGCAAATACTCAGGCAGCAAGGATACTTTACGGATGATCCATCTTTTAGTAATTATGCGCGGTCGCTTGACCCGGCTTGGCGCAGTTCTCTATGCTTGAAGGAGCTGGATTAAAGGACTTCGTTGTGGACATATTACGGGCAATTGCCGCCAAGCCGCTGGTGCCGACACTTCTTGCAGCCGCTTTGATGATTGCTGCCGGCAATTCCGGCCTCGCGCAGCGCAGGGTACCGCAGGCGGGCGGTGTTTCCAGCCAGAGAGCTCTCGAGCGCGAGGCTCAGATCGCCGTCGAGGCGGGCGATTTCCAGAAGGCGATCCAGGTCTATATGAATCTGGTTAAATCCTCTCCCGCTTCGGCTGAATATCATTATCAACTGGGCGCTGCTTACCTGGCGGCGGGCCAGCCGCAGAATGCCGCGCCACCGCTGCGCGAGGCGCTGAAGCTGAAGCCAGGTTTTGCCGACGCACGGTATCTGCTGGGCGCCAGCCTTGCCGAAACCAGCCAATGCGCGGAGGCACTCCCGGATTTGAAGCAGGCGGCCGCGCACCTGACGGACCGAATGCTCCAACGCAGGATTGGGATTGACGGCGTGAACTGTTCCATGGAACTCGACCAGCAGGATGACGCCATCGGTTTTCTTCAGCAGTTGCGACACCGCTTTCCAAAGGATGCGGAGGTGCTTTACCTGAGCGTTCATGTTTTCTCCGATCTTTCCACGCGCGCGTCGCAGGCGCTGTTGATGGCGGACCCCGGGTCCTACCAAGTCCATGAATTGAACGCTGAAGCGCTCGAAGCACAGCGCAAATGGGACGAGGCCGAGTCAGAATATCGCAGGGTCCTGGCGATGAAGCCCGATCTGCCGGGTATTCACTACTTAATTGGCAGGCTGATCCTGACAAAACCCAAGACCGCCACAACCTTTGAAGACGCGAAGAAGGAATTTGAGGCAGAACTTAAAATCAACCCCCACAACGCTGGAGCGGAATTTGTGCTGGGCGAACTGGCCCTGCGAACGCAGGACTACGCAACGGCCATCGACCGCTTTTCAAAGGCCATTGCGGACGATCCCAATTTTGCCGATGCCAAGATCGAGTTGGGCCGCTCTCTGATATCAACGCACCAGCCTGCCAAGGCGATCAGCCCTTTGGAGTCGGCCGTGAAGCTCCAGCCTCAGAATCCTTCCGCACATTACCTTCTTGCCATGGCCTATCGTGGTGCTGGACGCACCCAGGACGCCGAAAAGCAGCTTGCCGCATATCAGAAAGCAACCGCAGACGCGCAACAGACCAACCAGGAAGTCCGCTCAGGAATTCTCGGCCGCAAAGCACCAGCGCAGATGCCGAAGGCACCACGGCATTCGGAACATTGATTCCCGCGAGATGGGGGGAATCGGGCCGGGGGTGGCCTAAATCTAGGAGGCACGCATGGGGACCCTTCGGGTGAACCGGCGTCTGTTCCGTCGACTGTGGGGTGAAATTTGCCCCTCCCACCGCACGTGCGTTATAAGCAATAGCATCTATGAATTGATGAACCAATTTAATCAAAGCGGTCAGCTTTATTTGAAATTCATCTTGACACGTCCAAAGAGAAGGGTCTAGTATCTGGCATTATTGGGTCTATCCATTGGCTGAGAGTTGAGTGATTTTGGTAGAGCACTTGACGGATCCTGATTGCAGTTGCGCGGATTGAAGGGTAGCTCACAGCCTTTCTGCCTCCGAACCCTGACAAATATCCTAATTCGGAGGCTTGAGCCTGAATGGCCGTTGCGGCAAGGGTCAGGGCGTCTCCCACACAATGGGGGTTGAAACTATGCCTGCAATAAGCATGCTGAGGGGTCGTGTCAGGCACGGGCTGTCCAAGTTTCTCTTTGAGTGTATCGTCGTAGGGATGCTCGCTTCAGGAAGTACGGTTCTTCTTGCCCAGGAAGTTACGGGCGGCATTACAGGGATTGTTACCGACCCGTCAGGAGCCGCGATACCTGGAGCCACCGTGACTGCCACGGATGTTGCCCGAGGAACGGTCTGGCCGACCACGACGAATTCGGCCGGCGTTTACAATCTCCCGCGGCTGCCAGCGGGAACCTACGCGGTAAAAGCCGTTGCCAGCGGCTTTGCCACCATGACCAAACCTGCCTTCGAACTTCAAATGAACCAGATTGCCCGAGTGGATTTTCAACTGAAAGTGGGTTCGGTGACGCAAACTGTAGAAGTGTCGGGTACGCCTCCTTTGCTTCAGACCGAAACCATGCAGCGAGGGTTCGTGACGAATTCGAACTTCAACGTCAATCTTCCACTCGCCACGCGCAATTTTATTCAGCTCACTTTGCTGGCGCCCGGGGTCACGAACGTCAACCCAAGTTCTTTCGTTAACGGTCAGAGAACTGGTGGCGGCGGGCGACCCTATGTCAACGGAAACCGGAAAGAGGCAAATAACTTCCTCTTGGACGGCATTGACAATAATCAAACCTCTGACAATCTGACTTCCTATCAGCCCAGCCCTGATGCCATTCAGGAATTCAACATCATTACGAATAATGCTCCGGCGCAGTACGGGCAGTTCCAGGGCGGAATCATCAGCACAACGATCAAATCGGGCACGAATGAATACCACGGCGACGTGTTTGAATTTCTGCGCAATGACAAACTCAACGCTAACAACTGGGCCCGTAACTGGCAGCACCTGCCAAAGCCCGGACTCCGATGGAACACCTTTGGTGGCACCTTTGGCGGGCCTATCAAAAAGGACAAGCTATTCTTCTTTGCAGACTACCAGGGCGAGCGGCTTGACAATCCTCCGGTGACAAGCAAAATCAGCGTGCTGACGCCAGCCGAACGCAACGGCGACTTCTCTCAGCTCCTTGCTGAGAAAGGGATTCAGCTTTATAACCCCTGTGCGTCGTTTTCGGGGCCCTGCACGGCGCCTGCGAATCCCGGATCGAGCCCGCGTCTTCCATTTACAACGGCCTATACGGGCCTCCCGGATAACGTGATTCCGCCAAGTATGCTCGACCCGGTGTCCCAAAACCTTTTCAATTCAGGCAAGTATCCCTTACCAACAATTGCCAATCCTCCGGGGTCAGCCTTTCCGTATCCGCTTCAGTTCAACGCTCTGAACACTAGCAGCAGCCAAACTAACAACGACCAAGGCGATGTAAAAATCGACTACATGGCCAATGAGAAAAACCATATTTGGGGTCGCTATTCGCAGGGCTTCCAGACGATCCCCAGCAAGAATTCCTTCCCACTTTTCGGGCAGGGATTCAACGAATCGCCGTTCCACGGGGCCGTGCTCGATTGGACCCACACGTTCAGCCCGACGCTAGTAATGGACGCAAGGATAGGGGTCAACCGCATCTATCTGCACAATGGAGTTACGACTGCTGCTTTGGGGAATTTTGGCCAGTCAATTGGGATTGCCGACGCCAATGTTCACGGGCCTGGCCTGCTGGCTCTGAATTTCACAAACGGTCTCGCGAACAGCCTCGGTGCTTCGGACAGCGAGCAATTGTTTGCCGATACGACGCTCGAGCCGACCGTGGATTTCATATGGACTAAGGGCCATCATGAAGTTCACTCCGGTTTCCAGGCGTTGCGTTACATCATCAATACATACTACGCGGGCAACAATGGAAAATTCGGGTTGATGAACTACACCGGCCAGTATACGAGCGGCCCTGTGCCCGGAGCTACGGGATCGTCAAAGGGCTTTTCGGAAGCGGACTTTCTGCTTGGATTACCGGGAGTGGTGGGCTTAGGTGTAAGCGCTGGAACCTGGGGGCAGCGGAGTTGGCTCTTCGCTCCTTACATCCAGGATAACTGGCGTTTCAGGAATGATCTCACGCTGAATCTCGGGTTGCGCTGGCAGTACAATCAGCCATGGGTTGAGGTTTTTAACCGCCAGGCGAACTTCGGGCCCATCAGCGGCACCGAATACTTCGCAGGCAAGGGCGGGTGCCCCTACAGCAATTGCAGGGCCCTCTACAACAACTTCTGGAACGACTGGGAACCGCGAATTGGCTTTGCATGGACACCGAGCTTTAACAAGGAAACGGTGATCCGCGGCGCCTATACAATCTCCTCGTTCCTGGAGGGGACTGGGACGAACCTTCGCCTACCTTTGAACCCTCCATTCCAGTCGGAGTTCGAAAACGATTACACAACCGGCACGATGCTGTTTTTCCCCGGCTCAACATCGAGCCAGGGACTTTCAGTTCTGGCTGCACCCGTCAATCCTTTTGTTAATACCAACATCCGCCTGTGGGATCCGAATGTGCGGCCAAACATGACCCAACAGTGGAATTTCAGTATCGAACACCAGTTCCCGGCCCAGACTTTGATCTCATTGGCATATGTGGGGCAGCACGGGACGCACCTTATGGTCCCGATGCCTTTCTTCCAGAAGCGCTTGCCCGGGGAAGCCGGGTGTCCCTCAACTGCAACGACCCCGTGCGGGAGTCCGTACCTGTCTGGCAATCCCACGCTGTATGGCGAGATCGGGCAGATTTCCGGAACGGAGTCCAACGGCGATCAGCGATACGACGCTTTTCAAGCCAGCCTCACGAAGCGCTTGACGCACGGATTGCAACTGCAGGTGTCCTATACTTACTCGAAGACGATGACCAATTCCATTGGCTACTATGGTGATGGCGGGCAGGCAGCGTCCAACTCTGCTTATTGGCAGAACCTGTACAATATGGCGGCCGAATGGGGTCCCGCTTACTTTGACGCCACTCACCTCTTCGTCACTTCCTATACCTACCAGTTGCCTTTCGGTCGTGGGAAAGCGTTTGGCAGCAATTGGAATTCCGTGACAAACGGTATCCTCGGAGGCTGGGAACTCTCCGGGATTATTTCAGCTCATTCAGGCTACCCGATCACAATTACTGGACCTGACAACTCAGGAACCAAGAGTCGGGGCGCCAAGGCCAACTGCATCGCTCCTGTCACCTACTCGCATGGCGTAGGTCCTGGAACAACCTGGTTCAGCACGAGTTCCTTTGCACAAGCGTTTGTCGGGACATTCGGCACTTGCGCCAACGGCACCGTCCGCGGCCCTGGACTGGGCGGGTGGGATCTGGGAGTCATGAAGAACTTCCATATTACCGAGGCTAGGTACTTCCAGTTCCGTAGTGAATTCCTGAATGTTACGAACACTCCAATTTTCAATGCACCCAACCGCAGCGTGACGAGTGCGCAGTTCGGCGAAGTGCTCAGTTCGCAAGGCGAACGCAACATCCAGTTCGCTCTAAAGTTTTATTTCTGACCCTTCCTTGATTCATTCTGGCCCTTGCGCGGCCCGAAAGGGCCCGCAGGGGCAGCCTTGTCTATGATCGAACCGAGTTGCTCTGGGCGATCAGCGCTGAAGTCAGCGTTGTACCCCGATGGTACGTAGCGATCATCGGATTTCGTCGACGCGATTTGTTCTGGCTTGAGTTAGAATACCGGCGATGGATCGCAGGACATTTCTTGGAATTGCGGCTGCCGTTGCCGCCATGGACATCAGCATGAGCGCAGAAACCACACCCATCCCGATCATTGATACTCACATCCACCTGTTCGATACAAGGCGGCCTGAGGGCGTGCCGTGGCCGCCGAAGGATGACAAAATCCTTTACAAACCCGCGCTGCCGGAGCGCTATCTCAAGGTCACAAAGGGCCAGGGTGTCGTGGGCGCGATTGAAGTGGAGTGCAGCCCGTGGCTCGAAGACAATCAGTGGGTGCTGGATATAGCGGCGAATGCGCCGATTATCGTAGGGATGGTCGGCGACTTGGAGCCGGAGAAGCCCGATTTTCGCAGGCAGCTTGAGCGTTTCCATCGTAATCCACTCTTCCTGGGAATTCGATGCGGCAATCTGTGGGGCAGAGATTTGAGTCGGCAGCTTAGGGACCCAGAGTTCATAAACGGCCTCAAGGAGCTTGCCAATGCCGGCCTTGAAATGGATACGGCCAATCCCGATCCGACGCTGATTGCAGCGATTGTGCGGCTGACGGACATGGTTCCCAATCTGCGCGTCGTGATCGATCACCTGCCGCAAATGGCGGAACCCACCGACCCGGACGTAAAGAGAAATGTCGAGGCGAACCTCCGCGAGCTTGGCAAGCGTCCGCAGGTTTATGTGAAACTCTCGGAAGTCCTGCGCCGCGTTGAGGGCGAACTGCGGCTGGACCTCGATTTCTACAGGCCGACGCTTGACCAGCTGTGGGAGGTCTTCGGCGAAGACCGTCTGATCTACGGCAGCGACTGGCCCAACAGCGATCACATTGAAACTTATCCGCAGGAATTGACTCTCGTCCGCGAATACCTGCTCAGCAAGGGCCGTGCTGCCGCGGAGAAGGTATTCTGGAAAAATTCCGTTGCCGCTTACCGCTGGATCAGACGCGATCCCAGCCAGCCTGACCCTGCCGCTGCCTGACCCGATAGCCCGACGCCGTAATCCATGGCAAAGAAATGGCGGTCGAAAACTGGTAGGGACCTGTCGGCGCACGCAAAGACTCACCTCGCGAAACCCAGTTGAGTCGCGCCTGATCTGTAATGAGACCCTTCCCCAGCGGCGAAGTAGTTCGCCCCAAAGGAAAGGGTCGTTTTCTCGGACTGAGTGTTACAGTTGCTGTTGACCGGATGCAGTTCTTGGGCGCAAAAATCCTCGACAGGCAGCCTTAAGCGTGGTGCGAAAGCCACAATTCCTCTGGGGGCGGCTTATGCGAAGCCAGGTTCTTGTGCTTCTCATGGGCGTTTTCCTGGCGTTGCCCGTTACCCCGTCTTCCGTCAGCCCGCAGGAGTACTGCTTTGGTGCTGGGAACCTCCTAGAGAATACAGCCGAGGGTCCAGGGTGCCAAATCGATGCTAATTGCATGGAAGCCGGGTCGAACTCGCCTTGCGGCAATGAATACGTGTGCTTGCTGCTTCTTCCGGTTGCAAAGGCACATGCTACGTAGGCTCGGGATACGATTCGAGCTGCGGTGGCTGCGTTTACTCTTACATCTTGCAGAATGGGATGCAGTGTGATTTCAACGAGCAGTATTGCTGCTGCTAGAGCCAACGGCACCGTAGAGACTGAGAGCCAGGAGGCCAGTGAGATCCTTGACACCTACCGCCGCGAACATTTGTATTGCGCTGGGGTCTGCTCTCGCGATCTGTTTGCCCACAACTCCCATGAAGCGGACTGCCCAGATAACGTGCCTTGCGCGGACGTCCGTGGCCGCCGCCGCCGAATCCGCCGCCCCACAGATCAGCTCAGGTTCTCAAGCAGTGCCAGCCTCGCAGCCTGGAATGCCGCTACAGGTCACATCTGCCAAGATTACTCCCTTTCCCACGGAGAGGGGTGGTTCCTTCCAGGCTACGCTGACCAACACTTCCGGCCAGGATGTTCTCGCCTATACAATTCGTTGGTTGCCGGCAACTGTCTCGGTGTATACGCCAGGACCCCGCGGCACCTGTCATAGCCGCATGGCGACGGATGATCAACATCCTCTTTTGCGACCCGGAGCGGTTGAGACGGACAGGCCCGGCTTCGGACTGAGACCGGGAACACTTCAGGCGATGGTTGACCTTGTCGTGCTTTCTGACGGCAGCGCCTGCGATCCAAACTCCTGACGCGAACTCCAGCGGATGCAGACGTCGTGGATCGTTCACGGCGCTACGGAGGAGTGGGCGCTCAAAATCCTCGAGTCGCAAGGCGCTCAGGCATTGGAGGAGAAGATCAAGGCGGATTTGGCAACCCATGCCGCCCTCGGCAAGGCGCTGCTTCACCCGGCCTACCAGCCTCCGGTGCCCCCTCCCAATAGTGCGGGGTGACGAGCCCAGCGCCGGGCGGGTGCCAAACTCTTGAGGCGTTTGGGAACACACAGTCTATCTGGCCGAGGGCCCTGTCGCGCGCGATTTTTCCCGTCGATCTGGCAGGCGAGCTTATTTCCCAAGTGTAGCTCAGTTCTATTACGGGACTTTTCGATGCCATACGCAGATTCTGGTGGCTTCTTCTGCCTCTGTTTTGTGCTGCAAAAAGGCCGGTAGGTCCAATCGGGCCGTCGGCCCTGAAGTGGCAGGCTTCCCGCCCCCGGCTTTTCGGAGTTCAAGGCTAACCTAAGAGCAGGCAATGTGTCTCCTCCGGCATGAACACGCTGTGAACAGGCTTCACTTGCGGGCGTTTGTGGCATATACTTGCCGCCTTACGGACCAGACTCGATCAAGTCACAGTTTACGAATCAGATTTCGCACGGAGCGCAGAATGAAGCGAACGTTTCACGGATCACTTGCGATAGCTCTCCTGATGATCGCGGCGGCGCTGCCGCTGTGCGCGACGGAGCGCTATCACGTCATCGTTCAGCGCAACGTCCCCGCCACCATGCGGGACGGCGTTGTGTTGTACGCAGACATCTACCGGCCTGATGCGCCGGGTCGATTCCCGGTGAGTCTCGAACGGACTCCTTACAACAAGGACGGCAGCCTCGGTTTTGCCATGAAAGCCGCCGAGCGCGGCTACGTAGCCATAGTGCAGGACGTGCGCGGGCGATACACGTCACAGGGCGAATGGTATCCCTTCAAGTACGAATCGCAGGACGGCTATGACACCGTCGAGTGGGCGGCGGCGCTGCCGTACTCGGACGGGAAAGTGGGAATGGTGGGCGGGTCTTATGTGGGTGCCACCCAGATGCTCGCGGCCATTGCGCATCCACCGCACCTTGCGGGAATTTTCCCTTTTGTGACGGCCTCAAATTATCATGACGGCTGGACTTACCAGGGCGGCGCTTTCGAGCAGTGGTTCAATGAGTCGTGGACGTCCGGCCTGGCGCAGAACACTCTGGCCCGCAAAGTCGCCGCCTCCACCAATGCGCGCGAAGGCATGTGGGCATTGCCGCTCAGTCAGTATCCCCTTTACAATTTTGGGCCCAGTTCACCCTGGCCGAAGGACCTGAGCGCGCTTGCGCCTTATTTTCTTGACTGGCTGAAGCATCCCACATTTGATGATTACTGGAAGCGCTGGGCGATTGAGGAGCATTATCCGGACATCAAGGTTCCGGCATATATCGTTGCCGCGTGGTATGACATTTTCCAGGGCGGATCGCTGCGCAACTTTGAAGGCATCCGCGCGCACGGCGGCACCGAGGCCGCACGCAATGAAACTCGCCTTATGGTTGTGATCGGCGGCCATGCCGGCAACGGAAGAAAAATCGGCGAGGTGGACTTCGGCCCGCACGCTGATTTCGACCTGGACGAGATTGAACTGCGCTGGTACGACCATCTGCTGAAGGGCATCGATAACGGAGTTGAAAACGAGAAGCCGGTAAGGATTTTCGTGATGGGCGAAGACACCTGGCGCGATGAAAGCAGTTGGCCGCCGGCCCGTGCGGAAAACACCGACTTTTATCTTCACTCGAGCGGCAAGGCGAATTCGCTCACGGGCGATGGCAGCCTTTCCACCGCAGTCCCTCAGTCCGAACCCGCCGATCATTATGTTTACGATCCCGAAAACCCTGTGCCGACGCTTGGTGGGCCGCTCTGCTGCGATGCGATTCATCTGATGCCGGGCCCGGTCGATCAGCGGCCGGATGAAGCTCGCCCGGACGTGCTGGTCTATACGACGCCGGCGTTCAAGCAGGACTTAGAAGTTACAGGTCCGGTAAAGCTGACGCTTTATGCCAGTTCCTCGGCTGTCGATACCGATTTCACCGGAAAGCTGGTGGATGTCTGGCCCAACGGCTTTGCGCAGAACTTGACGGAGGGGATTATCCGCGCGCGCTACCGGGATTCGCAGGACACCCCCGAGTTTATGAATCCCGGGCAGATTTACAAATTCACAATCGATCTCTGGTCAACCAGCAATGTTTTCAAGGCAGGGCACAAACTGCGGCTGGAAGTTTCAAGCAGCAATTTCCCCCGCTTCGACCGCAATCCCAACACGGGCGAGGATCCGGAAAGAGCCTCGCGTACAATAAAGGCCGCGAATACGATCTACCACGACAGCCAACATCCCTCTGTTCTGGTGCTGCCGGTAGTGCCGCGCTGAGGCTGGATTGCATCTTCGGCTGCAAAACTGCATTGCGAATGGCTCGAGGCCAAACAACGGATTGGTAAGAAAAAGAATTAAGCGCATCAGGGAGGGCAATATGAGAGTTCGAACATGCCTTTTTCTGCTTTCATTTTTAACCGGGACTGCTGCGTTCCTGGCAGCACAATCTCCGCAGTCGCCGCTCCATCGCATCAAGCTTACAAAAGGTTGGGAAATGCAGTCTTCAGCGCAGGTCCCGCAGAAGGGGGGCGCGGTCTCGCGGAGCGATTTCAGTGCATCCGGCTGGTATAAGACCGATGTTCCCTCCACCGTGCTGGCAGCGCTGGTGAAGAACAACGTCTATCGAGACCCGTACTTCGGTATGAACCTTCGCTCCATCCCGGGTACGACGTATCCGATCGGCGCAAATTTCTCAAACCTTCCGATGCCAGCGGACAGCCCATTCAAGGTTCCATGGTGGTACCGGACCACCTTCCGCCTGCCGGAAAGCTTTGCCGGCAAACAGATTTGGCTGCACTTCGGCGGCATCAACTATCGGGCGACCATCTGGTTGAACGGACATGAAATCGCCGGACCGGATAAGGTCGTGGGCATGTGGCGGACTTATGACTTCAACGTCACCGCCGAAGCCCAGCCTGGGAAACCAAATACTCTGGCTGTCGAAGTCTCGGCGCCGCATGCCGATGATCTCGGCATCACGTGGGTCGATTGGAATCCGGCGCCTCCCGACAAAGACATGGGTCTGTGGCGCAGCGTTTCGATCACGGCGACGGGGCCGGTCGCACTGCGTTACCCGCAGGTCGAGACGAAATTCGATCTGCCGAACCTGGAGGTTGCACATCTCACCGTCCGCGCCGAACTTCAGAACGCGATGGACCATGCTGTCCGCGGCGTTCTGAAAGGCAGCATCGGCGAAGTCAGGTTTCAGCAGGCGGTGGAACTCAGGCCGGGCGAGACGCGCGACGTTGCCTTTGATCCCAGCCGTTTTACCCAGCTTAACTTCCGCAACCCGCGCCTGTGGTGGCCATGGCAGATGGGACCACAGAATTTCTATCGTCTGAAACTTGAGTTCGAAACAGGTGGTGCAGTTTCCGACGGTCAGGAAGCCGATTTTGGCATTCGCGAAATTACTTCCGAGCTTAATTCAAGCGGCTATCGCGAGTATTTTGTGAACGGCAAGCCGATTCTGATTCTCGGGGCAGGCTGGGCGCCGGACATGATGCTGCGCTTCGATCCGAAGAAGACCGAAGAAGAAATCCAGTACGTCAAGGACATGCATCTGAACACCATCCGCCTTGAAGGGAAGATCATCGACAATCATTTCTTCGACCTCTGTGACCGGTACGGGATTCTGGTGCTGGCCGGCTGGTGCTGCTGTGACCATTGGGAAAGATGGAAAGAATGGAAAGCGGAAGATTACACCGTTGCACAAGAGTCTCTGCGCGACCAGATCCACCGCCTTCGCAACCATCCCTGCATGCTGGGCTGGCTTTACGGAAGCGACAATCCGCCGCCGCCGCGCGTCGAGCGGATGTATCTGGATGTTTTAGCGCAATGCCGCTGGCCCAATCCGCACCAGTCTTCAGCAACTGCACGTCCGACTACTGTAACAGGCCCATCAGGACTCAAAATGAACGGCCCGTATGACTGGGTTCCGCCGAATTACTGGCTGCTCGATACGAAACACGGCGGGGCATTCGGCTTCGCAACAGAAATCAGTCCCGGACCGGCCGTGCCTCCCGTTTCCTCGCTCAAGATGATGCTCCCGGAAGACCACCTGTGGCCGATCGATTCCGTGTGGGAGTTCCATGCCGGCGGCGGAGAATTCAAAACGATAAAGACTTTTACCACCGCGTTGAATGAGCGTTACGGGCAGGCCAACAACGTTGAGGATTATGCGGAGAAGTCGCAGCTCATGACCTACGAAGGCGAGCGCGCGATGTTTGAAGGTTACCGGCGGAACGAATTTGTCTCCACCGGCGTCATTCAATGGATGCTGAACAACGCGTGGCCGGGTCTGATCTGGCACCTTTATGATTATTATCTGCGTCCGGCGGGCGGCTACTTCGGCACCAAGAAGGCGTGCGAGCCCCTCCATGTGCAGTACTCCTACGATGACAATTCCGTGGTGGTTGTGAATTCGCTTCTTCGCGCTTATCCGAAGATGATGGTCAGCGCGGCAGTTTACAACATCGACCTCAGGGAAAAATTCTCTAAAGAACAGGCGATCGATATAGCACCGAACAGCAGCACGCGGGTGTTTCAGGTGCCAAAGCTCGACGGCCTTTCGACCACGTATTTTCTGCGGCTGACCTTGAAGGACGGGGCAGGAAAGCAGGTGAGCACGAATTTCTACTGGCTTTCAACCAGGCCGGACGTTCCTGATTGGGACCATTCGACTTGGTATTACACGCCGGTCAGCGGTTACGCAGACTTCACCGAACTGAGGAATCTTCCCCGGGTGCGGCTGAACGTCCAGGCTACGACGCATGAAGAAGGCAGCGAGAACGTCACGCGGGTTGTAGTCAGAAATCCGTCTTCCCACCTGGCTTTCTTCATTCACCTTCAGGTGGACAAGGGCGAGCATGGCCCAGAAATACTGCCCGTGCTATGGCAGGACAATTATTTCGAACTGATGCCCGGCGAGGCACGCGAAGTCTCGGCCCGCTATTCAAGGAGTGCTTTGGAGAGTGCGAGACCGTACGTCGCCGTCGATGGCTGGAATATTGCGGCGGGTTCCGTGGCGGCTGGAAAGTAGCATCGTCGGCGGTCGCGAAGAGCGGAGATGTTTCTCGGCGCGAGCTTACGCAACCGCATCAGATCTCTGCTGCAACAGCCCTCTCGAAGCGCACGGTCTTAAGGCAGGCTGGCAATTCAGTTGACAAGGGGCTGAGGTTTGGCTTATATTGCTTTTTACAACTCGGTTGGGTAAGACCTGAATCTCATCCAGAGTGGCCGAGGGACGGGCCCGAAGACGCCACGGCAACCGCCCGGAAGGTTAGTTCCGGGGGCAGGTGCTAACTCCCGCCCGTGAATGGGGGAGATGAGAGGAGGACGCAAGAGTTCATATGAGCCTCCCTGATGAGAACGGGGAGGCTTTTTAGTATTCCCTCCCTGAATTCTCCATCCATTCCAAGCTACTCTGGAAGCGAAACGGCGCTTGGAGGAAAAGTGAGCTACGCAAAGCATTTGAAATGTCGCCAGTGTGGACGGACCTATGCGATTGAGCCCATCGCCGCGTGCGAAGACTGCTGGGCTCCGCTGGAAGTGGTTTACGATTACGACCGGATCCGGGCGGAAGTTCCGCGCAAGCAAGTGGAATCGCGTCCGCCAACCATGTGGCGATATCGCGAGTTGCTGCCGCTTGCCGGAGATCCATGCGTTGGCCGCTTGACGGGCTTTACGCCGCTGGTAGCCGCGCCGCGACTTGCCGCGGCCTTGGGCGCGCGCGAACTTTACCTGAAAAACGACGCCGTCAACTTCCCGACGCTTTCCTTCAAGGACCGCGTCGTAGCCGTGGCCCTCTCGAAGGCCCGCGAATTTGGCTTTGACACAGTGGGATGTTCCTCGACCGGGAACCTGGCGAACTCGGTCGCCGCGCAGGCCGCCGCCGGAGGTTTCAAGAGTTACATTTTTGTGCCCGCCGATCTCGAGCCCGAAAAGATCATCAATACGCAGATTTATGGAGCAACGCTGGTGAAAATCAGCGGCAATTACGATCAGGTCAACCGGCTCTGCTCGGAGATTTCGCAGAAGTATCCCTGGGGCATGGTGAACGTTAACCTGCGGACTTATTATTCTGAAGGCTCAAAGACTTTTGGGTATGAGATTGCGGAACAGCTTGGGTGGAAATTGCCGCAGAATATTGTTGTCCCGATGGCTGGTGGTTCGCTGATCACAAAGATTCACAAAGCCTTCGGGGAGTTGCAGACGCTGGGCTGGGTTGAGCAGTCTCCGACGCACTTTTATGGGGCACAGGCAACCGGATGCTCTCCTATCACTACTGCGGCGAAAAATAAAACCTGTGAAATTGTTCCGCAGAAACCGAACACGATTGTAAAGTCGCTGGCGATTGGAAATCCGGCGGATGGGTTCTACGCCTCGAAGGTGATTCAGCAGACCGGCGGAGCAGGTGAGGACGTTTCCGACGCTGAAGTGGTGGAAGGTATTCGCCTGCTGGCGGAAACCGAAGGCCTGTTTGCCGAAACCGCCGGTGGCGTTACGGTTGCCGTAGCGCGCAAGCTGATCCGGCTTGGACATCTCAATCCGGAAGAGTCCATCGTGCTGGCTATCACTGGCAATGGGCTGAAGACCATTGGCGCGGTCAGCGGAGAGATTCGGGCCGAGGAGCCGATTAAGGCGAGGCTGTCGGAGTTTGAAGACCGCTACCTGAACATTCCCGCGACGGCAAACGCCTGAGATAATGATTGTGAAGTGCTCTGACCTGCCAGGGCCCGAGCATTTCCTGCAAAAGATCAACAGAATCGGAGGCAGACTCGATTGAACATCACTGTTCGCATTCCCCCACCATTGAGAAAGTACACGGACGGCGCTGAGAGTGTTGAAGCGGCAGCCCAGAACCTCAGCGAGCTTTTCGATGGGCTTGACAGGAAATATCCCGGCATCAAGAAAGTGCTTTGCGCCGAAGATGGCACGCCTCAGCGCTTCCTCAATATTTACGTGAATGATGAGGACATCCGTTTCCTGGGAGGCTTGCAGTACAGCTTCAACGACGGCGATGAAGTCCTGCTGATTCCTGCAATCGCCGGCGGCATGCCGGCAGAAGCGCGAGACCCGCACTCCGTAGAGCGCAGCTGAGCCCATGCCTGAGCGCAGTTCAGTCCGTGTTCCCGCCACCAGCGCCAACCTCGGATGCGCCTTTGACAGCGCGGCGCTTGCCCTTGGGCTTTATCTCGATGTCCACGTCACGCGACGGGCCGATCTTGTCGTCAATGTGCGGTATCAAGGCGTCAACCCCGACAGAATTCCCTCTGATGAAAATAACCTGATTGCCGTCAGTATGAAAAGGATCCTGAAGAGCTGGGGCAAGCAATTCGGATTCGACTTGGAAATCAACAATCAGATCCCTGTGGGTGTGGGACTGGGCTCGAGCGCAGCAGCTATCGTGAGTGCGATCGCGGCGGCCCACTGGCTTGCTGAAAAGACCCTCTACGACGACGAAGTGGTATCCCTCGCCACGGAGATCGAGGGTCATCCTGACAATGTCGCAGCAGCCTGGCACGGAGGCTTCACAGTCGCCGTCCAGGAAAACAACCACGTTATCGCCTATTCCTCGCCAGTGCCGGAATTGTTTCAGGTGGTGCTGGTGATCCCTGCCTATTCGCTTTCAACGGAAAAGGCCCGCGCCGTCCTTCCGGCACAGTATTCGCGGGCGGACGTTGTCCACAATCTCCAGCGCGCAGCGGTTCTTTCGGCTCAATTGTTCTCAGGAAAAGTAGATTTCCGCCCGAGTTTTTTCGATGATCGGATCCACCAGCCCTATCGGGCACCCCTGGTACCGGGCTTGAAGGAAACGTTGGAACTGAGGCATCCCCATCTGCTGGGGCTCTGCCTGAGCGGAGCGGGACCGGCAATCCTCGCTTTTGCTAAAGGGTGCGCTAAGGAAGTAGGAGAGGCCATTTGCCAAGTCTTACGGGACAAAGGCGTGGAATCGCGCTTCACGGTCCTTTCCCCTGACAATCGCGGCGCCAAGGGCTGGAGCCTGCCTGTCTGACCGCCGCCAGACCAGCTGCTCCTTGATCAATTGACACCGTTAATACCGCATCGCAGTTAACCGCCCGGTATTCTCTCCGCGCAGCCAGACATAAATGGGCGCATGGGGGCTTGGCGGTGGCCAGGGCAGTTCAATTTTAAGAGTCTGCTCCTGCGGATTGCCGCCAACCGGAGTGGGAATCCCCTGGACGGGATAACCCGTATTTGCATCCCAGCCTGTTTTTTCGATCATCTGAAGGTCCTGGCCCGTGATGGTTCCCAAATAAAGCGAACCGCCAATCTTCTGATCGCTTAAGGTAAATCGAGAGATTCGAGGCAGTCTGGTTACGCGGCCAAGCACGTACGGGTCCGAACTGCCGATCTCGGGGTCCGTTATTACGGCGTTGAGAAGGCATCCTGACTGTCCGATTGCACCCGGATCAAGCGAAAGAAACAGAACGCTGCTCCCTGCGAAATCGAGCTGGGCGGTACTGCTGTTGTCGCCGGGATGGAGCGTGATCCGCTGCCTGGTGTCGCTCTGGTTGCTGCAACCAAGAGTAAGTTCGGGGCTTGATCCCATATTTGCGGCCTGGATGGCAAAACTCACCGCTGAACCGGCAGGAATCTCATTCTTTTCCAGGGCGATATTGGTCTCCTTTGGAAACGAAGTTTGCACATCTGTGATTTTCGGCCGCGGACCTACAACATGCACAATGTCGGGAATGCGCAGGGGCTGTCTGATGCCCTCCACATACAGGCTGGCGCTGAGAATCTCGTTAGCGTGCGCCTTGGGTGAAAGCCTGATTGTGGCTTTGCGCTCTTGTAAATGATCATCGCCCGAAGGGACCGGAGCCAGCGTCCATTCTGCCTCGTCGCTTGCAATGCGGCTGATACGTTCCAGGCCTGAGCCTTTCAGAATCAGCGTCTGCTGCGGTTCGCCGATATTCGCCCGCAGCGGCAGACCGGCCAATTTGGGATTCGGAGGATGGACGGTCAGCGGCACGTCCTCGACGGCGCCGTTAAGCTGGGTCAGCATCAGGAGATATTTGCCCGGATCGAGGTTGGCGGTATCGATTTGCGTCTCCAAAGTATGCTTCTCGCCGCCCCGGGTCCCCTTGTCGAGCGTAAATGTGAGTTCTTTCGCGGTGGCGTTCTGGCCGCCTTCTTTGACAAGCGCCAGCTTGCTGACGAATTCGAAATCGGGGCCTGTCAGCTTGACAGGCACTGTGCCGTTACCCTCCACAAGCTTGTCCTCAGACTCCGGGGTCACTTTTGCTGTTGAGAGGTCCGCAAACTTGTGGACTTCCACGGTGCCGGCCACGTCAAACGGCGTCCAGTCCCACAGGGCCGCCAACTTGTATTTGCCGGGGGCGAGCGTTGCGTTCCTGAGGTCGAGCGCCAGGGAGTCGGAATCCGAACCCACCGTGACCTTGACGGGAACTTGGGTGTGGCGGTCGTCGGAAACCAGCCGCCAGTCGCGGGCGCGCGCGAGGTCCCGCAGTTGCATCCGTGTTGCGCAGGTTACTTTGACACTGGACTCCCAATTCAAGGGAACGTGCGCAGTTTCCGGAAGCGATGCGGCCGGCGGTCCGGTGTCGGGAATTCGACGTACCCACAGATAAGCGATGCGCGCCCGCTTGTCGGATTGTTTCTGCGTCGTGCAGAGCTCGAGGCCTTTTGAATTTGCCGGCTGTGCGAATGCGGCGTGGAAGTCCGTGTCCGGGAACATCAATGTCCGCATGTTTTGCAGCAAAGATGCGCCGCCGGCGGCAATTCCCACAGGCGTGCTTCCCCAGAACAGCGCAGCCACCCAGGCTGCGACGCCGGCGGATGTTTGCAGAGTTCCGGATGCCCCCCGATCATCCAGAGGATTGTAGGAAGATAAAGCGGGCACCACGGCGTGCAGAAGCTGCGCGGCCTGCTGGTCCGCCGGTGCGGACGAATTGATTGAGGGCAGGGCTACTCCGTACTGGGACGAAAATCCCTTGAGCACGGCATCCAAGTCGCGGCTCGCAGGGGGTGATTGCTCATATTGAGAAAGCGTCTGGACCAGCGCCTCGACAGTCGCGGCCTTTTCCGCATAATCCGCAAGTTGGGGGATAAGATTCTGATTGTGTTCCACCAGCGAATGAACTTTCTTCACATCCAACCCGTGCGGCCCGTAAACTACGCCCACAATCGAGGCGCGCGACGGAACTTTCCACTCTTCCGCAGCGTTGGCCGGTTGTGGCGGGAGAATTTCGATCTTGTCGGATTGGCCGTGCGAAGCCGGGACCAGGATGATAGCGATTTTCCCTTTGGGAGCGTTCTTAGGGTCCGATGAAGGCGGCGCGTATTTCAGCTTCTCGCCGCGAAGGACCTGATTGATGGATTCCACAGAAATCGGAGTGCTGCCATGTTCCGGTTCAACCGTCAGACTGAAGTTGATTACCGGGGTCCCCGCCGAACACGCGCCAGTCGCGACGGCAAAAGCCTGGGTTGCACTGATCATGACCAGTGCTGTGAGATAAACGACGCTCCTCAAATTCTGACACTCCTTTCTTAAGTTCCCTGCGGCCCAGTTCCGTCCAAACTCCAATAGTAAATTCATCACAGGCTAGCTGGCAAACGCCTGCGCCCGGCCGCTGGCCGCTTATTTGTTTTGGATGTTCAGACCTGCGGCTAAGGATGGCAGGCCGGCGGGTTTCCCCTGGCGGGGCTTGGAACCAGTGATGTCCACCCGGATCCCGATTCAAGAGAATTGTGAAGCGACTGCGGGCTACACGAGGCGTACCCGAATAGTGCGCTTTTCCTGCTTGAGGGCGATTTTATTCTCGCGGGCGAGCCAGCCTATCGCCCAGTCAAACACTGGAGCTTTGTCCTTGGTGTGCTTCTTAAGCTGAGAAAGGGTCAGTTCACCGTTGGTGTGTAAGGCTTTCCAGATGGCCCCTGCCGCGGTCCCAATTTCTTCGTGCATGTGGCCTCCTTTCATAATGATGGGTGAGAGCGAAACTTCCGCGGGGTTCTCAGCAAAAAGCGAGGAAATGATGAGACCGTGCTTCCCATTCCCAGACCTGCAAGAAAAAAAGCCCGTTGCTGAAACGAACTTCCAGATTGAGCGCATTTGTTGTAACTCGTTTCATTTTCGCTCGGATAGTGGCTGGTGAAAAGGGCCTCCACGAACATCGTCCAAATTGGACGATCCGCAGATGTATGTTGTGTTGGCACTACGGTTAATGCAGCCGCTGCGCGAAGCCTGGGGGCAAGAAGGACGGCACGAGCCGGAACTCGCCGTCACTTCACTATAAACGTAAAGGGGGAGCCGCCTGGCTCCCCCATAGTTTCTTTTTTTCTGGCCGTCGCCCAGCGGCTGTCCGTTGGGATCGGTCCACACCGCAAGAGCGGTGCGATCAAGAAACTGCTGCTTCCGGTGGACTCACTCTTTCCATGCCTCACTTAATACCACTGTCAGGAGGAAGATGCAAGCAATTAATTGAGTGTTTTTGAGTATTTCACAATTCGCTTCTTAGGCCTTTTTGTTTTGTTTGCTTTCCGGGAATTGCCTCAGCATCAGCCGTAACAGGTCGCGCCGGGTTATGATGCCGATCGGTTTTCGGTCCCGGACGACCTGTAATCGGTGCAACCCGCACTTCAACATTTTTTCCAGCACCGTCTCGATCGTGTCAACTTCTGTTACCGTGATCACGTTGCGGGTCATGATCTGGTTCACCTTCCTACTGCGCGCGGCTTCATAGATACGCTCGACATGTTCGTGCGGCATCCACTCCCCAAAGATTTGAGGGAAACGATAGATGGTGAACGGAATACCCTTCCCTTTGGCAACGAAATCCGATTCAGTAACTATGCCGCACAACTCCCCGCGTTCATTAACCACCGGCAGGCCGCCGACATTGCGCTCCAGCATGATCTTTGCTGCTTCTTCCAGGGAGCAGTCCTCGTGCACCGTGATAATGGGCGTTACCATGATTTCCCGTACAAGCATCTTGATCGCTCCGCGCCTCAGAATTTAAGAATCATCATGCAGACAGGCACTTGGATTCCAGACTTTCCGCCGGCCCGGATGAGGAGGGGAAAACGCGTCGGGCAAAACCAGGCTGCCGCCACTGCGACGCCTTCTGGGCGGCTGTCAAGCCTTGCCTGACAGGCGCATCCGGGCTTCGCTCAAATGTTTCAACAATCATGTGGAAGAGTGCATGCCTTTGAATCATGCTCTATCTCATGTATTCTGGACGTGGCAGGTGCTCCGCCATGGCCGAGTTAGCGTGATGTTCGTGGTCCGTTCCGGCTTAGTGGTATGTCGCCTGTGAAACCGCGTCAAGCATCTTGACTATCAGGCCTTTGATGCCCGTCATTCTCTACGGCGGGCGGTCTGCGGCCAGCCGGATTCCATGACCAAATGGTATCAGATCGGGCCGGAGGCGGCGGTAAAAGAACTGCGAAGTAACGCTGCCACCGGGCTGAGTGAGGCAGAAGCCGCTCAGAGGCTTGCGGAATTTGGCCGCAACGAACTCAGAGAGACCGCAGCCAGGAGTCCTTGGTTTATTTTCCTGAATCAGTTCAAGGAACTGATGGTGGTGATTCTCGTCATCGCTGCCGTGATCTCTGCGCTTCTCGGCGATTACAGCGATGCGATTGCCATCGGTGCCATAGTTATCCTCAACGCCGTTCTGGGCTTCACGCAGGAATATCGGGCGGAAAAGGCGATGGCTGCGCTGAAGAAGCTTTCTGTTCCGTCGGTTAAGGTTCGGCGGGGCGGGGTCGTCAGCGAGATATCGGCCGTGAAGCTTGTTCCGGGAGACATTGTTCTGCTCGATGCCGGCAATTTTGTAGCCGCCGATTGCCGTGTTCTGCAAAGCGCGGACCTGCAAACACAGGAAGCGGCATTGACCGGCGAATCGCAGCCTGTCCGGAAGGTCACAGAAGGGCTGGACCAGCCTGACCCCCCGCTGGGGGACCGCCACAACATGGTTTATATGGGCACGTACATTACCTCGGGCCGCGGGGAAGCCCTGGTGGTGGAGACTGGCATGCGGACCGAGTTGGGGCGCATCGCCGGGATGCTCCAAACCGTCGAGCAAGAACGGACCCCACTGCAAAAGCGAATGGGGCAGCTTGGGAAGGTGCTGGCATCAGCGGCCTTAATAATCGTTCTGGTGATCTTTGTGCTTGGCTGGCTTCGCGGCGAGAACCTCAAGGTCCTTTTTCTCACAGCGGTGAGCATCGCCGTTGCCGCAGTGCCGGAGGGACTGCCGGCTGTGATGACCATTGCCCTCACGCTGGGCGCACAGCGCATGCTCAGGCGAAAGGTTCTGATCCGCAAACTGGCTGCAGTTGAAACGCTTGGCTCCGTCACGGTGATCTGTTCCGATAAGACCGGGACGCTCACGGAAAACCAGATGGCGGCCACCGTCTTCGAGACCGCAGGCCGCAAAGTGGAGATCGTCGACCGCAAGGCGGAGGATTACCGCCGGGAATTTCCAGAACTCGGCGAGACGGACTTCGACCTTCTGCTCACGGCAGCCGCGCTTTGCAATGATGCCGTTGTACGGTCGAACAAAAACGGACCGGCTTTTCTGGGAGATCCCACTGAAACCGCCCTAGTGGCCGCTGCCTCGAAGTGCGGGCTGCAAAAGCCCGATCTGGAGCGGCTTTTGCCGCGCATCGCAGAGGTTCCGTTCACCTCTGAACGCAAGATGATGACTACGGTGCACCGCCTTCCCCTCGGCAACGAGGCTGTGCCGGCAGGAGTGAAAATTGCCTGCCAGGAAGGCCCTTTCCCCTATGTTGCTTTTACAAAAGGGGCCGTGGACGTCCTGCTGGGCGTGTCCAATTCCGTCTGGCTCAACGGACGGTGCGAACCCTTTAATGATGCGTGGCGCCAGCGCATTTCCGGAGAGAATGATCGCCTTGCCGCCAACGGCATGCGTGTTCTCGGCGTGGCCTTTCGTTGCGTTGAGGAGGACCTGATCAGGAAGGGGCCTCACGATCTGGAAAACGATCTTGCTTTTGTTGGCATGATCGGCATGATTGACCCGCCAAGACCTGAAGCGGCGGCTGCCGTCAAGACCTGCAAGGCGGCCGGCATCCTCCCGATGATGATTACGGGCGATCATCCTCTCACGGCCCGCTACATCGCACGCCAGCTTGGAATTTCATCTGACGGCGCGATTGTGACGGGCCAGGTGCTGGAGGGCACATCGCCGGAAGAACTGGATCGCATGATTGAGGCTTCAGCCGTTTATGCCCGGGTTTCTCCCGAACACAAACTTCGCATCATCGAGGGTCTTCACCGGCGTGGACACATCGTGGCGATGACCGGCGATGGAGTGAACGACGCGCCGGCGCTGAAAAAGGCGGACATCGGCGTGGCCATGGGGATCACAGGGACCGACGTTGCCAAAGAGGCTGCCGACATGGTGCTTCTGGATGATAATTTCGCCAGCATCGTCGCTGCCGTTGAAGAGGGCCGGGTGATTTATGACAATATTCGCAAATTTGTCCGTTACATCCTGGCAACGAATACCGGCGAAATCTGGTTGATGCTGGTAGCCCCGATTATCGGAATGCCTTTGCCGCTGCTGCCGCTTCAGATCCTCTGGATGAACCTGGTGACGGACGGCCTGCCTGCTCTGGCGTTGGGCCTTGAACCCCCGGAGCCTGACATCATGAGTCGGCCGCCGCGCCCGCCTGGGGAAAGTATTTTTGCGCGCGGCATGGGCAGGCAGATTTTCTGGGTAGGAATGCTCATGGGGCTGCTTTCGCTTGGCATGGGTTATGAACTGTGGCATCTCCGCGATCCGACGTGGCAGACGATGGTGTTTACGACACTCACGCTCTCACAGATGGCCAATGTTATGGCTGTCCGCTCTGAGCGCCTCTCATTGTTTCAGATCGGCCTGCTGTCTAACAAACCCCTTTTAGGTGCAGTTACTTTGACCGTCGTCCTTCAACTTGCGCTGATCTATGTGCCCTTCCTCCAGGCGATTTTCAAGACGGCCGCGCTGCCGCTTCCCAACCTTATCCTGACCGGCGCAATCAGTTCAGTGATTTTTCTGGCTGTTGAGGCGGAGAAGTTTATCATGCGGCGGAAAATGAAATCACCGTGAGCATCCGGTACCGTGCGTCGTCCAGCCCCACTCCTATTGGGTCAAAGGGCTTCATCCCCGTGCTGTCCGTCGCGGATGCGGATTGCCTCTTTAATGTCTGAGACAAAAATCTTCCCGTCGCCGATCTTACCGCTGCGCGCTGCTTTGATAATGGCATCGATGGCCGGATTGGCGAGGGCATCAGGCAATGCGACTTCCACCTTGATTTTGGGAAGCAGATCGACGGTGTACTCATGACCGCGGTAGATTTCGGAGTGCCCCTTCTGCCGCCCATGGCCGCGCACTTCGCTTACGGTCATTCCCTGGACACCGATTTCGTGCAGCGCTTCCTTAACTGCATCCAGCTTGGAGGGTTGAATAACGGCTTCCAGTTTTTTCATATTCGTCAGCCCTTTCTTTTGATTCACTGGGATATGGGATCAGACCCGATTTGTCCATCTTGGAAAGACTTTTACGACTTTTCGCCTTTGTGCACGCATCACGACTCCGATGAAATCCCATCTACACCCGATGAAACCGGCGAAATTTCAAGGACGGCTCTTTCTCGGCCGAAGCAAAGGCTGAGCAAAGGCGGCGTAACCAGAGTCGTAGCCAGCACGAGAACGATAACCAGCGAATAGATTTCCGGTGAAACGATGCCTGCCGCCCAGCCGATATTGGCTGTGATCAGTCCAACCTCACCTCTCGGGACCATTCCTACGCCGACAATCAATCCATCGCGACCGGAGAAGCCGTTGCACCAGGCGCCCAACCCGCAGCCGAACGCCTTGCCGAGTATCGCGATCATCAAAATCATAAAGAAAAAACTGAAGTGACCGCCCAGCGACCAGGCATTAATTTCAAGGCCGATGGAAGCAAAAAACAGCGGGCCGAAGAATGAGTTCGCCATGGAGCGCAAATCTGAAATAACTTCAGCATGATCCGACGGGTTGGCCGCGATGAACAGACCCGCAAGATAGGACCCCGTGATGGCTGCCATGCTTCCCACATACTGCGCCAGGAAGGCAAACAGAAATCCCAAAGCAAGAGCCGCGGCCAGCGGCGAGTGAGCGGACTTGAACCGGCGCGCCAGCTTGAAGGCCGCCCGAATCAGCCACGGACCGGCAAAGAAAGCGAACACAAAGAAAACCGCCATGCGGGCGACCGTCCAGCCAAAGCCCACCAGTGCCGATCGGCCGGGGCCAGCACCCGGCATATTCGGCTCGAGCGCAATCACAAGTGAAAGGACGAGGAGGCCGAGAACATCATCAATCACCGCTGCCCCCAGAATTGTTGATCCCGCTTTTGACCGCAGCCGGCCCAGGTTCATCAACGTCTGTGCGGTAATCGAAACGCTTGTGGCCGTCAGGATCGTGCCGATAAAAACAGCTTCGCGCCAGGCGAAACCGAGTTCATGCGCTATAACAGCGCCGCCGGCAAAAGGAAGAACCACTCCTCCACAAGCGGCCCAGAAGGCCGGTCCGAAAGATTCCTTCATGGCGCCGATGTCAGTTTCCAGCCCGGCCAGGAACATCAGAATAACGACGCCAATTTCCGCGAGGACCTCAATGAACGCGGCCAGCGAAATGTGAGTGTTGCTTCCGGCAGGCCCGGAAACGGCAAACCAGGAAAATCGCCAGATGTTGATAAGTGATGGCCCGAGCGCTACCCCCGCAAGCAGTTCGCCAAGCACCGCCGGGAGCCGCAAACGCGCCGCCAAGCCTCCTGCTGCTTTCGCCAGCAGGATCAGAACTGCAAGAAATATGAGGACCTGGAGGGAAATATTCATTCTCAAAATTCTCGAAAGCTGTTTTGGATGCCAAGGTGGCCGCAGGACGCTGAGAAGAACATTGCCCGACGGTCCGCCTGATCGCCCTACTTGATGATGCGCTTCACGCATCCTATGAGGATCAGGACCGCGACTGACCCACCACAGCCGAGGAGCACTGGTACCGGTGGGGCGTGAAGTACAGCAATTGCCATCACAGCAACGGAAGCGGCGCAGATGTAAGCGGTCCTCCGTTCTTTGACGGCCTGTAGAAGAACTGGGCCGATATCAAGATTGGCCGATCCCGTTCCCATCGAAATTTCTCTCCCGGCTAACGCAACGTGGCGATAAACGTATAGAGTATTGGGAAGAGAACGCTTGCTCCGAGAAGCAATAGTGCCTTGCGCGAAAACGGCCGATTCCAAGTGGGCCGGGCCAGGCTTTTCTCTTCGAGCTTCTTTTGTTCGCGAATCAACTGCGCCACAAGCCAGCGCTCCTCGACAGTCGTTGCGCAATTGAGCGCCCTTTGCATTTCCTCGTATCCTTTTTTTGAAACGTGCAGCTTGAATTGGAGTTGGCCCAGTTTGAAGTGAGCAAAGAAATTATCCGGTTCGAGGTCCGCGGCTTTTTCGAGATGGTCGAGCGCGGGATATACCTTGCCGGTCATGGCGTAGGCAATACCCAGGCCGATGTGAGCGTCTGCAAATTCGGGGTCTATCTGCACGGCTCGTTCAAAACACAGGGCTGCGGCAGCCGGTTCTCCGCGGCTCATGAGATCCAGACCTTCCGACAACTGTCTGGATACCTCCATGGATAGAACCGGATCCCGGATCTCGATTGCACCGTTTGGTTCCATAGCGGCTTCCGTTTTGGGTAATTCTCGAACCGCCAGATCAAAGCTTACTGTTGACATGGTCTCTCCTTCATCTGATCTTGTGGTACATGCGCTATCACGGCGCACTACACTGCACGAGCAGTTACCCCCGGACCCTGCATCTTGAGCACGAACTCGGGATACCCAAGAGCACCCATTTCCGGGATGTCCAGACCTTCCAATTCAGCCTGAGGCGACACTCGCTGGCCAACGAAGTAATCGATGAGCAGGTTGAAAGTGAATGACAGAGTGAATACGAAACCGAGCAGCGTAGCCACGCCTATCATTTGGGCGACGAGTTGCCCGGGGTTGCCATAAAACAGGCCCTTGACCGAGCCCATTCCTGTGCCGTCGGCAAATAGCCCCACAGACAGCACTCCCCACAACCCGCAGGTGCCGTGAACAGAGATGGCGCCGACCGGATCATCAATGTGAGCGACGCGGTCGATGAATTCCACGCTCAGGCAAACCAGGATACCGGCGATGAGTCCGATAATTGCTGCTCCAATTGTGTTAACGAAACCGCTGGGGGCCGTGATGGCAACCAATCCGGCCAGAAGCCCGTTGCCGCTCATCGAGGCATCCGGCTTCCCGTAGCGGATCCACATATAAAAGATGGCCCCAAACGAACCGGTTGCGCCGGCCAGCATGGTGTCCACCGCAATCGTGGCGATCCGCAGGTTCCCGCCGCCTGAAGCGCCAAGCGTGCTGCCGGGATTGAATCCAAACCATCCGAAGGCCAGGATGAAACAGCCGATCAGCACCATAGTGATGTCGTGGCCTGGAATAGCGTTTGACGACCCGTCGCGGTTGTACTTGCCGATTCTTGGCCCCAGAATCATGGCACACGCCAACGCCGACAACCCTCCAACTGCGTGGACTACACCGGATCCGGCAAAGTCGGCATACCCATTTCCCAACCCAAAGTTCGTGCCCAACTGGGAAAGCCATCCGCCGCCCCACGCCCAGTTGGCGAATAACGGATAAGTGATTGCCGCAAGGAAAACCGAAGAGACCGCAAAGGCTGCGAATTTCCAGCGCTCCGCACAACCGCCTGTGACGATGGTGGCGGCAGTGTCCATAAAGACCATCTCGAAGAGGAAAAGGACCATCACCGCAACGTCATAAGTGCCTCCCTGAGTAAGAAAGAAACCGTGAGTGCCCCACAGGCCCCAGGTCTTGCCCGCGAAATGCAAGGCAAACTCACCGCTTAGCGGCGCAGCGCCACCCAGGCTTGCTACACCGGCTGCACCTCCCATCTGTAGCGCAAAACCGCAAACCCAATACGCAAACAAACCAAATCCGTACACCATAAAGTTCATCATGATGGTGTGATTGGCGTTCTTGGCGCGGCAGAGGCCCGTTTCCACGGCCGCGAACCCCGCCTGCATGAACATCACCAGGAACCCGGTTATCAGCGTCCATACAAAGTTGATGGCCACTTTGTTCTGGCCAACCTGGTTAAGCGCGTCAGCGAGGGTAAGACCTGTCTTGAGATTGGAGACAGGGATATCATTCACTGTTCCCGTCAGGGTCCCGCTCGGATCACCCTTTGCCATCTCCTCTGGGGAAGGCGGGCTTGCCTCCTTCACTGCCAGGGGTGCTGACATAGATGGAGCGGGGATGGCCTGGGAGCTGGTCGTCGGTTGGCTGGGTGTTTGGGCCCAGGCCATAACCCCGCATAAGAAGTATGTTGCTAGAACAAACCCGCGCACGAGCGTTTTTAATTTCCTGTACCGCATGCATCTCCTCCGTTCTTGGCAATTGGCCAAGCGTTATTTCCACACATTGAAATTCCAGGAGCATGCCTACTTCTTCCAGATGGCATGCTTAACGTAGGCTCGATTCAAGAAGCCCAGGATCCCTGTCAGGCATAGTCCGATTCCGATCAGGGCAAAGATAAAGCGGGCAGCCAGTGACGAAGTCCAGGTAAGGCTGGCCACCGGAAGGAGCCACCCGATCACCGCCAATAACAATCCAATGAATTTCATTGCAGCCTCCAGATTTTCAGGATTCTTTTTCGTCTTAATGCCACTGCGGCCTCACCTACGGTCCTAATGAACACCATGAAGGTCAGATGTGGCGAATTCGTCGCCTAATCCAAAAACTCCAAAGGTTTGATTTTTCGGAAACCCACCAGTGAGTACGCCAGGACCACTGCACCCGCGAGCGTCACGAGTGCCCCCGCCGCCGTCTCCCCGCCCGCCCAGAGCACCAGTCCAGCAACGAAGCCCGTGAATCCCGTCAGAAACATGGTTAAGTAACTGCCTTGTTGTCGATTTGCTGCCACGCGAGTTTCCCTCCTTGATTCATTCTGAATTGCAAAGCCAAATTTCCTGCCACGTGCCAGACGGACGCTTACCTGGCGGCGTGAATGTCAAAGACGTAAACCATTCCAATGTCCAGGGTGTTCTGATTTTTTGAAAGCTCTGACGCGCCACGCGGGAAGAACGGCGCATTCGACATGTCGCGCCGGAACTCGAGCCGGCTGATCAGGTGATGCGCAAAGGTTCGCTCGATCGTCAGAGTATATTCATTGATGTGCTGCGCGGTCCCGGTCGTAAAGCCGTCGTGATCGTCGTAGTATTCGTAACGGACCGTGAAAGCGTACTGGTTGTTAAACGCATAGTGGGCGTAGGTGGCGAACCCGGTCCAGTGGACGGAGTTCGCTGCGCCGGGAACCATGTCGCCGCCTCCCCAGTCGAAGTTTTCCAATAAGGACAGCTTAGGAGTCACATTGAGCTGGACTACGGTGTCTGTCAGGTGCCGCCAGTGCGAGTTGGTATTGGCCATTTGGGGGCCGGCCAGATAATTCTGCGCCACGCTCACCTTCGGACTGGGTGCCCACGCCAGGCTGAATCCGTATGTCTTCCCGGTATTGGGCGCGACGATGTCATTCCAGCCGTTGACGAGATATCCGGTCAGGGTGACCTTGGGATTAAATGCATACGCCGCGCGAAGCCCGAAGTGGTAAAAGGGGATTGCGTAGCCGAACAGGATGCCCCGGCTGTAATCCCAATTCGGAGCCGTTTCAATGACCTCGGCGCCAGCGGGCGTCACGAATTTTCCGAAATCCAATTGAAGCCCTTTGCCTATGGGAACCAGGTAAGAGGCATAGGCTTGGACAACGTTGCGGTCGAAGAAAGGTCCGGCAACGGGTTCCGAACTATTGACTACGTTGATGGCGTTTCCGTAGCCGAAAGTCAGGTTGTAACCCAGGCGTGTGTCAGCGTCGGGACTTCGCTTGATCACGACTTCGGCAAGGTTTAAGGAGAACTGGTCGGTATAATTGTCGAACACCCGCAGACCCGCCTGGCGGTCCGCCGGGTGGTTAAAATCAAGTCCGTAATAGCCGTCAACAGAGCCGGTAATGGATGTGGAATTGAAAAGCGTCTCGGCAAGGCTCTCTTTCTGGCCCGGCTCGGGAGACGTTCCCTCGGCCGCAGGAGCTTCCGGAGGATTCGCCGCCGTCGCAGCCTGTTTTTGTCCCTGCTGTCTTTTTAACTGGTCAATCTGGGCCTGAATTGCCTCCAGTTCCTTCTGAAGTGCATCAATCTTTGCTGCATTATTTGAATCAGCCGCACTCGTGGAGCTTTCCGATGACTCTTGTGCTTTGAGTCGATAACAGCAGGCGACAAGAACCAGGAACCCTGTGACGATCCCCACGGTAATCCGCGAGAGTTTCATATCAGCTTCCTTCCTTAATTAATCTGGAGTGCCGCCCCAACCAGCATCATTACATTATGAGATGAAGTATTCCCTGTCCAATTAATAGTTATGTTGCATGTCATAAAAAAGTTTTGGATAAATTTAATTTGTTGTTCCGATAAGGGAAGCCGTCGAATTTTCTCTCGGAAGCATTCAGAACCACTTGCCGGCAGCACGCCGGCGGGGGATGCGTGAGAACTAAGGTCGGTGGAATTCCTGGTCGTCGTTGTTGCAGACGTGTGGAAGGCTGACATCCAAGGTCACAACAGGGTCCCGACCTCAGCTTCGGGGAAATGAATTCCGGGGATCCCAGCTTTTTATGGGGTGGAGGGCAATGGGCGCAACCGGGCTAAGTTGCGGTTGCGGCGTGAGATATCTGACGGTCGTGTACGTTGAAGCGGACTGCGGTTGCGCCCATGCAGTCGCCGCCCAAAGGGCAAGGATTGGGATTGAATCACCAAAGTCTTAGGCATATACTAGGCGCATCCAGGGAGTTCAGATTCGAAGTTATAAAAGGCACTGCTGACCTGGGAGAAATGCGGACTCCTGCTAAAATCGGTATGAACACGCAAACTTCTGGTCACTGGTTCAGACGGCGCAGCTATTCACACGATCACATTCCCCCATTTCTTACAGGCGGAAATCTTTCAGGGCCTTAACGTCATTGGAAACAATGGAGGGGCGTGGCCATGAAATCTTTGTTCCTCCGCGGAGTGTTGTTCGCTGTTATCACTCTCGTTCCCGCTTGGGGTATTGGAAGTAGCGCTCATGATCGGAGCGCGCATCCATCCAAAGCCGGTCCGGACACCGGCCAATCTTCGACCACAATCAGCATTCCCGGCCCTTTGCGGTCATTCCTGCGCATGGCTGCCATAAGCCAGGAGGTTACGCCGGATGAAATCGTGCCGCTCCTGGCCCACAATGTGGCGGTTGAAGGTTACACTTACAATCGAAAGGGTGGAAAGCCCGAACCCACCGAGTATTTGATTCTTCTGAAGGACTACATTAAGCAAGCCAGAGAATTAGTGGAGCTTGCCGGTTCGCGGCAGGTAATCCGCATCAGCAGTTGTGATCAGGCAGGCCCCCTGCTGAAGTCCATCGGCTACGAGCTCACCGCGCCCTGTGGACCTGATACCGCAGTCGAAACCGCAGACACTGAAAGAGCATTCCTCACCGACGATTCGGGATTTCCGCTGACTGCGCTTGAGCAGACCCTTCGGGGAGGAGATCCGTTCGAATACGCGTTTGGAAGCTTCAAAGTCCCGGTTCTGTTCAGTCAAAGCGACTGGATTGCGCTTGATGCCAACAAGAAAGATGACCTCCTCGATGCTCTTCTGAACGATCCTCAACTGGCCCGGCTCTACTGGGCGATGTCGCGGATAGACAAGGGCACCCGGGATTTCCTGAGGGAGTCGCCGGGCCTCAAGACCCTTCTTCCTTTTTCTGCCGTTCTGGATTTTTACGGCAGCCAGATCACCATCCAATCGGGGCGAGTAGTGGTGCCGGGGGGAAACGCAGCCGAATCTGCCTGGGCAAAGCTGGCCGGGGTTGGCCCGGATTCACCTGGAAAATTCGTAACCAGGCTCCTTGAAAAGGACGAAGGCTGGCTGGCGGCATATTTTGATTCGCTGTCACGGGTCAGCAGAGCGCAGCAGGCTTATTTCACGCGTCCTCCTCATCTTCAGGACTTTTACAAATCGCTTGTCGGGAAGAATGCTTCGCCCGGCCCTGCGCGTCCGGTTTTCAGACCTGACCCCGGCCTGATGCTCCTGATATCAAGCACTCGGCTGGGTCCCAACGGCGAGCCGCTGATTCCGGGTGACGTCGCTGTCTGGAAACAGGTGCTGGAAGATTTCCAGCGGAAGGACCACTCCAAGGTCGTTCGGACGTGGGCCAGACGGTCCGCTTCCCAGAACACACCGGAGCAATTGCTTGAGGCTATGTTTGGTCTCTCCCGGATCAGCATCGACAACGGGCCCCTCCAAGCCTATTTGGTACTGAACGCGATTGATGCCGCGCGCTCTCCAAAGAACCGCCTGGCGCCTGAGACCGTGCGCAAGCTCGCTGAGGATTTCTCCAGGTATGGCGACCAGTACAAGACGTTTACAGAATTTGCCTTAAGCGACTCCTCCATCACCGACTTTCTCAAAGCGGCACACGCGATCGACAATATCCATGACCGGAATTTGCGCGAAGACAGCCTGGGTATTTTCCAGGCCAACGTCGGCCTCTGGAAGATCCTGGCCCGTCAGGGGGAGATTCCTGAACCAGCCTGGGATCGGTCCTGGGAGGGAGTAATCAAACCGTTCTTTGACGTCCGTTCATCTGAGCAGCTATACCTCGCAGGGCGCTCCGCGATGCGGGAGTTGTGCCTGGCTTCCACCGGCAGGCCGGAGATTTCACAGAACGAATTTATTGACTTGCTGGCGGGTCCGAAGGAGAACAGTCCCGCCGGCATCCAGGTGAAGAACATTCTCGCGGACAAGATCCGCTCGATGATGATTGCGCAGCGCCTGGTGTCGCTAGACACCCTATTCGCGCTGGGCGACGGCCTGAAGCTGCTGGCTGAAGGCAAGACTCCCTCCACGCCCTTGGCTCCGCTGGCGGCGCGGCTCCGGCAGTTCCAACTGCCCAAGCCACTGTTTACAAGAGGTGAAAGGGCCGAGTGGTCTATGGGCCTTTATGAGAACGCGCATATCCAGTCTGAGATGCGAACGAATCTTGCCAGGCTCATTCAGTCGAAGCCATCTCCGGCCCGGCTCGAAGCGGCGCGGGGACAACTGGTTCCTTTTCTCCGGGACACGCTGGTGGGATTGAACTATGCCTACTATGAGCCGCCGGGTGCGCAGATGATTTACAACAACGAACTCTTCGTGCGCTCTCACGACTTCTCCGGCACAAGAAGCATGGAAGAGGACCGCTCCTGGAAAACCCCGGACCTTTTCGGCCGCGGCCTTCCTGCAAGCGGGGGCGCACATCTGGTCGGCTCTTTGTCGAGCCTGCCCTATGTCTTGGCGCAAGTCGAGGAAAGCTTCATTGTGCCGAAGCGAGTGCAATCGCTGGTGTGGGAGGACCTGGTTCCGACGATGATGACGGACGCCGTAGTGTCGCGATGGTGGCACGTGACGCGCAACGAACTCCACGCCGTCGCACTCTACCAGCGCTTTGGAGAGGAATTAGTCAGGGCCGCCGGGACGGACGCCCAGTTGCGCCAGCACGTGATGGATATCCTTTCAGGCCGCATGCTGCCAAAAAGGTTTGATCATGTAGAAAGAGCCTTGAGTGAGGGACGGTCGAACGAAGCCCTCGCCCAACTTACGCCGGGAGACACCTTCTTCCTCGGCGTGATTTTCCGGAGAAAATTCCCCTCCGTCGAGCCGGACAACGGACGCGCGGGCAAAGAGCTCGATGAACTGGCGCGGCGCTATCCGGAGGAGGTGAGTTGGAATCGATTGTCCGAAGACTTTGGGGTTCCGCATCCGGCCCTTGAAGCATCGGACGCCCGCTCGCTCATAAACGTGAAACCCTTCCCCACATATCTTGGATATTCCAGCCGCCTGCTGGCAGAGTCCTGGGATTCAAACAATTTATACTGGGCGCGGCTCGCGGATGAAAAAGGCTATGCGCCTGTGATGCTGAATTTGCTGGTGCCTGAGTTGACATATCGCATGGTCGAAAACATTTCCGCGACCTACCTCGACGACTGGCCGGCGCTGCTCCGGTCTTTGCGTGAGACGGGCCTGGAATTTGAACAGGGGAAGGTTGCTTCTCTGCCCAGGATAGGAAGCGACTCCGGTTTTTAAGGACTATTCTGCCGGACGACAGGATGAGTACCCGGCTGGTCCGGCGAAAAGAGTTCAGGGAAGGTGACCTATGGGACGACGATATTTTCTGATCGCCTTGCTCTTCATCGGTGTAGTTGTGGGCCCCGGCATTTCTGCGCCTGCCCAGCAGAAGCAATCTGATATGACGGTGGTTCACGTCACAGTCAACATGGTCCAATTAGACGTGGCGGTTACAAACAACAAGGGTCAATACGTAACCGGCCTCGGGCCTGGAAATTTCGCAGTGTATGAGGACGGCATTCGGGAAAAGATCGCAGCCTTTGGTGAAGAGAACAGCCTCCCCCGAAGCGTGCGATACTCGAGTCACGGCGGAAAAGTGACGGGCTTGGGGAACATCCTTGCTGACGGCGCTCCTGGGGCGATTTCTCCGTCTGCGCCGGGAGCCAGCGTCTTTATCCTGTTTGACACCAGCAATTACATGTACCGGCAATTTGCTCTCGCGCGCGACGCCATCGCCCAGTTTGTCCGTTCGCTCAACCGCTCGGACCGCGTTGCATTCTATTCCTACAGCCGTGACTTTTTCCGGGCCTGCCCGCTGAGCGACCAGCATACGCAGGTGCTTGACGCAGTCCGTTCAACTGTTGCAGGCGACGATGCCGCTCTCTACAATGCGCTTCTGTGGACGCTGAAAGATGCTGACAAGTTTTCCGGCCGAAGGGTCGTCGTGGTCTTCTCCAACGGTCCCGATGACGCCAGCATGGTCTCGCCCGAGGACGTTCGCGAGCTTGCCCAGTCCGAAGGAATCCCGATTTACATGATCAGCACGCGGGCGGCGGAGCGGGACCCGCTCTCAACCGCAGTCTTCAAGCGTATTGCCACCAGCACGGGAGGCAAAGCCTACTTTGCTGGACATTGGCAGGACCAGCAGAAAGCGTTTGAATCGATCCGAGCGGACCTTGAGCACCTCTACATGCTCAGTTATTATCCTGCGCCGAATCCAAACAACGGCTGGCGCAAGATTACCGTGAAACTGATCGGCAAGAACCTCCAGAAGTACCATATACGGACGCGGACCGGCTACCGGCCAAGGGCTCTTGCTGATACGGCGGAAAGTTTCCCGTTCCAGGGAAATGCATCTCCAGGGTCGGTGCAGACGGGCAGCAAGTGATACCCTGGCGAGACCGTCGGGAGCGCATGCTTCGCCCTTCAGGCTTATCTTGTCTCTTGAGCGTGGAATGGGACTCTGTTGTACACGGCTGTTCGCTCTCTCGCATCGGCTTGCCGTCTCCGAGGGTCAAATAATAAGGCATTGATGTAAGCGGCCTTCCTGACGTATTCTCTTGCCCCGAGAGGAAATTCCCTTTGCTGACAGCTTCAGCCGTCCCCGAGGCTCTCACTCTGGCATGGTCTGCCGAGGGCAGAAACAACTTTTCAGTGGGGCGGGACGAAAAAAGATTGGTAAAGTCGATGGATTGCCACCCTGAGCGCAGTGAAGGGTCTTGGCATTTCTTTTCAGGCAAACACGGGGATGTTTTGCTTTGCTCAGCATGATATTGACGCGCCGAATTATGATGATTACTTCAGTTGCGTGACATCAGCAATCTTCTAAAAATCCTTCGGGGTATGAAGCATCGATATTCGCGTAGAGAATTTGTGAAGAAGACCTCGCTCGCGCCATTGGAGCTTTCGGCGGCAGCCTGGATATCCCGACTGCCAATTGCAGAGACCGCGTCGGCCGATGGCAGCCTGCTGTGGCAAATGTTTGTTAGGCCGCCGGACGATGCGCGCATCATGATGCGGTGGTGGTGGTTTGGTCCGGCAGTGACGCATGAGGAACTCGAGCGCGAAATTCGTGCGATGCAGGAAGGCGGCATCGGCGGTTTTGAGATTCAGCCGGTTTATCCGCTGGAACTGGATGATCCCTCCCGGGGAATCCGCAATCTGCCCTATCTCTCGGATGGATTTCTCGATGCGGTGCGTTTTGTCAACCGGAAGGCACAGGAATTGGGGATGCGGCTTGATCTGACGTTGTGCAGTGGCTGGCCCTATGGCGGAAGCAAGGTTCCGGTGGCGCAGGCCGCGGGCATGCTGCGCGTTGCAAGAGTCCATCTTTCTGATGGGGAAGATTCGGTGGCTCTGCCGAGCCTTGAAGCGGGCGAGTCTTTAATAGCAGCATGGGCCGTCAAGGACGAGCATAGTGAACTCTCTGGCGAAAACGTGCAGGCGCTCGATGACATCAGCGGCCCGCGAGTGAAAGTGGAACCGCAGGGGCGATTTCACGCGGTCCTTTTCTTTATTTCCAGCCGCACGGGCCAGCTGGTGAAGCGTGCAGCGGTTGGCGCCGAAGGGTTTGTAATCGACCACTACGACCATGCAGCTGTTGATGCCTATCTACATTCGACCGGCGACAGATTGATGCAGGCTTTTGAGACCCTAAAGCCCTATGCAGTGTTCAGCGATAGTCTGGAAGTTTTTATGTCCAACTGGACGCCTGAACTGCTTGAAGAATTCCGTCGGCGGCGGGGATATGATCTTAAGCCTTACCTTCTTGCGCTGGTGGGCGACGCGGGTCCGGAAAGCTCCTCCGTTGGTTGCGACTGGGGCAGAACGCTGACCGAACTTGCGAATGAACATTATCTCTTTCGGCTGCGGCAGTGGGCGGACCAAAACGGCACCCGTTTCCGTTGCCAGGCCTATGGCGAGCCTCCGGTGACCCTTTCAAGCAATCGACTGGTTGATCTCCCGGAGGGTGAGAATCCGGACTGGAGAGGTCTCAGTCCGGCACGGTGGGCGTCTTCAGCCTGCCATCTTTACGGCAAGCCTGTCACCTCGGCCGAGACGTGGACCTGGATCCACTCTCCGGCCTTTCGCGCAACACCTCTTGATCTCAAAGCTGAAGCCGACCGCCACTTCCTTCAGGGCATCAACCAGATTGTCGGGCACGGCTGGCCATACTCTGCGCCCGAAGCTGGCGAGCCCGGGTGGCGATTTTATGCCGCGGGCGCACTGAACGATCACAACCCGTGGTGGCCCGTGATGGCTGATGTTGCGCTCTACCTGCAGCGGATGTGTTTTCTGCTTCGGCAGGGCAGACCTGCCAACGACGTGGGCGTTTACCTCTCGAACAGTGACGCGTGGGCGCGCTTCATGGCGCGTATCAACCCTTCCGTTAACGAGATACTGAGTTCGATTCTCGGAAAGGAAGTCCTGCCGGCTATTTTGGACGCGGGTTTCAATTTCGATTTTATCGATGACGAGGCTATCGATCTTGTTGGGATCCCACATGCAGCGATTGTTCTCCCGGGCGTTGAGCGGATTCCGCTGACGGCCTATCGAAAACTGCGCGACTATGCGCAGCATGGCGGAATCGTGATTGCGACCCGCCGCAAGCCCGCCCTCGCGCCTGGACTCCACGAAGGTCAGCGTGACAGCGAAGGCGTTCAGGCACTCACACGCGACCTTTTTGAGGGCCAGAATGCACGGTGCACTTTTATCGAAGATGAGTCGGACTTGGGCGCTGCACTTGCAAGCAAGCTTACTCCCGACGTTCAATTGAATCCCAAGGTGCCGGAAATCGGATTCATTCGCCGCAGGCTGGATGCGGGAGAGCTTTACTTCCTGGCGAACACGGGGAACCAGCCGCATGACCTCGAAGTCACATTCCGAGTGAAAAAGCTATCGCCCGAGCGCTGGGACCCCTTTACCGGCTCAAGGTCCGAGGTACGCTGGAGTCCAGCTCCGGACGGCCGCATTGTTGTGCCGCTGCATTTCGAGCCTTATGAATCAGCGGTTCTGATCTTTTCCGGTTCGCCGAGTGCACCCGCCGCGCCACGCGCCAATCCAAGTGCGTTGCCCGCTCCGCTCGATATCAGCCGGGATTGGAAGGTCACATTTGAGGGAACAGGGAAGAGCATTCGTATGGACCCGCTTCGTTCATGGACGGAAATCGAAGGCCTTCGATATTTTTCCGGCCAGGGGATTTATGAAAAGAGCGTTGCCATTCCAGCGTCTATGCTGGACCGCGCAGCCAGAGTTTATCTGAACTTCGGCAAGGGAGTTCCGCTCGAACCACACCGGCGGCGGAACGGCATACAGGCCTGGATGGATGGCCCGGTGCGCGAGGCGGCGGTCGTTTATGTCAACGGCAAACGGGCAGGTTCTGTGTGGTGTCCGCCCTATGAACTCGAAATCACAGAGTGGCTGAAGGCTGGGGAGAACATTTTCCGAATCGTCGTGTGGAATCTCGCAATCAATTCCATGGTAGGCCAATCACTTCCCGACTATCGGCTTCTATACGACCGTTACGGCAGACGATTTGAACCCCAGGACATGAACGATCTCCATCCATTGCCCTCAGGCTTGATGGGTCCGATCACGCTGATTGCGCGTTCATAAGAAGCTTGGAAACCCGCCGGCAGATGCCGCCATTCTCGATAGTCTTACGATCGGGTGACACGATAGGTTTCTCCCGCATCGGTCGGAAACGTCAGCACTCCATTTTCCGTACGCACGGGAATGTTTTTGTCATCTCTTGTTCGCGTTATCCTCACCGGTGCTCCCTTCCACGGATTTGCAAGGCGGACGGTTTTCCCCTTTTCGCTTACTATGCTTACCTGCGAGACTTTCTCCCCGTCGAACGCGGCGCTGACAAGAAATGCGCCAACGGCGCGAAGGTTCGTGAACCGCGCCGGCCCGAGATTCCTGGGGTTCGGAAACAGACGGATCGTGCCCGTGTAGCTTTGCATCAGGCATTCATTGATGACCGCGGGCAGTGCAAGATTTTCTGTCCAGATGCCCATGTGCATCATGAAGTCGAAGTCCGTGGAATCCCGGTACCGCCCACCCACTTGTCGCACGCGGTCGTTTGCCGCACCATTTGGCAGCAGGCAGTAGCGCACCTGCTTCTTGAACCACTTCAGATCCAATATGCCGAGACGCGCGCGGATCAGAGGCTGAAAGACAAGATCATTTCCCCCCTCAAGACGAAGCAGCTTTGCCGTTCGCCGCGCGACATCGAGATGCTCTTCACCACGGCCAATTCCCACCTGCTCGGCAGGGAAAACAGGAGCCATCGTGATGGGGACGTTGTAAATGTATTCCACGGGAGCGTTTTCGACGTCCAACCACACTTCGCCGTAAGGACCGCGCGCCTTTGGGTAAGGAGCAAGGTTATTGCGGATTTCCTTCCAATGGGCACGCTCTGTAGCATCGGTCTCAAGGATTGTCGATGCTTCCATAACGGCGTCCAGGAGAAACGCCGCGAGCGCGAGATCGAGTATGCAGTCTTTGTTCAACCGAAAGTCCACTGTAAACCCCCAGTTTTCCGACGAGACGGTTGGAATCACGTGGTATTTCCCATCGCCCTCCTTTTTGACATAGGCTGCCACGAACCGTGCCGCCGCCCGTAGCAACGGATAGGTCTTTTCCAGGTAATCAACATCCTGCGTGTAGAGGTAGTGCCACCAGAGACTCTGCACGGTCCACGGGGTCTCGCTGATCTGGTAACCCCAGGGCGGGACGGGATAAGGAACCATCTGGCTGGGAGCAGGATAGGCTGAATGCGGGAAGTAAGCGCCGGGCAAATTGAATTTTTCCCTTGCGTACCTCTCTGACATTGGCATCAGGTTCTGGCAGAGTTCGACGTAAGGAAGATGTTGATCCGAGTGATTGCTGGAAAACACGCCCCAGAATACCTGTTGTGTGTTGTAGTCCATGTGATAATCGCTGTGCCAGGCCGTACCGATGCGTCCCGTGCTCCAGTTGCCGAACAAGCCGGGCGCCGTCTTGCGGGGCCGAAGGCAGCACGCAAGAAAATACTGATTGTGGTACCAGATCCTTTCGAGTTCCGTGTCGTCCAACTCCACTGCTGAGCGGGACCAGAATTCGCTCCAGCGGCTCTGCGAATTCTGCCGCAGCTTTTCGACCGGCAAAGCAGACAGGCGTTCAATCTCTTTTGGCGCGTAGCTCGCGGTATCAAGGTCCTCCCGACTATAAGCATGGTCCTGGTTGATGATGATCCACGAATCCTGTTCATGAGTAAGGGTCGCCGCGCGTTCCAGCCGCTCCAGCAGAATGTCCCTCGGCGTCACAACTTTCAGGTCCATTCTGAACGTCTGGCTGCCGCGCCCGGTAAAAAAGACGCGCGGGCGATGATCGTAGTGCTTGGCGTCACTCTTCGCGCCGCTTTCCAGTTTCTTTAACTGCTCTATGCTTTCTGCCAGTCCTTCGATGGTCCAGCGGCCCTGCAGGCGTCCGCACAGCGAGAGATTCCTGTCTTTATCTGACCTCGGCGGATTGGGGACCTCGCGCGTGGGGCCAATTGCAGGGAAGTATTGGAAGCAGGAGAATTCCGCAAAGCCTGTTTTCAATTTTCCATCGATCAAGGGCGGCGGAAGAGTGGAAAGAACAATCTTCTCATTTCCGGTGCTGTTCAGCGTGACTGATTCACGGTCAACTTCCGGATAGTAGCAAACAGAAGTGATTGGAACAGGACCCTCGCTTGAAACGGAGACGAGGCCCGAGTCCCAATCAACAAAACTGCTGATGGATGCAGTGCGCGGCTGCCGGTTGACGTCCGTGATGCTGAGTGTGAGCGTAAAGAGGCCGTTGGATGGATCGAGTGTCTGCCGGACGGCGTGGACCCATCGCGGGTCCCAGTGAATCCACACCGTTCCGCAAGGCCACGGGCGCGGCCAGGGCATTCGGTAGGATGAAGCAACCTTCTCTGTGTACTCTCGGAAGAAATCGATGTTGGTCTCAAGATAGAGCATGTCCGGTTTGCCCTGCCGTTTAGCTGCTTCGCCGGCGCGCGCCCACAGCTTCAGCAGTTCTTGAAACGTCAGGACATTCTTCTCGATGTCCTCACTGACGCGGATGTCCCAGCAGTCGCTCTTGCTGATGTAGAGACCCAGCGCATCGGGGTGCACCACCGCGCAGACGCCGACATCGCCGTTTCCCAGCAGCATGCCCTCAAAGAAATTCGGGCCGGGAACGTCCCTCGCAATTCGATGCCGCTTCGCAATTTCATCGGCCCGCAGGTTATAGCTCTGATCTGAGGCTGCGGCAGACCCGTGCAGATACCCGGCGGCAGTTGCAGCCAGCGAGTTTTGAATGAATCTGCGGCGTGTAGTCTTCATCGTGTTTTCCTTTTTCTAAGCAGCACATGCTTCGAGCAAAACCGTGTGCAGCCGATCTTATCGCAAAAATTCCTTCGTCGATGCAGAGATCGCGGTCCCGTTGTCCAGAGCGTCGAACTCTTAACCCGGATTCCGAAGTTGAAGCCCGAAATCTGCTCGAAATAGGGCCTTGGGCACGGGCGGTCTCCCTCACGTTGACGGTTCAAGTTTCAACTTCGGCGAAGTTGGAACGAAGTAAGCTAACAGG
>Ga0207433_10000119_pt1 | contig 184172 bp, 203 predicted proteins | sample YelNatPaOPGAMG01_FD_187559 | JGI IMG/M metagenome (GOLD analysis project Ga0207433, IMG submission 187559) | Hot spring thermophilic microbial communities from Obsidian Pool, Yellowstone National Park, USA - OP-RAMG-01 (SPAdes) (version 3) | ecosystem: Environmental > Aquatic > Thermal... | reverse complement strand
TAGGCGACCAGCGGGGAGCCACTGCGGTGAGCGGGCTCGGGGAGACCGTTGAGAGGCAGATGGTGGGGAGCCATGAAATCGCCAAACATAAAAGGCTGTGAACCACCATCTGCTGAGAAACGGTAAGGTTTTCCTCGAGGTGGGCTGACCATAGAGATAGGAATTTTCCTAGGGTGATTATAGCTCCGCATCTGTTCGGGTTGAGGGTCTTTCCTTCGAGGAGGACGTAGAGAAAAGTTTTTAAACCCTGAGAACTATTAGGCCCTCTGAGGGCGTTCCAATGACTGATGGGGTCTTGCTATGGTGTGGTGTCCCTGCTGACCGACGGGGACTTACTGTAAACGGTTGGAGAGCCCACGGCTTAGAAAGTAGGTGTGAGGTGGTTTGATCTGTGCTGAGCGGTGACTCATCGATTGATGTGCAGAGGAAGCGCAGGATATATGAGGAGGTAGTCCGCGTCTCCACTGGAATTAAGGAGCTTGATGAGGCGACTGAGGGAGGCATCCCGAAGGGCTCGTGGGTCGCGGTAACCGGGGAGCCCGGTACCGGGAAGTCAATACTTTGCATGCACTTCGCGTGGGCTGGTCTGAAGGCGGGGGACCCCGTCGTCTATGTGACAACTGAGGCCGAGTTCAGGGACGTCGTTAGGCAGGCTAGGCAGTTGGGGATGGACTTCGAGTCCTACTCGATCTTCGACATCTCAAGCTCTAGGGAGCCTGAGGGGACCCCGCAGATAGTTGTAGTAGACATCTTCGGGCTACTCAAGGTTGCTAGGCAGATGAGTGGGGAGCAGGGTGAGGAGGGGAGTAGGAGATATGCGATCCTAGATATTCAGACTCTGGTAGCTGCCATAAGGGAGTCCTACAGGATCCTCGGGGTGCTCAGAGAGGGTGGTAAGGGTGTAGTCAAACACGTGAGGCTGGTGGTAGACTCCCTGAGTGCTTTCTGGGCTGATAAGCCTGCTATGGCTAGGAAGTACAGCTATGAACTCAAGGTAGCTACCCACAGGGAGAATGTGACTGCCTACCTGGTGTCCCAATATGCGATGACTACTAAGAGCACCTTCGGCTTCGGCCTCGAGCACATAGCAGATGGGGTTTTCCACCTGTGGATAGATGATGTAGAGAAGGTGGGAGAGGTCAGAAGGTACCTAATAATAAAGAAGCTCAGAATGACCAACCACTACAGGAAAGCTTTCAGAGTGGAGATAGTGCCAGGACATGGAATAAAGCTACTGGCAGCGGAAACCCCGAGCTAACCGCGTTTACATACCGAAAGCCCCGCTACTCAGGGTAAGGAGGTCGGCCACGCGTTACCTTTGCCTCGGCACGCGATCCCGGCCGGAGTTTTTAACCTGTGCTAGTTAGAGTACTTGTGAGGTGGTTATGGGCGGGGGCGCTGGTTTCAAGCTTTATGTGCATGCGTATTGTCCGTCTAGCTACAGGGTCGTTAAGCATCTTGCTGATAGGGGTTTAGTAGAGAAGTTCGAGTTGATTCCTTTAAACCCCGACAACCCGGTCTTCCTAGCGACATCTATTCCGTCTGTCCCGGCTCTCGCAATAGGTGGCCGGCTCGTCGCTGTAGATCCTCTTGAGCCGCAGTTCGTCGAAGGTTTAGCTACTGGAGGCTCTATCAGGGAATTCATCCCGCTCAGCGATGTTGAGGTAGTTGAGAGATTCATTAACTCTGTTAAAGCCAGTAGCTACTTAATGATTCATTTAGCTCTCGGTGGGCTGAGCATTGAGGAAGTACTCTCCACTAACTTCCCTGAGGTTGCTGCGAGGGTCTACTTCTCAGGGCTCAGCGGAAGCTATGTGAGGGAGGTCATACTGTCGAGGATGGGCACCTTAGCGGAGGCCTTGGCGAGTAGCTACTTAAGGTCTGTGGCCTACAGCTATGTCCGGGATGTCGCGATATCTTCTGGGACTCTATCTAGGGACCTCCTAGACCTTAAGTACCTTAAGCTGTGGCTCACAGCGAAGCTATCCCAAGGTATTGCTTTCACACCTCTCATGGAGGGGCATCTAGAGCAGGCCGAGGTCAGGCTGAGGGAAGTCCTCGCATACCTACTCGAGAAGTATGAGGTAATAGCAGGGTACTTCGAGAAGTACATCACCGAACTCCGCTCGAACCCGGAGTTGTATAAGCTACTCACTAAAGGGAACAGAAAAACCTGATGATGACCTACACAGCTTATTTTATGTTGCTCGATCACTGTTTGGTGCTTAAGATGTTTAAGGTTGGGTCGGCCTACCTCTTCAGGGTACCTGAGGATGAGGAACTAGTCACGTACCTAACTGGCTTCGCTAAGAAGGTTGGGGTGAGGGTTGGGGTGATCAGCGGTATAGGTGCTTTGAAGGGCTGCACCCTGGGCTTCTACGACCAGAAGCTCGAAGGCTACGAGCATATCAAGATAGATGAGGAGGTCGAGCTAACGAACCTCACCGGAAACATAAGCATAAAGGAGGGAGAGCCCTTCGTCCACGCCCACGCAGTAGTAGGCAAGAGAGATGGAACCACGTATTCGGGCCACCTATTCGAGGCAAGGGTCTTCGTAGCTGAGGTAGCCGTACTAGAGCTGGTGGGAGGCCCTGAGCTCGTAAGAGAGAAAATCGGGGGACTCTGGCTCTGGAGACCCGCAGAAAGATTGCGCCAGCTAACTAGAGGCTAGTAGCAGGAAGAGTTAAACTATAATATGTAATTGTCAAGTGAGTTTATTAGGAAGTTTGACAAATTATATGGGGTCTATACGAAGAGAGCTCAGGGTACGGTCCTCACAGAGGTGCTCATGGCTAGTGCAGCCCTCATAGTGGGGCTCTCAATACTAGCTTACTTCATGAGCTTTTCTTCAGGTTACTCACAACAGGTAGAGCTGTCGAGCCTAATCAACTACGAGGCAGCTAACCAAGTAGTCAGGCTAGTAGCTTACGACGATGTGAACAACGTTGTGTGGCTTCTGCTTAGGAGGCTCGACGCAACACCTCGAAACTTCTTCGTACTCCTCAGTGCCGGTAACACCTTCCTAGTCTGCGGGAACATCTATGTCTACAACGAGACCGGTGACGGTGACGGGATCCTCTGCAATGAGGCTAAGGACTGCCCAACCTCCTGTATCTATGGGACGAGGAGCGTTCTAGCTAGGAACGTAATAGTATCGACCAAGGACGGCCTCATACTCCTACCGGACTATCTAAGGCTTGAGATACCAACAGGGGTCAGCTTGGTCAGAATCCCGTACCCTATGTCGAAGCAGAGCCAGAACGTCATCCTGAAGGTTGAACTAGGGAATATTAGACCTGAGAACTTGAGGGTGTTCCTTTGCCTAGAGTACGGTGAGAGGTTCTACGTAGTTAGGATATATGAGGTAGGGCTTAGATGAGGGTTAAGCGCGGTATATCGAATCTGATAGTTGCGACCCTAGTGTTCACAGCACTAGCGCTCACACTCCCGACTCTACTCTTCTACACATACGTAAGTAGGGTAGCGAACGAGCTTGGGGCCATCAGCTACCTAGAGGTTGAGGAGAGGGCTAAGTACATCGACTTAAACGCGACTGCCCTAATAGATAGAGCAGGTAACCTCTACGTAGTTGCCTTCAATAGAGGAGGTAGACAAGTCAGTATTGAGAGGGTATTAGTTCTAACCCGCTGCAACGGGGAAGGGCTGGTCCTAGAGTTGCCTAACTCGAGAGCTACCCTAGTACCTGGGGCATACCGCGAGTACTTGGTCGCACCGAGTCAGCTCCCGTGTAGCGGGGCATCTGTAGGTGGTGTGTACATCGTGACTTCAGAGCCCCGCATCTACTCCGCCAGACTCTACAACATGACGGAGATGGAGGAGTATCTCCCGGGATCGCCGACCCAGGAGGTGTTACCACCCCAGTCCTATATGTTGTTCCCAATACGTCAGGTCTCAGAACCCTGGAACCTGTCTAAGACTTTGGAAAGAGGATACTTCGTGCTTGCGACGATGAACAACCCGTACTATCCCACTAAGCTCTACTGGGGTGCTAGCACAGTCATTTCAGGGGGGATGTACAGCTCACGCGGTACATGGCAGAGGGGCGACTTAAAGGAGAACGTTAGAATAAGAATTAACAATGCCAGAGTTAGGAACGTCGTTTTCGGCTACGACCCTAGGAACCCATCTAAGTACGCAATCATGGTGACGAACGATGGCAGTATTGGCCTAACAGTAAACGACTCTCCCATGACTTACTGTTCCAGTGCGTTAGCCACTAGGATAAGGATATATGGGTTCACCAGTAGCAACCCTCAGGGGGTGCTCTGGGTTTCCGGTGATACCTCCAGGTTCGGGTCAGGAGGGACTTGGGTTAGGGAGCCGAGTCAGGACGTAGCTGACTACATGTTCTTGGGCGGGTCTAGTAAGGGCACTATTTACCTAGAGGGTGTTGCCGACCGGATGGAGGTCTTCTGTCTAAGTTCGTCGCCGGGGAACAGCTCTTACGAACCATACGTTCTCTTCATGAATATTGTGAGAAAGTACTCTACAAGCCCTCTACTCTTCAACACAATAGATGCTGTCTGGGGTAACTCTGGTAGCCAGGACGACGGTGGTCTACTGGACTACTCTGTGTATCCACTCACTCTCATCTTCAGGTCACCAGAGCTAGATATAGACAACAATAATACGAAGGCTGTGCTCGTAACCATAAACTACAGGTTCTTCGACAATAGCGGAGACGACTTCGGCCAGATCACGGAGGACAGGCCTATTATACTTGTAGGCATAGTAGACGAAGAGGGAAACGTAGTAGCCTACAGGAGCTTCAACTTCAGGGAACTAACTAGATACGAGGACACCTACCCGCCGACAGCCCAAGCCCAGAGCGCTGTGGCGTTCATACCGATCCCAACGCCCGCCGCAACAGGCCTGAAGAAGTTCTACGTGTTCATATCGATTCAGGACCCGTACCTATACAACAAAAATAACAGCAAACTTGACGACGTGGATGTGATGGTATTCATAGACTCAGTAACGGTGGTTCTCTACAGCTAGGGTGGTCAGCTGTGGCTAGCCTGAGGCAAGGTGTTGGGACGATCACTGCCGCGGCTTTAGCGTTAGCGCTTATGATTGCTGTAGCTTCATACATATATATAAATGTGTCTAAGCCGACCACAACCCCGCTAGACCCCCTTATCAATAGGCTGGACAGCTACCTAAGCGAGAGGCTGGTCCTAGGTCCGACCCCCAGCGGATTCTACTTAGTGAACAGCGGTAACTCACCCCTGTCCCTAGACTACATAGTCCTCCAAGACGCATCCAGCAAAGCTGTTACTGTAGTCAGAGCCAGCCGCAACCAGCTATGCTCTACGAGTACGGTAGAGCTCTACCCAGGGAGTACATTGCTAGTTACGTGCTACAGTAATCTCATACCCCTAGCTGTGGTCACATCCAACAGCAGGGTATTCGTTCGAGATCCGAGACTGACCGCGCCGTATCTAATCCCAAAAACAATAGTGCAGAGAGTCCTGCTCAGTCCAGAGGTAACGACTGAGGTAGGGCGGTACCTGCAGACAATCAGTAACGTAGTGAACACTTCAACTAAAATATCGAAGTACATCGAGCGGGGAAACGTGTATGTGAAAATTAATGCTAACGCTTCCCTAGTAGTGGCCACAAGGGCCCCCGGAAACCTCAGCCTCTGGAACATCCTCATAGTAGGATATGGAGGCTACAGCTCTCGACCTAGAAGTAGCATGGCAATCGGGAACCAGCTAGTAAACCTATCTAAAGTAGGCTACTATAGGTTCCGAATTAAGCTCGAGAACTTCACAGGGACAATAAAGGTGGATGGAGTGGGAGGACAGCGGGTCCTAACTAAGCCCGAGATAGTTCCAAACGCTGTGAATTGGGGAAAGCAGTACTTCCTATACCTCGAAGGGACAGCTGGGAGGGTCTCGGTATACACAAACACCTCTAAGCTGGAGCCGGGGTCCGTGGACTTAGATCCGTACCACATATTCGGGGACCTAGACGACAACGGTTACCCAGAGCTGATCATAGTAACCCAAGACTACGGTACGGGAGATAAATCCAGGGTGAACGATGCATTTAAGGTTAGTAACCTCAACGTTAACGTAGTCGACTCGTTCCTGAACCCAGCTAGGGTAGTCTTCACTGCTGAACCATTCAATAACTCCAAGTACGCTACAGCTATAGTAAGTGTGAGGCTGTTCTTCTGGGATAGCTCGGAGGACGACATCTCCGACAACGATAATAGGGTGATACTGAGAGTGGGGATCTACGACACACAAAGAAATATGTATGTCTACTCCGTGTCTATGTCATACTATGAGCTCAGCAGGTATAGGACTGTGAAGCCTATGACGATATCCTACGTAGTTAAGGACTTCTTGCTGTACATACCCTCACCAGATGAGATAGGATTGAGGAACCTCTACGTAACCCTGGAAATCTCTGATCCCTACGACCTCCAAGGGACTAGGAACGATGCTGAGATAATCATCGGCCTAGAGTACGTAGGTTTAGTACTCGGGGTGAGACCATGAGGAGAGGCCTCTCAACTCTACTAACGGCTACTATAGTAGCTGCAGTCGCTCTCTCAGTGTTCGTAGCGCTATTCACTACATCGCAGAAGAGGGCAGCTACCTCGACGTCTAACCTCTGGGGTCTCCTAGAGTACACCGACCTCCACGAGGTTACGAAGCTAGCTGTAGTAACAGGAGGCGATACTGCTACTCTAAGGAACATCGGGAGAAGCCCGGTCGAGTTGGAGTACCTAGTGCTTAACACAGCCCACGGGGTGGAGATGTTGAGGGTAGAGCCCGGCAGCAGTTGCAGGGTGCTCGGCGTTAACGAGGCCTGCTCCACCCTCCTAAATGGGAGTACCCTAGTCGCTACCATAACTAAGTCAGGGGTGATAGTATTCCCTGAGAGGGCTGAGGTTGAGGTCGGATCATCCGAGGCCACCCTCATAATACCCATAACGTTCTCATTTAGGAACCTGGGAGATCTATCCAAGGAGTTCGATGTAGACCCAGAGCTCGTGGCTAAGCCCTACCCAGGGCAGAGCGGTAAGAGAGGTATTAGCGGAGGTACCATACTGCTACTTCCAAGAGGTAGGGAGGATGAGTACTACAACGACAGAATAAGCACCGTATGCACCGGATCAAAGGACAATAGGGTACCCTTCGGGGTCCTCGTCGTCGGTTACGACCCGAGTTGGGTAGCAGAGAAAGCTGCGAACCTAGGTACTCAGCCTAGGTACTCAGTGCTCATAGCTGGCCCTCCATTCACTGGGCAGGAAAAGCTCTGCACTAGTAAGGATACAATACCTCTAACGCAGCAGGGCTTTAGAGTAAAGATAGCGAACTTCACCGGCACCATCATGATATATGACTCTAGCGGTAGGGTAGTAGCCTGCTCGTCTTCAAACCCAGATGTGTGTAGGGGCTATAGAAGTGCCCTCGGTACTTGGTATTATGTGAGTTCCGGTTGGACTCTCTACATAGACGGTAGTGCTGGTTACATAGCCTACTACCAGAGATCCACACAGGGTCAGCCACTGAGCTACGAACCATTCTTGTTCCTTGGAGACCTAGACGGAAACGGACTTGTTGACATACTCTTAGTTACAGAAGACGCTTACTACGGCGATAGCAGCAAGTATGACGATAGCCCCGACAATAGGAACACTGACCTACTCGACTACTCTACAGAGCCCCTAAAGCTAAAGCTACTGAGGATCGGCTACGTACTCGGCTCACCAGATGGCTCCATAGACGGAGGTAAGTACTCGGCAGTAGTATTGTACCTTAACCTAGTATTCCACGACAACTCATACCCAGATGAAAATCAATTAGATGACATAGACAGGACTGACTGGGTACTGAGAATACTTCTTGTAGACGAAGGTGGTAACGAACTCATAGTCAGGGAATATAGGTACCAAGAGATATGTAACTACCATAAGACAGTGGTAGCTGACATAGGTAGGGACAATTACTTCACTAAGTTGTCCCAGTCCATATACATACCTATACCCGGACCCGGTAAGTACTGGGTAGTGATTGCCCTCCAAGACCCCTACTACTACCAAGGAACAAGAAACGATGCTGACATAACTGTAGGTGTGGAGATAATCGGTGCCCTCCCGCTTTCGAAGTAGGTTGTAGAGTGTGTAAATCCTTAGCCCTGCTGAGGCCCTAGCCCGAGGATAGCCTCGTACTCACCTACAACCCTCCTCACGCAGTCCATGTCCTGGCACCTCCTCACCTCACTAATAAACCTCCTCACCATCTCGGTCTTTGCTGCTCCGTAGCAGCTCAACTCGAGTGCTTGGACACTACTTACTACCTTCCTCACAGCTTCATAGAACTCCCTGTCCTGGCAGTACCTTCTGACTTGGTCTGCCATGTGGGGTGATGCTAGGAAAGTGAGTGTGCTGGAGAGTACCTCTAGGCTGAGCTTCAGCTGGGCCTTGACCGCGTCGTCCAGCTCGATCACCCTACGCTAGTTGAGGTCCTCAGGGTAATAAGGTGCTTTCCTAGGCTAGGGTCTCTACGTGACAACCCTCTCCAGTATCCCCCTCTCTAATGCCAGCCTTATCTCCCTAGAGATCCTCCTACCTACGCTCATGGGCTCGTCCCAGTAGAGGTATGTGTAGGGGCTCCCATCTATGTATAGGTTCGTGCCGGCAACTATCCTACCAGAGAACTCGAACACCCTCACCCCGGTATCCCTCCCTACAACCGCCTCAAGGCAGAAGGGGCCGATGATCCCGGGAGGTAGCCGTGTCTTCGTAGCCTCCACGAACCTAGCCCCGTAATCCATGACGACCGGCAGGATGCTCTCCCTCAGAACCACAGGTATGTTACCGACTACAGTGAAGGTCGGCTCCAGCTCCAGCTCCAGGAGCTTCCTAACCGGTAGCCTCCTAAGTCCGTCAACGTCCGACTCATACCTTATGTCAGCCCCCGTCATCTCGAGGCGGTCCAGCACAGGACTGTAGAAGTAGTGGAAGTATGTTGTGACACCAACTAAGTACTCCTGCACCATCACCCCCCTCACGTCCCCCAAAGCCCCCTCGCCAACCAGCCTCCTCAAGCCCCGGGCCACTTCCTCCCTAGAGCTGGCGACGAAGTAGCCCTTACCGCCCTTAGCTCCGGGGAGCTTCACTATCACCAACCTATCCGGCTCCTCATCCACTGAGTAGACCCTCGGCGTGGGTATCCCGGCACTCCTGAGGAGCTCCATCTTAGCGTGCTGGTCTGCCTCAACAGGGAAGAGGGACCTCAGACCGAAGATCGGCACCGGGAGCCTAGTAGCGCAGTCCATACCTACATACTCAACGAAACTACCGTGAGGTACGAAGATCGAGTTGCCCCCCTTCAGAACACGGACGACGTCCTCCGAGCAGAGCTCGGCCCAACTCCTAACTGTGACGAAGCTGTCCACAATGTGCCTGAACTGACTGTAGAACCACAACCTATCGTCAGTAACGACGAGTAACGTCTTGAACCCCTCTTTCTTAGCACCGTGAACTATCTGGAGAGAGCTGTGGCTAGCTAGGGTAGCTATCGTCAGCCTGTCAAGGTCGTACATGCTGAGCATCTCCCGCACGTAGCTAGGCATAGATCCCACAGTAATATCACATAACCACGTTAAAATATTGCTACTTCAATTATTTTAACATAAACAAATTAATTGTTGTCTAAGAAGTTCTGAGCAGCGTTTATATAAGTTCACAGAATTAGTTAATAATTGGTAACGCTGCCATGCTTCAGGTACTGTACGAGGGAAAAAGTAAACGTGTTTACGTAAAAAACGGTGACATACTAGTCATGGAGTTCAAGGATGAGGTGACAGCTGGCGACGGGGCGATAAAGGCGTTAGCTCCCGGTAAGGGGATCCTCTGCGCCTCGATGTCCGCACACCTGTTTAAGGTGGTTGAAGACTTCGGGGTTGAAACCCATCTAATGAGCTATGACGGCTCGAGGAGGATTGAGGTTAGGAGGCTTAAGATGGTTCCCCTAGAGGTCATAGTGAGGAACTTCTCCTACGGTTCCCTCCTTAAGAGGATCCCGCTGTACAAGCAGCTCGAACCTCTTGTGCCGCCACTCGTTGAGTTTCACTACAAGGACGATTCCCTGCATGACCCGCTTGTACTTCCCGATGATGTCATGAGGGTGGGGCTTCTAACCAAGGGAGAGCTGGACAGGCTGGTTGAGCTATCCCTCCTAGTAAACCACTCCCTAAGTAAGTACTTCAGGTCTCTAGGTCTGAGGTTGGTGGACATAAAGCTGGAGTTCGGGTATGGGAGGGGTGACTTCGTCTTAGCTGATGAGATCTCGGGCGATACTTTCAGGGTTCTAGATGAGCACGGTAACCACCTCGATAAGGAGGTATTCAGGAAGACTAAGAACGTGGAGGAGCTGTTGAGAGCCTACCGGGAGCTTGCTTCGAGGCTTGGTCTCAGGATTGAGGTAATGCCTACCTGAAGGTGACCTAATGGCTGGGCTATTGGCTCTCCTATTCTTCGAGGCAGGTTGGGATGCTGGGGACTTCATCAGGTACGGGCTGGAATCCCTGAGCCATAGAGGGGAGTACGGCACGGTCTGTTTTAGGGCTGGCGGGAGGGTTAAATGCGTCGAATATGCTGGGAGAATGTCTGATGTAGGTGACTCAGCCGTAGCGGCTTGGCTGGACAGCAGCTCCCGAGACCTCCAAGTAGCTGAGGGGGAGTTCCTGGCCCTCATATGTGATAGACCTAGTAAGCATGTAGGCGAAGTTGCTGACGTGCTTGAGAAGGCGCTTACATCCACTCGTACTCATGTCGAGCTACCCAAGCTACTAGGGGAGCTCGCAGGAGTCGATATCCCATCATTCGTAGCTCTCTCCTCAAGGGGTGAGCTCGTAGCGTGGAGGTCTAGCTCAGGGCTCACCCCCCTAACTGTCGGGAGCTACGGCTTCGACATGGCCGTTGTCTCGTCCGAGAGCCCAGCGATAGAGGCGCTGGACGCCGACGTCAAGAAGCACCTAGATCCCGGGGAAGGTCTGTACATGTCGCGGAGACTTGTAAGGACCTTCAGGACACCTCCTATATGTGAGTGTGGGACGTGTCTACTTGAGCTCCTCCACACAGCTAGGCACGACTCCATCGTGGACGGCGTCAGCGTCTACGAGTTCAGGAAGGCACTCGGTTGGGAGCTTGGGAAGTACCTTAGGAGCCAGGTAGACGCCGTAGTCGGGATCCCGGAGGCAGCTATCCCCTATGCTGTAGGTCTATCGCAACGTACGGGAGCTAAGTTCGAGGTCGGGTTCGTGGCGGGCGCTAGGAGCGCCAGATCCCTGCTGAAGAGGGATATCCGCAATAAGGTCGCGATAGCCCACCTCAAGCTAAACCCCGTCGGGAGGGCCCTTGAGGGTAGGAGAGTGGCTGTGGTGGACAACATAGTGGTCACTGGCTACACCCTTAAGACTGCCTCGCAGATCCTCCGCTACAGGGTGGGGGTCTCAGAGCTCCACGCGCTGATAGCCTCACCGAAGATTGCGAGGCCCTGCCCATACGGTGTTGTGGGACTGGATGCTGAGAGCCTCATAGCTGCTCACCTCGATAGCAAATCTATTGAGAGATTCCTTGAGGTGGATAGCCTCACATGGCTCGGGGAGGACGACCTAGAGAGGGTCGCTAGGAGCTTCAGGCTCAAGCTGTGCGGCAAGTGCCTCGGCAAGGATACCTTAGGTGGTGGCTGATGAAGGTGCTATTGATAGGTTCCGGAGGTCGGGAACACGCGCTAGCCAAGCTCATCACCTCGTCCCAGGATGGGGTAAGGCTCTACGTGCTCTCCGACTACAACAACCCCGGCCTCGGGATGGAGGCTGAGGGTACTGGCGGGAGGCTATTCGTTGGGCCCACCACCTCACCTCAACTGGCAGTAGAGGTAGCTAGTAAGGTGTCGCCAGACCTCGTAGTAGTCGGCCCGGAAGAGCCTCAGTTCCACGGTGTCGCAGACTCCCTGCGGGAGAGAGGGTATATCGTGTTCGGGGCAGGCAATCGATGCTCACGTGTTGAGAGGGATAAGGCTTTCGCTAGGCAGCTCCTATGGAAGTACGGGATTCGTGGGAGACTCAACTTCTCTGCCTTCAGCTCTCTAGAGGAGGTGGAGAGGTTCGTTAAGTTCGTCAGCGACGTTGTAGTAAAGCCTGCTAGGCAGGTTGGAGGTAAGGGTGTCAGGGTGGTCAAGGACACTAAGGCCTACCTCTCCGGGGTGAAGTCCAGGGTCAAGGCCCGTATTGCGGAGGAGGTATTCCGGGAACTAGCTGGACACGGCGACTCAGAGTTCAAGGTACTGGTCGAGCAGAGGGTTGACGGTGTGGAGTACACAGCTCAAGTGATTACTGACGGGAGCTACGTCTTACCGCTACCTCTAGTCCAAGATTACCCACACGCCTTCGAGCTAGATCTGGGATTCAAGACAGGGGGGATGGGCAGTATATCGGGTCCCGGGCACCTACTGCCCTTCATAAACCAGGAAGAGTATGAAACCACTACTGCGGTCGTCCGCGAGGTTCTATCGAGGCTTCAGGAAGAGGTTGGGGATAGCTACAGAGGGGCCTTCGCAGGTCAGATGATGCTGACAGGGCTCTGGGGACCGACCATAATAGAGTTCTACAGCAGGTTCGGGGACCCCGAGCTGTCGTGTCTACTACCGAGGGTGGAGTCAGGTTTTCTGGAGGCTCTGGACAGGGCAGCTAGAGGTGCTCTCGCAGGGGCTAAGCTGTCGATCGCGGAGGACTCCGTTAGTGTAGTTAAGGCTGTGGCGCCGGCGGGGTACCCAGTGAGCAAGGGCGATGCATCCGGCCATCCAGTAGCAGTCGATGAAGTTAGGATTAGGGAGCTTGGCTGTCACTTGCTTTACGCGAGTGTGGAGGTAGGGACTGACGGCAGGCTCTACACTAAGGGGTCCAGGGCTTTCGAGGTGGTCTGCCACGCCGGGAGTTACGATGAGGCCTACAGGCTTTCGGAGCTGGCTGCGAGTTACATTACTTCACTCGACGGATGGCCTCTTTTCCACCGTAGTGACGTGGGATCCCGCTGGCTCATTGAGGGGAGGGCGAGGCTTGCTGAGAGGGTGCGCACCATCTACAGGTCTAAGCAGGCTAGGGGCACCCTAGGTGAGTCCCCCGACCTTTGGGTGCTGGGCGAGGGGGTAGCGCCTAACCAGCTTTCGTCCACTGCGAGGTGAGACTGTGAAGGTACGTACATGCCTCCAGTCCCCCATGTTTGAAGGGTCGGCTAAGCTGCTCCTGCTAGGGAGCGGGGAGCTTGGGAAGGAGGTTGCAATCGAGGCTCAGAGGCTCGGCGTTGAGGTGGTAGCGGTGGATAGGTACGACTGGGCGCCCGCGATGCATGTTGCCCACAGGAGGTACGTGATCGACATGCTGAACCCGAACGCAGTTAAGTCCGTTGTTAGGAGGGAGTCCCCCGATGTCGTGGTACCCGAAATCGAGGCTATCTCGACCGAGGCGCTTGAGGATCTAGAGTCCGAGGGGTTCTTCGTGGTTCCTAACGCGAGGGCTGTGAAGATAGCCATGAACAGGGTGGAGCTGAGGAAGTTCGCCGCAGGAACCCTCGGACTATCGACGACGAGGTTCGAGTTCGCTGAGAACTCAGAGGAGGCTGTGGAGGCCTGCGAAAAGGTTGGGTATCCGTGCTTAATTAAGCCTGAGATGAGCAGTAGCGGCCATGGCCACGCTAAGGTGTTTGAACCATCAAGAGAGGCCGTGGTCAAGGCGTACCAGCACGCAGTGTCCCACTCACGCGGTAGAAGCAGGAGAGTCATAGTCGAGGAGTTCGTCGATCTAAGTCTCGAGTACACTGTGCTGGCATATAGGTACGTAAGGGATGGGGGCGCAGCTACTGAGGTCTGCGACCCGGTGGAGCAGTGGAGGTATGGAGAGTACCACTATGTAGAGTCATGGCAACCACCTAGGTCCGATGCGCGGGTTCTGAAGAAGGCTGAAGACATAGGGATTAGGGTTGCTGAGGGTCTGGGAGGGCTGGGGATATTCGGAGTAGAGGTGTTCCTAACTAAGGACGGTAGGGTCTTGTTCAGTGAGGTAGCTCCTAGACCTCATGACACGGGTATGGTCACCATGGTCACCCAGGAGCTCAGCGAGTTCGCCATTCATGTTAGGTCTATCCTAGGGCTCCCAGTTCCGAAGCCTAGGGTAGTGTCTCCTGGAGCTAGCATAGCTGTGTACACAGATTTAGAGAATGTGTGGAGCCCGAAGATATGCGGTCTGCGGGAGGCCCTAGAGATTCCCGGGGTGGATGTGAGGCTCTTCGGCAAGCCGTCTACGTACCCCGGGAGGAGGGTGGCAGTCGTGCTTGCGAGGGGCAGTACCGTTGAGGAAGCACTTGAGAAGGCTAGGAGAGCGGCTAGGATGATATCTATCGAGCCTCCGCGAGGTGTTTAAGGTGGTGTGTAAGGGTAAGGTGGCGGTAGTTATTGGGAGCGAGAGGGATAGGACGTACGCGGACAGAGCTGCCGCCGTGCTCCGCGAACACGGTATAGAGTACGAGGTAGCTGTTCTGAGCGCTCACAGGAACCCTAAGGAGTTGGAGAGATTCATCGAGACCTCCGACGCTGACGTATTCATAGCTATGGCGGGACTGGCCGCGCACCTACCTGGTTTCATAGCGTCTAGGACCCAGAAACCTGTGGTCGGTGTACCGCTTAACGTAGCCCTGGGAGGTCTAGACTCTCTACTGAGCATCGTGCAGATGCCTAGAGGTGTGCCGGTCGCGGCTGTCGGTATAGATAACGCCGAGAACGCTGCGCTCCTAGCGATCAGGATTCTCCGTCTGTGCTTGGAGAGGTGAGTACTGTGGGAACCTATAGGGTGGCGGTAACAATCTCATATAAGAGAGGGTTGAAAGACCCTGAAGCTGAGACAATACATAGGGACCTGATCCTGAGGTATGGATATAGCTCCGTCAAGGAGGTAAGAGTAGGGAAGCATCTCACACTACTCGTTGAGGCTCCCAGTCCTGAGGAGGCTGCTAGGCTCGTTAGGGAGATGTGCGATAAGCTCATGATATACAACCCGGTCATCCACGAAGTCCAGGTGAGTGTGGTTGCCTAAGGTCGCGGTGATAAAGTTCCCGGGAACTAACTGCGATGAAGACGTCTCCTCAGCATTCAAGGAGGTCGAACCGGGACTCGATGTGAGGATAGTCTGGCACAAGGAGTTTAGGGTAGGGGATGGGTGGGACGCTGTTGTAGTGCCCGGAGGGTTTAGCTACGGGGACTGGCTCAGGGCTGGGGCCATAGCAGCTAGGAGTAGGGCGATCGAGGAGCTCAGAGATAGCGCCGGTAAGGGCGTTCCAGTACTGGGGATATGCAACGGGTTCCAAGTGCTTGTTGAGGCAGGGCTCCTCAGGGGGGCTTTCCTACCGAACGAGCATGGGAGGTTCGTCTGTCGCTGGGTTAAGCTGAAGGTTGAGAGAGCTAGGGGTCCTTGGCTATCTGCGACTGGGGACGGTGAGGAGCTGGATATGCCTGTCGCTCACGGTGAGGGCAGGTACTACGTCGACGAGGGGGAATATCTAGAGGTCGTTGGGAGGGTCCCGATCATACGCTACGCACCTGGCTACAACCCGAACGGCAGCGCGTACGATATAGCTGGGATCGGGAACTACGACGGCAGCGTACTGGGGATAATGCCTCACCCAGAGCGGGCAGCAAACCATGTTCTAACCCCGAGGGGGTTCAGGCCGGGTGGTGCCGCGATCTTCAGGAGCATAGCAGAGTCCCTCAAACGTGGGTGGTAGCGCTGCCTCTAACCCTTGAGGAAGTAGAGGAGATCAGGAAGATCCTCGGCAGGGAGCCGACAACTGAGGAGCTGGCTATGTTTGAGGCTCAGTGGAGCGAGCACTGCTCCTATAAGAGTAGCAGGCTCCTGCTGAAGCTACTGCCGACACATGGGAAGGGGGTTCTTGTCGGGCCTGGTAAGGACGCCCCAGCAGTCGAGGTGTTCCCCGGGATAGCCGTGGTCTTCAAGATAGAAAGCCATAACCACCCGTCTGCTGTGGAACCCTACAACGGGGCTGCGACAGGTATAGGCGGTATAGTCAGGGATATCCTAACCCTAGGTGCTAAGCCAGTGGCACTGCTAGATATGCTCTACCTTGGGGACCCGAGCGACCCTCGGGCACGCTGGCTTATCAAGGGCATTGTTAGAGGGATTAGCGACTATGGCAACAGGATCGGGGTACCAACTGTAGCAGGCGATACGTGGTTCGACCGTTCCTTCAACGCGCAGCCGCTAGTTAATGTAGCGTGCGTAGGTATCGTGAGGACTGAGAAGCTTGTTAGGGGCTCTCCAAGACCTGGGGACGTTATTGTCATCGCCGGGAACCCGACCGGCCGCGACGGCCTGCTTGGAAGTAGCTTCGCCTCCAAGCCTCTAGGTGAGAACCCGAGCCAAGAGATCGGAGCGGTGCAAGTGGCGGATCCTCTGATGGAAAAGCTCTTGATAGACTCGATACAGGAGCTCGCGGACTTGGGGCTGGTCGAGTACGTAAAGGACCTAGGAGGCGGTGGGTTGACCACAGCTGTTGTTGAGACGGCTGCGGACTTCGGGTTAGGGGCTGAGCTGTCTCTAGATAGACTCCACTTGAGGACGGAGCTGACCCCGCTGGAGATGCTGGTCTCGGAAAGTCAGGAGAGGATGATGCTAGTGATTCGGAAAGATAAGCTTGAGAGGGCTATAGAGATACTCAGGAAGTATGATATCCCCTACAGCGTTCTTGGGGTGTTCGATAGCAGTGGTTGGATCAAGGCGTACTATTTGGGGCGGAAGGTCGCTGAGGTACCTGCTAGAGAGCTAGCAAAGCCTAGAAGCGTGATCAGGCAGTCTAAGCCCCCCACCGACCGCATAGCTATTACCGCCCCCATCAGAGACCTACCGCTACCTCCTCTCAATGAAGCGCTTAAGTCCCTCATATCGTCACCTAACGTAGCCCGTAGGAGATGGATATACGAGCAGTACGATCACGAGGTAGGTGCGAGGACCGTAATTAAGCCGGGCTATGGGGATGCCGCTGTTCTGAGGATCGGCCCGGGGGATAGGAGAGGCATCGCAGTCAAAGGGGATGCTAACCCGAGGTACACATCGATCGATCCTTTCAGAGGTGCTGCTAACTCGGTAGCCGAGTGCTACAGGAACCTGGTAGCCGTAGGGTCAACACCAATTGCCTTCGTTGACGAGCCCAACGCAGGGAATCCCGAAAAGCCCGAGCACTTCTGGTACTTCGAGATGATGGTTAAGGGAATAGCATGGATGGCTGAGGAACTGAATGTACCCGTAGTTGGTGGTAAGGTCAGCTTCTACAACGAGGACCACACCGGGCGCCAAGTAAAGCCTACAGCAACGATCGTAGGTGTGGGGGCTTTAGAGGATGTCGACAAGGCTGTGACAATGGACATTAAGTACGTAGGTTCGCAGCTAATCCTGGTGGGAACTACTTTCCCGGAGCTTGGGGCCACCGAGTACGTTGCTAGAGTCCACAACATAGAAGCCGGCGAGGTGCCTACCCCGAGACCTAGCTTGGAGCTCAAGCATTCAGAGTACGTCTTGGAGTTAGTTAGGAGAGGAATTGCCGTGTCTGTCCATGACGTAGGTCTCGGAGGTCTCGCAGTAGCCCTAGCTGAGATGTGCTTACTCGGTGATGTCGGTGCTGACATAGATATCGAGGCGGTACCGTGCAGGGGGTGCTTAAGGGTTGACGAAGTCCTGTTCTCGGAGACCCAAGCTAGGTACATCGTGGAGATCTCCCCAGGTAAGCTAGAGGAGGCCCTTAAGATAGCTGAGTCCAGGAACGTGGCCGCGTCGGTCATCGGAACGACAACGAGTAAGAAAGTTATCACGATAAGGTCTGGGGGTAGGCAGCTCCTCGAAGTACCGCTAGACACTCTAAAGCCCCTCTACGAGGGCTCTCTAGAGGAGCTTCTCGGGTGAAATTATGTGTGGGATATCAGCTTACGCGTCCAGTAGATCGCGTAACTTTGTGGATGCCGCTAAGGCAGTCCTCACATTACTCATAGAGCTACAGCATAGGGGTCAGGAAGCTGCTGGGATAGCGTCCGTGGATGCTGCCACAGGTGACATGAACGTGATTAAGAGAGGGCTACTGATACTGGACCTCCTCTCCGAGTTCCTGAAGGAGAGTAAAAACCTAGCTAAAGAAGTCTTCGGGTGCTTGGGCCACACTAGGTACTCCACCTCAGGAAGCTACGGTCCAGCCCTAGCACAGCCTATAGTCATCGGGAATGGGAAGCTGAAGCTAGCCCTAGCATTCAACGGGAACATAGCAAACTACCGTGAGTTACATGAGTTCGCTAGGAGCGTGGCCCCTGAGGTAGCTCCCAAAGCTGAGAACGATACGGAGGCTCTAGCACAGGCGATATATGCTCTCTCTAAAGAAGAAGGGTGGGATGTTGTGGAGGCATTGAGGAAGTTACCTGAGTATGTAGTCGGCGCTTACAGCATGGTCGCTATAACGTCCGAGCCGAGGCTCATCGTTGCGCGAGACCCTCGGGGCTTTAGGCCGCTCTCCTTTTCCTTCGATGGTACTGAGATGTTCGTTGCCTCTGAGACTTCAGCACTTCAGGTGCTGGACCTTGAGTGGAGGGAGGTTAAGGAAGGGGAGGTAGTGTCCTTTGATGGTAAATCTCTCGAGGTTTCGAAGGCGAGGATATCCGCTGAGCCCTCTCCCTGCATCTTTGAGTACGTATACTTCAGCAGGCCCGATAGCTACTTCAACGGAGTCAATGTATACAGTTCGAGGATTCGGATGGGTGAGAGCCTAGCAAAGGTGATGCCTGTAGATGCTGATGTAGTAATGCCTGTCCCTGACAGCGCCAGACCTATGGCCCTTGGCTACAGCATGGCCAGCGGGATCCCGCTCGGCGAGGGTTTAGTGGCTAACAAGTACGTCGGCAGAGTGTTCATATCGACACCGGACTGGAGGGATGCTCTCTCCAAGTTCAAGTACGGAGTGATCAAGCCCGTCGTCAACATGAAGAGGGCCGTCATTGTAGATGACTCTATAGTTAGGGGAACCACGATGAGCTACCTAATCTCGAAAATAAGAAGAGCTGGAGCTAGGGAGGTACACGTCAGGATAGCTAGCCCCCCATTCAGATGCCCGTGCTTTATGGGGATCGACGTAGCGTCAAGGAAGGAGCTGCTGGCTTGGAGTAAATCAAGCGTTGATGAGATAAGGGAGGCTTTGGGGGCGGATTCCCTAGCCTATAACACTATACAGAACCTGGTTAGCTCTGTAGGTCTCCCGAATGTGTGCCATGCGTGCTTCTCATGCTCCTACAGGTTTTTCGGGTTCTCAGTTGATGAGTTAGAGAAGATGTCTTCAGGTAGATCCGCATGTGTGGGCTCACATATGCACGTGCAGGTGTAGACCTCGGGAAGCATAGGAAGATGCATGAGATAGCTATAGCGGTCTTCAAAGAGGTGGCGAGGTCTCTCGGCTACGAGATCCAGGGAGTCGGCGGGTTCGCACCCTACATAGACCTGCTAGGTCATAAGCTAGTACTACACGTTGATGGTGTCGGCACGAAAACACTTGTCCTCAGACGATTGAAGGCTATGAAGGTGGCTGGCTGGGATTGCGTAGCTATGAACGTTAACGACGTCGCCTGCAACGGGGCTAGGGTGGTAGCTTTATCGGACTACGTAGCTATGGATGCGGCTAACGAGGAGGAGTTTAAGGATGTCGTAGATGGGTTGGCTGAGGCTGCCACTAAGGTCGGGGCTCCGGTAGTGTCAGGTGAGACAGCTATTCTCCCTGGGCTGGCTAGGGGGGTGGACGTTGTGTGCTTCGCTCTAGCGGTCATCGAGTCCGACTTCGAAAACAGAGCTAGGGTGGGCGATGTAGTGCTAGGTCTGGAGAGCTGGGGGCTTCATGCTAACGGATACAGCTTAGCCAGGAAGGTGGTTGAGGACGTGATAGGGAGTTACGATGCTGTCGTGGAGGGGGTCAACATAGGTTCTGAGATGGCTAAACCGACTGCACTCTACTACAGCTTCCTCCTGAAGGCTGTGAGGATGGGGTACATAACCTCAGCTACTCATGTCACTGGAGGTGGCTGGAGCAAGATGAAGAGAGTCCTCGGCACCTCAGCCGACGCCGTCCTCAAGGCGCCGAAGCCTAGTAAGCTTTTCGAGGTTCTCACTAAGTATGGGGGAATAGAACTGGAGGAGGCTTACAGGGTGTTTAATATGGGTGTTGGCTTGATCGTTACGTGCCCGCGTAGTAGGGTTGTCGATGTGGTCAGGCTAGCGGCAGAGGAGGGCTTCACGTCCTGGGTTCTCGGTGAGGTGGTTCCCGGGAGTGGGGCAGTCTTAGTTGAAGCTGGCTGGCACGGAGGTGAGAGGTTTGAGTTATAGCCCTAGGAAGCTCCTAGAGGGATATAGCGTAGAGAACCTTAGCGTGGCCACGATAGCTAGTCACTCAGCTCTAGACGTCTTCGACGGGGCTAAGGACCACGGACTGAGGACTGTCGCTGTGTGCCAGGTCGGCAGGGAGAAGACTTACACCAGGTTTAATCGTGTGATTGATGAGGTACTGCTCCTAGATAGGTTCGCGGATGTTGTGAGGGCTGACATTGTCGATAGGTTGAGGAGGGGACACGCCATCTTCGTCCCTAACAGGAGCTTCTCAGTTTACGTAGGCTACGACAACATCGAGAGAAGTTTCCCGGTGCCAGTATTCGGTAATAGGTACCTCCTCAGGTACGAGGAAAGGGTTGGCGAGAAAAACTACTACAAGCTCCTCGACATAGCTGGCATAAGGCGCCCTAGAACGTATACCTACCCGGACGAGATAGATAGGCCAGTCATAGTTAAGATACCTCATGCGAGGAAGAGGGTTGAGAGAGGGTTCTTCATAGCAGTAGATAGGGAAGACTTTAAGCGCAAGTTCGCTCGGTTAGTTTCGAGGGGGGTCCTACTCGAGGAGGACATAGCTAAGGCATCTATAGAGGAGCTCGTTGTGGGGGCCCACTTCAACGTAAACTACTTCAAATCCGTCGCTGAGGGTAGGGTCGAGATTTTGAGTATAGACAGGCGCATACAGACTAACCTAGACGGTCTGCTGAGGCTACCGGCTGACGTACAGCTCGAGCTTGGTGAGTACTTAGACGTTGAGATGATTGAGGTAGGGCATGAGCCGGCTACGATACGTGAGAGCGTGTTGGAGAAGCTGTTCGAGGCTGGGGATAGGTTCGTGGAGGCTGCTGAAAAAGTAGAACCTCCCGGTGTTGTAGGGCCCTTCACCCTTCAGCTGATGGTGACGAAGGATCTTGAGGTCGTAGTCTTCGATGTTGCCCTGAGGATTGGTGGAGGGACTAATGCTTACATGGGCATCGGGAGCCAGTACAGTAAGCTCTACTTCGGTAGGTCCGTCAGTATGGGCTGGCGCATAGCTAAGGAGATAAAGGATTGTGCTGAGGGCGGCTGTCTGGAGGATGTAGTTACGTAGGGTAGTTGTGCTTATAAGCTGTTTTTAGGTGGTATGGGTGGGTCTGTGAATAACCCCTTCCTAGGGAAGGACGTAATATCGGTCCTCGACTTCGAGAGGAAGGACCTGGAAACGCTCTTCGAGTATGCGGATAGGGCTAGGAAGTACGTTGAGGGGAAGCTGAAGGTACTTGAGGGTAAGGTCGTAGCGCTCGCGTTCTTCGAGCCTTCTACCAGGACAAGGTTCAGTTTCGAGGTTGCTGCAAAGAAGCTAGGGGCTGATGTTATATCCGTCTCGGGTGAGGAGGCTACCAGCGTAGCTAAGGGGGAGAGCCTAGCCGATACTGTGAGGATGCTGGACAACTACAGCGATCTCATAGTGATCAGGCACAGATATGAAGGAGCTGCTAAGTTAGCTGCTGAGTTCGCTGAGAGCCCGGTGATCAACGGGGGCGATGGCTGGCAACATCACCCGACTCAAGCAATGATAGACCTCTACACAGTTAGGGACCTGTTCGGCAGTATCGATGGTTTGAAATACGCGCTACTCGGGGATCTCAGGTATGGAAGGGCTATAATCTCATTCCTCTACGGGCTGGCTAAGTTCAACCCATCTAAGGTATACCTAGTCTCCCCAGAGCTCCTGAAGCCTAGAGAGGAGGTGCTGAGAAGGCTTAACGAGCTTGGGTTAAAGTACGAGTCCTTGTCGGCCCTTGATCCGATAATAAGTGACGTAGATGTAATATATGTGAGCCGAATACAGAAGGAGAGATTCCCCGATCCAATGGAGTACGCTAAGGTCAGGGGATCATACGTCGTCGACCTGAAGACCCTCTCCAGGGTCAAACCATCTCTTAAAGTCCTCCATCCCCTACCTAGGGTCGACGAGATCTCATACGAAGTTGACTCAACCCCCTACGCCGCGTACTTCTACCAGGCAAGGCTAGCCATACCTGTGAGAATGGCCCTCATAGCCTTGATTCTGGGTGTTGAGATATGAGTGCCGGAACCCTCACGGTATCTAAGATAATGAACGGTACTGTGATAGACCACATACCAGCGGGTAAAGCCCTTGAGGTACTTAGGCTACTGGGGATCACAGGTAGAGAGAAGCTGAGAGTTGCTGTGCTGATGAACGTTGAGAGCCAGAAACTAGGAAGGAAGGACATAATAAAGATTGAGGGGAGATCCCTAGAAGCTAAGGAGCTCGACCTAATAGCATTAGTTGCTCCCAACGCCACAATAAACATAATAGAGAACTATGAGGTCAAGAAGAAGTTCAAGGTGAGGTTGCCTGAGGTGGTCGAGGACCTACTGAAGTGCCCGAACACGACCTGCATATCCAACAAAGAGCGTGAACCTGTGAGATCAAGACACAGAAAAATTAGGGAGAACCCACTGGAGTTCGAATGCCTCTACTGCGGAACAATAGTTAGGATCTCATGAGCTTGGGCTCAGCCCTCAACGCGCTAAGGCTCGACATCAAACGGTAGCTCCAGTAGGTTTTTTGATTGGCGGAACCTCACCTTCCCGAGCTTTATCCTCCCTATAGGCCTCGCCGATGGTAGGTGTTGCTTATTGCACGCATTTATGTTCCATATGCTACCGTCAGTGTCTCGTATGATTACTATGTGAAGCTCCTTCACATCTTCCGGAACCTTGAAGAGGTCATATATGACGTCCCCGTAGGTTTCCTCGGCTTGTTTCCTCTCCATTCTGATCACTTCCACCCTCAGATCCTCCTGGATCTTGGAGTTAGCTAGCTCCTCAATAGCCTTGATCTCCTCATCAGAAGGCTTTCTATTGAACTGCACTACTAACCTCCCGTGCTTCCCATCAACATAAGTTGACGCAGTCCACATAGCGTCCTTACCTAGAACTCTGACTACAGCGCCCTTAAGGACATGTAGCGCGGTGTGTGTAGCCACATCAACTGGGTAACCTACTAACTCCATATGGTTCTACCCTAGAAGATCCGTTCCCGAAGCCTTAAATCTTCGATGTCCCTCCCCACCTAAAGAGATTTGGCGAGGACATAAGAACTACTTGAGGAGTCTGCTCAAGCTATTTGCTTATTTATCTCCAACCCGCTCTTAGCGTTTGGTGATCGACTTGAGGAGTCGCAGGGTCATAGTGAGAGCCATACTAATGCTCTCTATAATAGCCCTCACACTAATCCCCCCTTCCCCAGCTTTTTCTCAGGCTGGGGTCTTCTCCTTAGAGAGTGTGAGTTTCCTCTCCAGTGCTGGCACCGATGTCTACCCAGGCTCGCAAAATGCGAGGCTCACCGTCGGCGTTAGGTTCCTAGGGCAGAACCCTGCTGGATCCCTTCAAGGTTGCTTAGATCTCCCTGGAGGCTTTACAACAGCCTTCAGGTGCGTGAGGGCTAGGGACTCGAATGGTTCCTACATAACACGTGCGGAATACGGAGATGTAGTCTACTTCGTCTACATCATCGACGTAGCTAGGTCAGTAACCCCTGGAGCCTACTCAGCTACTCTTAACGTGTCTGCTTGGGTAGGTAGCGTGTTTACTTGGGAGCTATTGAGGGTTGAGCTAGTGGTGAGCCCGTACCCTGAGCTACAGCTGGAGCTTGTGGACAGCTACTGGTCTCCCGAGGCCTACCCGGGAACTTCTGGGACCTCTTTAGTGGTAGTCCTGAGAACCGGGGCTTCAGCGATAGATACAGCTGAGGTATCGCTGAGCTTACCGTCAGGCTTCTATCCGCCTGTGATACGTACATCCATAGGAGGGGTCGGTAGCTACTCCAGCTTCACTATCGTCGCATCTGGGATCGATATTAACCCGACTCTTGCCCCAGGTATATACCACTTTTCCGCCAGTATCAAGGCTGTGGCAGTTACTAGTGACGGAGTCCGCTATAACACTACAGCAATACTCGACATACCTGTCTCAGTGGGTAGTCCACCACCACTATCGCTTGAGATCGTGAGCTATGGCTGGGTAAGCAGTAGGGTCCCTCCCGGAAGCTTGAACTCAGACTACGGGGTTACCCTGAGACTTACCGACACCGCCACCATAAATTCCTTAGTTGCTAAGCTAACGCTACCAGCATGTGCTAAGTTCTCCAATGGGAGCAGGAGCTACGTATTGTCTCTTAACCGCCCGATAAACTACGGGGAAACTTTCGAGCTTACGTTCGGAGGGATATCTGTAGAGTGCTACACTACTGAGGTAGCTCTACTGACCCTAGAGATATTCGCCTCCAGAGACGGCTCCGAGTTCTGGGTAACGCAGAGCTACAGCCTACTCCTCGTGGTTCAGAACCCCTCTATACTGCTGAGGGTGTCCTCAGCCTACTGGAGTCCTGGCCCGGCATTCCCGGGTAGCTCCTCCCTCGCCCTCACAGTTGTCTTAGAGAACTACGATTATCTCTCAGTCTTCGGTGGTACGGCAACCCTCAGCTCAGACATCATAAGACCGAGGGAGGCGTACGTAAGTAACGTAGTCATTAACTCGCTTAGTAGAACTACCCTAGTCTTCCGCGATCTCTCAGTAGACCCGGCAGTGTCACCCGGGACATACACCTTTAAATTACTCCTCAACGCCCTCGCGAGCTCTGGGAACGCTGTCTTTGCTATATCCACAGAGCTATCGCTTCAGTTAGAGGTGAGCATACCTCCTACACCCCGCATCGAGATCGTGAGCTACGGCTGGGTAGACGGTAAAGCGTTCTCCAACTCAACCAATAACGCGCTTAGGGTAGTCCTCAGGAACTCAGACCCCGGGATAACTGTGAGGAGCTTTAAGGCGTCTATAAACCTACCGCGATGTTTCAGGGTGAAAGAACTAAAGAATGTATCTGTAGCTGATATAGACGTTTCTTACGGTGCTAGCACAACCGTGGAGTTCGGTAGCATCGACATAGTCTGCAGTAGCGGAGTCTACATGGCTAACATGACTGTGGAGGTTTTAGGGGAGCTTTCATCTTCTACTTTCTGGAGATCCATAACCTACAGACTACCTCTAGTCGTCGACGAGCCAGCACTTAACATAGAGATTGTGGATAGCGGGTGGGTTTCAGGTCTAGCTTACGGGAACTCCAGCCGTTTAGTACCTTACATAGTCCTACAGTCGTTCACTCAGGACTCTGTGAGGAGCGCTGTCCTACACGTTAGACTTGCTAACGCCGTGCTTGCTCAGGGTGGGAGGGAAGCGTCCGTTACGTTGGGGGGACCGATCTCGTACGGATCTACAGTAACCGTAAGGTTGCCGGCAATAGACCTTGAGGGAGTTACGGACTTCGTGCTAGCTGAGGTAGATGTGCTGGCTGTGGTCCAGTACGGGCAGACACTTTACAACTCATCTAGAAAGCTCGCGGTGAGGTTCCCCGTAGTAACGGAGAGGAACCTCGCGGTGAGTGAGGCTCACGTAGAGTTCAGCGGTTCTCCCTCACCGCTACTACCAACTGCTCGAGGGGTTACACTAACTGTGGTGGTTACCAATGTGAACCCCGAGCCTCTGAAGGTGCTCAACGTAAGCGTTAGCGCCCCGCAGGGGCTGATAATACGCGGAGTTAGTGGAGATTGCTTGAGGGCCGTGCTCTCAGGGGGAGGTTCTTGCAGCTTAAGTGCCGTCCTAGATGTCTCCAGCGATGTCCGACCCTCTACTTACACAGTAGAGCTTGCTGTGGGCTACGGTAAGGAGGTTTCTGGTGCAATGCTTTACGGTACTGAGAGGCTCTTCGTACCGGTCGTTGTAGAGCCTTTGGAGGTCTATGTACCTACACTTGAGGTAGTGAGTGCCTATTGGGGGATTCAACAGCCTGTCCCTGCCTACCCTAACTCGAGGTACGTTCCTCTTACAGTAGTCCTGTTGAATACTGGGAGGTATGAGGCGTTGGGTGTGACGCTTAAGGCTTGGTCAGGTAACTTGTCCCCTGTTGTTGACTCGGCTGAGTGCGCTGCTAGATTACCTCCAGGCTCTACATGCTCGGCCACACTCTACTTTGACATACCTTCCACGACATCCGGATCTGCGGAGCTGGAGCTGCTGGTTAAGTACTACATGAGCTCGTTCGGTGCCTATGCGGAAGTAGAGAGGCACATTACTGCAAAGCTGTACGTTGAGACATTCCCCGGAGCCAGCAGCTACCTGAAGCCTGTGACGTGGGGCTGGCTAAACAACTACAACGTTTTCCCGGGAACCGAGAACGCTACCTTCACCGTCACCATAGCTAACAGGCTCCCATACTCTGCAGTAGGAATAATTGCTGATCTCTACCTACCCAATGGCTTTAGAGGAAGCATGGGAGATACCGCTACAGCCTACCTTGACGGTCCTCTGAGGAGCTACTCATCCACTCAACTGAGCTTCAGGGTTACTGTGGGAGATGTGAAGCCGGGAACGTACAATGCAACCCTGAGACTTGACTATGTGGTTCAGACCGGTGGACCTGGTGTGAGAATCGTTGAGGAATATCGGCTCAGCATAGCAGTCATGGACGATGCTGGTGCGGTTGAAGCTGTAAGTTCTGGCTGGTTGGATGGCTCAGTAGACCCCGGGACGTACGGAGCCTTACTCCATCTAGTTATAAGAAATAAGTACGTAGACTCCATGTCGGGGGTATACCTAGAGCTCGCTCTCCCGGAGGGTTTCTTGAACTCCATGGACAACACCACTATCGTAAAGCTGCCGCCGATCTCACCTCAGGTGCTTCAGAGGTTGACTGCTGTGGGTGGAGCCCAGATAGGGGCCCTCACGTCACTCATCCAGCAGATGAGCCCTCAGGCTACAACCTATGGGAGGGGTGACTTAATAGAGTTTGTCGTTCCCCTCAACCTACTCATAAATAGAACTGGGTATTACTACGCTAACGCGACGCTACACTACATAGACCAATGGGGTACTCCGAGGAGCTGTCACTTCAGAGTGCCTATAGCAATTCTAGGAGGGGTCAGATACATCCTGGTGGGAGTGGATGGTGGTACCGTGAGGGTGGCCTCTAGGTTTACTCCGGTAGTCCTAAGGTTGCAGAACTTTGGTAGTGGACCGGCATATAACGTATATGTAACGGTGTTCCCGTACCCGCAACTACCGGTGCTGATAGCAACCCCCTCAGTTCACTACATAGAAAAATTGGATCCAGGACATGAAGCGGTGATTAACTTGACTATAGCTTACAACCCGATGGGGGTCTACATGGCTGGAGCGCAGACAGTTGTCTCTTATGGTACAGTACCTCTAGTAGTCGGGATAATTTACAGAGATCCTAGTGGGAGGCTCAAGACTTTCAATACCTCCCTAGCTGTGGTAGTAGAGCCGTTCATTGACCTCGTACTTCGAGACCCTAAAGCCAGCCTATCTGCCGGTACCTTGAGGGTGTCCGGTACTTTAGTGAACTACGGCTCAGCCACTGCCTACAGGGTGAGCGCGCGAATATGCCCTAGCGGGGGTCAGTGCTATGAGTCCTTCATTGGCGATGTGGACCCCGGGGCCCAGAGAGCGTTCACGTTGAACGCCCCACTTCAGGGAGGTCCCAATACTGTGAAACTGATGGTGATGTATTACAACGCCTATAACGAGCTCCAGCAGCTAGAGTATGAGATCCCAGTATATGCTGCTCCACCGCAGACGCAGACAGCAGCTTCCCAGCAACCGCAGTACTCTTTAGAGAGCTGGATAGTCGTCGTGGCTGTAGTAGCCTTCCTAGCTCTAGCTGGATACGCTATATACAGGGCAGTCATAAGCTACCACAAGAAGCTGAGGCAGATGTCTGAGGTGCCTCCTCCGTGAGCATCGTATCGTTCCTAGTGGATGCGTTCTCGATGGCAGTTAAGGTGCTGGGAGAGAGGAAGCTGAGGTCCTTGCTCACCATTGCTGGAATAGTGATCGGCCCACTGATAATGATCATGATGGGGTCTGTCGTAGGTGGTTACACAAACTATGTCTTGAGGGAGCTCCAGCAGCTAGGCCAGAACGTCGTGGTGATTTTCCCGTCGGGGACGTACGATCTAACAGCTGATGATCTCGACTTCGTGAGGTCGTTCGAGTACGTGGACTCCGCCGAACCTTTCTACACAATGCAGGGCTTAGTGAGGAGGTGTGGATCGGATGTTCAGGTCTACGTCTACGCTATAAACCCTAACATCATATTCAAGGCCATGGGTAACCTGAAGATAGGTAAGGGAGAGATACCACCAGAAAGCGACCTCCTAGGGTCCATAGTCGGTAATAAGGTCGCGTTTGATGAGAGCTCTCAATGTGTTGACGTGGGGGATGTAGTGAATCTCTATGTAGCTGAGGTTGAGGGCGGGAAAGTTAAGAACGTCCGGACAGCAAGCTTCGTCGTATCGGCTATACTAGAGGAATACGGAGGTGCCTTCCTCCTAAGCCCGGACCAGATGGTAATAGTTAACGCTGAGGCCGGAAGATCTATTCTCGGGGCCAAGAAGTGGTCGGGGATATTCGTGGTTCTGAAGAGCTCTGAGTACGTTAGGGACTTCGTCAGATCCCTGAGGGACTCCTACGGAGGTAACGTAGAGGTAGTTTCTTTCGCAGCCATAGCCGACGCTGTCTCCAGTGTCACAGCAGCCGTCTCGTTTGTGAATTACGTGACGTCCCTCTCAGCTTTCGCTGTAGCTGTGGCGGGAGTGTCGGCCACGATGATAACGTCTGTGATTGAGAGAACAAGGGAGATAGGGGTTATGAAGGCTGTCGGCTTCACGAATAGGCAGGTAGTTGCGATGGTGCTCTCGGAGGCTATGGTGATGTGTTTCCTGGGGGCTATATCCGGGATATCTGCCGGCGTCGTCGGGGCGTTCGTCCTCTCTAGGCAGGGGCTTATCATCAGGGCCGGTACTCAGAGCATTGTCATAGCTGCTAGACCAGAGATAACCCCGCAGCTAATAGCCAACACACTAGGCCTGACAGTATTCGTCGGACTAGCAGGGGGATTTCTTCCTGCGTACATGGCTGCTAGGATACCACCAGCAGTAGCGTTAAGATATGAGTAGGTGTGTCTATGAGCTTACTGAAGGAGATATCGAGCGAGATTGGCCGGATGCTCTCAGAGCTTAGGAAGGTCCTCAGCGTTGAGAACCTCGACGTCCTGATAGCGCAATCCGAAGTCAAAGAAGTCAACGGTCTGAAGGTAGTTGTGAAGAGGTTCACGAGTGAGATAGGCCTGTTAAAGTGGCTTCCCCCAGCTATATTCCTCAAAGCTAGCTACCCGTTTGCTCTCACACCCAAGGAGAGATTTGAGAGGGAGATAGACTTCATGAGCTTCAGTAACTGGGAAAAATTCAGGGTGCCTAAGATACTTAGCGCGGATCGCGAGAACTTAACTATAACTAGGGAGTACGTGGAGGGCAGGTCCCTAAGCTGTGATAAGCGAGACGACGTGGCTACCTTAGGGAAGATCCTGGCAGAGGTGCACTCGAAAGGATTCTGCCTAGGAGATGTCAAGCCAACGAACTTCATAGTCAATAACGAAGCCATCTACGTCATCGACGCCGAGCAATCAGTTCGATTCCGGGAGGAACTCGGAAGTTGGGACCTAATCGTCGCTGCTTTCTTCATATCCCTAGCTAACTACATGAAGTTTGACGTGTTTCACGAGCTCTTCACGGAGTTCTCTAGGTCGTACTTGGACTCCGGCGGCTCAATAAGGTCATACTGCGATATGCTGTCTCCCAGAAACGCCGTCCTAGCGACGTTCATACCCTTACCCAACCTAGTCGAGATCTCCAATACTAGGAGGAGGTACTGCCGATAAGTGCTGAGCACCTGAATTACTATCCTAAACATTAGCACTTAATTTGGCCATCAAAAATCTGGTGTGGGGTTTGCTAGTGCAGTACAGCGTCCCCGACTACCTCAGGATCGACGCTGCTAGGACTGCTGAGTCTGTGGAGTCCTTCATTAGAGGGTACGTCGAAGCAAGCGGTGCTACCGGGGTAGTGCTGGGACTTAGTGGTGGGGCTGATTCCTCCGTTCTAGCAGCACTAGCTGTTAGAGCTCTGGGGGCTGAGAGGGTGACCCCACTAATTATGCCTGATATTGAGAGTCCTGCTGACAGCATTTCAGATGCCAGGGAAGTTAGTGAGATGCTGGGTGTGAAGGCTCGCGTCGTGGAAATTACTGGAGGCGTTGACTTTGTTTTGAGATCTTTCGGAGATACCTACGAGAACTCTCCGAGAGTAGCTAGAGGCAACGTCAAGGCTAGGTTAAGGATGCTGATGCTTTACTATGTAGCTAACAAGACCAACTCTCTCGTGCTAGGGTCGTCCGATAGGTCTGAGTGGTTGATCGGTTACTTCACTAAGTGGGGTGATAGCGCTGCGGATATCTACCCCCTACTGAACCTGTACAAGACTCAGGTAAGGCTATTAGGCGACTACTTAGGCCTCCCCAAAAGAATATGCTGGAAGCCGGCATCCCCGGATCTCTGGCCCGGTCACAGAGCGTCCGACGAGCTCGGCGCTGAATACGATGTAATCGATAAGGTTCTCTATTTCTATGTAGATAGGGGTATGAAGATCGAGGAGATAGCTAAACACACTGGGATAGACCCGAACTTAGTTGCTACAATAGTGTCGAGGATTTCGGCAACGGAACATAAAAGGAGGCTCATCGTAGGTCCTCTCCCGGTCCCTTACCAGAGGGTATAGAGATTAAATAAAGATAGGGAGGTGCTAATGAAGATCTGGCTTTTCTTTTACTCTATTGCCGCCACTATGGACTTCGTGATGTGGGGAATTTACTTCGCTTTTACTCGCCGGTACGTGGGCGTTGAACTCGGTGGAGGTCTCCAGGCTGTCCTCCTCCTAACAGGTCTTGAATGGCTCTACGTACTTTTTGCTGCTGCCGCTGGAAAGCTTGTTAGGTTAGTAGGGGAGAGGAGGCTCATTCTCTTAGGTTCGCTAGGTTTCTTACCTCTAGCGGTCTCGGCGTTTGTGAGAGATCCTTACATATTCTCGCTAGTGCTGAGCCCGAGTAGCTTAGCATGGTCTCTTAGCTGGCCGGCCGTGATGTCCTCCGTTTTCCTAAGTGCCCAGGGGAGACTTGGAAGAACTTACAGCCTCTTTACTATAGGGACAGGGTTTGGGTGGAGTATTGGATCCTTCCTCATGGGGTTCGTGCACCTAGCTGGAGGTCCTAGAGCCGTACTTCTCTCCTGCTCAATGCTATACCTCATCGCGCACTTACTTTATTATATCTTCTTCCCGAGCACAAATGATGTAGTATTGGGACATTACCGTAATGAGCTTGAAGTTCCTCAGCTAGGGAGACTCAAGCACGTGCTGATAGCCTACAGCCTGCTCGTCTTTTGCAGGGAAGCTTACTTCTCCGTAGTACCCGTGAAGTTAAGTGCCGAGATCTCGAGACTCTTCCCGGAGGGGTCAGTAGAGTTTTACTATATAGCTTACGGAATAGTCTACGGTGGTCTGACGTCGTTCCTCTCAGTACCAGTAAGGCTGTTGGCAGGGTTTCTAGTCGATAGGTGCGACCCCCGCACTATTCTAAAGTTCTCGCTTGCTAGCTACGTAATGCTCTACTGGTTATTCACCCTGACTGAAGGGTTAGTACCGATACTTGTGTGGCAAGTACCTCTCTACCCTATAGTGGACACAGCAATAAACGTAGCAATAGCTAAGAACTCGACGGAGAGGTTTAGAACACACGCGTTTGGGGCTGGGCTAGCTTTCAGCGCCCTTGGAGGGCTGGGTGTGCTACCTCTATCGGCATATCCCGGAATAGATTTATTTTCCGTTGGCGTCCTGATAACTGCTGCGGGAGCCGCGGGCTTAGTTGTCCTAGGCTACAAAGGGAGTGAAGCCTGAGGACCCTGAAATAGGGAGTATCCTAGGGACTTAAAGAAAAATGATTCTAGCCTCATAATGCTTGATGCGTTATGGTTGAAAGCTGGCTTAAAGGGCGGAGAGGGATTAGGCAATAATAAGGTCCTTGGCGTACTATCCTTGGGTGTAAGTGAGTGAGCTACGCGTACTGCGAGATGTGCGGTAGGCCTGCTCCTAGGCGTGAGATGAAGGTAGTCTACGTTGAAAATGTGAAGCTAACTGTCTGCCAGTCGTGCTACAGTAGGTTGGTTAAGGGTGATATAGCGAGGGAGATAAAGGAAGAGGTTTCGAAGGCCCCTGTCAGGAGGGAGAGGCCGAAGATGGAGAGAAAACCCGAGGATAGGGCCTTAGAGGAGTACGAGGTGGTCCCCGACTTTGCTGAGAGGGTTAGGCAGGCTAGGGAGAGGCTCGGCTTAACGCAGAAGGCTCTAGCTGACTTAGTGAAGGAGAGTGAGAACACTATAAAGAGGATAGAGGCCGGGAGGCTTGTGCCTACTATAGAGCTAGCAAGGAGGTTAGAGAGCGTCCTCATGGTGAAGCTCCTGGAGCCTGTCGTTGATAGAGCTGAGGCGTACCTCCCCAGCCCGTCGAAGGTTAAGGATGTAACGCTGGGAGATGTCGTCATCTTGAAGAAGCGTGAGAAGTAGTTGGCTAGAGCGCTGTTAGTAGTTCGGGGAGACGATCTGGATGAGGCCTTGGAGCTCGCTAGGGTAGTCCATAGCAACGTCGATACCATTAGGCTACCCAACAGATACAGACCATCTACCTCAACCTACCTAACCCCTAAGTGGGTTGAACTAGTAAAAGAGAAACTTGAGAACGGAACCTACGATAAGGTATACATATATGACATACTGAGCCCTAGACATGTAAGCCACCTAATGAAGGAGCTAGGAGTCGTCGTCGAGGACAGGGTGATGCTAATACTTGATGTACTAGCGGAGCATGCTGGGTCTAAGGAGGCTAAGATACAGATCGAGATGGCTAGGCTCAGGCATCAACTACCTCTGATTAGGGACTGGATCAATAGGAGTAAACTCGGGGAACTACCGGGTTTCTTGGGTCCAGGAGGCTACGCTGTAGATGCTTACTACACCCACGTCAGGAGGAGGATAAGCAAGCTACGGAAGGAACTGGAGAAGATTAGAAGAGTTAAAGACTCTGAGAGGATTAAGAGGGAGGAGAAAGGCCTCATACATGTAGCGATAGTTGGCTACACCAACGCCGGTAAGACCACTCTCTTCAACTCCCTAACAGGTGAGAAGCGTGCGACAGGGCCAGAGCTCCTAACTACTACGTCTACCAAAGCTAAGATGATCCCCATCAACGGGCTAATGGTTGTGCTAATAGATACTGTAGGGTTCATAAAGGATATCCCGCCGGAAATAGTGGAGGCTTTCTACGCTACGTTGAAGGAAATATCCGCATCCTCGGCGGTGATACTGCTACTGGACAGCTCCGATGAGGAGGAGTTGTTTACCATGAAGCTGAGGGAATCCCTAAAGATACTCACCAAGATAGGCTATGTTGGGAGACCCCTACTCATAGCTCTAAACAAGGTTGACCTAGTAAGCGCTGACCAAGTCCTTAAGTATAGGAACAAGATCCTAGCCGAAGTAAATGAGAACGCTTGGAGATGTAAAGTAGTTGAGATCTCGGCTCTTATGAAGACCAACCTAGAACTACTAAAGAAGGCCCTTATAGAGTTGATAGAAAATCAACTCCTCCCCGCCCCGAAGGGTGAGGGCCCTCTAAGACAGCCCGCAACTCCGTAAGCGTCAGACTATGTCAGTAGCCTACGGGACAGCAGTTGGGCGTTTCCGAGTCGTTATATGCTAAGAAGAGGTAGTACTGTTATTGTGATTACTGAGACTATCATTGCTAGGTCCCTCGGCATGTTGAGTAGCTTCGGCTTGGGTGCTGGGGGTATGCCATGCATATAGAGGGCCTCTGCTAGATATCTACTACTAACGACTGAGTCTACCACTAGGGGCTTGATGAGTGCTGCTATCTTTCTTCCCCCAAGCTTCGACTTAGTTGCTACGTACGACTCCGAGAATGCTATAAAGGTTGCTGGGAGCTGAGCCATAGCGGCTGAGAAGAGCTCTGAGTAACTCCTGAGCCCGAGGATTGTGAGTAAGTAGCGCATTTCCGTGATTGTGAAAAGCTGGAACGCTGTTGACAGTGATACCACGATTGCGAAGACTCTCATGGCCCTGAGGGAAACTTCTAGGGGGTTTGAAGGCTCTGAACCAAGAGCAACCGAGATTATGTCCAGGAAAAGCCCGAGTACCACGAACAACGCCAAGAGCTTAGCCATGCCGAAGACCCTCCTAGGGCCGGCCAGGTATGACAGGAGCGTTAGCCCATACAACACAGCAGCTACGGTCTGAGCGGGCGATAGTCGGACCCCGGGCACGATGTAGGGTAATGAGAGAGATAGAATGAGCCACCCAGAACTGATTATCTTAGTGAGAAACCCGAAGTTATTTGCCTTCTTAGAGGTAACGAAGATGTAGGCAAAATCTCTTATGTAAGACATCATGAAGCACCGTAAAGACCTAACTGCCTACATCTCTCAGCTAGAGCTATGATGTCCGGGTCTACTCTGGTCTGAACCTCGCGCAGGTAGCCGTCCCTAAGTTCGTAGACTCTTGCTTGCGGAACAAACGACAAGGTCTCCTTATTGCTGACTGTCATCACCTTAGGTGCCTTTATCTTCTTAAGTGCTAGAGCGAGGAAGAGACGTTCTGCGTATGTTAACCCCGTAAACGGTTCGTCCATAAGGAGCACGACGTCTCCCTCACCGCACGTTGCTATTGAGATCGATGCCCTGATCGCCTGCCCCCACGAAAGGTTAAACGGGGACTCTTTCAGGTCAGCGTTAACCCCTAGGCTCCTCATAGTCTTGACACCTTTCTCAACGCAATCTACCCCTTTCCCCAGAGAGGTACAGACCTCCCTGAATTCCTTCTCCAAACTTTCCTCAGTAAAGAATAGGTACACGTTCTGCGGTAAGTAGACCGCTCTAGACTTCCTCAAGACCCTTCCCTTCCTCGGGCTCAGGTAGCCGGAGAGAATCTTAAGCAGTGTTGACTTCCCGCTTCCATTAGGGCCGTAGATGACGACCGTGTCCCAAGGATCTTTAATCACCAGATCAACATCCTTTAGTACCCACTCATTGTTTTTCTCGTAACTGAACCAGACGTGTTCTGCCGCCAGCAGCTCAGATCCTCCACGATCGCTGCCCTCCTCTGACGCGAAGTACTGGTGAAAATCCCGTGCTATCCTAGGGTTACGCAATTCCTCATGATCTATAGGCACTAACGTACCATCCCTCAAAGCGAGTACCTTGCTGGCTAGGTGCAAAATACCTATGAACCTATGTTCGAACACGATGAGTGCCTTCCCTAGGGATCTCGTAATAGAAAGTATTTCCTTAATTTCTTCGACCCCCTCATCATCAAGCCACATCAGCGGTTCATCCATGACGATTACCTTAGGATCCCAGAGTAATGCCTTGGCTACGGCAACCCTCCTTAGCTGCCCCCCGGAGAGCTCGAAGAACCTTTTATTGAGGACATCCTCAAGCTTCAAGGCCGCAACGATTTTCCTTAGGACTCTATTACCAACTATTTTACCGTGGATAGCCTCAGCGCTGCTTCGCAGATCCTCACCGATAACGTACTCTATGAAGTGGGTGTATGGGTTTTGATTTACTACTTGTATGCTCTTTCTTAGCTCCTCTAGGCTGAGCTTCTCCAGCCTCCGCCCAGCTAAATAGATCTCACCCTTTACCTCGGCCCCGTAGACCCATACCCCAACACCTGTGAGAGCCCTCAATAAGGTGGTCTTCCCGGACCCGCTTGAACCTACGATAAGGACGATCTCGCCTGGGAAGACCTCGAGATTCACACCTCTGAGAACCCAGAAAGAAGAGCTTGGATAGCGGAACCATAGGTCCCTAGAAATCATAACGGCTTTTCCAGCATCATTGCCTGTCCCACGGTCAAGCATGCCAGTAGTAGCCCGGTGTATCTTGATCACCTAGTTCCGCGGCTAACACCTAAAACCCTCGAGACCACATTAAAGGCGCTGAGCCCGATAGCGGAGACATAGGAGGCAGCTATAGCGTTAAACACCGCTATATGCGGTAAAAGTGCGATGGCTGCCTCGAAGCTCTTCTCGTAGCTCCACCCATAGGTCAGGGATAGCCAATAGGGAGCCACAATCAAGTTGAATGCTACCATGCTACTAACTCTGCTAGCAACAGCTACGACCGTAGCTCCGCCCGCCCCCCTTGATCGCCTATAAAGAAAAGCCAGGGGGAGGAATGTAGCTAGTTCGGCTATGACTTTCATGGTAGCACCTATAATATCTGCTCCCATCAGCATCAGACCTGCAAGGACCAGCGGTGTAACAGCTACTGACGCCCTTAAGGAATATAATGCTAGAACAGCTAGGGGAATTCCCACACCATCGAACTTTAGGAAAGGTGCTGGCGGGTACGGCAACTTGAAGATGTGTAGAACTAGCGATAGGGCCAGCAAGGTGGCACTCATTGCTAGCTCTAGTAGTTCCCTAGGGCGTTGCGTAGCTGGGTTGATGCTGTCGCCCATGACGTCACCATGCCCTTAGTAAAACCTCAGTGATAAAAGCCTGCGCGAGGATGTCTCCCAAGGTGCTCGAGGGACATATAAATAGATCTTAAACGAGAAGTTTGAGACCTCTCCTAGAGTCAGAGCGATGAACTTGAAGTACATTATGCTCTTATATTAGACAGAAAAGTAATGAAATTCCTCTTTACCTGCTCTATCACTACCTCGGGGTCTACAGACTTTATCTCTGCTACCTTTCTCACAAGATCCTTCAGCATCTCAGGACCCAATGTCATGCCCCTATACCTATATGGTCCATCGGACTCTGTTAGGATTGCCTCTAATGGCGCTCTCCGCAGGACATCCTCATGCTTTTTCTGTACGATAATCGCCGGGTTTATACCTATAAAATACCCCTCTGCAACTATCTCATTAAGCAGATCGTGAGGACCTGTGTACCAATGGAAAACAGCAGTCGGCACCTTATAGGATTTGACCAAGCTGAAAACATCTTTCCAGGCACCGGCTGCGTGGATACTGACCCCTAGCTCATATTCAGTAGCTATTTTCAGGAACCCTAGGAAAAGCTTCATCTGTGCATCGTAGGTCTCAGCACGGAACGATCTATCAAGACCTACTTCCCCTAGAACCTTAACCCGCCCCTCAATAACTAACCTCTCCGTTCTGGCCAGTACCTCCTCCGGTAACACCTTATCGGCATTCCATGGATGGACACCTACAGCCGGTAGTACGAAGCTGCACCTCTTACTGATATCTAGGGTCTTAAGGCTTGAGTCCAAATCGTCTGAAACCGCTACCATCAGATAATTCCCGTCGCAGTACTTAGCCCATGAATCGCCGTACTCATGTAGATGCACGTGTGAGTCCACCAGCTCAACTATATTAACCACCCACTAAGCTCTCTACTGCTACAGCTAAAAGTCCCTCCTGTTAGGGCGGGGATCGACCCTCATAGTTCCCTCTTCTCTCAGCTAACTCCTTTAAAAGAGGTATGGAGTTTACCTTGTCTCGACTTAGATAACTCCAGAGTATTCCCCTAGGTCTCCTTCTTTCACCTTCACACTTTATTGTTCTCGTTGGCGTGAAGATATAGTCCACAGTGAAATCCCATGGCTCTAAATCTATGTGGAAGTCGACTACCTGGATGTCATGAACTGTGGTAACTATCGGTACGTCTACTGAAACTTTCCCATACTCGACTAGAATCCCGAACTCCAACTCAGAGTATCCCTCCCCCTTCCCTAATCTCTCCCCGAACAAACTCACGACAACTGAGCCGGTCACGATGAGATCTACCTCAGGTAGCTCTTCCGGATGTATTACCCTACCTAGCCTAGAGGCACCCGATATTGTTGATGCCTCACTATAGAGCCAGCTCGGCATCTTCTTAGGTTCAAGCAAAAGGAACCCTCTAGATATCCTCGGCGTCGGCATTATGAGCAGCTTGCCGGTTCTCAGAACTAGCTCCCGCACCTTCCTTTGCGGAGAATCCGGATTTACTTTTACGACTCCCGCTTTCTTGAACAAATCAAAGGAGGCGAGCCTCGTAGCAGCTGCCTCCGCACTAACAAAGTTAGGTATTCTACCGTATGGCGGTCTTGGAAATGACGCAATGTTTTTCTCCTCCATAAGGCTCCAAATCCTGCGTCTTAACTCCTCCCGAAAGGACCTCCTGTCTACTGCCACAACACACTGTTCTAGGGTCTCACAAATAAAACTTATAAGGTCCAACACATATTCTCTACCAATATACATACCTAAGTCCTGTTACAACCGAAAGCTTCACCATTTATGGCGTGGAGGAGTTCAGGCATTAAAGGCACTACCTTCCGGACCCCTATCGTTAGCGCTGAAAGGTTAGGGTTGAAACCGCCTGCTAAGCTTGCTGCTCCAACCCCCCATGTTCCTTTAGGGATAGCCACTGGAAGGGGTTCAGCTCTCATATCATCGCCTCATTTTCATTCCCCCGCATCCCGCTCGGGACCTCATCGGGCTTGGGGGCGTTCGGGCCACCCCTAGGACCCCACATCTTGAGTGCCCCTTGAGTCCGCCCTCGGGGAGAGCCCCGGCCACTGCGGGCTCTCCACCCCTCACAGGGTAGCTCACCGCTTTGTGAATGCGTTTTCAAAGCTTATAAGCTTTTCTAACACTATTAATTATAAGTGATAACGTGGCTAGGTTCATATACGCCAAGTGCTCCGTAATAAAGTTCAGAGGCGGGACGGTAGTCCTGTACCCACTAGCAAAGTACCAACCCGAGGTAAAGCCGCTGTACAGCAAGAAAGTACACGCAGTAATAACAGCAGAGGAGTAGCATCAAACCACATAAACCCATATGAAACTAGAAACAGCTACTGGAAGGCATAAAATAGTAGGTCCGTCACACTATATTCGGAGCTGGAGATGGTGCTTGACATGTTGGCGCTCTTATTTGGTCTCGTATCTGCCACAATCATATTTGCTAACACGTCCCTCATGACCCTTTCTTTACTAAGCAGATCCACGCCTTTAGAACCCCCCGTTATCGACCTCAGTAAACACCCGGAAGTGACAATAGTTATCCCCGCTTACAGGGAAGGTCCGAACATCAGGTATGTACTTCAGTCAATTAAGGACGTGAACTACCCCAAAGATAGATTAGAAATAGTTGTGGTAGGTGAGGAAGATGATTTTGAGACATACAGCGAGATACTGAAGATCTGTGAGGTCTCTGGTAACGAACTAGCTTGCGGAGGGGTGAGGGGGAGGTACCTAGTTAACCGCTCAGGTACCCGCAACAAGCCGGCGGCTCTGAATTTTGCCCTGAGATACGTTAGGTCTGAGATAGTGGCTTTTTTCGATGCTGAGGACACAGTACACCGGGACCACATAGCCATAGCTGTCAACTTCTTACTAGAGGATAACTCCACAGCGGCCGTCCAATTCGTCCGCGAAGTCGCTCCCGAGTTTGGGGATGTAGGTGAGGTGCAGAGGACTGACTTCTGGCTGTACTACAGGGTGATACTCCCCTATATAATGCACAAGACGTGGCTACCTGAGATATGTGGCTCTGCGTTCTTCACTCGCCTAAGTTACTTAAATAAAGTCGGTGGTTTCAACTTGGGATCACCTGCTGAAGATCTAGACCTCACGTATAGGTTTGGAGCTAGGGGGTGGAAAATAGTGGTGGCTGAGCCACCTTCTGTCACGAGACCGATCACACGGACATCTAGCCTAGTTAAGCAGAGGGCCCGGTGGATTCGGGGAGGTATCCTAGCTATCCCACAGGGGGTTAGAGCATTACCAAGATCGGCTCCTCTCCTTCTAGTAACGGGCCTCATGCCGATATCCTCGGTAACATCTACCTTAGCACTAATCTTCAGCCTAGCATCGATCTTGCTAGGGGGAGGACAGCAAGCAATCATAGTCATTCTGGTCATCGTCTCAGCATCCTCCATCGGAGCTCTACCTCTAGCTTTACTGGCAGGCAATAAAGAGCGCATCTTTAAGTACCTAGGGCTCATGTCGGCCATATACTTCCTAGCAAGCTGGAGAGCGGTAATCGAACTCTTTGTGGCTCCCCATAGCTGGAATAAATCCGAGGATAAGGGCTGACCACGCGTCCTCGGGGTCCCTAGGAGGTGTAAGCGCAGACAGGAACGTTTTTTACCTTAAGCTTCTTCTATGAATTGGTGGAATCAGTTGAACCCAAGGATCGAGGAGTTCAAGAAGCTGTATGAGCAGGCGTTAGTGGGTGCTGGTAAGGAAGCTGTGGAGGCTCAGCACGCTAGAGGCAAGCTCACTGCCCGCGAGAGGGTGGAGCTGCTGATCGATCCTGGGAGCCTCCTTGAAATAGATATGTTCGTAAGGCATAGAGCAACCGAGTTCGGTATGGACAAGAGATGGGTTTGGGGAGACGCTGTCGTAACCGGCTTAGCGAAGATCGATGGTAGGCGAGCGGTCGTTATAGCGCAGGACTTCACATTCATGGGCGGTTCACTAGGCGAGATGCATGCTGCTAAGATAGTTAAGGCAATGCAGTTCGCCCTAAGCCAGGGAGTACCTATAGTCTTCCTGAACGACTCAGGCGGTGCTAGAATTCAGGAGGGGGTTGACTCTCTGAGAGGTTACGGAGACATATTCTACATGAACGTCATGGCTTCCGGAGTAGTACCTCAGATAGCTACTATTATGGGACCCTGTGCTGGCGGGGCTGTCTACTCACCAGCCCTCATGGATTTCATAATCATGGTCAAGAAGAATTCCTTCATGTTCATAACCGGCCCAAGAGTAGTTAAAGCTGCTATCGGGGAGGTCGTCGATGAGCAGCAACTTGGGGGACCGGAAGTACATGCTGCTAAGTCCGGCCAAGCCGACTTCTTGGCTGAGGATGATAAGGATGCCATACAGATAATTAAGAAGCTCCTCTCGTATCTACCAAGCAACAACATGGAGGATCCTCCAGTTATTAGAGTCGGTGACCCGCCCGATAGGGACGCCCCAGAGCTAGATGACGTGGTGCCGGAGGATCCGAACGCCCCATATGATATGTACAAAGTCATAAACGCCGTGCTGGATGCGGGATCGTTCCTCGAGGTCAAATCCATGTGGGCCAGGAACGCTATAACCGGCTTCGGTAGGCTGGATGGGAGAACTGTTTGTGTGATAGCTAACCAACCCAACTACATGGCGGGTGTTCTAGACATAGACTCATCAGACAAGATAGCCGAGCATGTTAGGTTCTGTGACTCCTTTAACATACCCATACTAACCTTCGTAGATGTACCGGGTTATATGCCTGGTACTAGGCAGGAGCATGGAGGAATAATAAGGCACGGAGCTAAAGTGCTCTATGCGTATAGCGAGGCAACAGTCCCCAAACTAACAGTGATAGTGAGGAAAGCATATGGAGGAGCCTACATCGCGATGGGTTCAAAACACCTAGGAGCAGACTTCGTAGCTGCTTGGCCTACAGCCGAGATCGCAGTAATGGGTCCCGAAGGGGCTGCCGAGATCATATGGAGAAGAGAGCTGGAGGCAGTTAAAGACCCGCAGGAGAGGGCCAAGCTCCTCGCTAAGTTCACTGAGGAATATAGAAGTAAGTTCGCTAACCCATATGTGGCGGCTAGTCGGGGCTACATAGATGCTGTAATCCAGCCTAGAGACACAAGGCGGGTTCTAGCGAAAGCCATTGAAGCTCTATCCACAAAGAGAGAAGTTAGAATATGGGTACCACCAAAGAAGCATGGACTGATACCCGTATAACAGGAAATAACCAAACTAATTTTCCGTACTAATGGTGTTAACTTTCCCTACCCTTCAAGGTGAGGCTCGTAGCAAGCTATGTGATCCCGCGAACTTCCTCTCAATATATGCTAATTATATGCCGAGGCGAAAGCGCGCTTGAAAAAGCCCCTTTCTCGATAAACCTAAATGTACTCCAGCAACAAAAGCGCGAGCTGAAGACGTTGACAACAAGCAAGCCCTCGCCCTTCAGGGCGGGGAGGAAGTCAGGTTGGCCAGGCCCCTGTAGGCGTATCCTACCTTGTAGCTCTTAGGTCTTAGTGTTGCCGCTACTTTCTCGAAGATCCTCCTCGGATCGATGTCTCCTGTTACTAGGATGTCGAGGGTAGCATACCTATACTCTACCCAAGTATGTATAACTAGGTGGGCTCCCTCTAGGAGGACTATCACTGAAACACCTCCCTTCTTTCCCCCAAAGCTCCAAGACTTTACATCCAGAGGCTCCAACCCCTCATCCTTCAACGCTTGAACCACCGTTGATACTAGTAGGCCTTCGTTTTCAAGTAACCTCGGCTCTATATCGTAGAGGTTAGCGTATACATGTTTCCCAATGGGCAGCGAGCTAGTTTGTTTCTCTATGTCTAACCCCATAGCACCTTACACCTTAATTACTCTTTCCGGGTTTTAATTTTCCTAGATATTGAGTATAGAGCGACTGCGATAACCGCTTGCGGAGGTGCGTCCGCAGGTAGCTCAGGTATGCTCAGCAGATCAGCTGGGACATCACTCTTCGCGTGCTCCTCCCCTGCGACTACTAAGGCATATCTTGCATCCTTCATTTCGACGTCATCTAGTATTCGACCGCTTAACGTTCCTGGAACAACCAGGAAGACCTCATCGAATTTGAAGTGTTCTAGTACCTCCCTTGTAGTAGGTAACACTACGAGTGGCTTACCATACTTTAAGGCGACCTTGTAGGCTTCCGGTACACCAACCTGCGAAGCCATCCCCGAAGCTCTAGCGACAACGAAGAGATCCACCTTAACCCCGTTAAACCCGTACGCGACCTTTACTGATTCTACCAGTCTATGTGGTGAGGTAACCCCCGAAAGAACTATTGCTATCGACATTTCGGTTCCCCATCAGAGCACTGTAGTAGCTGTTCTTTTATGCTACCACACCATATAGCCGAACGAGTCCTTCCTGCCCTGACTCCTAGCAGTTACGTATCTCTCAAGGGCCACTAGAAAGTCCTCCATACTAACCTTACTTGATCCCCTCCTTATGGCGTTGTAGCCTGCCTCCGTGCAGATAGCTTTAATGTCTGCGCCGCATAGACCCTCAGAAACCTTCGCCAGTCTGACCAGGTCCACATCATCAGCTAGAGCCATTCGGGAGGTGTGGATCCTGTATATCTCGTACCTACCTCTCTCGTCCGGAGCTGGTACATGAATCAACCTATCGAACCTACCAGGCCTTAGAAGTGCTGGGTCTATTATGTCGATCCTATTGGTCGCTGCCATTACCTTGACCTTGTCTAAGGGGTCGAACCCGTCGATCTCCACTAGCAACTGAGATAATGTCCTGTGGATCTCGCGCTCGCCAGACGTCCCGACATCCACCCTCTTAGCTCCTATAGCATCGAGCTCGTCGATGAACACTATTGCCGGTGCTTTACGTCTAGCAAGCTTGAAGACCTCCCTAACTATCCTAGCTCCCTCACCGACGAACTTCTGGGCTAGCTCAGATGCGGCTAGCCTAATGAAGGTGGCGTTGACCTCCCCGGCTACAGCTTTCGCTAGCAAGGTCTTGCCGCAACCAGGCGGGCCGTAAAGCAGCACACCCTTGGGAGGCTCTATACCGATCCTAGAGAAAAGCTCTGGGTTCTTAAGCGGCATCTCTACTACCTCACGAAGCTCTCTGATCTGCTCGTGGAGTCCCCCAACATCACTAAATCTAAGCTTAGGCCTCTCGTCTACTTCCATAGCTTTCACGTAGTAATCCTCAGCTATCGGTAACACCTCAACGATGGCGGAGCCCCTCTGGTTTAGAGCTACGTGGATCCCCGGCTTTAACTTAGAGATGTCTATGAGCCCGCTAACCTGGACAACTAGCGTTGGCCCGGTGCTACTCCTAACTACGGCCCTCCCATCCTCAAGAACCTCAAGGAGAACGGCCTCAATGAGGGGTGCTGACATCAGCTTATCTATCTCACTCTTATAGTAATTTAGCTCCCTCCTTAAGAACTCGACCTCGGCCTCAAGCTGTTGAACTCTTTCCTCCAGGTGCCTAACGTACTCGAAGATATTGCTCTTCTTATCGCTACCCACATAACTCAGAGCTTTCCACCTCTGCTATACTGGCTATACGACTAATTTATAAAGAAGAAGATCCCCTAACTGGGAGCATATCAATCCGACCTTCTCCCCGCCCTAAAGGGTGATGGTTCTCCGGGCAGTTCATCGCCTCCCCACATCTATTTGGGGTTACATCTGTCATCTGAGGGGCATTCAGAGGGTCAGAGATCCCCCATCGAACTAGGCATTCCCGTGTCCGCGGTTGCCTGACCCTCATCCCATTGGGCTTAGGGACAACCACGAAAATATTAATACGGAGCTTACAGGCTTTTTCTCCCCATCCCCACCTTAAAAGGCGGGGCTTTCAGTTGTAAAGACTTCCACCTAGCTGGGAGGACGTCTTAGTGGTCCCGATTTGTTGGCTTTATAGCTATCCTAACGCTGAAGCCTTCTACATCCCATGTCTTAGTGTAGCAACCTTCACCACCTGCCCCTAGGGATAGCCTAGTTGCTCTAACCTCCTTCGAGATGTAGCTACTTAAATCACTCACCGCTCTCCCAACGTCCTCTGAGTCGGACTCTACAAACACCTCGATGAAGTCTGACACGTTCAGGTTCAGCTCTTTTCTCATTATCTGAATTCTTCTCACTATCTCCCTCGCTAGAGCCTCCATGTATAGGGACTCATCTATTTTACTAGGTAGACACACAGCAATTCCTCCTTCTTCAGCGCGCTCGTAGCCTTTCTCGATACATATCGAGATGTCCTTAGCTAATAAGACTCTCTTAACATTTGCTAGCCTGCCAATAATGTCGGACAGACCCTCAACACCTCTCAAGGCTTCCTCCTGAGCAACTATTATAGCCTCCCGTAGAGGCCACCTTATCTTCATCCCTAGCTTGTTCCTGAGAGACGCTGCCAGCTCGACCACTTTTAATGCTAACTTAAAGCTCTCCTCGAGCTGGGGCTCTATCAGGCTATTCTCCGGTTTCTCTAGTGTAGCTAGGTGAACACTCTCAGACTCCTCAGGCTCGAAGTGCCTTATGAAGTTCAACCAGAGAGCTTCCATGAGGTGCGGGACGGCTGGCGCGAGTATCTTAACCAACCGCTTAAGAACGTAGTACAGAACTGCGTAGACCACGAACCGATCATCGCTTTCCTCACTCCAGACCCTAGGCCTCACTAGCTTCAGGTACGTTCTACTCAGATCCTCTAATGCGAAGTCTATCACGGTCTGGACAGCTCTGTTTATCTCGTACGCATCCATAAGCTTCTCGAAGTCCCTTATGACGCTGTTAACTCTAGATATTATCCACCTATCTTCTACTGATAGCCTTCCTAAGTACCTAGATAAATCATGCTGCTTCGGGGAGAACCCATCTAAGTCCATATACATCCTCGCGAACCTGAAGACGTTCCAGACTATGTTCAGTATGCCGGTCGAGACCCTCCTGACTTCGTCAGGGTCAAACATGAAGGAGTCTCCAGGGGGATATCGGAACAACAGGTAGAGCCTGAGAGGGTCGGCTCCATATTTCTTAAGGGCTTCCTCAGCATAGACCACGTTCCCCAGGTGTTTAGACATTTTCCTGCCGTACTTATCGAGGACGTGCCCCTGTATCAGGATCTGCTTGTAGGGTGCTATACCTCTATCTATCACTGAGGTAGCTAGCAGCGAGTAGAACCACCCTCTGGTCTGGTCGACGGCCTCAGTTATGAAACTATATGGAAAGACCTTGCCGAAGAGCTCGCGGTTCCTCAGCCCGTCAACAGAGGCTATCCACGCAACACCGCTATCTATCCATACATCCACCACGAAAGGCTCTCTAACCCATTTACTGCATTCGGGCGTTGAGAGCTCTACCTGGTCGATCCACGGTCTATGGACCAGCCTATCGTCGTCGACTTCCGGAACATTCGTTGCGAGCTCCTTGAGCTCCTTGACGCTGCCGATCACTAAGATCTTATTGGGGTCCTCAGCACATCTCCATATCGGAAGAGGCGTGCCCCAGATCCTAGACCTAGATATCGTCCAGTCCTTAACGTTGGCCAGCCAGGACTCGAACCTGTTGCGATGTGCCTTAGGGTATACCTCAACGGAGCCGAGAGCCTCAATGAGCTTATCCCTCAAGCGGCTCATAGCTATGAACCACTGTCTATCTGCTCTATATATCAGTGGAGTACCACACCTCCAGCAGTGAGGGTATCTGTGAACGATCTTCCCGGACTTCACTAGCAGACCCTTCTTTCTCAGTATCTCCACAACGAGCTCAGAAGCCCCACCTACGGTGAGTCCTTGAAACACTCCGGATGACTTATCGAATACACCGTCGATCCTGACGGTGCTAGTTATAGGTAGGCCGTGCTTGACTCCGAGTTCGTAGTCCTCAGGTCCATGACCTGGAGCTATGTGCACGAGTCCTGTTCCTTCCTCGAGACTCACGAATTCGGCATCTACGACATAGTGACTACCCACGTGGTCTCTATGGGCTGGCACCTCATCGCCTAGAGGGTGTTCGTAGCTTAAGCCTCGGAGTTCTAACCCCCTTCTAACCTCTACACACTTCCATGATTTCAGCCCAACTTCGCTGGCGACCTTATCTACGAGTCCCCTAGCTACATACCATCTCTCGCCCCCGATATCAACAAGACAGTACTCAGCCTCCGGATGTACGGCAACGGCCTCGTTGTCTATCAGGGTCCACGGCGTCGTAGTCCAGACCAATAGGTACTCCCCTGCCCTATCTCGGATCTTGAACTTTACGTAGATGGATGGCGACTCCTTCTCCTCATATCCCATGTCGACCTCTGCATCGCTGAGAGCTGTCTCACATCTTGGACAGAACGGGAGTACTCTATATCCTTCATATAGGAGCCCTCTCTCCCAAGCCCTCTTCACAATATACCATACATGCTCTATGTACTTACTTCTCCTAGTCTCGTAGGAGTTCTCTAGGTCAAGCCATAGCCCTATAAGCTCCGTCGCATAAAGCTTCCAGAAAGTGAGGTAGTAGTCAACGAGCTTATTGCATTCCTCAACAAACCTTTCTGGACCTATCTTCTCAGTTATCTCACGCTTGCTCCCAACCCCGAGCTTCTTCTCAACCTCTACCTCTACTGGAAGCCCCTGCTCGTCCCAACCTCCCTGAGCCCATACATCATAACCTCTAAGTCTGTAGTACTTCAGCACGAAGTCCTTATATACCCTCCCCCTGAGGTGCCCCACATGAGGGAAACCGTTAGCAGTTGGAGGCCCCTCGAGAAAGCTGAAGATAGGCCTTCCCGTTAGGGCACGCCACTTCAAGGGTATGCTCCTATCTCTCCAATACTTCCTCACTTCATCCTCTATCTTCCTTACCTCTAGCGGAGGCAAATCAATAGTAGACCCCTACTGTGTCAGCAGTCTAAGGCTTATAAGTATTAAACCCTATCTCTGTTTGCTGTTTCGATTTTCATGTGTGTTTATGTGAGTTGTGTTGCGAATTCATGAGCTCTGATTATGTACTTTAACCTATCAATCCTGTTAGGACTAGGACACCTGAGACGCGGATTCTGAGGATGATCCAAACGCCCCCAAATAATTGAGGATCTGGGTAGTCCTCAGGAGAACAGAGATGAAACAACGAAAATAACCTCACATGAGAGTCGGACTGTTTTCCCTAGATGCCTGCCCCGTCATTCATTTCTTATAAGGACTTCCACCTCATTCGCATAGACTTCAATATCCCCTGCTAGGTTACGAGTAGTTGTCGAGTTCCACGACACGGAGCCCCACCACCTCGGCAGGCCCTGAGAACATAGAAGAGACTGTAGTTGATAAACCTAGCCTTCAACAATAAACCTCAAGATGAGCCCTAAGTCCAAGGTAGTTTATTATCCTGTAGGTCTTAGCTCTAAAACAGATAGATTTGGATTGTGGTCACTATTTCGGTACGCACTAGTCTACCTTTATGCTGTGCTGAATCCGGCTTAGTGTGCGACTATATTACAAACCTTTTCTATGTCTTTTTTGTACCTTATGGCTATGAGTTCTAGAGCTTCCCTCGTTTTGTCCTCGCCATCGCCTCTCAGCAGAGTCATGACGACTTCATCATATACTTTATCCCGCGGTAGTATCCGCCTGAGGTAGCGGAGGGCTAAATCTGCCCCTCCGAAGAGTTGTTTCAGTGTATTCACAAACTTTATTGGATTAGTTGCGAGGGAAGTGTAGGGGTCTAGTCCTAGTGACCTGAGCTTCGCGCTGAATATTGCTGAGAACCCAGGAAACTGCCTCTCCATGTTTGCAAATAAAGAATACGAAACACAAAACATGAACCTATTAGTTACCTCAGCCTCAGCTAGCAGCCTCCTTCCATCTCGCAACACCACCATATGAACTTGCACAGTATCAGCTGATAATACCATTGGGCATCCGGTAATCTATGGTATAATAAGATATATCCTGTCTCGTCAAGCTAAGCTCTACCTTCGCGTGATTTAGGCTGAAAGCTCTTCACAGCCCTCATAAAGCACCATGCTGCAACCGCTTAACGGCTTCATAAAGCCCTGAAATAAACCTTTAAAAGCCTCAAAAAGCTGACTCTCCTAGCCGTTCACCCGAGGGTGGTTGTTTTTGGTGTTTTAGGGTCGTTTAGTGCCCCCTCGGGTTCCTCACGGCACAGTGCCGAGCCACGCACCGCGGTTCAGCCACGGGTCTTGGGACCCGGCACCCACCGCGTAATTACTGTTTGTCTAGGAGTTTATAGACCTGACAGACACACGGCATCAGCTTACCTTATAGCCCTAAAAAGGCTCAAACAACCCTAACCTACCCTGCTGACGGAAACAGCCCAGCTGTCAACTTACCTCCTCCCCACCCTAAGGGGCGGGGCTTTCAGTTGTAAGGAGATAGAAAATTACTGAAAGCGAGGCTGAGCAATGAAGTGCTTAAGATGTGAGTTTCTTGGGCGGTGGTCCCGGGTAGTTGATGTTCCAAGGGCGGTGGGAGAGGAAAGCATAATTGCGGAGGGGCTTCATGTCGTGATGCTCCGCATCGAGCTGTTTATATTTACTGTTTTAATAATTCGGTGGTAGGGTTAGGATGGTGCTTGATCTTAGGTTGCTGGTACCTAGTAACCCACTTCTTGAGATCCTAATTGCGGTAGTTCTTCTTTTCTATGTGTTGGGTGTGCTATTCCTTACGAGGTACGTTTTCTCTTTTCTGAAAAAGAAAAAATTGGAGGACAACGTCATCGTCTACTACAACCGCAAGATAATACATGTGCTAGCAGGAGGTGTGGTTGCTCTCATAGTTCCTTACCTCTTTAGCTCGCCTTTAATCCCCACGGCTTTCGCGCTATCTCTAGCTATCATAACGTACATTCCTCACAAGACCGGGAAGATCCTCTACTGGTTTCAAGTGAAGGACAACATGTATGAGGTGAACTTCTGCATTGCTTGGGGGCTTGCCCTGCTGATTCTCTGGCTGGTGTTCGGCAACCCCATATATGCTATTATACCGATATCATTTATGTCTTTTGGGGACGCTGTCACAGGCATTATACGGAACACGGTCTATAAGAAGAGAACAAAGTCGTGGTTAGGAAATCTTGGTATGCTCCTAGTTACACTCCCGATAGGAGTTTACTACGCTGGATACGTAGGACTCGTTGCTGCGGTTATTGCCAGCATAGTCGAGCACTATGAAATTCCCCCACTAATGGACGACAATGTCCTGATAACGGCTGCCTCACTACTTGTCTTGATAGCTAGTAAGACATTCGGCCTGCTCTAACCAGTCATATACGCAATGATTTGGGAAGCGGCCTTCAGGCAGTCCACTAACTCATTCTCAGGAAGCTCTGAGAGCCCCTGTGCGGACCTAGACACACTCACTTGGGCACTCGCCAGACCACCGTTCTTCTCGTGAACTACCGTCAGAACCACATCAAGCTTCTTCATCGAGACTATGTACTTCCCCTTAAAGGTCCTGACGTAGTACCACCCAGCATCGTAACTTCCTCCCTCTGAGACCTCTACCCCACCGATCTTCAAGCCTCTCACGACACTCCTATAGGGCACTGAAAGAGTTACCCGCGCCTTAACTATGAACTCTACCTTGAGTACCTCAACTAAGTCGGCAACCTTCTGCAGTACTTCCCTGGCTACCTTGGTCACCTCCTTTACCGATCCGAGAAGGCACCTCCCCTCATCTTCACATGCTGAGGCTACAACAAGCACCCCCATGTTAGTCTTAGAGAGGTAGAGAGCGACCGACGTCCCTCCAACAGCCCCTACAACCTCAGAAAAGTAGACCGTATCTAGCTCAGCTGTTCCTATCTCCCTAAGCAACTCATGGGTCTTCAGCGCTAGATACTCCGCGTCCTCACACCGCAACCTCACAGAAATACCTAACTCAAACACCTCCTCCTACCACTACCAGAGTTCTAGAAAAGCTCTTATTGTTAATAAAGCCCCGACAAAGATGTTTAAGTCCAGTAAAGGGTCGGTATGACTTCTAGCTTTAAACTTAAAAATGACGGGTCTGCTAATGACCTAGACGCCGAGCTCGGGTAGTACTATGTTTATTAGCCTCTTCTTAGGCCTCCTAGCCACTACCTCCTCAGCTATGGCGTGAGCTATTAGTGGTAGAGCTATCGTTGCGTCTACATGTACCGTTGCCTTCATACCTGTTGGAGAGGTCTTACCCCAGCTTACTGCCTCTTCGAGTGTAGCGCCTGAAAGACCGCCCCACTGCGGTAGATCCGTCGTTATCTGTACAGCGAGTTTGTGTGGTTTGTAAAAGTCGTGGATACCTCTTTTTTCTGCTATGATTGTTTGGGCTACTGTCACGAGGTTTATTGTGTCCTTAGGGACGCCCCCACCTACGTATATGACTGCTGTCTCCTCTGAGCTCTCCCCTATCTTAACCAATTGATTGAAGTCTTTAACCATGTCGATCACAAGCCTCTTCCCATCCCTGAGAGCCATAATTGAAGCGATACCGTATGCGGAGTCTACGAGTGCTGGTGAGAACACAGGCACCCCGGCTCTGTAGGCAGCTGTAACTATCGCGTTGATGCCTTTCTCGTTGAGGAACTTCCCGAAGAGATATAGAAACTCCGCTGTAGAGTATATCCCGCTCGGAAGGGTCTTTATGAAGTCAGCTATCATGCCCTCCATGACCCTATAGTCGAGCTCTGAAACATACACATCGTAGAAGCGGTCGATCTTATGCTTTAGAAGTTCGTAGTCATCTACGTACGGTGACCCTCTGAAATAGCTAAACCCCATCGCCTCGATTATATCCTCCGAGATGTTAGCTCCCGTAGAAACAAGCACGTCGATAAATCCTTCATCTATGAGCCAGCGGATAATCTTCCACATACCTGCTGACGCCATGGATCCGGCAAGACCCATGAATATCGTCACCTTCGGGTCTTCGAACATCTTAAGCATTATCTCGTATACCTCCCCGAGCTTCCTGCCCTGGTACGCTGTCCTAGCCATGGAGTGCAGTAACTCGCCGACCTTCCTGGCCTTTACATCAATAGACTCGAGCTTGTCTTTGAGGTAGGGACTGCTATCCATTTTCATTTCATCGAATGTTGCAGAATCAGTAGAGTATTTATGTTTATCACACTATTACTTACGGTAATGTCAATATGAGTTGCAGAACCGAGGAACTACTCGAGTTCCTACTAACTAGAAGAAGCATAAGACAGTTCAAGCCGGACCCGATCCCCGATGAGACACTGCTCAAGGTTTTAGATGTATCTAGGTATGCTCCCAGTGCCGGCAATAAGCAACCATGGATTTTCGTTGTTGTAAAGGACGATGAGGTTAAGAAGAAACTAGCGGAGGTTCATAGAGGTGCAACACCGCTTTTGGGGGCACCAATCGGCGTAGTTGTAGCTTGCGACAAGAACGCCTCTCCAGTCTCCTATCAGGTGGACTGCGCTAATGCTACTATGTATATATTGCTGGCAGCGCATGCTCTCGGTCTAGGGGCGGTATGGTTGCAGGCCCTGAGGAACGTAGAGGATATTCAGAAGCTGCTGAATCTACCGGAAAACATAGTGCCTGTAGCTATAGTAGCTCTGGGCTTCCCGGCAGAGAAGCCCCTAGCAAGACCTAGAAAGCCCTTAGAGGAAATAACGTACGTAGACAAATTCGGCAACAAATTCTCTACTTAAAAATATTCAACCTGTTTTAACCTTTTATAGCTTTCTCAATATTGTCTATCGAGGTCTTCAAGTCGTTCTCTTTGCTTATATTACCCATAGAGTCCAGCACAGGTTTCGTAAGGACCTTGACTATTGCCCCCGTTTCTAGCTCAGCTAGGAGTTGAGGTACCCAGGCCATACCATACTCGTCTGTATCTCCATGCTCTATCAGGAAGAGGTAGTCCTCCATCCTAACCTCAATAGGCACACTATACTTCTTACCCAGCTCCTCGGCCAACTCCTTGAAGTACTTATGTAGTGGGTGGTGATCGGCAGTTACTAGGATCAGCTTTCTCAGGCCGGTCATCTCAGACACGTTATTTACTATGCTACTCAGCAAATATATCCGTACCCACAGAACTCTGACCGCTCCTACGGTTTAGAGCAGGGAACGTTATATCCGACGACCTACAGCCCGCAGGCATTCCCTAGCTGCTTCCCTAGGATCTGGGGCTCTAGTTATAGCTCCTCCAATGACAAGTACGTGCGCACCAGCATCTAAGAGGGATGGTATGTCGGCAGGCTTAATGCCCCCACTTACGAATATTACTGCCTGAGTGAACTCAGAGGATATCCTTCTCACTATGTCACGCACGCTGGCAGCGGTAACCCCTCGAGCTCTTTGGACATCTATACCTATATGGATGTTTATTGCTCTAACACCTATATTCATCAACTCAGAGATCCTCTCGAATATATCCCCCCGAAAGCTAATGAAATCCACTACGACATCACCGTCTAATCCCCTGGCTACCCTTAGAGCTGCTTCTATCACAGGGTCGTCTGCTACTGCCAATAGGGTCACGAAGTCAGCACCGGCTCTAAGCATAACCTCAGCTTCTAAGCCGCCGACGTCAACGGTTTTAGTGTCTGCTAGAACCGGTGTATTGGCTACTACCGATTTAACGGCTGTTACGGCTTTAACCCCCTCTGACTTAATTAGTGGTGTTCCTACCTCTACTATACCTATATCAAGGTCTGAAATCCTGGAGAGTAGTTTGAGGGCTTCATTAAGTGAGGTGAAGTCGAGTGCGACCTGAAGTGTTGGGAGCTTCAGGTCACATACTTTCATCTAAAAACACTGATTTAGCTTTCTTCAGCTGAGATCCTGCGGTGCTAGTCTTTCCTAGATATTATTATCTCGATAGTAGATACCCTAGACTGCTTTCCGTCGCTTGTAGTCAGTACCTGGCTCCCGATCTTTATGTCCTTGATAGCTACCTTGTCAGGTAGGAACCTGCTCCTTACGATCTCAACCGCGTCTACGGCCTTGCTTATAGCCCTTCCTCTAGCCTTTATCACTATCTCTGGAACTCCTTGGTGTAGCAGAGTTAGAGTCGCCATCACGTAGTTCATTACAGGCTTCTTACCTACTAGGACGACGTTTGTAGCTGCGGGTGTTGGGGCACTCATTTCTTACCACCTAGTTGTAGTCATATGGTTAAACGAGCATGTCTATATAAGCTTTTCTAAGACCCTACGACTGAAAGCCTCGCCTTTCAGGACGAGTAAGATCGAGTAAATATGCTACAACTGCTAGAAAACATGAACCTAAATAAAGGCGAACCTCGTTGGTTGGACCATGTGGCTTTCAGTTTTAAAGCCGGACCTTCCCCAGATCCTTTCGGTGCCTGGGCTGGACTACGCTGCGTTAGTAGCCCTGATGTCGCTGATCCTCGTCACGGCTTTAGCTGGTTTAGATAGGTTAACATCGTTTAGATTTCTTAGTGCCTCCAGGAGGTTGAAGAAAGCGTCCGACCTATATAGTGGGGGCGGGGTAGTCTCGGATTTGCTGTCTAGGAGTGTTGTTAGGAAGGTGAAGGTGAGTAAAGTAGGTGAGTACCTCATAGTGACTCTAGTACTTAAAACTACTATGGAGTCTGGTAGCGAGGTCGAGCTAGAAGAACCCCTCGTCATGCTCTCTGACGGTGACGTCGTTTCGAAGAGCAGTGTCAGCGAGGTCTAAGCGTTTTTAATTCTGTAGAGAACTATAGATACGATGGTATAGCTGTTGGAGAGTCTTGAGGTACGTGTCTGCCGCTGGCTTTCGGACGAGGAGTTCGCGGAGCTTCTTAAGGTCGCTGACTATGTTGGAAGAGAAGGTAGGTGCTCAGTATTTCACGTTAGTAAGAGCAAGGTGATGAGATCCCTAACCGATGTTGAGGACTTACTGTCCCTTCTAAGGGATCTAGAGGCGGATTTCGATGAGGACTCTATCAAGAGTGAGCTCTCTAAGCTAGAGAAGGTTGCTACCCTAACGTACTGCCCTAACTACGTTTGTGTGGAATTCAGCTTCTTCCTCGGGGATAGGTTGAGGGAGGTCCTAACATCTTTCAAGCTGAGGTATGACCGGGAGAGGAAGAAGTTCCTTCTGCTCCCGTACTACTACACCAGCTTCGTCGATGCCCTGAGAAAGCACGGGATCAGGGTTGTAGATACGACTGGGTTTATGGAGCGAGTGGACCTAGGATACCAAGCATCACTGAGGTTAACCCTTAGAGACTACCAGAGAGAAGCTATAGAGAGATGGGTTAAGAACGGCTATAGAGGGGTAGTAGCGCTTCCGACCGGGTCGGGAAAGACCCTTGTTGGTGTGGCAGCCATAGTGGAGGCACGTGAGAAGGCACTCATAGTGGTGCTAACTAAGGATCACGTCAAGCAGTGGTACGAGGAGATACTGAAGTCCACTGATATACCCCCAGAGCTCGTCGGCTTCTACTACTCCGAAGGGAAGAGGTTGGCGCCCATAACGATAACCACCTACCAGTCTGCGTCTAGGTATATATCCAAGCTGGCGCCGCACTTCGGGCTTCTAATAATTGATGAAGTCCATCACCTACCAGCAGAGAAGTTCAAGGCCGTGGCACTCGGCTCTCCAGCCCCAAAGAGGTTGGGACTTTCTGCGACCCCGTACAGGGAGGACGGTAAGCACATAGAGCTGTTTCCGCTGATGGGTGGTGTAGTCTATCACAGGTCCCCGGCGGAGCTAGCGGAGGAGGGTTACTTAGCCCAATATGAGGTAATCACGATTAGGGTAGGTCTCAAGCCTGACGAGAAGAAGAAGTACTTGGAGCTTAAGAAGAGGTATAGGGCCCTTGTCGGTATGGCTAAGTTCGAGGACGTACTAAATGCTGCTAGGAGGGGTGATAGTAGGGCTCTCGAAGCTCTCAGGCTCGCTACGGAGATGAGAAAGATAGTGCAAATGAGTAGATCGAAAGTTGAGAAGGTTAAGGAGATAGTTGAGAAGGAGAGAGGTTCAAAGATGATAGTATTCGCACACTACGTAGACCTAGCCAAGCAGATCGCTCGAGAAGTTAATGGTCTACTACTCACAGGAGAGGCCGACAACGCTGAGAGAGATAGAGTGCTCAAGTCCTTCAGAGAAAGCAGAGAGGGTGTTCTCGTAGTAACGACGGTGGGGGACGAGGGACTCAACATACCTGACGCCTCCGTAGGTATACTAGTGGCTGGCACCTCCTCACCTAGGCAGTTCGTCCAGAGGTTAGGAAGGTTATTGAGACCGGCACCCGGCAAGGTCGCTAGGCTCTACGAGATCATAACTAGGGGCACCGCAGAGGAGATACATGCTAAGAAAAGAAAAGATATGTCAGCTATCAGCGACCTAGAGGTAGAAGCAGGTTCAAGCGATTCTAACAACGAGCTGCCTTAGGATGTTCTGCCCTGCTTCCTAAACGCATTGATGATTTTTAGGGCGTCCTCCTCTAAGTTCGGTGACTCACTTATTACAACTCCTTCCACATTGAATTCCTTCATAGCCTCGACAGCAGCTTCCCAGTTGAAACTCGATTCGTCGAAGTTCAGGTGCGACTTCTCACCTCTCTCGCCATATACTATTCCGGATAGGTGGATGTGGGAGTTCTTAATAGCCTCAGAGCCTAACTTCCTCTCTACCTCCGCGAGGACCTCCCTGAATCCCTCCACAGTATTTAGCCTACCTAAGCTCCTCGCGTAGAGGTGTGCGAAGTCTATTGCTGGGAGGGCCATGTCTATGCCCTCAACTACAGCTATCACCTCATCTAAAGATCCTACCTCCGCGAGGCCCCCCATGGTCTCAGGTCTCACCCAAATCTTTATCCCCATGTCCGCCACGATCCCGACTACGTGCTTGACAGCTTCTCTAACTACTCTAACAGCCTCATCCGAGCTGTACTTCCCGTAATACCCTGGATGAAAGACCACGGACCAGGCACCAGCTACATACGCTACCTTCGCGGATTCCACTATCCTCTCCACAGAAGCTTTCCTTACATCAGCCTTGTCTGAAAGTAGGTTTATGTAGTAAGGTGCGTGAGCTGTTAAGACGACTCCCAGCTCCCTAGACAGCTCCCTAGCCTTAGATGCGACCTCAGTGCTGATGTTTATGCCCCTAACAAACTCCAGCTCCATAGCGTTGAGACCTAGCTCCGCGACCCTTCTTATGCCGTCTAAAGTATTCCTACGCTTAGTCGAGTTAGGGATTCCCGCAGTACCCACATAGACGCTCCCGAGACCCAAAACACAGCCCAAGATAATCTCATAAGACATAACATAAAATAGCCCACTATTGTCCATACCATCAGGGCGGTTCCCAGAATCTCAGACAACAACCCCTTCACAGGGATTAAGCACTTAGTAGTGCTTTTAAGCCTTTCCTCCCACTAATTCGGGGTGCTGGCTGTTGCCCGTCGTAGAGGTCGGTAGGGTCTGCGTTAAACTGACTGGTAGGGAGGCCGGTAGGAAAGCTGTAATAGTTGACATAGTGGACGACAATTTTGTGGTCATAACCGGCCCTAAGAGCCTGACAGGCGTCAAGAGGAGGAGGTCCAACGTGAAGCACCTGGAAATATTGGATAAGAAGGTTGAAATAGCTAAGGGAGCAAGCGATGAGGAAGTGCTGAAGGCATTGGAGGCAGCCGGCCTCACAGACTTCATGAAGGAGAAGGTTAAGATAGGGAGAAAAGAAATCCTCGCAGTAGTAGCTTTAACCGCTAAGCAGCAGAGCTAAGGAGTTTAAGTACTTCAATAGCTACTAGATCCCTTTCCTCTGACTTCTGCTGGCAGCTCCTCGCTCCAAGAGAGTGAAGCTTCCGGCAAGAGTGATTGGATATTCCTACTCTATTGAAGTAGGTCAGATAATTTTCGGGCGGTCTGCTCTTTACTGCGAGCTAAATACTTCGCGATCTAAGAGATCTTGGTGTGGTCGCGTGAACAAGGAAGTCAAGTTCCTTATGGAGCTAGACAGGTTTGCCGGCATTGAGAGGAGGTACATAGTGAAAAAAGAGGGTACTACAGACCCAAACTTCGGTAAGCCCCCTACTGCGAGGACTGTTAAGGAGCTTCTCATGTATGGAGTGATAAACTTAGACAAACCTCCTGGGCCTACTAGCCACGAAGTAGTTGCCTGGGTAAAGAACCTTTTGGGTATCCCGAAGGCTGGACACGGGGGTACCCTAGAGCGGCCTCAGTAGACAACTAGTAGCTCGCTCTCTGAAGTTTGCTGGGGCTGCGGGGATACCCTAAGGTCTCCGGCGTCTTGCCTGTAGCGTTAGATAGAGCCACTAGGCTAATAGGGGTCATATCTCACTCTAGTAAGGAGTATGTAGCACTCGCACAGCTTCATTCAACTGTTCCTAGGGAGATGCTCGAGGAAGTCGTGAAAGAGTTCATTGGCAGGATATACCAGAAACCACCGGTCAGATCATCCGTTAAGAGGGTTCTGAGGATTAAGGAGGTTTATGCAATAGACATACTTGAATATGAGGGTACATTCGTATTGATGAGGGTGGCATGCCAACATGGAACGTACGTTAGGAAGCTAATCCACGACATCGGTGAGGTGCTTGGTGTTGGCGCTCACATGAGAGAGCTGAGGAGGATCAGGACCGGACCTTTCAGAGAGGAGACCTCGGTTAGAATGCATGAGCTCTCTGAGGCTGTCTACCTCTACAGGGAGGGGGGAGAGGAGGACGCGCTGAGGAGGATCATATTGCCGCAGGAATATATAGTCTCACACCTTCCGAAGGTTGCTGTGTTTGATGGTGCTGTTGCGGCGATAACCTACGGTGCTGACCTCGCCGTCCCCGGCATCTCGCTGGTGTCCGAGGGTATAAGGAGGGGTGAGCTAGTAGCCGTGTTCACACTGAAAGGTGAGCTAGTAGCCCTTGCTGAGGCCCTTATGAGCACCGAGGAGATTCTGGCCAGCTCTAGGGGTATAGCGTTCAGAACGAAGCGCGTGGTTTTAGAGAGGGGTGTCTACCCTAAGACCTGGAAGAAAAAGGAAGCCTAGTCTCTGTTAGATTCCTGCTACCCTCTTGAGGAATGACCTGGCTAGTTCCGCGTGCTCGGGGGATCCTTCCTTGTGGCATAGCCACCAGTCGTAGCACGTGTACTGCTTCATTCTCTCGGCTGCTTCGTCGATAGTGCGTGGTGGTGGGACTATTATCCTGTCACCTATCAGCTCGTTGTTAGGCCAGTTGGCTGGTATTGCTCCCTTTAGCTTGTCGCCTATTTGGAGGGCTACTATCATCCTAAGTATCTCATCCATGTTTCTGCCGAGCTCCTGTGGGTAGTAGAGCATTGCCCTTATAACACCATTAGGGTCGACTATGAATACTGCTCTGACAGTATGCGTAGCGCTTTGGGCATGTATAAAGCCCAGCTTCTTGGCTACCTCAGCCCCGGGATCTGCTATTATAGGGAACGGTATCTTAACACCTAGGTTCTTTTCTATCCATTCAACCCACTTCATGTGGCTGTACGTGCTGTCGACGCTAAGCCCCAGGAGCTCAACATTCAGCTTCTTGAAGTCCTCGTATCTTTTCGCAAACGCAACGAACTCTGTGGTACAGACTGGTGTGAAGTCTGCTGGATGGCTGAAGAGTACCAACCACTTGCCTAGGTAGTCGTCGGGTAGCTTCCTGACCCCGTGGGTCGTCACGACGGTCATCTCAGGGAACTTCTCGCCTATTAAGGGTATCTGACCAGGCATTTTATCACCACCTTACTTTCTAAGCGTAAGTTTATATATTTTACTCAGGTGATTGAGGAAATATCGATCGGTTAGTTAGTTTTTCTAACTCTCCTCTCCTCTACGTACCTACCCCTCATCCTTATCTCAGAAACCTTGTCAAGGATCTTACGAGTGAGGTCATCTCCTACTATCTCCCTATAGCCCGAGATAAAACACTTGAAGAGCTCGTCCTTAACGAGGTAGTGTGAGCTCTCCAGTACCCTGATAAGAAGGTGTATGTCAACAGCCATGTCCTCGATATCCTCAATGTGCTTAGCAAGACCTAAGTCAACTATGTACACGCTCCCGTCTTTTGATAGTATCATGTTGGACGTTGTCACATCTCCGTGTGCTACCCCAGCTCTATGTATCTTCCCAATCTCCGTACCAGCTGACGCCATAGCTCTACATGCTGATTCTCGGTCTAGATCTTTGAGGGCATCTCGGAGAACTACGCCTTCCACCTTCTCCATGACTATCAGGCCAACCAGAGGGTCTATAAAGACAGGTCTAGGAACTCTTACACCTGCCTGCTCAAGTAGTGTGAGGATCCTAGCTTCGGATAGGGTTCTTCTGTGGATTATGACTTTGTCCAGTTCGGGTGCTCTGTACGGCTTGCTGATCCTCTGTTTGAACACCACTCGACGGCCGAGGAACTCTCCCTCAGCTACGAGGGCTTCAGCACCTAGATATATTACCTTATCGACCCTACCAATGTACGTCGACGCTGTCAAGTCTCCACCTCTGCCTGACGACTGCTCTCTCAGGTTCTACGGTCACACCTTTCTTAAACAGCTGGAGCCCGGTCCAAGCAATCATAACACCGTTATCTACAGCGTACTTAGGTGGGACCACGTAGATCCTCAAGTTCCTGTACTCCGACATAGTCTTGAACTTCTCGACTAGGTACCGACTCGCTGCTACACCTCCAACAAGAAGGACCTCCTTCTTGCCGAGCTGGGCAACACCTCTCTCAGCGACCTCAACGAGAGATGAGTACGCTATTTCTCTAGCACTGAAGCATATGTCCTCTGTCCTCGCCCCGCTTTTGTAGGCCTTAAGAGCTGCTGTCAGTAGACCGGAATACGATGTGTCCTGACCTTTAACTACGTAGGGGAGGTCTATAAACTTACCACCCTCTGAGCACCTATCTAGTACGTGGACCCCGTTCACTATGTAGGGTGGTGCCAGCCCCAACTCCCTGACTAGGGTATCCATGAAGTTCCCGAGGGCCATATCGAGGGTCTCACCGAAGATTCTATACCTACCTCCGTGGAGGGCAGCTATGATGGTGTTGCCCCCGGATATGTAGACCACTAGGGGGTCTCTAGCGCCTGTCAGCATCCTCCCGATCTCTATGTGGGCTACCGCATGGTTCACCGGAACCAGAGGTTTTCCATAGTAAGACGCCAGGGCCCTAGCCGCAGTAGCTCCAACCCTAAGGCACGGTCCTAGTCCAGGACCTAGCGCTACGGCTATAGCGTCGATGGACTCTATGGTCAGATTCGCTTGTACTAGCGCCTCCCTGAGAACCCTAGGCGCGTTCTTTATGAAGCTGTCAGCGGCCTCCCTAGGGTGAATACCCCCCTTCTCAGGTACGTAATTAAACCTAGAGTCAGCCAGTATCCTAGGCTCGTCTGAGACTATACCTACACCAAATGTATGGGCTGTGGACTCTACGCCGAGAACTATAACCACTCAACCACCTTACGACCTCACGATCTCGACGTAGTTGCAGTAGCCGCAGTGCCATCTAGGAACAGGCTTCTTGTGGTAAGCCATCAACCTACCGCACCTAGGGCATACCTTATTCTTCAGTTTGACGACCCCTTTTGCTAGGTCTACCTCATAGAGGCGGCTTCTGAATACCTTCCCCTCCTTGCTCATCCGCCCACCCCATGCCTCTTAAGCATATACTCAGGTTCGAACTTCTTCAATCTCTCAACGTCGTCGTATATGTATGCTTGTACCCTAGAGACGCCCATGCCGAGCTCACTCAAAACCTTCTTCACCACAACCAGCTCCGGGCTCTTAGAGTATAAGCTAGCTAGAGCGCCAACCAGGACCTTCCTACTAGGGGTAGGCGACCCCTGGTGAGTGACGACTGCCTCCACTTCAAGCCTCTTCACGACACTATTGTACCTCTCAGCCACCACCCTAAGTTCCCCGCCCTCTATTTTAGTGACCTTCTCGGAGCCGCTACTCACTCTAACCAGCCACCTACGTTAGAGGCAATTAACTTAAATACTTTAATAGCCCCCACCTAGGGTTGGCCCTTCACGAATCAGGCGGAAACCTCATCCATCATTCAGCCGATCACTTCCCGCATCTCATGCCTGGAGACAACTACGACAATACCCGGCACTGAGATAACTAACGGGATTGACCCACCTCTAGGGGTGGGCTGTCTCGTAGTTGATGTCTAGGAGTTGAGTTTATGAGTTCTGTTTTTGTTTACTGCTTAGAGCCCGCCTAGGTGATGGGAGCTATGCTCCGAGCCTGGGCGGGTTTAACCTAGATGGGGGCCGTGCCGTCGGGCTCAACAGCCGCCCATGAACCCACGGGGATCCCTAAGACCCTGTGGACTAGGTGGAAGTCCCTAGGTGCAATGAACGAATATAAGCAGATGAGGATGAACATCTAGGGGCAAACGGAGCTTGCTTAGCCCAGGAGATGTTGCTCGGCAAAAAACGTCTTGATTAGTTTTGATACTGTGCATATGTCCTCGTCTCTGAGTCCGGGATGGAGTGGTAGTGAGAGGACGTGCCTGGAGGCTTCCTCAGACTTGGGGCAACATCCCGGTGATTTCTTGGCGTTAACTAGCGCAGGCTGTCTATGGAGCGGTATTGGGTAGTGGACAGCTGTCTCCACTCCGTTCTCTCTTAGGTAACTAGCCAACTTGTCTCTAACTCCCTCACCTTCCACCCACACAGTGAAGAGGTTGAAGGTGTGCTTAGCCCAGGGCTTCTCGCTTGGTAGCCTCAGGTAGGTAACTCCTCTAAGTTCCTCGAGGTATAGCTTGGCTAGCCTTCTTCTCTTTTCTATCATCTCATTCAGTCTCCTCAGCTGCGATATGCCTAACGCTGCTTGAACGTCTGTCATCCTCATGTTCCATCCTAGCATTACATGGTAGTACCTACCTCTTTGCCCATGGTTTCTAGCCAGCCTTACATAGTCAGCTACGCTGTCCGAGTTGCTAGAAACAGCCCCACCTTCGCAGGTAGTTATGTTCTTTGTCGGGTAGAAGCTTAGAGCCCCGGCATGCCCTATGCTACCTACCTTTACCCCCCTGTACTCGGACCCTAGGGCTTGGGCGCAGTCCTCCAGTATCAGAAGATTCCTCTCTTTGGAAAGAGAGAGGAGAACGTCCATATCAGCTGGGTGACCGTAGAGATGCACGGGTACGATGACCTTAGTTCTATCCGTGAGGCTCCTCTCAACCTCCTCAACATCTATAGTGTAGGTCTCAAGGTCTATATCTACCAGTACAGGGGTGGCCCCCGAAAGAATAGCGGTAGAGGCTGTAGCGAAGAAAGTAAAGTCTGGAACCACCACCTCATCACCGGGCCCAACACCCAGCGCCCTCAAGGAAAGATATAGCGCTGCGGTGCCGTTCGACACTGCGACGACGTGTTTGACCCCTAGGTATCCAGCAAGCGCTTTCTCGAACTCCTCACCGACCTTCCCGAAAGCAAGCATCCCCGAGCGCAGAACTGAGGCTACTGTCTCTATATCATCCTCAGTTATATATGGGGAGGACACCCTAATCATCTAGAGCCCAGCAATTTGTAAAGAACAGGGTAAAAAGTGCTGCTATAATTAAGCTAGCTAGATGTGTAGACAGGATCCTGTGAGGAACTTAATGATCGTAGGCTTATTACGCGATCTCGAGCCCCCCTTCGGGCACTACAACATTAGGTCGAATAGATCCCCTAATCTCGGGAACTCCACTACGCCTATGTCTGGACCCACTACGATGGGTCTCAAGCTCTCAATGATCACGTCCTCCTTTATTACCGGGGATAGGTATGTGTCCTTAGAGAGGGTTACCCTAGACCCGGTCTGGTAGATCCCCACTGCTGGGAGGACTACTACTTTCCTACCTCCTGAAAGGAGAGTATCCCCTACGAGAAAACAGGAGAACTTCCCAACAACCCCTATGGGGTCTCTAAGGGCTATGCTGGGATGTTCGTGCCCCATAATTAGGTACTGCCAGTCCAAGCTCTTCAGCTCGTCTCCGAGCGGTTTGTGACCGTGTACTATGAGGTAGGGAGGCGACATGTAGCTTTCGACGATTTCAAACTCTATCCACCGTTTCATGATGGGGAGGAAGTTATCGTGGTTCCCTCGAACAACAATAACTTCAGCAACGTGTTTCTTAATGTATCCTAGGAGCTCTATTAACTCTCGACGTTCCATCCTACCTAGAGTCCCGAAAAGATGCTTTAGATCACCTGCAAACACCACCTTCTCAGCACTAACTACGCTGAACGCTTCCTCTAGGGTTCTCAACGTGTTCTTAAGCTGGAACCTAGGTATGTAACCGCCCTTCGACGTGATCTCTTCTTCGAAACCTATATGTGTATCGGCCAGTATGATGGTCTTGTACTTTCTAGCGTAGGCCACTGGAAGTTCTCCAACTATCTCAAGCCCTTCCACTAGCTCCAGTTTCTCCACTCCAGCTTGGTCTCCTTTAAGGGCTTTTTAAGCGGCTGTAAAGACTCTCCTTTACCTGCCCCTATCCTCCTTCTTTAGGGCTAGGGAATTTTCTCCCGTTTATAAGCTTTATAAACCTTATTAACCTTCTACTGAGGGGTGGAGATGAGTCGAGTTACACCACTAATTAAGATAGAAAACATCGTAGCCACAGTAACGTTGGATCAGACTCTCGACCTGGGCGCTATAGCTAGGTCGATACCTAACGTGGAGTACGATCCAGAGGAGTTTCCCGGACTCGTGCTAAGACTTGACAACCCTAAGCTTACTGCCCTGGTCTTCGGGACGGGTAAGATGGTGATTACGGGAGCGAAGAGGACGGACATGTTGATAAAGGGCTTCAAAAGAATACTGAGACTGTTCTACAAGCACGGAATCATAGTGACCGGCAAACCTAGAATTCAGATACAGAACGTTGTAGCCTCAGCTAATCTAAATGCTGAGGTTAACCTAGAGATAGCCGCTGAATACCTAGATAACGTCATGTACGAACCCGAGCAATTCCCCGGGCTAATACATAAGATGAATAACCCCCGAGTTGTTCTCCTCATATTTAGCAGCGGTAAGATGGTGATTACGGGAGCGAAGAGCGAGGAAGAAGTAGTCCAAGCTGTCCAGAGCATATACAGAAAGCTAGCCGAGATAGGTTCGTTAAGAGAGGTGTCAGAAGAAGAGATCTCGTCTGAGGAGATACTCTAGAACCCCATAAGAGAGCCGTCAAGACCTTCTCAGCTGTTTAGCAGGTCTTAAAGTATGCCCAGCTACGGTCGCCGACCTCTAAGTTCCTCCTAGCCGGCTCTGGTTTAGGGAGTTCCTCAACTACCTTACTGAACTCCTTCTTGTTTAGGTATACCGTAGTTAGCACCTCAACTAAGCTTTGCTGGATTCAGCCTCAGGCTCTAGGTATCGTGAAGGTGTGGTCTAGTAGGTAGTCCGCACCTCCGTACCTTAGTACACCCCTTACACGTATGGTATACTCCCCGAGGATCTGGCCTTTAAGGATGAACTCCAGGGTTACGGTTCCCTGACCCCACGCACCTAGGTTCATACACCTCCAGACCACTGCCGGACCGCTGCGGTAGAACTCGACCGGTACCGGATCACCTAGGTTAGCTACCCATGCAAGATCCGGGACCACCCGCCCCGGTGGTGGGCCTACCTCAACCTCTAGACTCCTAACCTCAGAGCCCTCACGCCAACCCAGGCTTACCAAGAGGTCCGAGTACCTACCTAAGTCCACGACCCTTACGTAGAGGGACCTAACGACCTTATCACCTACGTAGAGCTCAGCTACGTAGGTAGTGAAGGGTGTGTAGTCGAACCCCTTAGGTACTACGCGTACATAGTCACTACCTCTAGATGGTGCTACAGATACATAGGTAGCCGTAGCCACCAGAGCCGCCGCTGTGACCGCTATGACAGCTATAGGTATCGCAATCTTTAACTCCCTACCCAACTACCCCACACCAATCGCTCTCATCTTCCATAGCTTAAATGTTTTATGCACTCCAATTTCTTCTTATGCTCTCAGAGCCTACCTAAGGGCGGAACCCTGCTTTAAGCCTTGGTGGACTAAGACTGGGTGGGGTCTTGCATCATGGGCTCAACAGCCTTTCGTAGCTGTTTCTAGTTTCATATGGGTTTATGTGGTTTGATGCTACTCCTCTGCTGTTATTGCTGCGTGTACTCTCTTGCTGTACAGCGGCTTTACCTCGGGTTGGTACTTTGCTGGTGGGTACAGGACTACCGTCCCGCCCCTGAACTTTATTGCGGAGCACTCGGCGTGTATGAACCTAGCCGCGTTACCGCCCAGAGCTATGATTGTTAGAAAAGATTTTAAGCCTTGAAAACGCGTTCACAAGGCGGTGGGCCGCCCTGTGAGGGGTGAAGAGCCCGCATTGGTTGAGGCCCTTAAGGTGAGGGCTCTCCCCGAGGGCAGCTGTGGTAAGCTCCTTGAGTTCCTGAGGCTCTACCGCGATGCTGTCCAATCGGTCGTAGATAGAATCTGGGGTTTCGATGAAGGTCTCTCCAAGAAGAGACTTCACAGGCTGTTCTACAGTGACCTAGTTTCTATGGGTTTTAGGGCACACCACGCCAAGGAGGTATACCTCTACGCTGAGAGCTTAGTGGGCTCGGCTAGGGGTAGTGGCGGCGGGAGGCCTGTCCTCAGGAGGCTGAGTGCTAGGATAGACAAGTACGACTACAGGCTAGACCTAGACAGCATGGTTCTGACACTGAAGCTCCACAGCAACTACGAGGTTAGGCTAAAGCTAGTAACATCGAGAGAGAGGGTCGAGAAGTTCAGGGGCTGGAGCAACTACGAGCTAGTGGTTAAGTACGATAAGGGAGAGTTCTGGGTCTCAATATACTTTAAGAGATCCGTTAAAACCGTGGAGCCTAGAACGGTTATGTCCATCGACCTAAACTTCGACAACGTGACGCTAGCAGTATTCACCCTTAATGGTAGACCAGTGAAGTTGAAGAGACTTAAGACTCCCCACAGGAAGGTACTGACCCAGAGAATATGGATCGAGAGGATCCAGGGGAGATATTCAAGGTCGTGGAGGTACATCAGAAGCGTTAGGAGGGCTGTCGAGAGGCACGGTGAGAGGATTAGGAACATCTCGTGGGACTACGCCCACAAGTTAGGGGATTTAGTAGCTGAGCTAGCACTTAAACACCGCTCAGCAGTGGTCCTCGAAGACCTGGAGAAGTTGAGGGAGAACGGTAAGAGGGGTAGGAGGTTCAATAAGAGGCTCGGGCTGTGGTTCTACCGTAGGATACAGTTCTGCGTTGAGTACGAGGCTATGGAGAGGGGCCTTGAAGTAGTTAAAATTAACCCTAGGGGCACGTCATCGAAGTGCCCTAGGTGCGGTGGTAAGCTAGTTGAGGACGGCTACAGAGTGCTGAGGTGCAGGAAGTGCGGCTTCGCAGGTGATAGGGACGTTATAGCAACAGTAAACCTATACAGGAAGTACGTATCCAAACACCCAAGATGTGGGGTCCCCGGGGTGGCCCCGAACGCCCCCAAGCCCGATGAGGCCCCGAGCGGGATGCGGGGGAAAAGAAATGAGGCAATGACCATACCAACTTATATGAACTTGTATGGGAACTGAACCCCGTCCATGACCTAACAAGGATTTCTATATTGCTGGTGAGGAGAAGCCGCCCTAGATAACACCCTAAAACCTAAAATAATGGGTATGGAGATTCAGAGGCATATGGCTAAACCCGCATATCGCTTAGTTTCTCTTTTAACTTATTTAGCAGAGTCTCGTTTCTAGATAGAGATGAAGCCACTATGTCGGAGGTTCTGAGAGGTTCGGGTATGGGAGACACTAACTGCAGATATGATACTACAGCTTGGGGGTCTAGGTTCGCATCACCGAAAGCCGCTATCCTCATAGCCCTCCACTTGGTCTCCAGTAGCCTAGATCTTTTATATGCCTTCAGGATAACCCCGTATCTTCGTTCCCAATCAGGGAAGTGATTCCTTAAAGCATTCTCGATTTTGTTGAGGTCGGGCTCGAACTTGTATATCACTATAACAGCCTTAGCTAGCTCCAGCAACATCTCGGGGTCCACGAAGTTGAAGCCCGCTACAGTCACCCCATCTAAAAAGACGATGTCTGCCCCTGCGAACCTCTTAAGTATCTCTATGGACTTCTCGGTTCCGTCATCCCCATCGACGGTGACGGATTCCACCTTTATGTCCTTGGGTGTTCTACCGTGGTACAGCGTACCCACTAAGAAGGTCCTCAGCTTCAGCTCTTTGTATTGAGGAGGGAAGAACCCGTCATCGATCCCTACTGACCTTAAATAGCTTAACATATTCTCCGATCCTTGTGTCTGTGCTTAATACCTTAAGAACGGCTTCCGGATCCATTGCTAGGCTTACCTCCTTGGTCTTGCCATGCCTTCCCCTGTTAACTACTCGTGCTGTGAGTACCCCCAGCATGTCGAGTTCGTTAACTATGTCGCTAACTCTCCTCTGAGTTAGGGGTTCTAAGCCCAGTATCTCGCAGATCTTCCTGTAGGAAAGGTATAGGCTCCCAGTGCTCTCCGCAAAGCCTCCTCCAGTAGCTATGGCTAGTAGGACCAGCTTACTGTGGTAAGGTAGGGTCCTGACGACCTCCATTGCCGCATTGAGCTCCAGTTCCTCTTTAGCCATCCTAACGTGCTGCATCCCAACTCTTAGAACACCCTCACGTTCCGCTATCTCTCCGGCAAGCCTGAGTAGATCTAGTGCTCGCCTAGCATCACCGTGCTCTTTAGCTGCTATCGAGGCACAGTACTCTATGACTCCCTCTTCTAGGACGCCCTCCTTGAAAGCTATTGAGGCCCTCTCCCTGAGGATGTCTGCTAGCTGAACCGCATCGTATGGTGGGAACACTATCTCTACCTCTCCTAGGCTGGATCTGACCCTAGGGTCTAACGTCTCCACAAAATGAACGTCGTTCGTTATACCGATAATGCTGACCCTACTCTTGGACAGCTCGTCGTTGATCCTAGTTAACCTGTAGAGGAGATCGTCCCCCACCTTCTTAACGAGGAAATCGACCTCGTCTAGCACTATCGTCACCGCAACCTTTCTTGAGTCTATGTACTCCCTCAACCTGTTGTGGAGCTCTGCCACTGACAGCCCGGTAAACGGGATCTTCGCGCCTAGGTCCGAGCCAAGCTTAAAGAGCACTCTGTAGTTCGTGTCCTCATTACGGCAGTTGACATAGGAGAACATGAAGGTGTCTACCCCATGCTTCTCGGCGTAGTCCTTGAACTTACTCATCACGTACTTGACTGCGGCTGTCTTTCCGGTACCGGTTAGCCCGTAGATAAGGATGTTATTAGGTTTCTCCCCCCGAAGGAGGGGCGATAAGAGCTCAGCGATCTTCCTTATGTATTCCTCCCTATGAGGTAATCTGCTTGGAACATACTCGCTCAGCAGTGCCTCCCGGTTTTTAAATATTTTACTCTCCCCGATGGCCCTCCTAATGACCTCGCTTATCACATCCTCCACTACAGCCAGCCCCTGTTTCTTAGCTCTACGCACTACTAAAGCTATTTTAGAGCTCATAGCAGGAAGGGAGCTAGGAGCTGTTTGAGGTTTATGGTTTGGTGTTAGGTTTATAAGCTCTGGTTTACGTTATTGAGTGTCGACGAGGGGCTACGCCTCGACAAGGCTGTGAAGCAGCTTCCGAGGAGCCCGTGCCGTTCACCCCGATGCCCGATGAACCCGCCCTAGAGGTAGCAGTGCTACCAGTGAAGGGGTGGGCGAGGAGAAAGTCCCCAGATGCAACGAATAAACATGAACTAATGAGGATGAGCATTTAGGGACAAACGGATGAGTAGAACTCGGCCTAATGATGTAACTTACAAGGGATGACTGGTGATTTATGAACCCGCGGCTGACCTATATTAAAGCCCTCCGCTTAGTACGAGGAAGACCCCGTTCATGTTCGTAGTTTTAGCGGCAAGTTTTATTACTTCATAGATCTCCTCAGGTTTTACGAAAGATCTGGTCGGGGTTGACCTTAGTGCTTTTTCCCGGAGCTCTCTGCTTGCCTTGGGGTTATCTACCCAACCTACTGCGACTCCCACTACCCTCACGCTAGGAGCTAGCTCTTTTGCTAGGTACCTAACTACGTGGTGGAGGCTTCCTCTAGTTGCTACGTAGGGTATTGAAGGCTTTAGACCGGGGTAAGCTTCGTGCCCTAGTATAGGTACCATATCTGAAAGTATGACTATCGTACCTTCATCCATCAAAGTCCCCAGCTTTAAGGCTAGGTATATTGGTGCTACTAGGTTCACCTTCGCGAGATAGTTGAAGAGCTCTTCACTTACTCTATCTGCTGGTGTGTCGTCGTAATATGATGCTGAGAGAACCACTAGCTTTGGTAGACCTGCGCTGATGGCTTCCTCAACAAATTTATCGAGCTTACCGTGACTAAAGTCCCATTTAACTACCTTAACGACGGCTTCCCTTACGGTCGGGTCTTGAAGTAGCTTATCTAAAACTTCCTCAGAGCTGCGGTAGTGAAGTACGAGCTTGTAGTCTCTTGCGAGCTGCTTGACTAGCTCCCTCCCTAGAACACCTGTAGATCCAGTAAGTAAGGCTAGGCTCATCCACCACCACTCTCTACGTAGTAGAGCAGTAGGAGCGCGTAGAGCGGTGCTGTTAGGGGATCCGTCCTAATCCTCACTTCACTCGTCTTACCTCCCTTCTCAGCTATTTTACTGAGGTAGTACCTCACTGTATATATCTCTACGTCTGTCGTAAATGCTATTACCTTCCTAGCGAACCTATCGACGTAGAGGTGTGCTGACGATATGTCAGCCATGATCGCTAGGCTCTTCCCATAACCCAATGACACCATCTCTGCTGCTGGCTCCATAGTCGGGGTGTAGGTGACTATGTGGGGCTCTAAGAAAACATCCTTGATAGCCTTCAGCTCCTCCCTATACATCTCAACAAGCTCGTCAGCTACCTGACCTATAGAAAGACATTCACTGGCTATCCTCTCAGCCCTCCTACTCAGCTCTTCCTTAGCTACTCTAGAGGCTGAGTAGGCCAACACGGCGAGTAGCTTGAGAAGACCCATCCTACCAAGCGGAACCTCCGCTAGATCCACACTACCGTACTTCAGCTTCATGAACTCCGGCAACGGCTCTGTCACTAAGGCAACCCGATGCCCAGTAAGGACTAGCTGGTCAAGAAGTAGGTAAAGATCGTTCACGCCTCCCGGGGTAGCCACCAAGAGTATGTCCAGCTCCCTACCCTCGTCGTAGGGAGCTACGTAATACATAAGCTCATGCGGCTGAACGTAGAAGGTGCTGACCCTTGAAAGAGAGTTCATCAGATGTGCCAAGTACTTACCAGCGCTCTTGAAGGTACCGACAGAACTTACGATGATGCTCCTCCCTCCTTCAGAAAGCCTCCGAAAGATCTTCAGTACCGAGTCAGCATCAGGCTGGAACCTCAACTCCCTCTCTACTAGCTCACTCCAGCTATCCATTCACTCACTCCACTATGTAGAGGAACAGCAAGTTTTTACAACCGAAAGCCTACCCTAAAGGGCGGACCCTAACCACCCGCTCGAGACTCGAAGCCCTCAACTACCGGGCAACCCACAACACTACCTCTGCGAGAGGTATAGCACGTAAGCTTATTATTGTGTTTTATTTATGTTTTCTGTGGGCGGGGGTGCCCGAGCCAGGTCAAAGGGGTCGGGCTGAGGCCCCGATGGCGTAGGCCTGCGTGGGTTCAAATCCCACCCCCCGCACCTTAACACCCACTCGATACTATCACAGGAATCCAACGAAGAGGGTCTCTTCTAAGTAGTATGTAGTAGGTGATGGTTTTCCTCGTCTAGGTGGGTTAATGAGAGGAGTTTTTGCTGTGGTTGATTTTGGATAGTGTCAGTATAGATACCGCGACTGGATAAGAGAGGAGTGCTGTTGCTATAAGTGAGGAGAACTCTCTGTCACCTAGTATACCTAGCTTAAGGGCTGTTAGAGCGATAGCTGACTCTAGTGTCCCTCTGACCGTGATTAAAGAAAGCACCTCGGTCTTGGAGAACGCGGAGATCATGTTGATCTCGCTGAGCGCTATGACTACAACTGCTTTCCCTATTAGAGCACCTGCTAATCCTGTCAATGTCAGGACTGGGTCTACTAATACCGGGGTAATTGTGTAGCCGATGTATGTGAATACGAGGGGCATGACGATTAGGTTATTCACTGTCTCTAAACTATCTGCCACAGTCTCTACGTGGCTAGCTATCCTAAGGAGGGGATCACCGGATGATCTAGCTAAGCCAAGTACCGTACCGATGAGGTACCCTCCTAAGAGAGGGCCCACACTGTCTACGGACAGACCCACTACAGTGAAGAGCAATGTCATAGTGACTACGTTTAATGTCTCTGTGCTCAGCTCCCTCCTTAGGACGAGGGCTAATATTACCGCCCCTAAGGCTATAGATACTAGAGACATCGTCAGGCTCGGTAGGTGAAGCCCGCCTAAGGGCGCTAAAATAGCTGTAGCAAGTAGTAACACCATTAGGTCGTCCCCAACTGAGATCCTCAGAGCTGTCTCTAGGTCAGTCCCGTACTTCACGTACTTAGATAGGGCTACGACACCCTCTGTTGCGGTGTTGGCTAGTAGAACGCTCACAACGACGGCCTTAACCGGATCTCCTAGAAAAGGAAACACCGAGATAAGCACAACAGCCATAGATAGTGAGGTGTTGAGAACAGCTATTATGGAGATCCTCCTGAGCTCGCCGCGGCTAATATTTAGCGAGAGACCTGCATGTAACCCGATGAATATGAGGGAGAAGACCGCTATATCTTCCCACGTCTCAAGAGGCGCTGGAAGCTCAATAAGCTTCAGTGCCAGCCCGGTAATCATGTAGGCGATGACCGGCGGTAGCCTCAACTTCTCGAGCAGTAGCGAGGTCAGATGGGCAATACCGAGGTACAGAAACAGTAAAGCTATATCGCTGAGGAACATCTCTACCTCTTGATTTTCACAGCCTACTTCTCAGCAATCACGTGGTCTACGCTATGTATTACCCCTCCCGACCTCTCTATGATCTCCTTTATCCTCGCGAAGTCTATGTCGTCTCCCTCTATGGTAACGTTGAGGGTTATCGTCTCCACATCGACCTCGTTGACCCTTATAGATATTCTACTAACCCCGACTTCTCTGACTATCATCTCAGCTAGCTCCACTAGAGACGTCCCTCTGATAGTCTTAAGAACGTCTAGAACTACCTTCTTGAGGGGCACCTCATCCCTACCTTACTCGAGCTCTATTCACCTTCTTAGATAACCAGGAATACCTCCTCAACCTCTTGCTCCTACCAAAACCACAGGCAGCGCAGTAACCTTTAGCAACATTATACGAATGCCTCCCACACCTTCGACACCGTATATGCGTCTTACCCTTGCTCCTCTTGCCCATCGACGGAGTTCCCTTCATCTGCTATCACCCTTTAGGAGCCGGCGAGATCAGCACTATGTTCTCACCCCTAATCACGACCGTACCGAGCTTCCGTGTCTTATCCTCAGCGACCTCGTAAGCATCCTCCAGCACTATGTTAAGATGTTGATCGAAGCTCCTTAGCCTACCTCTAACCACTTCACTAGACCTCAACTTCACGACGACGTCCTGACCCAAGTTCTCGCCAAGCAACCTCTGTGCCGCATCACTCACATTAGACCCCCTATGTCGTAAGGGTAAAGCTTATAAACCTTAATTAAGGACTCATAGCTTACCGAACTTCTTCAAGGCCTCCAGCGATATACCCCAGACATCGTCTCCAGCATGGTGTAGGTTCTTCAAGGCCCGCCCCCTCTTGACTGCGAGCACCTCGCTTGAACCCATTAAGGCCTTCGTCACAGCCAGCGGGGTCCTTCGGTCGAGGGACCAAACCACAACAGTATCCCCCACACTAAACGGGCTTGCCTCCACTATCCCGGGAGCCATCACGTCAGCACCATTAAGTATCGGTTTCACAGCACCCGCATCAACCACTACATAGCTAGTGGATTCCATCCCGGCCATCCTAACAACCACGAGTGTTGGCAAAACCTCCTCACCGTACCTAAACGCTATAGGAACACCATCAACCACATAGACAACAACACCCTCCGCACTAACCTCATAAGCCATACCTGACTGGCCCAACCCGATAGATGAACATAACCTCGGATACCTAGAGCAAAAACCTTCTACAAAATGCTTAAGATCCTTACGTTTTAAGGGAGTGTAAATTATCCTAGCCGACAACACACGCCTCCAACCCTTAAAGCTTAAAACCGGAATAATAAGTTAATAGATTGGGCCGGTAGCTCAGCCCGGAAGAGCGCTCGGTTGGCATCCGAGAGGTCCCGGGTTCAAATCCCGGCCGGTCCACCACGAGCTTAAACCCTAAGACCGCGTATCCACCTAATAACTGGTTTCCAAGCTCTCAGCATGTTCGCAGCACCAATACCAAGTGTCCGCACGACTCTGTGCCGAATCTGACCTCCTCCTCACCATGAAGGGCGGAGATTCCCCAGGGCGGTTCACAGATCCCCACCTCTATTTGGGGATACATCTGTAACCTTAGGTGTTTCAATGTTGGTATTAGCTACCTGTTGACTCTACCTCCTAGGTTGAGGGAAGTGTAGCACCCTTATTTCTTTAGGTTTTCAAGCTCACTGTATAGCATGTTAGAGGCTTTTATATTGTTAGGCATACCTATAGGTTGGTGATCAAAACGGGTCTATTAGGTTCCAGAATGGAGGAGCTATTAAATAAACAACTAAACCAGGAACTTAGAAACGCATATCTATACCTGTCGATGGCATCCTACCTAGACAACCTCGGACTTAAAGGGTTCGCTCACTACTTCAAGGTGCAGGCTAGGGAGGAGCTAGGCCATGCTATGAAGATTTACGAATTTATCAACGATCTAGGAGGTAGAGTCGTACCCTACGATATACCTAAACCCAAAGACAGCTGGAGCTCTGTCCTAGAGGCCATTAAGGACTTCTACGAAGCTGAAGTTGAGAATACTCGAAGGTTCTACGAACTAATAGATAAAGCTAGGGAAGAAGGAAACAAAGCAGTGGAATCCTTCCTGAAGTGGTTCATAGACGAGCAGGTTGAAGAGGTAAGTAGCGCCAGTGACCTTCTAGCGAAAGTTAAACTAATAGGAGACCAGAAACATGCGTTGCTCGTTCTAGACTCCAAGCTAGCCGAGAGGAAGTAGCTACCTTCCATCTTGTGCTAAGGATGAGGCTCCCAGTCGTGGTAGTTGCTTTGATGTGGGCAATGTAAAAAGTTTTAGAGAACTCTAGGCCTCAGAGAGCTGTCTCGGTTTTTATGTGTTATGTGGGCTGTGTTGCGAATTCATGAGCTCTGATTATGTACTTTAACCTATCAATCCTGTTAGGACTAGGACACCTAAGACGCGGGTTCTAGAGGCGACTCCGAGAGCCCAGAGCAGGTGAGTGTTTGAGCGGGATTCAGGAGTGTAAATGAAGCTATGGAAACCCATATGAACCCATTTGAGAGCTGAATTCTTACTCTATGTTATTTTATTTGTTTATACAACTAGTGCTAACGAGTCTAGGATTCTAGGGGTATATAGCTCTATAGTGGGCTGTAGTCCGAGCTCCTTAGACTTTTTCGCTATAGATGTCCTCAGGCTTTCGAGGGCGGCTGGCTCTCCGTGATTCAGGATTATTCTCTTCGGCTTCGTCTCCAGGTCCTTCAAGTACCTGAGGATCTGGTTCCTATCTGAGTGCCCGGAAAAGCCCTCTATAGCGTGTACCTCCATAGCCACCTTAACTACCTCTATTTTATCTCCCACTAACACGTGGACTTCTTTAGCTCCATCACGTATTTTCCTTCCTAAAGTCCCTTCAACCTGGTAGTTAACGAAGATAAGGGCGTTATTCGGGTTTTCTGCCATCAATCTGAAGTACTCTACTGCTGGCCCCCCGTTAAGCATCCCTGAGGTCGCTAAGATGATGCACGGATCCTTCGACTCAACTATCTCCGACCTAGCCACTCCTCCCCCTACGACCTCGAAGACTGGGTGGAGGAATGGATTCTCTGAGCTGTATATGCGGTCCCTAAGCTCTTTAGCCAATAGCTCCGGGTAAGCCGTGTGAATAGCTGTCACCTCATTGATCATGCCCTCTATATAGACCGGAACCTCCGGCAATTTCCCAGCTCTCATAGCGTCGGCTATTATCAGCAAGACCTCTTGGGACCTTCCAACCGCAAGGGAAGGTATCAGCACCTTGCCTCGACGTTCTAGCGTGTTCTTAATTATATCCACGAGCTTCTCAGCCGACTCCTCCCTACTAGGCTGATCACTGTTCCCGTAGGTCCCCTCAATTATTAGCGTATCGACCCTTGGGAACTTGTTGTTGGCCTTGTCGAGTAGCCTAGTCTTATCGTACTTAAAGTCCCCTGTGTAGACAATGTTGTGCAGACCGTTACCTATGTGTAGATGGGCTATCGCAGATCCGAGTATGTGGCCGGCATTGTATAAGGTTAACCTAACATCAGGTGCTATGTCTGTTACTTCCCCGTACCTAAGGGTTATTGTGTGTATGAGGGCGTCCTGGACGTGTCGGGGCTCAAACGGCAGGTTCCTCCCTTCCCTCCTAGTTAACTCTATTAGGTCCTTCTCGAGAAGTATCATCAGATCCCGCGTTGCCTGCGTCATGTATACGGGACCTTTATACCCGTACTTGAAGAGGTAGGGTAGTAACCCTACATGGTCTAGGTGGGCATGCGTCACCACTACAGCATCTATGTCCTCAGGCTTGACCCCGATAGCATCGAACCTAGGTGCGAAACTCTTGAGGAGGCTTGTACCGGGGTTGAGACCGAAGTCTAGTAGTATCTTAGACTCCGCCGTCTCGACTAGTATGGCGGATCTGCCTACCTCCATGAAGCCCCCAAGAGCGGTGATCCTGACGTAGTTGTCCTTGAAAATTACCTCCCGATGTATTCTCTCCCCGACTGCCCTAAGGAACTCCAACCTCTGCGCTGACTGCCTTATGACGTAGTTAAGCTCGGACTCCAAAATCAGGGATCTCAGTGGGGGCTTCCTAACTATCTTCGGCCTCCACCCAGTTTCAACGAAGATCTCTTTAAACAATCTCCTATTGTTCTCGATGAATGCCTGAGGATTCGGAGTCTTTATCACGACCTCGCCGAGCACCTCATCAAAGATAATGTCAGAATCGCCCTCGATATGCTCCTTAGCCTTTCCGAGGATGATTTTCCTAGCCTCGCTTTCCCGGACCCTCCGCGATTCATCAACTCTAACTACAACCCTCTTTTTTATTGCCTTGGCTAGGCTCTTTATGGACTCCTCATTCTCTATTATAAACGACACGTTCCTGACGTAGACTACTACCTCAGGTCCTTCAAACTCTACCTTAGCTACCTGAGCCTCAGGAGGCAGCTTCTTGAATATCTCGCTCCTGATGTTCTCACGGATGTCGTCTACGAATCTGATGTCTTTTACTGGCATCCCATCGATCAACCTGGTGGATAGGACCTTTCTTCTATTCCGTTGGGTCGCACTATAGCTACGTCCACAGCCTCGCCTGTGAATACGTCCCTCCTGATCGAGGACCTAACAGCCTTCACCGCTAGAGCGACGGCTTCCTCCTCACTCATATCCTCCCTATATTCGGACTCTAGAACCCCTACAGCTACTGGAGAGCCTGACCCAGTTACTGTGTACTTCTCCTCGGTGTAGTCCCCGAATAGCTCGATGTTGAATAACCTAGGTCTATCGTCGTAGCCTGCTAGTATGAACTGCACGATAAAGGGGACATACTTGTAAGTATTTAGAAGAAGCGAAAGGTAAGCCGCTAGAGACTTCACCGGAATCTTTGCCTTATTGACTAGACTATACTCTGTCGCCTTAACCCTGAGGAGAGATGCTAGCACCTGGGTGTCTGCGACTAGACCTGCTGTAGTCAGGACGGCATGATCTGATATCCGCACTATCTTCTTTACAGCCTTATGTGCTACATAGGTTCCACTACTCGCTCTCTTATCTGCCGCTACTATCGCGGCATCCTTCGTTACCAGCCCTACTGTTGTTGTCCCGTGTAGAACCCTCAACCCCTACACCTTCTCGTTAAGATCTCCAGACTTAAATGCTTGCTCGGTTTATAAGTTTTCAGTGAGTGTGGTGTGGCACTCGATAGACCTTTTTAAGAAGGTGGTTGTGGGCCACGGAGTCTCCGAGAAATTAGGGAAGCTTATCTACGAGTTAGGGTTCAGAGGTAGGGTAGCCATAGTCACTGGCCCTCATGTAAGGAAATCTGTGGTTGAGATCCTTATAGGCAGTACCTTAAGTAGCTACGACGTCGAAGTATTTGAGGTTGAGTCCCCCCTTGTTGAGGAGGCAGAGGGCGTGGCCGATAGAGCGAGGCACTATAATCCTTCGTTGATTGTGGCTATCGGAGGTGGCAAGAGCATTGATGCGGCTAAGTACGTATCATATAAGCTTGGGGTCAGCTACTTGAGTGTTCCAACGGTAACCTCGCATGACGGCATAGCATCACCGTTTGCCTCGCTTAGGGGTTTGGAAACTATTTACTCAGTAAAAGTGATGCCACCAGTCTCCGTTGTAGTAGACATCGACTTGATTTCAAGGGCTCCTAAGCGGGTAGCTATAGCCGGGGCAGGCGACCTAGTAGCTAAGCTAACAGCCGTCAGGGACTGGAAACTCGCCCATAAGCTGAAGGGTGAGTACTTCGGTGACTATGCAGCCTCCCTAGCTATCTTATCAGCTAAGCATGTGTTCGCGTTTAGCAAGGCTATATCTCGCGGTACACCAACAGGACTCCGAGTTCTTGCCGAAGGTTTAATAGGTTCCTCCACTGCTATGTGCATTGCCGGCTCCACAAGACCTGCGAGCGGTTCTGAGCACTTATTTAGTCACGCTCTCGATATCGTTGCCAACTACCCGGCACTACATGGGGAGCAAGTAGGTGTTGGAACGATAATGATGAGCTACATCCACGGTATTGACTGGAGAAAGGTTAGAAGAACCCTGAAGAAACTAGGTCTACCTACTACTGCCAGAGAGTTAGGCGTGAAAGAACAACACATAATCGACGCTCTAACGCTAGCACACAGAATAAGACCAGATAGATACACCATACTCGGGGAGAGCGGCCTCACAAGAGAAGCGGCTGAGGAGGTAGCTCTCAGAACCGGTGTTATAGGTAATGACGACTAGAACCGTTAAAACCCTTATCAGCAAGTACGTCGCTAAGGTAGGCCATAAATTCTTGTTTTCAGGTCCAATGGGCGAGTGCTCAAGTTGCAGGTTTAAACATGCCTGCATCGATAACCTGGAGAGAGGGGTAGTGTACGAGGTAGTCCATGTATACCCCATAGTAAATAAATGTCCAGTACTTGGGGAGGTAGTAACCGTCGACGTGAGATCAGCCGAGCTAGACATAGCGCTAGACCCTCGAGCAGCGGTTGACGGGATCGTAACAACATACAGGCACACCGACTGTAAGACACCCTGTAGTTTTGCAGAGCTCTGCAGGAACCCTTGGATAAGGAACGGATCTAAAGTAAAGGTAGTCTCAGTCAGCGAGAGAGTACCCTGCAAGGCTGGAAGAAACTTAACTAAGGTTAAGGTCGTAGTCCTACCACAGCGAAGCTAACCCACCCTTACAACTGGAAGCCCTACCATGAAAGATGGGAGAGGGGAAGCCGGTAGGTTTTTAATCGCTGCGAATCTAAGTAAGTTTCGTGTTTATCTGAACTATCTCCTCACTGATCGTATTACCTCTAACGATCTTTCTCCTCCGCTCTCCTTCGTTCTTTGGATGGAAACCCGGCGGTGACGAAAGCAGTAGAGCCCTCTTTGCAGATCCCGGCAATGTTGGGATCATCGGGAAGCCTGAAGAGTCCGATCCTCCAGTTATTAGTAGCTTCTTACCTGGGATCCCAACTACCGACCCATCTACGTAGTCCCCGATCTTCTTGCCTATGAATGCTGCCGCACTGGCCCCCTCCACTACCACATGGAACGCCTTAGCCCTGAAGATCTCGGCTAAAGCCTCACCGCTACCAAGTTTCTCTGAAATAGTGCCAGCAGGTACGTACACCGTATTCTCAGGGATATTAGAATCCGGCTCTAACCTTACGGTGATACTAACCTTTTCCTTCTTTTCTCTATCCTTCCAGACTCTCACCGTCGCTATTCTATAGGGAGTATTGAGAATTTCTATGAGCTTCGGGTTTGCCCTCGCCTTAATAAGCTCCTTTCCCTCCTTCATAGCCTCACTTAGCTTGACTTCCTCAGACTCCACTATTTTTACGTACACCACCTTCGGTTCCTTCGCCTCAGGATCCCCTACCACTACCTTAAACGTAGCCACTCAGCGCACCAAACCAATTTCAGGTCACTATATTTAAGCCCTCTGATTATGTCTCTTTGTCATTGAAGGGGCATCGCAAACACGGTTTTAAACTGAGAAGCGACCTTCGGGGACTTCCACCTTGCCCTCAGCAAACACACTAAAGTAGCAAACTCTGGCCTCCTCCCCGCCATGAAAGGCGGAGCTTTCAGTTGTAAAATCTGTGAGCATAGCTTCTTAAGGCAGTGAAGAGTTCTGAATCTCTTGGTAGTCCACCGAGTACTTGAGTATAGCTACTAAACCGCCGAAGGCTTTGACCTTGCTGAAGGTGGGGGTCTCTTCGGGAACTAGCCTCACCTCTCCGCCTTTAGATTCGACGTAGTTCATTATCTCAGTAACCTCTTCCGCCATCTCACTATAGAGCATGTCTTCGCTTACCAGTAGCTTGGAAATGGCTCCCTGCTTTGCTAGAGCCTTTACAGTGTTTAGCCCGTACGCTACTTTCTCGCTACCTGTGGAAACCAACTTGAGAAATTCCTCGAAAACTTCTTCTACTACAAGTACATTATGAGTTCGCAAGATGTTCTTGAAGGCGTCCCTTCTTACTAGCTCCACTATACCGTGCTTGCCCCCACTACTTACTGAGTCAACTATAACGGGTTTTTCGAGTCTTCCTCCTGCAATCTCTGCTACCATGTCCTTCAGAAAAGCTGGGGAAGCAACAATAACTACGTCCGGATTCTCCTTTTTAGCTGCGTCTATTACTATCTCGGCTATTTTTCTTGCTAGATCCTCTATGGGAGGTCCATCATCCCGAATCCCCTCCAAGCTCTTTTCAGCTAGGTACTTAATTCCCTGCTCAAAGACCATAGCTACAGCCAGCTCGTCGAAGTCGAATGCTGCTAGTAGAACCCTCAACCTCCTAGTAGAGGCCTTTTTCAGCCTACTCAACTGTTCTTCCGTCCATTTAGGCTTAACTATGGCTAGCTCAGAGCCTACATCGATGTTGAGCGTGTGGTAGGAACCTCTAAGACCGTACCCGTCAGGACCTTCCTCGATTCTTCCATGTACACGTAATCTCCCGCTAAACGGCTGGAAATAAACCTCTTGAACGCGTACTGCTAGAATCATTGGTAATCTCCTCTTACCTTCACCATCGATCTTAACGTCTCTTAGAGTCTTAGCAATAACTAGGTCACCCTTCATTATTACGCTTTTCAGAGTCCAGAGATCATCCTCGCATTCTACGCGTATCTCTATAGCCCCGTGCTTAAGATCCTCCTTAAGTATCCTCAACTCCTATCACCTAGATTTAGAGAATTGGGGTGTACAGCACTTAGTCAAAGCTATAGAGCCAAGCTCCTCACTCGCTTCACAAGCTGAGGATTCTAAGAACTGCTCTATCCAGCACCTAAGCTTCTGGGTCACACGTATGTCTCTGGCTTTAGTGAGCACCATTGTCACAGACACTTACAGATTAGTAGCTAATAAGAACCCTGAGCTACTACATCTCGTAGAGGACACCGAGACCTGAGATCCTGTTGTGTAAAGTGTTAAATATACCTACGACTGCTAGGTAGAGGAATAAGTCCGTTACATACCACTCGTCGACACCGGCTATTCCAATAATAGAGAACGGTGCCCAACTTAGCCTGAAGGGGGAATACGGCGGCGGAACACCTAAGATGTATGATACGTATCGCGAGACATATATCATCGCTAAAACCCCGCCCCACAGAGCAAACAGATTCAGCCACATCAGGTTACGTAAGTTTTTAGACAGGTTATCGTACCTAGCCTTAATTATCCTCCACTTCTTTTGCTTGCTGGGGGAGGTCTCCCTTAGCTTCATCGCGGTATACTCTAACTCGCGGAGCACTCTATCTAGTTTAACCCTCCTTATGTATGCTCTAACTAGAAAAGATATAGGTAAAAGACACAGCAAAGGAAGGGCTATAAACACGGCTAGGCTGAGGAGGACCTCTGCTACACCGTTAGCCACAGCTAAATCGCCTCTATTGCTGCTACAAGCTCCTCAGCTGCCCTCTCAGAAAGTCCCTCAGGGTTGGATACGAACATAACAGCCGCCCCCGAGATTACGGAGCTGGCTATCGAGAAGTACCTATTGATCAGCAACATCTCCTTAACAAGCTCAACATGAGATAGGTCAGCCCTATACCGTGACGTATCCCTCTGTTGACGTGCCACTATCTCCTCTGGTTTAGCCTCTATTACGGCTATGAGATTAGGTCTCAATTCTAGCACTACATTCATCGGGAGCCCGGGCCAGAAGCCGGTAGGAGTCTTCACCACAGCATGGGTGTCTACTATCCCAACGACCCGATCCCCCTTCTCTCCCTCTAAATTCTCCCTTATCTTTCTGGCAACAGCTCTCTGCGTCTCAAGTTGGATAGCTAGAGGTAGCTTCCTGATCTCATCGCGGGTTCTTATCATACCTGTATCCTTGAGGTAGCTGAGCATGTAGTCCCCGAAGTTAACTAACTTGACGTTGTAGCCCCTCTCAACGAGCTTATTTCTAGCTATAGATAGGACAGTGCTCTTCCCTACCCCAGGCAGCCCCACAACTACCACTAGTTTCAACACCGCTACTCACCTACAAGTCTCCTCAGTACGGGGTACATCTCCAGCGCCTGCTCGTATGTTAGCGCGGTGTATATCTGCTGCAAGATACCTGCTGCTAGTAGCAGACCTATGCCACCCCCGAAAACACTGAATATATCTGCTACTAAGGATAGGGAGGCAACTACTAAGGAACTTAGTACTGCTAGGGGATACACATATTTGGAGAGAACTATCTCAAGCGCCTTGGGGTTAGACCTCATCCCGGGGATACTAATACCAGACTTAATTAGGTTCTCAGCTTGAGCAGCCGGACTTAGACCCCCTACTTCTACCCACATCAACCCGAAGAGAACTGAGAGCCCCATCAATATGACGGCATAGATAACTGCTCTTACCGGGTCATAGACTACGCCCAAGAGGCCCCTAGGAGAGCTTAAGTAGATCAACATGCTGTTAAGACTGTCTCTTAGCCACTGGTACTGTGGTAAGTATGCCTCGACCATGTTTCTAAATAGCATTATGTTAGAGAACACTATACCTACTAAGAGTACTGGAATGTTGGAAACATAAAGAAAGTTTAGTGGCACTCTGCCCCGTATACCTGGGGCTCTCTGGATAGTCACAGGTATGTTGATCTTCATCCCTTGGAGGTACACTATGACCAAGAGAAGTACGAATGTGGATAGCATACCTACAAGTGAAGGCAGTAGAGCTGTCTCCCCTCCAGCGAGGTACCCCGGCACGTAGCCGTAGATAAGCCTTCCAGTATCTATATTACGGCCGATGATGCCTTCTATTAGATACGGGATCACACCGTAGCGATAGGCTCTCGTCGATCCATCAAGCATGTAGACATTGACGGTTGCTGGGGATAGCATGTCCCACACTATCGTCCTAGAGACACCTGCTAGAATGAATAGGCTTACTCCAGACCCTATCCCATACCCTTTCTGTATGGCTTCGTCGAGGATCATGAGTATGAGGGCTCCTATAAAGAATTGAAGTGCTATAGACGCAGTTACGAAGACATTCTGCCTATAAGACAGAGCAAAACCTGTCGCCTCGACTAGTGCAATGATGATGGCTAGTCCCTTCTCGGCCTGCGTAAAGAGCTTTCTATCCTCTGGATCCGTCAGATCTAGCTCTATTAGCTTACCGCCTACTAGGATCTGCATTATCAGACCGGAAGTCACTATAGGTCCTATCCCCAGCTGAGCTAGGGTTCCAGTAGTAGCTGCGAACACTACCTGCAGGAGGGCTGGAAGCTGTGGACCCCCGGCCTGAACTGGGTAAGCTGACACTGAAGCCATAGCAAAGAAAATCGCAACAGCCGCCACCGTGAACGTGATCCTATACTTAAGATCAGGTCTTCTAGCAGGTTTCGAAGGTGAGGGAATCATGTTTCCGAGCTTAGCTAGGAAGCTCATTACACCCATGAGTGCGCACCGCTTGATCCTGCCTACAACACATTAAGTTAACAGCTTAAAAGCTCTCTGACTTCGTGAGGTCGATCACCCCTGTCTTTAAAGACGGACTTTAAGGTTGTGTGGGGTTCAGCTCTCATATATGTTCGTGTTGTTTTATGTCATTGCCTCATCTCTGTTCCCCCGCATCCCGCTCGGGGCCTCATCCGCCTTGGGGGCGTTCGGGGCCACCCCGGAGATCCACATCTTGGGTATCTCTTGAGGCCGCCCTCGGGGAGAGCCCCGGCCACAGCAGGCTCTCCACCCCTCACGGAGTAGCCAATCAAAACGTACAACAATGTCAAACCTTATAAACCTTTATGAGGCTCGAAACAGCTGTGATAGGTGGCGAAATGACGATCGGCTCAGCTTTTTTCTGAGTCTTTGATGAGTATTACTTCCCCGCCGGCCTTTCTTATTTTTTCGGTTGCTTCCTCGGAAGCCTTATATGTCAATACCTTGAGCTTCAAATCAACTTCTCCTCGGCCTAGGAGCTTGTTGTATCCGAGTGTGGAAAGATCTATAACGTACATATCCCCCTCTTTCTGAATCATATTCTGCTTCTCTAGGTGCTTCACTATCTCGCATAGCTCTCCAACGTTCACAGTTCTGTACTCCTCTCTGATCTTAGTAGGGTATGTGAACCCATGTTTTCCGAACCAGTCGGGGAAGTACTTAAGCACCCAAGACCACTTGTGCTTGTGCATTCCGGCTGCTCCTTTACCTCCCCTACTACCGCTCTTTCTATGCTGACCGATACTGCCGTAACCATGGGTTCTTATTCCTCTCATGGACCTGCTCTTCTTCTTTCTTCTTACTACCACACATACTCACCTACTAGATCAGCCTGATGAGGAGGTTGTTTATATCTGATCCTCTGTACCCTAACTCGCCGCCAGCATTATAAGGCTTCTTAAGGCTTCTTTCGAAGCCTTTACGTGGTGGATGAAGCCTGAAGACCGGTTTTATGTACTTATCGTATTGATGCCACAGCACCTTACCCTCGAGGAGGGCGTCCACGAGCTCGTCGAAGCTACCCACCTTGAATATGTTCTTTACATCGTCCTCCGTTACGGGCTTACCTCCGACGAGCCTACCCCTCCTCAGGATTAGCTGCTTCAGCACGTCTCTACTCACTTCTCCCCATGTAACCCAGTCCTTAACTACGTCTAGCATTCCGTCTATGCTGGGAGACTTCGGGTATATCACCGCATGATATGGTCTTACAAGCCTAAGCAACCTGAGTACATGCTCGACATCGTAGGGAACATCTACAGTGCCCCGAATCCTCACGATGGCGTAGAGAGTCAAGGACTAGGCACCTCTCCTCCAGTCTGTGGGTGACATGAACTTGTACGTTCTTTTAAGGGCGTCATAGGTTGCTAGGGCGAAGTTTATGGATGTCCTAGTCTCTCCCTTACTCCACGTCCACACATCCTTTATGCCAGCATATCTCAGTACTACCTTAGCCACGTCCCCGGCCACTAGACCCGTACCCTTCGGGGCCGGCTTTAAGAGTATCCTGACGCTCCCCGACTTTCCGCTTACCTCGAACGGAACGCTGTGTGGTTCTCTACAGGAACATTCCCAGCTGCCGCACCCTCTCCTCACCGGCACTATGTTGAGCTTAGCATCTCTCAGGGCTTTATCGATTGCCTGCCTCAGCTGCTTCGCCTTTCCGAAGCCTACGCCGACATAACCATCGAAGTTGCCTGCCACGACCATAACCCTAAACCTCGACATCTCACCGGCATCAGTCTGCTTCTGCACCATGCTAACGTTAATCACTTCGTGCTTTAGATCCGGTAGAAGATAGTCCACTATCTCCGGTTCCTGAATTATCCAGTTATTGTCGAAGATCTCTTTAATGCTTACTACCTTCCCCTCCCTTACAAGCATTCCAAGCTTGGTTCTAGGAACCCAGGACTCTAAGCTCGGGGCACCCTCAGACACTTACATCACCTCTAAGTACCTTAATTATGTTAGCCTTAACCTCATCAAAGTGTTCGGGAAGTTTACGCGGATCCAACCCCCGCTCAAGGTAGTCGGAAAACAACCTCTTGAACTTATCTTCGCTTTCCACCTGAAGCTTCTCAGCGTACTTAGCTACATGCTCCCCCCTTATCCTGTCCTCCGATGGTAGGACCTCCTCGGACACTGGTATATCTACACCAGCATCTCTAAGGCCTTTAAGCGCTGCGAAAATCCTCGAACCTCTCACGGGTCTGTGAAGTCCTATATCCGGCACGGCCTTATTTATCCCGAGCTTCAAAGCGTTGAGGCCAGCTATAAGACCGGTTAAATAAGCTGCGGGGGTGTTGTTGAGATCTCCCTTCCAACCAAACTTACCTAGCACCCTACTGCTTACCGCAACTTTCGTGATGTCACCGCGGGGAGCGAACTCAACTATCTGAACTAAAATGTACTTATTTGTTTTCCTCACAACGGCTCTGATTTTCTGGCCGGATTTTACCATCCTGTACCGCTTATAGTAGTTTGTCTTACCCTCTCTCCTCCTTCTCAGTGGGACCTTGTAGTTAGGACCTCTCGCCACGTTATCTCACCTGAATACCCATCTCGGTAAGGTGCCTTTTTAGGTCTGAAAGACTTTTGAAAGCCCCTCCCCTCGCCAACTGGCGGAGCCTTCGGTATGTGCTGGTATCTAGTACCCTACTGTCCTTCAACCACTTAAGGTACCTCCTGATCTTTCTTATAGTGTTCACCCACCTCTCATGAGGATCCTCTCTAGCGCCTTTAGCCCCCTTCCTCTTACCAGGCCCCCTACGGTGACCCTTCCTTCTTTTCTCATGTCTTTCCTTCCACCTAGCCCTAGAATTTCTCCCGCTATGCTCAGCCCATATAGCTCCATCCTTTATTAGTCTCCTAACATCCTCCTTAGTTAGCGCTGACTCTATCTCACTCACTCTCTCAGGGTCGAACCTTATCCTTGTCTCTCCAACCCCGAGGATCTCTGCTGCAAGCCTCCGCTGAAGGGAGAGATCAGCCATTACAGACCACCAGCATTAGCCAGTTTAATTCCCATTTCCTCAGCCTTTCTAACTATCTCCAGCTTCTTTCTTAAGCCTACCGTCGAACTCACGTAGACAATATACTTTGCCGGGTCTAATTTTTCAAGATCTTCGGGTCTGCTAATTACTATAGGTACTAAACCGGAGGGATGATACCCCCGAACTACTGTTGGTGATCCGTAGCCGACAGTCGCGATCGGTGGGTTGCCTTTAAGCCTCAAACGCATCGGGTTGTCCTTACCCCTCGGCTTCCTCCATTTCGGGTCGTTCCTAAACTTCGCGAACTTCCACCACTTATTTCTGTAAAAGCGTATCTTCAGCTTCTTCTTCAACATATCTTTAAGCTTTTCTGGGCTTGGGTTGGCACTCACCTAGATCACCCTAGTCTGCGTAACCTCTCTCGTATATGTATATACCATCCACGAAAACCCTCCTATCGAATTCCCTTATTTTTGTTGCCTGCTCTATGTTAGCCGCTGTCTGAGAAACTGACTCTATGTCACAACCCTCCACTATTATGTCGGTCTTCGTAACGGTTACCTTTACATTACCGACTATCTTAGCAACCCTCGGGGCCTTCTCCCCTATAAAGTTCTCAATTATCACCCTATTCCCATCCACCTTAACATTTATAGGGAAGTGAGAGTAGACTATCTTAAGTTTGTACCTGTACCCTCTCAGAACGCCTTCGATCATATTCTTTATGTGGGACGCGACAGCGTAGAACAACGCCTTAAGCTTCCTGTCGGGGAAATACGTCTCTAGGACGATAGCATCTCCTTCCTTAGCTATCCTGACTTTCTTCGCGTAGCTAAAGTCCCGCTCAACAGTTCCCTTAGGTCCCTTTACCCTGACTAAAGATCCATTGGACACTACTTCAACCCCTTCAGGGATCTTTATCTCCTCTCTAAGTACCGCTGCCCGAGCCATGGCTCCCCCCTAGTACACGTAAGCTATCAGTACTCCACCTATCTTACGGCTTATTGCCTCCGGGTGCGCCATTACCCCCTGCGGGGTAGACAGGATCAATATCCCAATATCTCTAGAAGGTAGGAACATACGCATCCACTCAGGCATTCTTAGGAGCTCACTATACTTGACTGAGTATCTAGGCTTTATCGCGCCACACCTGTTTATTCTGCCCAGGAGCTGAACCTTTATTTTCCCCCATCTACCGTCATCTATGTGCTCGAACTCACCGATGTATCCGTACTTCTGCATCACCCTAAGCACTGACGCGATGAGCTTCGATGCCGGCATTATAAGTGCCTCTCTATTCCCACGCATCTCGTTGTTGTATATGGTAGCTAGGGCATTTGAGAAGGGATCTGCGGATACCATTGATCTCACCTTACATGTACTTCCTGAACCCGAGCTGGAGTGCTACCTCCCTAAAGCACTGCCTACACAAGTAGAGACCATACTTCTGTATGACCGCGTCTCTGCTACCACATCTTCTACACACTTGAACCCCCCTACCGTATTTCCTAGTGACCGGTTTCCTGTACTTACCCACGCTAGACCACCTTAACACCAAGCTTGGTAATAAAGAATGCTGCTGCCTCATCCCTACTTACGCGGTGTCTCCTAGGTATCCTCGACCTACACCTCCTTCTCCGCATCACCCTGTACCCAGGTCTCTCAAGCTTCACTGTCACATCCATCCCGAAAATGCCTATGTCGGGGTCGTACTTCACACCAGGTAACATGATGTGTTCCTTTATCCCCAGCGAGATATTACCGTAATCATCGAAGCTTGAGTATTTTACCCTCCCGCCAACGGCTGTAAGAACCTTATTCAGGAAATCGTAGGCCTTAGATCCACGCAGGGTAACCATTACTGCGATGGGTTCTCCTCTCCTCACTCCGAACTCTCTAATAGATCTCTTAGCTCTCCTTAAGGAAGGTTTCTGCCCCGTAAGTTGCTCTAGCAGCTTAGCAGCCTTCTCTAACCTCTCCCCGGAGCTTCCAACACCTATGTTTACAACGACCTTAGCTATCCTAGGTTCAAGCATCTTATTGGAAGCCCACCTGAGCACAATCTTACTGGCCATCTCCTCTAGTTTCGTCACTGCTGACATTACCTACCACCAACCTTCATGGTTATGGGAAGGGTTATCTCGGGCTTGGATGTCCCGATGACGATGATCTTATCGAGGGTCGTGTAGAAGTTGACACCACTAGCCAGGTCCTCCAGAAGAACTAACTTCCTGTAGTGCCGCATACCCTTGCTAACGTTCATTATCCGCCCTACCCTACCTACGTTGATCCCGCCGATGACTACCGCTACAACTCCCTTCTCGGCTGGTATGTAGTCAAGGAGTTTGTAGTCCGGTATACTGATCTTCACTGTAGACATCGTCATAAACTTCCTACCTTCCTCAGCGTCCACCACTATATTCTTGCCATCATGTAGGTTTAGCTGTATCCGACCTCCCTTAGTAGTAGTCTTATCCTCTATCCTACAGAGCTTGAACGACGCCTCCTCCCTCGTGATGGGCACAGGAAACAGAACCTTGACTGGTACGGGTACAACACGGAAGAACTCACCGGTATCTACCACCTCAATAACGTCCATCAACCCAACTGGGAACTTGTAATCCCGCCTAACACGACCGTCTACTTTCAAATGTCCTTCAGCCACGAGCTTCCTAGCCTCCCTACCTGTCCTAGCGAAACCAAGAATATCCCTCACAACAATCAGCATTGGGATAGCTCTACTTACTGGGTGGGGTCCTGGTGATGGCTTAACTACCCACTTAGCCTCCTTCCTGAGCACCGGCCAGAACTCCGGTGCCGCCAACCTCTTCAAGTGTCTACTGCTCCCCATCCTCGCCATTACTTATCACCCTCCTGAGTCTTCTTCCTTCTCTGAAGTATCTTCTCCCGCACCTTATCAATATTACTGAGCTTCACTATGACGACCTTCGACGGATGAATAGGATACGGTACAGGAGTCCCGTCGGACTTCTTTATTGTTACCCCCTCAACATGTACCCTGATCCTCTTGAGGTCAACTCTGGTAACCTTACCTTCATGCCCAGCCCAGTCGCCCCTCACTATCCTAACTACATCATCCTTCCTTACAGGCAACCTCTTAACTCCGTACTCCTTCTGCAACTCTGGAGCCAGAGGCGCATTGAAGAACTTATGCCTCCTATGGAGCGGTGCTCTATATACCTCAAGCCTCTGCTTACGCGGCTGACTACTAGAGATTTTTGTAGCAGACATCCCGCACCCCACCTAAACGATTAGTGTAGCTAGGTTTGCTATACCAGGCCATCTCTCCGCAGCCTCTCTAGCTACAGGCCCTCTAATTTCACTGCCCTTGGGGTTCCCCTCAGGGGTCACTATAACGCAGGCGTTATCCTCAAACGCTATCCACGACCCGTCAGGTCTCCTATAGGGCTTCCGCTGCCTCACTACTATAGCTCTTGTGACCTGCCCGATGAGCTCGGTTTTACCCTTCTTAACTGTTACAACGATCATGTCTCCGACCGTGGCGAAGGGAACCCTCCTTAGTCTTGTCTTAACACCTATTACCCCAACCATCATGACTTCCCTAGCACCACTATTATCAGCCACGTTGAGCCTCGTACCGTTGATTATCCCCGGAGACCTACCAAGCCTGCTGAACCTAGCTGTAGACTTCACTGAGCTCACAGACTACCACCTCTCTTGAGTACTCCAAGAACTACCCAAGACACCGACTTAGCGAGAGGCCTAGTCTCCCCTATTAAGACAGTGTCCCCTACTGAGACCTTAATGCATGGTGGTAGGTAAGCGTGGATCCTGGACCTGCGCCTTTCGTATCTCTTAAACTTCCTGACATATACTAGGTAGTCCCTCTCAACCACCACCATTTTCTGTGCCCTAGTCTTGTAAACCCGGCAAACCATCAGACCCCCGCGAACCCTGAGATGGCCGTGCCAAGGGCACTTCGGATCTGAACATGACTCTTGAGGCGGCTCTAGACCTTCGTACCTTAGCCCTATATCCCTTACTTGCTTTACCTCACTCACCTCGCATCACCACACATCTTCACTCTCTCTTCCGGCCTGCGGAGTACCTCATCGCCTAACATCTTCACTACATAACCTGAGTTAGGTAGCTTAAAAGAAAACACACCTTGCTGTTTAGGAACGGTTAATTCCCTACCAGAGCTCTCCACAACAAACGTGTTCTTAGTTTCCCACACAACTCTACCTACTAAACCCACTAAACCCTTATCGCTGTGGTCTAACACTTCTACCTCAAGCCCTATCAACTCATGGCACCTCAAGTTACTCCTTGTGTACCTCACTACTCGCACCCTTTGTTTCCTTCTCGTTGATGACCGTTAGAATACGTGCTATGTTCTTCCTCACTATCCTGATCCTAGCAGTGTTAGTTAGTGTACCTACCCTAGCCTGCGTTCTAAGTTTTAGAAGTTCTATTCTCAGCTCGTTAAGTAGCTTAAGCCTCTCGTCAGCACTCATACGCCTTATCTCTTCAGCTGATAGGCTCAACTAGCTTCACCCGTAGATCCTTGTGTTGCCTGCTGGGGCGATTCCTGGGGCTTGAACGATACCAAATCATCAGGGACCCCGGGCTTAACTATCATCACCTCGATACCGTAAAGCCCGGGCTTTAGTAGGACGCTCGTAACAGCTCTATCTATTAGCCTAGATAGGTGACCACCGGTCTTATAGACCTTGCCTGCTTTAACCTTCTCATACCTCGCTCTCTCAGAAACCAGCTTACCGCTTATGATTATTTCACACCCCACAGCGCCAGCAGCCATAATCCTCCTCAGAGCAACAAACGCTGCCCGCCTGAAGTGATATCCCTTCTCTAACGCCAGCGCTATCCTTGATGCCATTATCCTAGCACTGAGCTCCGGGACCTCTATACCGGTCACAGTTATCTGCGGATTTTCTAGCCTAAAGTATCTGGAGAGAACATCAGCCAACTTCTTTATCTGCTGACCTTTCCTCCCTATGACCATGGCCGGTCTATCTGCGTAGATTATCACCCTGTCACCTAGCGGGGTCCTAAAGAGATCAACACCCGCGTAGCCGGCTTTAGCAAGTGTCTTAGAAAGGTACTCATCCACCTTAAGCCTGGTCACGTTCATCTCAAGGAAGTACTTCTTTACGTCTACCAAGCCCCCTACACCTCCCTCGCTATTACCTCTACGTGCGTTAGAGACTTAAACTTAGGAGTGGCGCGGCCAAACGCTCTCGGCATCCACCTCTTTATATATGGCCCTCTATGAGCGGCAGCATGGATCAATACCAACCTCTCTAGGTCGAGGCCCTTAGCCTCAGCATTGTTCTCTAGGTTTCTGAGAAGCCTCAGTATGTACCTAGCTGCCTTGACTGGATACCTCCCTATAGGTGAGCCCCACCTAGGATACTCATCCGATAGACCTGCCTTGTGAGCTATAGACAGTTTATATCTTACATAAGGAACAGCTTTCCGCCTAGCCACGACATCCTCGAGGAACTTAACGGCGTCACGAATTTTCATACCTCTCACTACCTTTAAGATTTCGTAAGCCTCCTTCCTAGATATGGGAGCGTCCCACATCATAGCCTTAGCTACCCGCGACTCATCACGCAGCCTGAGCGAGTAGCTCCATACTGGCATACTCCAGACCAAGCCTTAGTGTTTGGATTGAGCTTTATAAGCTTCCAAAAAGCTACTCAAGTTCTTCCGAAGATCTGATACATAGAATTAAAGCTTGGACGAACATCACTTAATCCTCGTCGCCTTGTCGCTCCGAGTCCGCCAGAGGTTCATGTCCCCGCCAGACAACTAATGAAACGCGGACCAGAAGAAGCTCCTAGATTTAATACTCTGAATGTTCTGTGGATACTCAATACATTACAACCAAAAGACCTCTTCCTTCAAGGCGGGCATGTACCAGCCTAGCTTTAAATGGGAGATAAGGATATTAGACCTCATCTGCAAGTTGTAGTGGTGAGGATCTGGTGTTTGAAGAAGCTGCTTACAGGGGACCCCCGCCGAAGGTTACGTTAAACAGGGTAGATGAGTACACGTGGGAGATTCCTAAAGGCTTCAAAGCCTGTATGAGGGTGCCTGCTATGATATTTGCCGATGACTACCTAATAACTAAGATGCGAGATGATTTAACTCTTGTTCAGGCTGCTAATGTTGCGTGCTTGAATGGTATAGTGGGGGCTTCGTATGTAATGCCTGACGGTCATCAAGGGTACGGTTTTCCGATAGGTGGAGTAGCAGGTATGGACTACGATGAAGGTGTCGTTTCCCCTGGAGGCGTTGGCTACGACATCAATTGCGGGGTAAGGCTCCTGAGGACGAACCTAAGTATCGACGAAGTTAGGGGTAAGCTCAAAGAACTCATCGATACTATATTCCATAACGTACCTTCAGGTGTGGGTAGTACTGGTAAGGTGAGGTTGTCTATATCAGAGCTCGATAAGGTCCTGCAGGACGGTGTTGAGTGGGCCATAAGCAAGGGCTTTGGCTGGGATATCGACCCGGAGTTCATCGAGGAACGCGGTTCGATGCGTGGTGCTGACCCAAGCAAGGTCAGTAGGACAGCTAAAGAGCGAGGAGCTCCGCAGCTAGGGACCTTAGGAGCTGGCAATCATTTCCTGGAGGTTCAGGTGGTAGATAAGATATATGATAAGGACGTAGCGAAGATCCTAGGACTAGAGTACGAAGGTCAAATCACCGTTATGGTGCACACGGGGTCTAGGGGGCTAGGTCATCAGGTCGCAAGCGACTACCTCGTTATAATGGAGAGAGCTATGAGGAAGTATGGGATAACGCCACCAGATAGAGAGCTCGCTTCAGTACCGATAAAGACTAGGGAAGGTGAGGACTACTTCGCAGCTATGGCAGCAGCAGCGAACTACGCGTGGACCAATAGACAGCTCATAACTCACTGGGTCAGGGAGTCATTTGGGAAAGTGTTCAACACTGACCCTGACAAGCTGGACCTTAAGATAATATACGACGTAGCACATAACATAGCTAAAATAGAGGAGCACTCTGTTGAAGGTAAGCGTATGAAGTTAGTAGTACATAGGAAGGGAGCCACTAGGGCCTTCCCGCCGGGTCACCCAGACATACCGAAAGCTCATCAGTCCGTAGGTCAGGTGGTACTCATACCTGGGTCAATGGGTACCGCTAGTTATGTCATGGTTGGTATACCTGAGGGTGCCAGAACCTTCTACTCAGCTGCCCACGGAGCTGGTAGATGGATGTCTAGAGAGGCCGCTGTAAGGGCGTATAGACCTCATAGCGTTACCCAGGAGCTGAGCTCCCGCGGAATCTACGTAAGGGCAGCCACAGCTAGAGTAGTCTCAGAAGAGGCTCCAGGCGCCTACAAGGACGTTGACAGGGTAGCTCTCGTTAGCCATGAGGTGAAGCTAGCTAAGCTGGTGGCCCGCCTAAAGCCAATAGGTGTAGCAAAAGGTTGAAGAAATTAAGGGCTTTGCTGAGAACTGGAAGGTTTTTGCTACCTGTAACCTTATTCATAGAAGAACCTGGGGTTGTGAGGGCACTTCCGAGAGCTGAGATGTCGGAGGTCTTCAAGATTAAAGGCTCTCTATCCTCTAAAGAGCTTAGCGCTCTTATGGTAAATGGCTTGGAGGTGCTTCTTGAGGGCTGCGAGTTCTCCATAAGAAGGTCAAAGAGAAGCATGGAAGTTCTTGATGGTTATGAGAGGAAGCTCCTAGATGTACTAGGTGTCGATATTGATAAGTTGATTAAGGAAAGCTCGAAGGTCTACAGAGAAGTTTACATAGTTAAAATCGTGAAGGGTGGGGATACACTTACTTTAATCGCTGATAGACGGACTGCTCTCGTGCTGGGTAAGTACCTAGCTAAACACTGCGAGGAAACAATTGCCTGAATATACATAATCAAACGAGCTCTGCATCCGGGCTCCACACTAGCTCATATGCGCCAGAGTACCGAACCTCACACTTCTCGCTGAACTCTTTGATTATCTCCTCAAATAGTTCCGAAAATCTAACATTCTCAGCCTGATGACAACTCAACTTCCTTATGACCCGAACATACTCACTAGATGCTTCTATGTAGCAATGCTTTGATATTAACGCTTGGTATATACGTGTAATGAATTCCCCAGCTTCGATATCAGGGCTCAGAAGAATAGATACTGCCAGCTTATTTACCCATCCCGGAGTGTATATTATAGCTACTGAGACATCCCTAACCAACCGCTTTTCGCAACTAACATCGAATTTGACGATGATGACGTTAGAGGTATACTCCTCGGCTTCCACCAAGATATTCCTGAGGAATTCGGGTGGAATTAACCCAGCAAAGAATTTCTCTAAACACGTTGAGCCATCCATACTTCTACCGCCAAGGATAGAAAACGCGTTTACGATAAGAACTGTGTGTACCGTAGCGGGTACTGTTCTAGGAGACCTACAGTGAAGATCTACTTCATCGCTACAAAGAGGGTTGATCTCGTTGCTTTAAGTCCTGGTTCGCCGTGCTCAACTTTCTTGGTTGTTATCGCGAACTCCCCTAAATAGTGACCGATCATCTCAGGTGTTACTTTAACCGGAACATATTCTTTACCGTTATAGACAGCTATGGTTAGCCCCACCATTACTGGCAGCACTATAGCGTCCCTCACATGTGTCTTCACGACAACGTTCTTCCCTTGCAACATAAGTTCCCTAGCTTTAAGCACCTTTCTGAGGAGTTTAAGCCTCTCAGGCTCGTCTTTCTCCGATCCTAACATCCCATACTCAATCATTCTCGTCCTTACCTCAGGATCCGACATCCTCAGCAGACTCCTTCGGATCCTCGACGGTAAGAGCTTTATCAGCTCATCCATAGGCATGTTCATTATCTCATCTAAGCTCTTACCCCTATACCTAAACTTAGCCCATTCAGGAGGTATCTCGAACCTTACCCCAGTCGACATCGACAGCCCTACCCCATAGATCCTTGCTTTCAGATTTATAAGCTACCTCTTCTTTCTACCGGTTCTCCTAGCAGCTATGTGGCCGACCTTACGACCGGGTGGGGTATTCCGCGATACCGTTGAGGACCTAGATACGCTCTGGTGCCCTCCGCCGCCATGAGGATGCGACACTGCATTCATCGCAACGCCCCTAACTTTAGGCCATTTCCGGGCCTTCACTTTCCACTTGTGGTATGCTGCCCCAGCCTTTAGCAGGGGTTTCTCAGATCTTCCAGCTCCTGCTGGAACCCCTATCGTTGCTCTACAGCTCCCCAGTAGCAGCTTCTGCTCGCCGCTTGGTAGAAGAACTATGACTTGATTCCCAGACTTACCTAGTACCACTGCATAGCTACCGGACTGCCTAGCTATTTTACCTCCATCTCCAGGTCTTAACTCTATGTTGTAGACCTTAGTTCCCTCCGGTATACTGCTCAGAGGTAGAACATTCCCGACGGCGATGGGTGCTTGAGAGCCTACGTATACTACCTGACCTTGATAGACTCCCTCAGCAGCTGGAATATAGAACGAGCTTCCATCCTCAAGTAGTACCCGTGCCAGTGGGACCCATCTGCCAGGATCGTGGATTAGCTCAGCAATAACTCCCTTCTTAGTGTCAGAGGAAGGTGGAGGATACTTCGCTGGGGCTACCCGCAGGTGGGAAGGACTTCTGAATGTTGAGGTGCCCCGACCAGCCCTCTGAGAAAGTATTTTCTTACCCATAAGCGATCACCCTGCTATACCATGCCTAGCTTAGTTGCTACATCTGATGCTTTATACTCCTTAGATAACCTAACGTACGCTTTTTTCTCTCCTTTGGGGGTTATCAAAGTTCTGACCTTATCTACCTTAACACCGAAGAGCTTCTCCACGGCCTCCTTTATCTCGCCCTTAGTAGCCTTCAGATCAACTATGAACGTAAGGGTGTTGTATTTCTCCATATAGGTTATAGCTTTCTCGCTTGAGACAGCTGCCTTTATTATAGTATGCGGATCTATCATGCCGGTACCACCCTAAATTTCTCACCTAACTTAGCTAAAGCCCCAGAGGTAATAATCATGAGCCGACCTGGATGACCACCAGGTGCTAAATGCATCACACCAAGCAGATCAACGGATACTACATCAACACCAGGTAGAGCTCTCCCAGCCCTGATCACGGGTGCCTTATTGCTTGAGACAACTATAAGAATAGACTTAGGTTCCACGTACCTCCTTCCCCTCATCTTACCCTTCCCAGCCCTGATCTTAATTCCCTCATAAGCCCTGACAACATCTTCCCACACTTTAAGCAGTTGCAGTGTTTTCTTGAGTGTTGATGTCTTATCAATATTCTCCAAATCGTCGACAGTAACGAGCGGTAGAGTCCCTACCGAGAATTTATGCCCTCTACGCTTAACTAGGTCTACATCTGATGTTGCCGCTAGCGCAGAAGCCAGAGCGAGGAGTTTTTCCTTCTTGTTTACTCTTTCATATATTCCCCTACGGGTTGTAGGTGGGAACGCTAATCTACCCCCTCTCGCTTGCGGGACGAACACTGCCCTACCATTGTCAAGCCTGGGTACTCTAGCTACCGAATAGTTAATACCCCATGACTCGCCAACTCTTCTCTTTCCAGCTAGCTCGTCTCTCCCTTTAGGCTGTATACGAGCCGTCAAGACCGAGAGGAATGCCCTCCTTATGACATCGTTTCTTACAGTTAGAGAAAACACCGGTGGCAGCACTACTTCACTAACAACATTACCATCTAAGTTATAGACTGGGACCTTCGCCGGCTCTATTCTGCTTGGTGACACTATGATCCTCATGCTGAATCACCTCACTGCTTACTTTCTAGGCTGATATGCAGTATTTTTGGAGGTTCCAATATAATCTTTGTCGGAGGTCTTATAGGCCACCTCAAAATGAGGGGCCTCTTAGGTGCACCAAATACGCTACCCAGCAGTATGGTGTATGTAGACCTGACAACACCGTAGTGTGGAAAACCACCTGATGGAGTCACTTCATACCCGTTGTTTCCTATGTGCAGTATCCACTTATTGAACTCTGTCCTCCTATGAAAGCCCATTTGGCCAGCTTGAGGAACTGTACTAAGTGCTCCTATCGTCGGGGATCTGGCCCCTATCCTCCTACTACCCTTTCTGTGTTTATGCCATTTCGGAAGCTCCTTGACCCCAAACCTCTTTATCACTCCTTGGAAGCCCTTCCCCTTCGTAACTCCTATCACATCAACGTACTGGCCTACTGAAAACACCGACGTAATCTCTATGGGTTTCCCAAGTACGGATAAAGCGTAGCTAACTTGATCCTGTATAGTGCCACCACCGATCTTTATTTCCAGAATGTCCGGAACTTTCTTGCTTAACCCTCCAGTAAGTTTCGGCTGTGTAGCTACTATCAAACCCACTTCGGCTAATTTATTTACTTGGCTCAAGACGTTCTTATACCTGAGCTCGTTCTTCTGAGGGTCGAACGAGAAAGTTGAGATCCTTCGCCATATCTCCAACTCCCTAGGGGGCTCTGCCCATATTTCAGTCAATGTCTTCAACCCACCGAACTCACCACGTGTATAGAACCTAGCTCCGAGAGGAACTATGGGCGGGGTTTCAACTACAGTAGCAGCTACTGTTATTTCCTGTCCGTAGGTCATCGATCCCGGTCTGTTATCAACTATCACTAAGTGGGTCATCCCCACCTTATACCCAACAAACGCTAGAGGTTTAGCGCTAGCGAGATCTACTTCAGGCCAAGCCCTCACTCTAGGCAATAGCCTCGAAGCCCTCTTCCTCGGCCTTAAGGCTAGGCTACCCCTCCTAGGAGCAGAGTGCTTTCTGCGTGCCACTGCTACCGCCTTACCTACTTCAATACAAGTGCTCGACTTTAAAGCTTTTTCGCGGGCTTAAACCGGAGAGGAGCTACTCAGACTTCGGGAGATTCCTCAACCTTCGGTACTCGGCGTTTCACATCATCTACTTTGATAAGCACTACAACGCTTATAAAACACGTAACGATATAGCTCTGCGGTGCTCGGAGTGGGAGGTAAACAAAGAACCACCCTCTTCATGGGAGTCGGCGAGGGGAAGGAGAGTAAGGAGACTGAGAAAGGTAAGGGCGAGACCGGAAAGGAGCAGACCAAGGGCAAGAAAGGGAAGAAATGAGCCTAGCCAAAAGAATGTTAGACAAGTACAGGGTTTACGGGATTTTTAGTGTTTGAATGGCCTCCACCTAAGCTCCCAATACAACTATCCGTTGTTATACCATCGTCTAATCTGTCTATATATAAAGACCTGAAGCTGAAGACAAGGTTAGTAGGTGAGCTAGCTAGAGCTCTCGCCGTCTTTAGGGTAGGAACCATAGCGATCTATAGGGACCCTGAGAGCAGCAAGGAGGATTATCTGCTACTAACGAAAATAATGAAGTACCTACTGATACCTCCCTACCTCAGGATCAAGGTACAGGGCATCGACAAACACCTCAGGTTTGTCGGCCTTCTACCGCCACTATCTCTATATACACACAACCCAGAGAACAGACCCGTAAACATAGGCGACATAAGGTTCGGACTAGTTTTAAACGAATTTGGGATGGTTGATATAGGGTGGAGCAGACCTTGCAGGCTTGCCGACTACAGCAAACTAAAACGAGGCGATGTAGTTCTTATCGAAGTCATCTCAGTAGATCCCCTAGTCTGCCGTACAGCAGAAAATCCTTCTTTCTACGCTGGGTATTCAGTCCTCGGTATAACAAATGAAAGTAATTTACTGAAGTTCGTGAACTCACATAGCATAGTCATAAATACTAGTAAGAATGGGGTCCCACTCCATAGCATTACCTCTAACCACGAACTACTTAGGAAGCTATCTAGTACTCGCTCAATATGCCTGCTTTTCGGAAACCCTAGAAAGGACTTCAACGAACTAGTCAAAGCCTCTCCCCGAATAGACATGACAGTCAACTTCATACCCCACCAAGGCACACTAACAGTGAGAACTTCAGAGGCTATTATAGCATCACTAGCCGTTCTCAACGCCTTATTTGAGAGTGAATACTTCCGATCATCTCCGGCCTGAAGAGCCACCTATTAATTACGACCTACATAGCTATCCTCATTCCTATCTATAGGGCGAGTTCCCGCTAGTACAAGGAGGTTTGAGACCACATCATCCGGAGGGATTGATTCAACAGAACTCGGATCTATAGGTCCGCAGAACACCATCAGTAAATTGCGGCCGAAAGCCGCTATAAAGGACGGGGAAGGAGCCGTGGTGAAACTGCTTTAGTTTTTCACACGGATTTATAGGGGTTAATGCCTCTTTCTTTTCTGGGAGCTGCCTCGGGATGCGGGGTTACCCCAGGAACCTCACATCTTGAGCAGCTCCTTGAGACCACCCTCGGGGAGAGCCCACCCTCAGAGCCTCAACCAACTCTCCACCCCTCACAGAGTAACTCAACAACATGATGGCAACACCAAACCTTAACAAACCTATATGAAAACCAAAGCAGTTTCACGATGAAGAGGCTGATCGGGAGGGGCTGTTTCGTAGCTGGTGTTTAGGAGTTAAATTTATAGGCTCTGGTTTTGTTTTACTTATTACAGCACCCATGAACCCCCCTCTGAAGTCCCTGTGGGCGAGGTGGAAGTTCCTAGATGCTCATCCTTATTGCGTCTAGGGACAGACGATGTCTTATTTATGTTTTGTGGATTGTTGGATGCTAGCAGCGTGTTTAGGGATTCTCTCCCCGTCCCCTACTACCCAGAAAATTCCGTCATCTCTTTTCTCAATTTTCCAGATCAGTGCTTCATGTTTGACTCGTTCAACCACTTCCTTGAGTGTCTCAATGGTGTTTTTCCTTCCTGTTCCCAAAATCCCAACTGAAAATACTATATCCCCCGGCTTGAACGACCCTATGCTATGTTGTATTAAAACGTATTTTATTCCATCCTTTACGGAGGCGTCATGAGCTATCTTTTCCAGAATTCTCCTCGTCTCCTCATGGTGTTCATAAACAAGTTCCTCGACCTTTCTAGGACCTACCTGACCTTTAACTATTCCGAAATAAACCACTGCTGCCCCCACCTCGGAGTCTACATGCTCGATAAGCTCTCTCAGAAAAGACTCTGGATCTATCGATCGTCCAATGTGTATCATGCTGCTGTAGCAACCTCCACCTGACGATGGGGGGACAAGATCTACTGTACTATGGCTGGAACATAGGTCTAGATCTTCACTTAGATCTCGTATCAGCTTTCCACCATAAACCACGAGGACCATCCCCCTAGACACGAAATCCGAAACCTCTGGGTGTCTAGCTAAGACCCTCGCTATCAGATCTCTAGCCTTAACTGAGCAGCCCTCAACCTCTATCTCTTCTTCGCTGACTCCTGTGATCTCCCTCAGCACCGCATAGTACCGCACCAGCAACCTCATCTTACATCATACCCAGGAGGTACTGTTTGGGACACTAAAATAGTGTTGCTCCCGGACTTACGGCTGAAAGCCCCGCTATAAAGAGAGGTAGAAGAAGTTGTCGGGGCAGCCGCCGCAAGTACTTGATATGTGAGTCCTAGAGGTAGTTTCTAATGCCTCTTGAGCGGGTGCTACCCCAAGAAACAACATGAGAAAGGAAAGATGAGACGATGAGAAATATAGCGGGGGCTGGACTTTAAATGATGGTAGCTTTTAAATTCGTGCTCATCATATATAGGCTTGGTGCTTGGATGAATATTCCGGAAGGTAAGCTCGTCAAGATACGTGTTAAGGAGTTCTCAGACTTAGTGAGGCTAGCAGCGTCAGGCATGATGATGGGTCAACCAACCTACATCCTAAGGTTAAACACAGGAGAGAATATATGTGTTTACGGGATAATGGCTGTGTTTAAGGATTTCTATAAGTACTACGGGATACCCCTCATGTACTTCTGGGTAGATGAAGGATGTAAAATACCTGCTGACAGGAACTACGTAGTTTTGAGGTCTGATGACACTGGGGAACATATAGAGCTAAATAAGGGATTTAAAACAGGAGTCATCAACGTCCCAATAATTAACGTCCAAGAAATACCGGAGTTCATATGGGATAGTGGCTGAGAAAACCTTAACTAGGCGTCTCGTTGATTATCTGTCTCAGGAGGATCACTACTGTATGGCCAGAGTACGCCAGAAATGCCCAAACCCGCGAGCTAACTATAAAAGCACAGCGGAGATAATTTAGGTTGAGCATAGATGAGGAGAGCTATCCAGGTCATTCCCGCCTTAGTTATACTCGAAACTGTAGCTAGGGCGGGGGGAACTATGCCCGGGGAATCTCTGTTCATGGAGCTGAGAAAAGCTAGCGACATCTCTTTTGGAGAATTCCTAAGGCTATTAATGGTTCTCGAGTTAAGGGGCTTAATACGTGTGACAAGTGCTTCCGAGGACAGGTTCTTTGTTCACATAACTGAGAGAGCTTTAAAGATGCTGACTTCCAGAGAGGATTCCAGAGAGGAAAGCGAGAACGGAATCGACTGAACTCCCCCTCCCTTGGGACCGCAGAGATGGACTGCTACAATTTAAATTCCCACCATAGCTTCTAGCGAGTGGAAGAGGGTAGTGGTAAAGATAATCGTAGACAGTATGCTTGGTAACTTGGCTCGGTGGTTGAGAGTACTTGGATATGATACGGAATACTCGAGGAAGATGCTGGATAAGGATATACTAACGACAGCTATCCGCGAGGGCAGAGTCCTAATCACTAAAGACCTAGGATTGCATAGGCGGGCATTGAAGAAGAACATAGTGTCCGTATATATCCCCCCAGAAGTAACGGAAATAGTAGACATCTTAGCTATTTTGGTTGAGAGGTTGGGCATAGAGGTAAGTTTCGATAAGAATAACACTAGATGTCCTCTATGCAATAACAGACTCAGCATAGTGCCGAAAGCGCAGATCGCGACCCTAGTATCTCCCGAGGTATTGAACAAGTACGACACGTTCTGGTACTGCTCTAACTGCAAGAAAGTCTACTGGCAAGGAAATCATTGGAGAACCATAAACGACACGATCCAATTGGTTAAGAGTCGGATTACCACAAGAAGCCCCGCCATTCAAGGTAGGAACGAAGAGAAAGGCTTGCCGAAAGCAGCTACAGAAGATTCTGGTACCACCTCCTCATTTGATGGGTTTTATTAGGTATATGACACCGTCCTCAGCAGCTATATGTGATAGGCAGTCTCTCCTAACATAACATAGAGATACTATCGCAGCAACTATTGCGTCTTGAAGGTCCTTCCTGAGTTTCTGAGTTCCATAAACGCCTACATCTATCCCGAGCTTTCTAGTTAGATCATCTACGCTATTTGCTCTAGAGCTTTTTAGAGCACTTCTAGGGTGAGTCTCAATGACAGTCACTCCCGCTGATGTAAGTCTCTCGTATATGTTCCAACCCCGCACGGTGAGTCTACTCATGTAGCCAAGGTTTGGCGGCAGGACCCTAAATCCTGAGCTTATTGCCAAACGATCGACGGATCTAAGCTTAGGTTCTTTAGCTAGCGGGGAATCTATGCTAGTTACCTTCACATTATCTGCTAAGATGTTAGCTACTATATCTTCATCCCCATACAAACACTTAAGCTTTACGAGTCTCGATGACTCTAAGTCTATGAGAGCATACCCGCTACAGTTACGTTCCAAGGCCGCTAGGTCGAGGCCGGCTACTTTCGTTCCCAACCACCAACAGAGTCTCTGTTTCCTAAGGTACTGAAACAGTTCTAACAGAGAAATTTCTCTATCTTAGACATACACCATCTGAGAAACGGTCCCCTAATACCGAAGAATATGAGAACCCTCAGTAATAGCGGGGGATTAATTGAGAACCCTGCCGCATTTGGATGTCCGCCGCCACCAAGCTTCTTAGCTACTTCGCGAACGTCCACTGCACCAGTACTCCTCAGGCTGACGGATCCTTTCCTACATATTACAGCAACATCTGCTCCGTACCTAGACATCAAAGTTGCGGCAACATACGATGTGATGTGATCCTTAACGGATTTGTAGTAGTATGCTACCCTAACCCCGCAGACCTCGCGAACGATGGACTTCTTTAGGGCCTCTGAAAGTATTTTAAGTTCCCTATCCACACTATCCTCAACCACCTTCAGAACATCCTCGTCTAGGAGATGACCGCTCGTAAGCCTTTCTACGACTCTTCTTCTCCAGTTCTCACTCCTGCTGAAGCCTACATATCTAGCTAGGAAGTTGCCTAACCAATCGTTAAACACCCACATATCTAGGGAGCAGGCTGCCTCAGCTATACGCCTAGAAACAGGATCTCCGTCCCCAAGGTGTTTGAATACTACTCCGGCAGAGCATGTGGTAGTATCTATAGATAGTCCGACACCTATATCGAGGAGTCTCTCGATCCACTTCCTCTCCCATACGTGGTGATCAAACCACCGAACTCTAACGCCAGAAGATACTAACCTAGCGAGGCTTCTCTCTATCTCTGGGTAGTTACTACTATTAGGGCTTAGATCGCATATGTATACCTCGCACTCATCGGAGCACCTAATCGCCGATACTGCTCTATGAAGGATATGCGGCTGGGTGAATATGTACTTGTCTACCTTGCCTAGCCGCCGAGAAATAATGGCCGCCGAGGCCACTCCGTCGAGGTCCGTGTGAGTTATTACTAGTCTCAAAGCAGCTCCTTCGCTACTCTGGGACTACCTCACTGGCTTCTGTTTCTTACCTTTGAGGAGCTCTTTCAGAGACACTCCGTTTACTGCTACAACCTTAAACCTCACTCCGGGTAGGTCTCCCATAGACCTCCCCCTGGTACCTCCGATGCCCTCTATTATGACCTCGTCGTGCTCATCGATAAACGTTATGCCTCCGTCCCACGGAACAAATGCCGTTACTACCTTTCCATTCTTAACTAGTTGAACCCTGACACACTTCCTTAAAGCTGAGTTCGGCTGTCTAGACTCAATGCCTACTTTCTCAAGTACGATACCACGTGCCATAGGCGCTCCCTCAAGAGGGTCATACCTCTCTTTCAGTCTCATCATCCTTACTCTAAACTCTCTCTGCGACCACCTAAACTTGAGTCTTTTGAGCCTCAGCTTTCGTGCGGCAAAGAGGCCCTGAGGAGCCTTCGAACCAGGCATAGCCTCTACCTCAAAATGTCAGGGCGTTCTCGCTTATAAGCATTTATAATATCGAGACCACGTCTATATCGAAGTACCTCTTAAGTATGGTTTTAGCTTTATTCACGTTCTTACCGCTCTTGCCGATGGCTAAGCCCTTATCCTCCGGGTTCACACGCACGTATAGGACTTTCTTGCCGTCTTTAAGCTTCATTAGGCTAGTGCCTAAAACCCTCGCAGGCAGGAAAAGATTCTTTACGAAGTCCTCAAGGTTGTCAGCCCACTCAACTACTTCTATCCTCTTGCCTAATATCTTAGAGAGCCTCTTAACGTTCACCCCTCTATTCCCTATGGCCAGACCGGCCTTACCTGGAGGAACTATGAAAACTATGGCCCCAGTCTCAGGCTCTATTACACAGTCTCTGACGTCTACCCCCGTGATATCGCTGAAAAGCGCCATGTACCTAAGCTCTTCATTGCTTAACTTAATCTCAGACAGAGCTCCCCACCTCAGATAGCTTCGATTCTCCGAAGTCTAGGACAGCTATCACAGACACGGGAAATTGCCTTCCACAAACAAGCCCGAGCTCGTAGCTTGTCCCAGGGTACCTTATTACCGGTACACCACCTAGTTTAGCGTAGTGAACTATGTCTGCCTCAATAGCCGGGAGGATCTTACTAGCTACTATAACAGCCCTAGCTCTACCCGTAAGCACCGCCTTCAAGCTCCTTTTACTTCCGAGAGTGTACTTACCGGTTCTGATCACGTTCTTTATTTCTCTCTCTAGCTCAGGTCTGGGCAGCTCGCTCACTGAGAGTTTCCACCCCTAGCTAATAGTCGTGGACTAGTTTTAAGCTGTACAAGGCTTGTTCCAAAAGGTATTAACTGACCAACGATAACGTTTTCCGCTACACCACCTAGAGAGTCCAGCTCGCCAGACGCGCTAGCGTCGAAGACCTGCTTAGTTGTTACCTCAAAGGCTGCTCTAGCTAGAACACTCCTCTTCTCCCCGACCACCCCGTGCCTACCTATCTGCCTAACCATACCGCTCCAAGTCATGAGATCTGCAACAAGCATGACGTGCCTCACATCCACCTCCAGACCCTGCTCCCTCAGAGTATTCATTATCTCATTTATAAGAGCCTGCCTAGCAGCTTCTATACCGAGCACCCTCTCGATTTCATGTATATCGTTTGTCCTAGTCCTCCTGTGGTCTACCTGCGGTATCGACAGTATCTCGCTTAGGTTAGATCCCTCAGTCAGGAGGACGTACTCGTACTTACCTGTTTGCGGGCTGAATCTCCTCTGGAGAATTACTTTCTTTATCCCTTTAACTCCCTTGATTCTCACCTTGAGTAACCTTTCCCTGTACTTCAGGATCTTCGATATATGCGCATAGGTCTTAGGAACCTCCACAATTATCGTCAGGGGATCCTCCTCCGACACTCTAACCCTCCCAGCAAGAGCTTTACTCTTAGATAGAGAGTCAACAACTTCCTCCACTGTAAGACCTTTATCTTCAAGCATCTCCTTATCTATCCTTATGACGATGCTTTCAGTAATCAGGTCCACATCCGCTGAGGCTGTTACGGCTTCTAGGTTAGTGTATTCAATCTTTCTAGCTATCTCGAGAGCAGTGTTTAAGTCATGCTTATACTCATCCCTTAGGAATATCTCCATTATCGGGGTCTCAGGCTTCCTCTTGGCATCTACGAGCTCTATAAGTCTTGGGAGACCTAGGGTGACATTAAGTTCCCTTACCCCTGCAAAGTGGAAGGTCCTTAAGGTCATCTGGGTACTTGGCTCACCTATAGACTGCGCCGCCACAGTCCCAACAGGCTCTCCTGGCTCAACAATAGCCCGGAGGTAGGACTGCTTCACATCCTCCCCTATCCTAGCCAGCTCTTCGTCGGTGATCGGGTATTTGTACGCAGTGTCCAATAGCTTCGAAAGGAGTTCATCCATCGTAGACTTCGGTAAGGTGCCCTCTAAGGGCTTCATAGAGTCGTAGATTCTACTAGCTAATGCTACTAAGCTCTCAAATTCTTGCCTGATCTTCACCTCATCTAATTTAACTCCGTACTTTGCGAGAAGTATCGATCGGATCGAGCCCACTAGCACAGCAGGAAGCTTTTCATGTAGCTTCTCTTCTTCAATAAGTTTCGCTACGTATTCCGATGGCTCTAAGACGGCCTTCCTCAGCTCCTCGAGCTTACCCTCCTCCTTCTTTTCTGCCTCCTCGACCTTCTCCTTTTTAGCCCTTCTCGACCTCCTGCTCATAGGCTCATCCTCCAACCGATGTTTTTAACGATGATTCTATCTACGTCTACAGCCTTACCGAAAGCGGTCTTCTTAGGATCTACCGCATCCTCTCCATACTTAAACTGCACAAGCTCTCCGTAGGAGCTCCTCACAGTTAGATCGTACTCCACATACAGGTCCAACAAAGCGTTTATCAGCCTTCTCTGCATGTAGCCGCTCTGCGATGTTCTAACAGCTGTGTCAACTAGCCCCTCTCTTCCTCCAGCGGAGTGGAAGAATACCTCGAGAGGTGTGAGACCGTCGTAGAACGAGCTTGCCACGAAGCCTCTAGCCTCCGGCGAGAGATCTCCTGTCTTGAAGTGGGGCAAGACCCTCCCGTAATAGCCACGCCATATCCTCTCGCCTCTAACTGATTGCTGGCCGAGGAGAACACTCATTTGTGTTATATTTAGGTTACTGCCCCTAGCTCCGGTCCTAGCCATAATGTATACTGGGTTCGTCAGACTCATGTACTTTATCGCGGTGGAACCAGCCTCATCCCTTGCTTTAGCCAAGGCATCTAGGATCCTTATTTCGAGGGTCTCGACGAGAGTCCTCCCTGGTACAGGTTCTAGCTGTCCTGCCCTGAACATCTCTATGAGTTTGTGGACCTCTGAGTATGCTTCTTTGACTACCTTCTCAGCTTCATTTAGAGCCTCCTGACTCATCCTGATGTTATCCAAAGTCATGGTGAAGCCTGCCATCTCTATGTACCTCAAGAATAGCTTGAACGCTTTTCTCATGAACTCGGAGCCGAACCTTACCCCATATTCCATGATTAAGTAGTGAAGCATTGACTTCGGCTGCTGCGAGCCTATCACCGTCTTATCGATCACTCCGGCGAGTACCTTACCTTTCTTTACTATGAGAAGAGTATCCCAGAAGCATTCCTCAGACGAACACTTTAGATTACCAGAAGATAGCTTAGTCTCCCCAATAAAGTTGAAGTGCTCAGGTATGAGTAGACTGAATACCTGCTTACCAGTCCATGCCTCTATAGGCGACAACACCGCCGGTTCAGGTATCTCACCAGAGTAGTCTATAGTAGCTAACAAGTCTGAAACCTGCTCCTTCGTCAGAACGGTTGACTTGAGCGTTAGTAGGTAACCTCCACTAATATAGTCCTGAATACCGCCGATTATCGGCCCTCCATACCTCGGAGACAGTATATGCCTCATAACCAGTAGAAGCTCCTCGGCCTCCGCCCTAGCCTCCACAGTCTGAGGAACGTGGAGGTTCATCTCGTCTCCGTCGAAGTCGGCATTGTATGGTGGGCAGACCGATAGGTGGAGACGGAATGTCTTGCCCGGGAGTACCCTCACCTTGTGGGCCATTATAGACATCCTATGCAGTGACGGCTGCCTATTGAACAGAACTACATCCCCATCTATAAGGTGTCTCTCTACGATGTACCCAGGTCTGAGGCTTTCCGCTAGCGCCTTAAGGTCTTTAACGTACCTCAAGTCCAGCCTACGACCTGACGGGTCTATCACGTAGTTAGCTCCAGGCCACTTGTTCGGACCGTTGAGTACGTACTCCCTCATCTTATCTATATTCCACTGAGTCACATACTCGGGTACCGTGAGCATCATAGCTACTTCGTAAGGCACTCCAACCTCATTTATGTCTATGTTCGGATCAGGGCTTATCACAGTCCTCGCCGAGTAGTCGACCCTCTTCCCTGATAGATTGCCTCTGAACCTCCCCTCCTTACCCCTAAGCCTTTGAGCAAGCGTCTTAAGGGGCATTCCGGACCTTCTCTTTGCTACAGGAACCCCCGGAAGCTCGTTGTCTATATAAGTCATCACATGATACTGAAGAAGCTCCCAAAGGTCTTCCACTATTATCTCGGGAGCGCCAGAGTTTATAGCCTCCTTAAGCTTCTCGTTAGCCCTAATAATATCTACAAGCTTATGTGTTAAGTCGTCCTCAGCCCTCATGCCGGTCTCAAGAACTATGGAAGGTCTCACCGCTATCGGCGGTATCGGAAGAACGTTTATGATCATCCATTCCGGTCTAGCTACCTCATAGTCTATTCCCAGAACCTCGAGGTCTGCGTTAGGTATGTTGCTAAGCCACTGCTTGATGGTGTCCGGGTACAGCTTACCCCGGCCTCCCTCCTCTATGAATGTTGCTGGCTTCTCTAGCTTTATCTTGAACTGCCTCGCCTTACAGTGAGGGCACTCTAAGGCTTTAGAGGCTTTTTGCCTGATGAACTCTACAAGGCTGTTCGCTAGCTGTGGCCACCGATCTTTGAGTTTACGGTAGAGGTCTCTGTACTTGACTATCTCCTCTTCAGGGATCTTGACCCTGTTGCATGAATGACATGTTGCCTTCAACAGCATGAATATATGCTTCACGAAGCCTATGTGGATAACAGGCTTGGCGAGCTCTAAGTGCCCGAAGTGCCCGGGGCATTGAGCGAGAGTGTTACCACAAGTCGCACACCTCTGGCCCGGCTCTATAACACCCAGCCTAGGATCCATTACCCCACCTTCGATCGGTATTCCGTTCTCATCATAAACCTCTGGCGTCACAATGGCTGTTACCGAGATCTTCCTAATCATTTCTGGAGAGAGGATCCCGAACTTTATTCCTTTAATGATCTTTTCGGATTCAGCCATAACTACTCACCCCCTATTGCCTCGTATTTATCTCCCAGTACCAATCTCGGATAGATCAACATAGACATGAGCTCCTGCATTAACAGCTTAAATGCGTAGCTTACTTTAACGGGGCTCAGCCTACCCTTATCGCCGTGAAGAGGACACACATACCTATTCCTCTTCCTGTCATACCACCCTATGAGCCCGCAGTCAGCACATACGTAAACAACTACCTTATCTGAGCTCTCAAGCATCCTCTCTTGTAGTAGCATGGCAGCACCGTGACCTATTATGCAGTCCCTCTCCATCTCGCCGAACCTCAGTCCTCCCTCTCTAGCCCTACCCTCAGTTGGCTGGCGAGTAAGTAGTTGCACTGGGCCCCTAGCCCTAGCGTGCATCTTATCTGCTACCATATGATGCAGTCTCTGGTAGTAGACTATGCCAATGAAGACAGGGTTGGCCAGGAGCTCCCCAGTTCTGCCATCATACATAGGCTCAGTACCGTCGCCTGGGTAGCCCCTAAGCAGTAGCTCCATCCGTAAACCCTCCGGCTTCTCGCCATAGAATGGTGTTCCGTCAACTAACCTCCCCGCTAGAGCCCCAACTTTACCGGCTATTGACTCGATCAACTGCCCCACAGTCATTCTAGATGGGAGTGCGTGTGGGTTTATTATGACGTCGGGGGTCACGCCATCGGGCGTGTATGGCATATCGTACTGTGGTACGAGGAGCCCTACAACACCTTTCTGCCCGTGTCTCGAGGCAAACTTGTCTCCGATCTCAGGCACTCTAAGATCTCTTACCTTAACCCGGACTAGCTTGTTCCCATCTGCCGAAACAGTCAGTAGGACTGTGTCGACAACGCCCCTATCACCATGGCGTAATGTTACTGAGGTGTCCCTCCTAGTCGTGCTTATTATTCCGAGCTCCTTATACTCTTCCATAAACCTCGGTGGCGAGGTCTTACCTACTAGAACGTTACCAGACAAGACCCTAGTCTCTGGGCTCACTATACCATCATCATCTAAAAGTGCGTGGTTTTCTCTCCCTCTATAGCCCCTCACTGAAGGTTCTGGAACCTCGATCTTATCCATCTGGCCTCCGGCATATCGGAGCTCCTCGGTGGAGTACTCCCTGTAGAATGTACTACGTGCTAGTCCCCTCTCCACAGACGACTTATTCAATATTATAGCGTCCTCCATGTTGTACCCGGTGAAGGAGAGAACCGCGATAATGAAGTTCTGGCCAGCCGGCCTGTCGTTATACCCGATGAGATCTAAGAACCGCGTCTGAACAATAGGCTTCTGCGGGTAGTGAAGCACGTGTGCTCTACTGTCAAACCTAAGGTTATAGTTCGCAGCGTAAAGACCTAGTGCCTGCTTAGCCATAGCGGCCTGGTAGGTGTTTCTCGGCGATTGGTTGTGCTCTAGGAACGGTATCGTAGCAGCCGCTACACCAACTATCGCCGGAGGCCAGAGCTCTAAGTGCGTGTGTTCGGGTGTAAGGTCATCCACGTCTATCGCTATATAAGCATTCTCTTCTTCATCGGGATCGAGGAATTCTATTATCCCCTTCCTAACTAAGTCGTTAAACGTAAGCTTTCCAGACAGGTAATCGCCGACCACTTCATCAGTAAGCTTGGGCCTCCCGTTCTCAACTACGATAAGAGGTCTAAGCACCCTCCCTTCATCGGTGTTTATGTAGACCTCATTTATGTACTCAGTCTTTATGTACCTGACGTTAACCTCCGGATGAAGCCTCCCTCTTCTTCTTAAATGAACTAGTGCCTTAGCTAGAGTCTCAGAGCTACCTACGTAGTAGCCGATCAACGTACCATTCAGAAACACCTTAGCGTATGAAGCTATGTTCTCCACGACATCAGGGTCGTTGTTCAGTAACTTCTCGTACACTTCCTCAGCTGGGATTACACCCAGCCTCTTAATTATGGAGCGGATTTCCTCTGTGTTCACTCCCGAGGAGATCTTCACGTAGAGAGATAGGTTCTTGACCAAACCACAGTTAGGTCCTTCAGGGGTCTCAAAAATACATATTCTGCCGAACTGGGTTCCGTGAACATCCCTAGCCTCGAAATGTGGTTGCCCTCTACTTAGAGGGGATACTGTCCTCCTGAGGTGGCTGAGAGTGGAGATCCAATTAGTTCTGTCCAGCATTTGGCTGACACCGGTCTTACCACCAACCCAGTTCCCGGTTGCTAGAGCATGTCTTATCCTCTCAGTTATTATATCGGGCCTCGCGAAGGCCTTGACGTTTATCCGCCCAGACCTTATCGTGATCCTCTCCAAGGCACTTCTTAGCTCGTCTACATACTGCCTGAAGGCAACCCTAAAGAGCTGTGCTAGCAAGTCTCCAGCCAACCTAAGCCTCCTGTTGCCGTAGTGGTCTCTGTCGTCCGGTTCCCTTCTCCCTAGGACGAGCTCTATCAACCTACATATCATCTGACCTAGGTAAAGGGCTTTCATTAGTCTCGTTGAAGATGATGAGTCGATACCTATGTGTGGAAATAGATATCTGTCTAAGACCTCCTCAGCTCTTTTCCTTCTAGCTTCGGCTACCTGTCCTGCCGCTATTCTAGCACCTATGTAATCCAAAGCATCGTCTCGGGTTCTTATCTCCTGCACTTGGAGTAGTGAAGGTAGCAATTCTTGCTGTATCTCAGGGTCATGCGACACAGCATAAACTATCTCCTTATCTGTAGCTAAGCCGAGAGCTTTCATAACTATTACTACCGGAACCTTCGCTAGAAGAGGCGGGAAATTTATGACTAGGGTGCCGTCTTTAAGCCTGTCAACTATAGTCGGTACTCGAAGACCTGCTGAGACCGATATCATTTTAGCTGAGTGAGTTATGTTGGCACCCATCTCTGCCTTCTCCACAAAGACCCTGTTCGGAGCTAGGTCCTCCTGAGCCACAATGACTCTCTCAGAGCCGTTTACTATGAAGTAACCTCCTGGATCTCTCCAATCCTCACCTATCTCGGCAAGCTCCTTCCTATCCATTCTCGACGTTGGGTCTATCCTGGATCTAATCATAACTGGGAGCGAGCATAGAGGGACCTCATCTTCGTAGAGGACATTCCCATCTTTTTTAACTACGACCTTAGCAGATACAGGCACGCTATAAGTTAGGTTCCTGAGGCGCGCCATCATAGGTGTGACGTCTACTACATGCCCCTCAACTTCATAGAATTTAGGTGTGCCTATAACTACGTCGACGAACTCTATGACTAGTCCCTTAAGGGACGGTTCCCTAGTTGGAACCTCTATTACACCAAGACTTGATACTATACTCTTTAGCCCCACCTCAACGAAGTTGTTGAAGGACTCTATATGATGTCTAACGAGTCCTACATCCCCTAGGAAGTCCTTAAACACTCTCCACCTGACCTCCGGTGGTATGGAGACCGCCGAATTCCCAGCCAAAGACATCCACCCTAACCTACTACTACGAATCTATATGCTACTGAAACCCCAGAAGTAGCAGATTTCCTTAGTATCCTAACTATATCTCCTGGCTTAGCCCCTAAAAGCTTAGCCACAGGATCTGACGCCCTAATCCACGGAAGCTGCTCCGGGCGAACGCCCAGTTCCCTAAGCACTTTAAGCGCCTCCTCCTTTGTTAGGAGTTCGTGCTTCGGAACCAACTCGTGCTCCATGATCTTACCCTCTTTCTCTGCCCTGCTACTCAACCGATTCCCCAGCTACTAAAGGTTTTCTTAAACTAAGTTATAAGCATTACATAGCAGAAAATCTCGCACGCCGCTGATATACCGTAACTGAGACCGCTTGTCCCTTAGATACTCGTCCTCATCACATCTAGGACTTCCCCCTCACTAACACCTTCATAGGCAGCACAGCTACCTCGAGAGCGGGTTTACAGGGCATCAGGGAAGCAGTACGCACCCTGGAAACACGAAACACATCACCATCAAAGAATAGAGTAGTAGAGCCTACAAATCCAACCCCGAAATAGCTCGCCATTCAGGGCGGGGTGGGTGTCGGAGGATTTGGCTTGGTTATCGTTTTAATTCTTGAACCTGCTTAGCTATGACATCTACTGATATCTCGAAGAGTGTTAGTGGGAATGATAGTTCCATCTGTTTTAGGTGTTTCGGGTGAACCTCGCCTACTAATCCTAGAGCTACCCCGCTCACTTCGATTGTAGAGCTCCTTTCACGAATAAACAGCACATCATTTTCAGCAGGCTTAAAGACAGGCTTTAAGCCGAGAAGCTCGAGTAGTGTCCTCGTTGCGGCGAGGCCGTCTGTCAACGTAGTGCCGGGCCCGTATATTGCTCCAGCAACATTTCTTCGGGTGCCTGCTGTTTTGGGGTCTATGATGTCACCTACTTCGAATATCTTAAGGCTCTGAAGGCCATACTTCTTCACGTTTTTCGAAACGCTCTTAAGGATCTCGGGCAGTAAAGCCGGTCTCAGTGCTGAGTATATCCTCATCTTCGGGTTTTTTACCTCGATAAAACTGGAGAACCCTAGTCTAGTAAGGTAGTCTGGATCTGTAAGTATGAAGTTTACTACCTCAGTAAACCCCAGCCCTACAAGTATGTCCCTCAGATTCCTTGATATTACTTCGATTTGGTGAAGTAGGCCTCGATGAGTTGGGGGCTCGATTTTACCGCTTATCTTGTTGTAGTCCAGAGATATAGCTATATCCTCGACTAAATCGTCCTCGTCTATTACGTCCACCCTATAGGGAGGAACCCACACCTTGAAGAGACCGACTCCACTTTCTACCTGCTCAACTACGTAGCCGTGGCCTCTGAGGAACTCCGGCACACCACCAGCAGGAACTTCAAGACCGATTAGATTCGTTATCCTCCCTAGACTAACCGTAATGTACTTCCCGGAAAGAGTTCTCTCAACTACCTCCTCAGTGAAGTTGTTTCTCCCAACAACCCTTACTATCTCAATTTCACTAGCGCCACGTTCATAGACTGACGTAGTCATTACAGCCAATATCGAGACCATCAAATACGGCTCTGTCCCTGTAACGTCTATCAAAACGTTTTTAGTTCTCTCAGTTACCTTCGTCTCTTCGGAGTTAATTATTGGAGGAAGGGAGAGCACCTTACCCTGCGAGTCTACTAGCAACGGGTAGTGTCCTTCCTTAACTAGGTTCCCATATTCTCTACCCTTCTCTGTCTTCTCAAGTATCTCCTTGACGCTCATGATCTCGGAAGAGCCGAGTGGTACGAAAGCGACATCTGGGACCTCCCTGTAGTACACCGGAAAACTCACGGTGTCGAGGTCGTAAAGCCCTATCGATACTAGCTCCCGGTTGCCGCAGTGGGTTAAATGGAGTTTCTCCTGTAACTGAAATAGCTGGGATATTGCTTCATCATCTAGCTTCACACCTCTTACGATGGTCATGAAGACATAAGGTCTGTAGCTGGGGGCGGAAGAAGCATCTACGTAGAGACCTCCCTTGAAGAACTTGAATTTCCTAGGTGCCCTTAGTCCTACTTGGTAAGCTATAGCCCTAGCTAAGCCTTCTGCTGAGTAGAGGTCGAGCCTGTCATGCGGTGCTTCATACATTACCTCGTCTAGCTCTATCTTACTCACTTCTAGCTTTAGTTTAACGAAAAGATCTTCTAGGACGTCCATACTAAGCTCCGTTCCTACTAAGCGAGCTAGATCCCAAAGCTTAACCGCTACGACCGGCATTTAGCACCACCCTCGGAACGGGGGTTCTCTCTATTTCCCGAACATCATCAGTATATAAATCTCTTATATCGCTTATCTCCATAAGGATCATAGCTACTCTGTCTATGCCTATGCCCCAGGCAGCTACATTGTAACCCTTAAGCCCGAGAGGTTCAAGAACCTGCTTTCTAAACATCCCTCCCGGCAGGACCTCTATCCATCCAAGCCTTGGATGCCTAACGTAACCTTCAACGCTCGGCTCAGTAAACGGGAAGTACGCCGGCTTGAACCTGACTTCCCCAAGACCCAGACCGCGGGAAAACTCTCTAAAGAACTCGAGCAGGTCCTTAAAGGATACCCTGGGGCCCACTATTATCCCATCCAATTGGTGGAACTCCATCAGGTGCGTTGGATCAGGTGTATCCGGTCTGAAAACCCTATCTATTGTGAAGACCCTATACTCCCCTGGACCCCTCTCCCACAGCGTCCTGATGGACACAGCAGTGCAGTGGGTTCTAAGCACTAACCTCAGGGTCCGTTCCTGATCCCACTTATATCCTCTAAACTCCCTGTGATACTTACCTATAGCGTTTAGTAGGTCGGCTACGTGTGGCTCTAATGGTGCGGTACTGCCTATAATATACACGTCGCTAGGTCTTCTAGATGGGTGGTACTGCGGGACAAATAAAGCATCGAAATTCCACAACTCCAATTCCACGTGAGGTCCTTTGACCTCCTCGAAGCCTAAGGAAACCATTAACTCCCTCATGTAATTTATTACCTCAGTAAAGAAATGCTTTCTTGCTACCGGAAGTTTAGGAGGTTCTACCGATAGATCGAAAGGCTTAAACTCTACGGAGTCCCAATTCTCTAATGAGATTATCTCCGGCGTTATCACCGTTACTACCTCCCCCGGTGTTAGGACCTCAAAGTTACTTGCTAGGAAGTCCGTTGCCTCCACCACTAACTCCTTATATTCCTTTACCTCAACTAACCCTCTCCTCCTAACCTCCTTCAAGCTACTCGGTAACTCACTCACGATATTAGGCGATGAATACCTTCTAAGCTCTTCTTTGATTTCCTGGATGTACTCTAATACCTTGGAGATATTTGAAGGCATAAGCTCCACGTAGCCTTCATGAACTCTGACAGCCCCGAACCTTCTCAGAATTCCGAGAGCCGCTTCAAACTCGTTATTACTGAGACCTATGTTCCTCAGTACTGCTATAGGCTCTCGCATATCCTTAGCGAGCTCCCGCAAAACTATCTCCTCTGGCAGACCATCAGCCAAATATTTTTTACCCAACTCGCTGAGCTCTATCTTGTAGAAGGTCCTCCTGGAAAGCTTGATTAAGCCCATTCTTTCGAGTTCAGCGATATCTCTCATTATGTCTTGCTCACGCCTACCAGCAAGCCTCGCAACCTCAGAGACTTTCGCGACCTTAAGCTCTAGCACTATCTTCGCAATAGAGTACTGTCTTGCCGGTAACTTTACCTTACGCTGTTCACTCATCACACAGCATCCTATTACTCTTACTAAACGAGCTTAATTACAGCAGAGAGTCCCTGCCCTAGAGAGCGGGAAGAGATCGGATAGTGATCACTCAGAGAACTAGCATCAACTACTATGAGCCTACGCAGAACTCGAAGCAACTCGTTGAGGCACAAATCAAAAACAGCTAATCTTCAGTTTACTCCTTAATCCTTTGCTGGATATGCTCGATTGGGGCTATCTTAACCTTCAGCCCAACATCGGTCCTGCTTATCGTCAGCTCCTGCAGGATCCTGCGGTACCCACAGGACGAGCACCTGACAAGGTATCTGACCACTGTACCGCCGTCAGCCACATATTTCTCCACCATCACTGTTGCCTTGCTATCGCACCTGGGGCATTTCACTCCGTTGTCGTACCTCCACACCACTTCTCGCACCCTCACATTAAGCACGCACTACTGCTTCCATCCTTATGAAGGCTTCAAAAATTTTAAGCTTGCTCTATACTGTAAGAAGCTATCGAGTCTCTACTCACAACCCTCAGATAGCTCTGACCTTCAGTGCTAGGTCCCAACGTGTAGAGCTAGCAGCTTCCCGCCATAAAGGGTGAAGCCTCCGACGAGATTTGATGAAACTTAAAAAGCCTCGCTACACCAACAATGTGTGGGGCCCGTAGCTCAGCCAGGTAGAGCGGCGGGCTTTTAACCCGTAGGTCCCGGGTTCAAATCCCGGCGGGCCCGCCACAGGAGGAAACGATATTTATCCTTGCCACCGCTAGTTTTGATAACCGAAAAGCCTCGTTCTTTAAGGTTGGAAGGATGTCTGAACCGAAGGTTAGCTCTTTAGGGGGTTCAGCTCATGTGTAGATTCGTGTTGTTTTGTTGTCGTCGCATTATCTTCAAAACAGCAGACGCAGACTACTTGTTCTGTCAACGAGGTTATGCCTACGCTCATCTAAGGAAGTTCATCGCATGTTGGGTCAAAAACTACCTGAGATTCATAAATAGCCCTTTCTTCGCTGTCAGCAGCGTGCACTATGTTCTCTTGTATGGAAGTTGAGAAGTCCCCCCTTATGGTACCTGGGGGTGCTTTCCTACCGTCAGTCGGACCTATCATAGTTCTCACAACATCTATTGCTTCCTCCCCCTCGACGAGGATTGCCACTACAGGATACGATGTCATGAAGTTTACTAGGGACTCGAAGAACGGTTTCCCTCTGTGGACGTCATAAAGTCGTTCAGCACATTCCCGACTCATCTTCAGCATCTTAAGCTTCAATATCCTGAGGCCTTTCTGCTCTAACCTCCTTATTACCTCACCAATAAGCCCTCTCCTAACTCCGTCAGGTTTTACTATAACTAGCTCTCTCTTTAACGTCATCTATATTGAGACACCTCCACATTACTTTCTCTTTATATAATAGACACTCCACGGCATCCTCTTAGGATCCCGTCCTAGCTTAAAGTTCTTAAAGCACTTACTTGAGCAGAAATGGTGTATAGTCCCGCTTCTGAGCACATACATCAGACCTGAACCCGGCTCTATTTGCCGCCCGCAAAAGCTACACGTGTAGACCTTAGGCATTCTCGCACCCTTTACTACTAAAAACCTCGCCTTTTAACTTTTTAAGGTAAGAATGGGAACCCCATAGAAATACGGTTTCAATCTCCCTAGCGACCGTTAAATGCGAGATCAGAAGCAGCTACTATTACAAGATGTTCACTGCTTTTCTCTCTGGCAGCGCTCACCTCGGAGGAACCCGAGGGTCAATCCAAGGCGCTTAACGATATCCACGCAACCTACATTGAAACTTGGGATAGCAGATGAAGGTTCTGCTTTAAAGCTTTAAAGTGGGCATGCAATCTAGAAGAGGTGCTGGAAGTGGGTGAGGTGAGGAAGCTCGATATAACGCAACCCGATGTAAACGTCACAGAGGAATTCGGCTTTCCAGCAGAGGTACTTCAAGTAGTTGGAAGAACTGGGGTTACTGGTGAGATTACACAAGTCCGGGTTAGGGTGTTAGATGGAAGAGATAAGGGTAGGGTTATAACAAGAAACGTGAAGGGCCCTGTGAGGGTTGGCGATATAGTTATCTTGAGGGAAACAGAGCGCGAAGCAAGGAAGTTAACAACAAGATAAATTCAGCTTCGAACATTTTGTGTGCTGGAAGTATGTTTGTAGGCGTCCCTAAGTCGAAGCTCTTAAACGATCTTACTTATCTATGGATACCGCACATGCTGGTAGAGCCATCTTGTCGCAAGGATTTAGTCCTCCTTGACTGCTTCTTCTCTTCAGCTCTAAACAAGGACGCTCTCATGGTGCTTCTTTCACGCAGGATCCGCAGGAAACTCGATCTCGAAGTATCCGCCCCTGTAGAGTGCCCGATGCTTTTCTCATCAAACTGTAATGTCGCTCATTACCAGAAAACCCTCCGCAACATAGAGGAGTCCCTTAAGAAGAACAATATAGAGAACTTAATGCTGAGACCCCAAGACGTGAGGTCTAGAGCTCTCGTAGCTGAGGTATTCCGCGCCGTACTTAAGCATCTGTGCTACCCGGAACCACCATTAAGTTTAAGTCAGGTATATGTGTTAGTAGGTGTGAACATAAACAAAAAGAGAACTTACATAGTTCTGGGGAATGAAACAATAAGATCGGTTGTTCTCGAGGAAGTACTCTACGGGGATCTAAACGGGGCAGAAACAATCATTCCTTACCTAGCTTACTCACCGTCAAGTAGCTAGCCTTCTTCAATCACAGCAAAGCTCTAGTGCTAATAGCATTACTCTACTTGCTTTGAAGCGGACTGCTTCAGATTTTGTAGTTATTTACTGTGTTTGTTTTGATATGATTATCTTTATAAGTCTTAACTGCAGTTTTATGTTGAATGAACTAGGTGAGTGGGACATCTATGAAGCTACCTTCGATGGAAGAAGTCACATTGAACCCCCTAGTTATACGAGGGAAATAGACTCTACGGCCGGGAGATAATAGATGGAGGAGCCTTTGAGAGCCTGACCTCCTCCCCACCCTGAAGGACGAGAGCTCCCCAGGGCGGTTCACAGGTCCCCACATCTACCTAGGTCTACATCAATCGTCTGCGGGGCAGTCGGGGCGGTCAGAGATCCCCACCGGGCTAGGCATCCCTGTGCCCACAGCTGCTCTCCCCGCATCCAGCTCGGGGCCTCATCCGCCTTGGGGGCGTTCGGGGCCACCCCGGAGACCCCGCATCTTGAGTGCCCTTGGAGCTACCCTCGGGGAGAGCCCTCATCCTAAGGGCCTCAACAACATGATGACAGCATCAAACCTTAACAAACTATATGAAACTCAAAGCAGTTTCACGACAGCAGTGTCAGAGTAGAAGTATTTGTACTGAGGCGTATCCGACTACCCATCCTTTTTCTCCGGTAACGTCGCCTGACGTAGCATACTTTAGCAACTTAACGGTCTTCGCATTTAAGGTCTTAGCTACATATAAGAGGGTCATAACGCTCCCGGGACCGCACATACTTATTTCTCTATCTAAGACCGTCTTAAATAATCCCTCAGGATCCAAACTCAATATTTTATCCAACACGAGTTTGTCCTTCACGTACGCTACTTCGTATGGTTCGTAGTGGGTTAGGTCTGTCGTAGCTATGATTACTACGTTCCTAGGGTCGCCATAGAGGGTTTGAGCTGCTGTGATTGTTGCCTTGGCCACGTCTTCAGCTGTCTTCGGGGTCTGGTTTAACATAGTTATGGGTACTATACTGAACCCGTCCCCGAGTACATACTGGAGAAACGGTATCTGAACCTCAATGGAGTGCTCGTATTCATGAGCTGAAGTATCTAATCTAGCGAATTTACTGTGCTCCACTATCAGCTTAGCTAGTTCGGCGTTTACTGGGACCTTACCGAGAGGTGTTTCCCAATATCCACCTGGGTATACTGATACTGAGGGACCTACCCCAGAATGATTCGGACCTACAAGTACTATGACCGTTGGCTTTCTCTCCTCTGAGAGGACATAGTAAGAGTGTGCCGCTACGGGTCCGCTGTACATATAGCCAGCGTGGGGAACGATAAAGCCTAAGCTTCTTCTTTCGGAGGAGGGCTCTCTTTTAGGGAGGGACTGCGGACCTAGTCTGTGGAGAAAACAACTCTTTACTTGTTCTAGAAGCTCCTTAGGTGATCCTTCATAGAACTGCCCCGCGACCGTCGGTTTTCTAACGCTCAACAGCAGACACCTTCGTCTCGAACTCCTCGTAGCCGACCGGGAGATTTCCGTCTGCCGGTATACTCCCACGTTCCCTGAGAACTTGTCTCGCAAGGAGCCAGTATATTAACGCTAGAGATTTTCTACCCTTATTGTTTCCTGGGATGACCAAGTCGACATTATTTAGTTTGGCATCGGTGCTTGCTATTGCGATGACAGGGATCCCGACTTTAGAAGCTTCCTCTATTGCTTGCCCATCGACTCTAGGGTCTGACGCTATCAGTACTTCTGCCTCTATGTGCGCACTTAAGTACGGGTTCGTTATTGTCCCAGGCACGAAACGCCCAATGACGTACTTACCTCCAGTAAGCTCAGAGAATTTCTGCACAGGTGTGAAGCCGTACGGTCTTGACGATACTGCTAGGACTAATCGCGGGTCGAACGTCGCTAAGAACTTGGCTGCTATCCTGAGCCTCTCATCGATTTTCCTTATGTCGAGTATGTAGGGTCCGTCCGGCCTTGCTTTATATACGAACTTCTTCATGTACTTAGTGCAGACGTATGTTCCTATGTGCACGCCTGCTTCTAGGTAGATCTCTGGTTGAACTAGTAGCTCCGAGACGAGTTTTGGTGCCTCATCCAAGTATTTTTTCTGTGAGCTCACTCCCTACACCTTTCTCCCATATACGATAACTTCATTTATTAAATCCACGTGAGATATGAACATCCTCCTACAACAGTACCTTTTCACACCGAGCTCGTCTAGAACCTTGCCTGGATCCTCACCGTTAGCTACCCTCCTAGCGTACTCTTCCCAGAGGTGTCCTATGACCTTACCGCATGTGAAGCATCTGATGGGTATGATCATTTTTGACCGCCCTACCTATAGGATTTCTGCCTCCACCTTCTCGCACTATACCTCATCCATTTCTCTGGCTCGGTCTGTCTCGGATCCCCTGAGAGCATATACCTAGAGTACTCCTTGTAGAGCTGCTTTAGCTCCTCACTCTCAGTAAATCTCGCCAGGCCCCTTGCTATTGCTACCCTGGCAGCTTCTGCCTGAGCTATTACGCCGCCGCCGGATACCGTGACCTTGATGTCGACCGTGTTCCTTATCTTCTCCCCAGCAAGTAGCAGAGGCTCCATCATCTTCACTCTCGCCAGCTCTATAGGGTATATTTCGAGAGGGATCCCGTTGATCCATACCCTACCGGATCCCGAGGTAATAACAGCCCTAGCTACAGATGTCTTTCTCTTTCCAACCTCAATGACCACCTTCAGTGAGGGTCCCTTGGACATCGCTGTAGATCGTTCCGCCCTAGAGACAGCACCGGAGCTCATACCTCACCACTCCACCCTAAGTACTTAGCTACATCACCCACTGTTATATATCTGTTCCCAAGCTTGCTGGCGTCGGCCTCTGGGATCTTGATTGGCTGTAAGTTCAGTTTCCTCAACTCCTCGGGGAAACCGACGTAGACCTTCAACCTCCGGAGCAAGACCACCTTCTTAAACGGATGCTTAGGTAGCATCCCGCGAACAGCATACTTCAGCATCGATATCGGGTTCCTAGGTCTATGCGGAGACCATTTCTGCGGGTTCCTAAGAGTCTTAATCTCAAACCACTTCGCGTATGACTCCTTAACCATCTGAGGATCACCACTAATCACAGCTTTCTCTGCGTTCACCACGTAGACCCTGTACCCGTACTTCAATAGTTTGGCAACGACTGAAGCTACTCTCCCTAGGATAAGCCCTTCAGCATCTATTAGCACTTCTTTAGTGTAGCTCATACTATCACCCTTACCTCAGATCCTTTCGGGTTCAGCCTAACGAGATCTGGGATGGAGATTACTGTGCCACCTGCCCCTAGAATCTTCTCAATAGCTTTCTGGGAGAAAGCCAGTGCTGCTACTGTCACTGGCTTGTTAATAGTTCCGGCCCCCAATACTTTCCCAGGTACAACAATATACTCTCCAGCACTAGAGCACCTATTTATCTTGCTAACGTTGACTGCTACTCTCCTCCTTGAAGGCCTCTCAAGCAGGTCTGCTACATAATCCCATATCCTAGCACCATTCTGGTTAGAAACTTTCCGTAGCTCCCTTACAAGCTTCCTTACAACTATGTTTGTTGGACCGGTCCTCCTCATGACTCACCACCTACTACCGAGAAAACCTCCTCGAACTGCCTCTGAAACTCCGCTAGTTTCTTCTTGATTTGAAGTACTGCCTCAAGAAATATCCTCTCAGGTTTCAGGGAGCCTGAGGACTCGATAAGTAACCTATATTCGTCTTTTCTCCAGCTAAGTTCTATAGCCTCCGGTTCGCATGCACTGACGCACTGCCTACAAAGATTGCACCTAGTAGTATCTATGACTAGTCTACCATCAGCAACAGATATCGCCTTAGTTGGGCATCTCTCTACACAGAGGCGGCATAGGTTGCATCTCTCAGCATCAACTTTCACTTCCGGGATGTGGGTTAGTACCGATACTGTAGTAGGGGACCACTTTATGTGTTCCTTACCTCTACCTGGCCTGACCCACGCCTCTAAAATCACCCTCTGCTGCGGTCCTAGTTTAATGAGTGGGATATCCCCATATACCGGAACTACCTCAGGATCCTCCTGAGGTTTTAGATCTCTCGAATAGATTACTCGCTCCTCCTGAGGCCCTGTCTCTGCCTCTAGGTAGAGGCTAGTATAGCAACCTTCGGGTGGGCTACTGGTTCTGCATTCTTCGGGCTGCCTATACCTATCGAGCGCTAAATCTGATTTTAGTGGAACCATAGCGACCCGGTGGGCTATGATCTCATCGCTCAGCGCGGAGGTATTATCATAAAAAACAACGTAATCGACCGCTAATGTTGGTACTTCCTCTAGCGCGGCCCTCCTTATAGCATTAGCAAACTCTAGCGGTACACCTTTTAGCACTAACACCATTGCCGCGTCGCTCTTCTCGCTGACCTCTATGCGTACCATGACCTCTCCCTACACTCTCCTCCCACGACGACCTCCAGGCCTTCTAGTAGTGTCGTGGGGTATTGGAGTGACATCCTCGATCCTACCTATTATCAGCCCGGACCTTGCTATAGCCCTTATAGCTGCCTGAGCTCCTGGCCCAGGTATCTTCGGTCCGTGACCGCCCACACCCCTGATCTTTATGTGTACCGCGGCTACCCCCTTATCCATCGCCTCCTGTGCTGCTCTATACGCTATCATCATTGCTGTGTAAGGCGATGGCTTCTCTCGATCCGCCTTAACGACCATCCCGCCGGACCAGCGGGAAACGGTCTCGGCTCCGCTCAGGTCCGTTATGTGGACTATAGTGTTATTGAAAGAGCTAAATATGTGGACTACGCCCCACTTTAACTCACGTAAAGACATCCCCATCCGCACTCACCTACTTAGGGTTTCCAGCACTGCTTTCAAGCCTTCTTTTGTAATATGGAGATGTAATAGCGTAGTCCACTAAAGGTTCTTCAGCCCTAGTGACTAACCTGCCCGGAGATCTGACCCTGCGCCCAGATATAGCTATATGTCCATGAACTATAAGCTGTCTAGCCTCATGAATAGTTCGTGCTAGCCCCTTCCTATACACTACCGTCTGGAGCCTCCTCTCGAGGACGTTTCTGATAGTTAGGCCGAGTATGTTGTCTATAGCTGCGTTCTCACTATCTAAAAGCCCCATATCGTACAGCTTCTTTACTAGAGCTTTTTCTCTGATTTTCCTCTCAGCTTCAGCTAGAGATAGGAGAGCTTTAGCCCTAGTTCTAATAGACCTGAGTAAGGTCTGAGCCTTCCAGAGCTCCCTCTTATTTCTTAACCCGTACTGCCCGACAAGCTCCATCTCCTCAGCGAGCCTCTCCTTTATCCAAGGATGCCCTGGCCGCTCCCAAGTTTTCCTGGATTTCCTAGGGTCTCCCACACAACACCACCTACTTCTGCTGCTTCGCTTTACCTTTTGAAACTCCCAGCACGGGACCGACCCTCCCCGTGGTATGGGTACGCTGCCCGCGAACCTTGAGACCCAAGGAGTGCCTAAAACCTCTCCAAGACCTGATCCTTACCTCCCTCTCTATGTCCTGTCTGGCCGCAAATATCAGATCGGAACCTATGAGGTGCTTGTCTTGACCTGTTTCATAGTCCTTCCTCCTATTCACCATCCACGCAGGTACCCCATAGCTAAGAGGATCGTGTAGGAAGCTCTCGATCTTCTTTACATCCTCATCACTTAGGTAGCCTATCCTTGCTCTCGGATCTAGCCCGAGCTTCATAATGCATATTCTCGCTAGTCTGGGGCCAACCCCCTTAATTTTCATTAGTCCGTAAACTAAGGACATCTCACCATTTATATCTACGCCAGCTATCCTCACTATATGTCTGAACGACACCCTCCACTTACCTACTCCAAAACAGTGAGGAGATATTTAAGTTTTTAACTCGTAGCCGAAAAGCCCTACCCATAAGAGGCTTTTACTCATTTTGCCGTCATGAAACTGCTTTGAGTTTCATATAGTTTGTTAAGGTTTGGTGCTGCCATACGTGTTGGTGAGCTACCCTGTGAGGCTCTGAGGGTGGTCTCAAGAGCTACTCAGATGTGGAGTCCTAGGGGTGGCCCTGAACGCCCCCAAGGCAGATGCAGCCCCAAGGAGCGATGCGGGGGAAGGAAGATGATGCGATGACATGAGAGCTGAACCCCCACTAAGCAAATACCAAAGCCAAACCACATAGAAAACACCTGACCTCTCCTCGCCCTAGAGGGTGAGGGGTTCTCTGGGTCGGCTCATCGCTCCCTACATATGCTTGGGACCGCGTCAGTCACCTGCGGGGCGGTTGGGGCGGTCAGAGGTCCTCCATTGGGTAAGCTTTTTTCTGCGTCCATTCTTCCCACATCTTGCTCAGGCTTAGGGGTAGTCACGACGATGTAACCTATGGAGCTTACAAACATTTCTCACTATCTAGGCCTTCCAGGGCGGGACTTTCGGCTGGTAAATAGCTATAGTGGAGGATTTGTTAAACCAATATAAACTTATACGAAACTCAAGTGGCGGTCGAAGGCTGTCCGAAATGGTGAAAGCCGTCTCCTTCGATCTCTGGTTTACGCTGATATGGGAGAAGGTCCCTGACGATGAGGAAGTGTACGGCTCGATGAGGGTCAGAGCCATTTGGGATGTTCTTAGGTCGAGAGGCATGGAAGTAGATCTGAAGAAAGTGGCCGAAATTTATAGAAAGCTAGGGTCTAGTAGGGCTGTTCTAAGTAGTAGGGAGGTAGCTTCACTAGTGCTAGCTGGTCTTGGGATAAGAAAAAGTGATGAGCTTTTAAAGGAATTAGCTTCAGCTTATGAGAACTCCACGCATAGTTTCAAGCCGAGGGCGAATCCTGAAATCTTCGAGGTCCTCCCATCATTGAAAGAAATGGGATTAAAGGTAGCTGTAGTAAGTAATACCAGCTTCAGTGCTAGCGGTGTTAGGGCTCTCCTCAGAAACGCTGGTATAGATGATTATTCTGTGGACGTGGTAGTGTCATCGTCAGACATTGGATCGCTAAAGCCTCAAAAGAGAATATTCGATGAACTCATATACGCCCTAGGGATCGAGGCACATGAGGTAGTCCACGTAGGAGATTCCTGCTTAGAGGACGTCCTAGGAGCGCTAAGCAGAGGTCTCAATGCCATTTACTACACCGGACTTCTCAGGCTCAGAAACTCCGAGGCCGATGGTCTGTGCCTAACCCTTGTTCCGAGCATCGAAAACTTGAGAGAACTACCTAAACTACTTGCCCACAGCCGCTTACTTCCTTAAAACCTGATCCCTCCCCTTCAGGGTCAAGGATTGGGAAGAAAGGCTTATAAGCTTTCCCTGTATAGCTTTTCTCGGTGATGTGTGAGCTAGGGATGAGTGGTTGCCGCTAGGCACTAGGGTGTGAAAGCGGCAATCACGAAAACAAGTATATGTGGGCCGCACCTCTAACTACCCCGCAAATAACAAGTAAACCCCAAGTAAACGCGGGGAACTATGAGTCCCTCTAGGGGAGAACCCTAACCTCGAGGCAGAAATATCGTTCCAGATTACGGATGAGAGGCATGCCGGAGGTACCACTAAAAAGGGCTAGGCTAAGGGCATATGTTAGTGCCATTGCCGATCTTATGGGAGAGCGCGAGTCGGGTAGGAATATGGATAGAGGGCTTGCTATCGAAGTTTTGAGGAAGGCTCTTGAGGAGTTTAAGGTCGAGCCATTTAGGGGGGTGAGGTTCTCCGAGGATATATATGACAAGGAGATTATGAGCCTTTTCATAGTAGCTAAATACATTCTCAGAATTCCGGTGACCCTCTTTGGTGAAGTCTTTACGAACGAGATATTACTGGATAGAACTTCTTTAGTTATTAGGAACAGCAACGACTCCAAGGAAGTGAGAACCACCGTTGAAAAATACCTAGGTACGGCCGATGAAGTTACTCTCAGTAAGCTCATCCGGTACATAGCTACAGAATACTACTTAGACCTGATAGGGGAAGAAAGTGCTTTTAGATCTGTTAAAAACTTAATAAATGCGTTCCCTGAGTACTCTGAGAACTTTAAGAGAATGTGTAAGTTCTTTATGGCCGTGATACTTGGGAGTAAAATAGCTTCAGGCGAGATAAAGAGTAAAATAGACCTCGAAATAAGGAAGAAAGCCTTGGCCATTAACCTAGGACTTAGCGGTGGTGCCCCTAGCAATGAATACGTCATTGAAGTTGCTAAATTAGCGTACGGAAGTGCCGGCACTCTAGCGATCCAGAAAACTAAAAGCGGCCCTTATAGCTGAACCTACTTCTAGGGCAGGTCAGCCCAGCATCCATTCTGGAAGTCTCCTCGGCTCTACCGAGACGCCTAGCTCCTCGAGGTTCCTATAAAGTGATGCTAGAGCTTCTTCGTCGCTCCTAGCTGGCTTGGGCGGATGCTTGAAGTAGAAAGCTGAGGCCCAGTCTGGGCTACCGTAGATCCCCACTTCCTTCAGGACCTTCGCTAATCTGACCACATCAACTAGTATGGCTGAGGCCATGGCCTTGTCGTCGACGGTTAGCTTGAGATCTATAAATACTGGTAATCCCATGAACCCTGATATCTTCATGTATATGTAGGATACCTTGGTGTTCCCGAGGAATGGGACGTAACCGCTTGGCCCAGCGAATATTCTCTCAGCTACTGACTCAGGGTCTGGTTGGGTGGTTGCCACTGCCATTGTCTTGCTGACTTTCTTACTATCGAGCCTTCTAGTGTCGAGCATGTTCTTAAAGTCGCTGTTGCCTCCGACGTTCAGTTGATATGACTCAACCACCTCACCTCCCCTCATGACAGCCAAGCTAGCTAGGGCCCTATGCACTATGGTGGAGCCTAGCTGACCCTTAATGTCGTCCCCAAGGACTGGCACCTTTGCTTCCCTAAACCTGTTACTGTAAGCCTCATCGCTAGCTATGAACTCTGGGATGCAGTTCACGAAGGCGGCTCCAGCTCTAGTAGCTACTTCGGCATAGAACCTTGTAGCCTCTCTGCTCCCCACAGGTAGTAGGTTCACTAGCACATCTACTGACTCATCTACAACCTCGCGCACAAGCTCCTCCAGGCTAGGCTCCCTAGCATCAGCAACCGCGAAGTCCTCAGACATGTGCTCCGCGACACCGTCGAGAACACGGCCCATTCTGACCGTAACCCCGCTCCTAGGTAGCTCAACAAGTTTAGGAACCATGTTAGGTCTGGCGAATACCGCCTCCTCCAGCTCTTTACCTACCTTAAACCTAGATACGTCTACAGCGTAGACAATCTTTATGTCCGTCACTTCGTAGTTACCTATCCTCCTATGTATAAGTCCCTTGGGCTCACTGTCAATGCTTCTATAGTATTGTAGGCTCTGAACAAACATCGAAGCTATGTTCCCGACACCTATTAGACCTACCCTGATCACCACCGGTTCCCGTCACATATTTTTGTCCAGAAATATAAATTAACATAAATATATCTGCCCAAACACACAGCGGTGTGGAAGGTGGAGCGAAGCAAAGCCTATGAGAGGCTAGTTAAGAAACTAACCATCGAAATACTGTGGATCTACGTAGCAAAGGTCATTATGAGCTCGGGACCTCTTAAAGCTTACGAGGTGAAAAAGAAAATAGCGGAGAAATTCAACATGAAGCCTCAAACTATGACTACCTATACCGTCATATATAGGATGACAAAAGAAGGTCTCTTAACTCCTACACGTATCAACGGGGACACAGTTTATTCACTAACCGATAAAGGGAAAGAAGAGTTCATCGAGGCGGTCAAGTTCTTAGAATCCATTCTAAACACACTAAAGCAGTGAGTCAGTCAATACTCCGACCTCTACTAAGCCGGCGAGACAGAAAATTCTGTCCTCCCACCCGCCATATACAGCTGAGGGCTCCTGCCGAAGCAGAAATTTGAGCTACTGCATCTATACCTCTGAAGTGCTTAGCTTGGGCTGTTTCGTAGCTGATGTTTAGGGGTAGGTTTATGGGCTCTGTTTTCGTTATCGGTGCTGATGAGGGGCTATGCCCCGATAAATCGGTGTAGCAGCTCCCGAGGGGTGCGTGCCGTCCACCCCGATGCCCTGTTAACCTGCTCCAGAGGGTAGCTGTGCTACCTATGAGGGAGCGGGCGAGGAGGAAGCCCCTAGATGCGACAAATAAACATAAACTGATGAGGATGAGCATCTAGGGCAAACGGTAGACCTCCAGCCAATAACCACCTCAAGCAGAGAACCAGAAACCCACAGAACCTAACACCCAGAGAAAACCACACTCCCCCATCACCACCCCGAAGGGTGGGACTTCTAGCTGTACTGGTAGATCATCGTGCCCGCATATTTAATCTACGTCAGCGCAACTTACTTGGTGCTCTGAGTGTCTGGGGAGATGTCTAGGCTAGTCGCTCAGCTAAACTCCCTGAGCGAGTGGATAGAGTTACAAAAAGCAACTATCGAAACCTTCAGAGAGATAAACAGTACCATCAGCGATGCCGATAGGCTGACGCTCGTCCTACTAATCAGGAAGGCCTTCGACCACATCATGAAGACTGTCCGGGAGTTTGACAAGTGGCTTGAGAACCCGCTAGTCCTTAGCTACATCGATAAAGAGATGCTTCAGGAGGTGTGGAACGGCGTCTTCAAGATCCTCCTCGACCTCTTAGAGCTAGACGTAAAGCACACTGCCGCGGTGAGGGACACAGCCATAAACATGCTCAAAGCCGGTAAGATACCACCTATAATATTAGAGTTCAAAAGAATGAGGCCAGAAGAAGAGGAGGAAAGAGGAGCGGCCAGAAGACTTTAAACACACCGTTCCAAACACCTAGGTATATAGCCGACGTGTTGCACGCTTCCCTGCTAGTTCCTCTTGATGCGTGCTTTAATTTACAGGCTTAGGTACTGTGTTTTGTCCTTATATTGACCCGGTATTGAATTAAGTACTCTTAGGTGGTAGATGTGTTAAAGCTGGTGATAATGGACATCGACGATACCTTAGTTAGAACGCCAATAGATTGGCTAAAGCTTCGGAAAAACATAGAGTCCATTACTGGGGTTTACATAGACTATAAACCTCTGATTAGAGGAGTTTTCATGTACCTAGATCGTGAGCTCAGGGAGTTGGCACTTCGGGAGATAGAGAAGGCTGAGCTCGAAAGCGCTGTAGCGGTCAATCCATCAATCCCTCTCAGGGAACTCGTTAGTAACCTGAAGAAATGCGGGTGTCGGGTGTCAGTTGTGACGCTGAGAGGAAGAGACTCCGCGGTACTCACCCTAAGGTCACTAGGAATCTACGACCTAGTAGATCTCTTAGTAACTAGGGATGACTCCATGGATAGGGTTGAGCAGTTATCGCTAGTACTAACAAAGTTAGGTGTAAGTAGCCGTGAAGCGGTCTTCATGGGCGATAGCCCAGATGATCTAGAAGCCCTACTAAAATTACACCTAAGTACCATACTCATAAGGCAACCTAGCAATCTAGGGGTTCCCGAAGTAACATTAAGGGTCCTATCACAGCTAGCATATGCCTGCTGTATGTAGTTGGCACCCTCCTACAGCGGTGGACACCGCGGTATCTTTACCGGCGAAGAGAGCATTGTTAAGGAGCCTGAAGGTAACAAGGACTTGGCATTATGTGAAATTCGAGCCCCTTAAGCGTATTTATTAGTTCATAAGAGCTATGCCCTCTGGTGCAGGCTAGGTGAGCATTTCGTTTGGTGCTGCTAGGCTACTTAGGTACGTCGTAGCTTCCGCCGCGAAATTCAGTGAGACAGCTGTAATGGTGGTAACACCAGACGAGTTCGTCTTCAAGGCTATAGACCCGTCGAAGACGGCTCTACTCATGCTGGCTGTGCCTAGGGAATCTGCAATAACATATAACGTTCCAGAAGCAACACAGCTAGTTGTGAACCTGGAAGATCTGAGTAAGGTCTTCAGAAGTGCTGAGAAAGATGACTCGATAAGCTTGGGCTGGACTCAATCATCTCTTTCAGTGTCCTTTGAGAGGAGGGGCTACTTAAGGACGTTCACTCTACCTCTCTCATCCGTCATGGAAGAGATACCTGAAATAGAGATCGATTATCCTAACACATACATAATACCACCAATAACATTCCACGACGGGTTGGCCGGAATCGAGGATGTCGGCGATCTTCTGAGGGTGGAGGGGAAGGAAGACGAACTGAAGCTCAGAGCTGAGAGCGAGCTGGGGGAGGCGGAAGTAGTATTTAGTAAAGAGAGAGGTGGGATAGAGGAGGCTGATGTCACCGATCCAGGTTTCAACGTGAGCTTCTCGATGGAGTTCCTAGCCAACTTCAGGCCCGTAATTAAGGTAGCTGAGAAGCTAGTGCTTAAGGTCGGCTCAGACCTACCTCTCTACCTGGAAGTAACATCCCATGGTCTCTTAATCAAGTACTATGTGGCCCCAAGGGCTGAGTAGTTGGCCCTAAGTAAGGAGAACATAAAGTTTGTTCGGGAACTTTTAAGCCATTACTACAAGATAGCCCCCATAAGGCTACCTAAAGATCTGGGCTCTAGGGAATTCGCATTTCAAACTCTCGACTCTGAAGTCTATGTGAGGCATATGAGCTTTTCATCGGACACTGAGGTCAGAACGCACCTAATACTTAATACCCCTAAGCAGGCATACTACTCAACAGCTAAGTACTTGAACCCGGCTGCCCCAGACTTCTCCGAGGCTATGTGGCAGGGGTCCGAGCTAATGTTCGATATAGATTCCGATAAACTACCTGGTTGTCAAACGCTGTCAATTAGCGAGACAGCGGAAGTCATAACGGACAGCTGCATCGAAGCCGCGAAAAAATCTCTTGAGAGATTAGTGTACATATTGGAGCACCACATGGGTTTCAGCAAGGAGGAACTGATGGTGTACTTCTCCGGGAACCGAGGATTCCATGTGGTGGTAGCAACAGAAGACCCTGAATGGCTGGGTCTAGGCTCTACCCATAGGCTTGAGATAGTTGACTACATCACTGCTCGGGGTATTGACATTAAAAGGGTTTCTGGGATGGTTCCGAGGAAAAATGTCAAACCCCTACGTCCCAATCCTAACGACGGGGGGTGGAGATCCCTAATAGCAGAGTTCGGGGAAGGTAGTGAGGTTAGTGATGAGGTAGTGAAGAAAATAGCTGTAGCAGTAGACCCCGTAGTTACCCAGGACATCTCGAGGTTGGTACGAATCCCGAACTCCATAAATGGGAAGAGCGGGCTACCTGCTCGGCTGCTAAAGGTAGATAACATCAGCGAATTCAGGCTGGATAGCTCCCTTTCACCGTATGATGGTTATGCTATTGTGAAACCTAAAGTAAACTTCGAGGGTTCCCTAATAGGTAGGGAGGTGAGGCTAGTCAAGGACGTCGCTACACGGGTCGACCTAGACATAGCGCTCTACTTAGTACTCAACGACTTGGCTTCCATCTTTAGGTACAGCCTAAACCATGTACGAAGATTGGACGAGTACTACCGCTAACTCCCTCCGACCTCAAAGAGAAAGATTTTCATCGTTAGACTTATCCTCATCACCTCAGAACTGTGATACTGATGATAAAGCTTAAAATTTAGACCAATCTAAACTGTATGGAAATGATGTCTCTGAGTGACACGGCTGCCGGAGATGTCGTTAAGGTGGTGGAAATCGATGCAGGCAGAGGTCTCAAGCTTAGGCTGGAGCAGCTAGGTTTGTTTCCGGGATCGCTCATCGAGGTACTATCAAACAATAGAGGTCATGTCCTCATCAAGGCGCAAGGAGCTGTTATATCCTTAAGCAAGGGAATAGCTTCGAAAGTACTTGTCGACAAAGTCCAGCAATAGCCATTTATGGATCATCATTCCGCAGCTAGTTACTGAAAGCTATGCATCAGACCTTAGTTCCTCCGCTTATCCGGGCTACCTAGGGTAGTAGGGACTGTCTCGTAGTTGATGTTTAGGAGTTGAGTTTATGAGTTCTGTTTTTGTTTACTGCTTAGGGCTCCCTAGGTGATGGGAGCTATGCTCCGAGCCTGGGAGGGCTGAAGGTAGATGGGGCCGTGCCGTCGGGCTCGACGGCCGCCCATGAACCCACGGGGATCCCCAAGTCCCTGTGGGCTAGGTGGAAGTCCCTAGGTGCTGTGAATGAATATAAGCAGGTGAGGACGAGCATCTAGGGACAAACGGTAGATCCTAACTACTTATATTGATTATAATCGTTGTGGCACCTAGATATCCTGCCGAGAAACGGTGATACCGTTTCTCGGTAGATGGTGGTTCATAGCCTTTCGTTTTCATTGATTTCGGGGCTCCCCACCATCTATCTCTCAACGGCTTTATCCCCTCGACCACTCTACGGGAGTTGTTCACCCCTAGTCGCCTGGGGGTACATCCACTCCCATCGAGTAATCGGGGTTCACGTGGTGTTCATCAGCCTCAAGACCTCATCGGCTTCGAGCTTCTACCACTACTACTACAACTGAAAGCCTCGCCCTTTAGGGCGGGGAGGAGGTCAGTTGCTGAGGTGGTAACTAGAAAAATAGAGATGTCCGTCAGTGTGAACTAGTGTCTTCACCTCGTCTATGGCTGCCCACCTCATCATCCGCACGATACTTTTCCTGCGGATTTATATTTTTTAGCTCAGGAAAAAAGAGCGTGAGAGCAGGAAGGTGTAGGCTGTGTCGTCTGCCCTACTTAATGTGAGTGACATAAGAATATACTACTACACCCTGACTGGAGTTGTGAGAGGTGTTGACGGGGTAAGCTTCCAGCTCTATGACGGTGAGGTTCTCGGCATAGCCGGCGAGTCGGGGTGCGGTAAGTCCACTCTCGGCTATGGTCTCCTAGGTCTTATACCCCCTCCTGGTAGGATAGCCGGAGGTTCTGTGGTCATCGACGGTACAGACATCACCAAGCTGAAGCCTTCCGAGCTGAGGAAGGTCAGGTGGGCTAAGGTCAGCATGGTGTTCCAAGGCGCTATGAACGCCCTGAACCCTGTCTACACAGTGGGTCACCAGCTAGCGGAGCCCCTAGTCATACACAAGGGGATGAGCGTCAAAGAGGCGCTTGAGGTAGCTGGTGAGATGCTGAAGAAGGTCGGCCTAAGCCCTGAAATACTGAGTAGGTACCCACACGAGCTGAGCGGTGGGATGAAGCAGAGGGTCATGATAGCTATGGCCCTGCTCCTGAAGCCTAGGCTCGTCATAGCTGACGAGCCGACTACGGCTCTAGACGTCGTGGTACAGGCACAGATCATGAATCTCTTCAAGGAGATAAAACAGAGGGAACGTAACGCCATGATATTCATAACGCACGACCTCAGCCTGATAGCAGAGGTAGCTGATAAGACGGCCGTCATGTACGCCGGTAAAATGGTTGAGATAGGGCCCTCAGATAACGTCTTCAACAACCCAGCCCACCCATACACCCAAGGGCTCCTCAGGAGCATTCCGAGGCTTAGAGGTAAGGAGAAGATTAAGTGGATCCCTGGGGTACCGCCGGACCTGAGAGCACCACCACCTGGCTGTAGGTTCCACCCGAGATGCCCGTACGCCATGGACGTATGCAGGTCTGAGGAACCTCCTACAGTCGAAGTTGAGAAGGGCCACACAGTCTCGTGCTGGCTTTATGCTAAGAGGTGATGTGTTATGAGCTCTAAGCTGGTTGTGGAGAAGGCCTTCAAGTACTTCCCGCTGAGGAGATCGCTAGTTGAGATATTGACGTTCCGCCCACCGCGGTATGTGAGGGCGGTAGACGGGGTGAGCTTCAATGTCGATGAGGGGGAGATATTCTGCTTAGCCGGAGAGTCCGGATGTGGGAAGACCACCACCGGGAGGCTCATAGTTAGGCTACTGGAGTTCACTGGCGGTAGAGCCCTCTACAGACCGAGGAAGGAGATCCTATCTGAGATACCTCCGCAGTATGTTGTAGAGAAGCAGTATGTAGACCTCACAGCTAAGCTCCCTAGGCAGGTAGATAAGTTGCTGAGGAGGGATATTCAGATAGTGTTCCAAGACCCCTACGGCTCCCTCAATCCGAGGATGAGGATATATGACATCCTAAAGGAGCCTCTAGACATACACGGCGTCGGCACGAGCGAGGACGAGAAGAGGGAGCTCGTGTTCAGAGCACTGGAGGAGGTGAAGCTGACCCCGCCTGAGGAGTTCGCGGAGAGATACCCCCACATGCTCTCCGGAGGTCAGAGGCAGAGGATAGGGATCGCTAGGGCCCTCATCCTAGGGCCGAGCCTGGTGGTAGCGGATGAGCCGGTGAGCATGTTGGACGTGTCGGTTAGGGCGGAGATCCTCCAGCTGATGCTGGACCTCAAAGCCACTAGGAACCTAACGTACGTGTTCATAACCCACGACCTAGCTGTTGCGGCGTACATATGCAACAGAATCGGGATAATGTACCTCGGCACGATAGTTGAGAAAGGTCCTATGGACCTGATAGTGAACAACCCGCAGCATCCGTACGCTAAGGCATTGATAGCAGCTGTGCCGGAGCCCGACCCTCGGAACAGGTTCAAGGTCCGGGAGGTTCCGATCAAGGGTGAGGTACCCAGCGCTGCCAACATCCCACCTGGCTGTAGGTTCCACCCGAGATGCCCATACGCCATGGACGTATGTAAGACAGAGCCTCCGCCGGAGGTTGAGATCGAGAAGGGCCACACAGTCTCGTGCTGGCTCTACGCTAAGAGGTAGCTTCGTACAGTTTATGTAAACGTTTTTCGTCAACTAGTTAAAGTTTATAAGCCCTAGAGTAGGTACTAGCCGGTAACATCCTTGGAAGCAGGTATTAGAGGTTGGGGCGCATACATCCCTAGGTTCCGGATCAGCGCCACCGAGATAGCTACACTATGGGGTTACGACGCGAAGCTACCTAAAGCCCTTGGGGTAGTGGAGAAAGCTGTTGCTGAGGAGGATGAGGACGCTGTGACGATGGGTTGGTACGCTGCTCGAGTGGCTATCAGGAGGGCCGGTATCTCCGGCGAGGACGTCGACGCCGTGTTCTTCGGCACTGAGTCGAAGCCATATGCCGTGAAGCCCTCGGCTACGATAGTCGCCGACGCCCTAGGGGTAAAGAGGAGGAAGCTGTCAACAGATCTTGAGTTCGCCTGTAGGGCTGCTGGCGAGGGGATAAGGATCTCTATAGGGCTCGTGAAGGGTGGGCTAGCCCAGAACGCGCTGGTCATCGGCTCCGACACCGCGCAGGCGAACCCCGGCGATCTCCTAGACTTCACGGCATCCTCGGGGGCTGCTGCTTTCGTCATTGGGAGCCCGTCTAAGTCGCCCGCAGTTATAGAGGCTAGCGTGACCTACGTTACGGACACCCCGGACTTCTGGAGGAGGGATAGGTCTCCGTACCCGGAGCACGGCGAGATATTCACGGGGGAGCCAGCGTACTTCCACCACATACTCAGTGCCGTGAAGCTACTTCTAGATGAGGCAGGCCTCAAGCCCTCTGACTTCGACTACGCAGTTTTCCACCAGCCTAACGGTAAGTTCCCGCTCCAGGTAGCTAGAACATTGGGGATCCCCCAAGAGAAGGTCCTGCCAGGCCTTGTAACCCCTTACATAGGTAATACCTACAACGCCTCAGCTCTCCTAGGGCTGGCCAAAATACTGGAGGAGGCTAAACCGGGGAACCGGATCCTAGTCGCTACGTTCGGGAGTGGTGCTGGGAGCGATGCGTTCAGCGTAGTTGTGAAGGACTCGATATATGAGGCTGTGAGTAGAGGGCCTAAGGTGTCCGACATGATCAACTCGAGGGTTCCAATAACGTACAGCACCTACGCGAAGTTCAGGGGGCTCTACCTGAGGAACATAGGTGGTTGAGATGGGGGCGTATATAGTTGGTGGGGCTGTAGCTAAGGTAGACAGGCACTTCGACCGCGGCTACAGGGACCTAGCATACGAGGTCACGAAGGAGTGTTCGGGCTGCCTAGATGTGGACTACATAGTTGTCTCATCCGCACTCCCCGAGCTCACAGCCCACCAAGTCGACCTAGGCACGCACATAGCTCAGTGGCTTGGTAGGAGGGTGCCTGTCATTAGGGTGGAGTCAGGTGAGACATCGGGTCTAGCAGCTGTCGACCTCGCAGCCTCCTTAGTAGCTTCAGGTAGGGGGAGGAAGGTGTTGGTCCTAGGGGTTGAGAAGGTGACGGATTACCCGACGTATACAGCTAACTACTTCTATTCCCTCATGCTCGACTACGAGTTCGAGGTTCTGAGGGGTGTGAGCCCGCCAGCCTACGCCGCGCTAGCCATGAAGGAGCTGATGAAGGATGGTGTGAGGAGGGAGTGCTTCAGTAGCTGGGCGGTGAGGATGCATGAGAACGCCGCATCGATCCCGCACGCGATGCTCAGGTTTAAGATATCGTACGACTCCTTCAAGGACTCTCAGGTACTGGCCGAGCCCCTAACCCTACACGACAGCTTCGCCCTCGGCGATGGGGCTGCCGCGGTCGTAGTGTCTAACTCGCCGGATCCTAAGGCATCCTCAGTAGAGATACTCTTCAGTGCTGCCGAGGTAGAACTACCAGCCTACTCAAGGGAGCGTATCTCAGACTTGAATGCCTCGTCTAAGTTGCTGAAGCTGTCGCTGGAGAGGTACGGGCTGGACCTGAGGAGAGTTGCTGTCGAACTACACGACAGCTACACCCCATACCCCATCGCGATCCTCAGAAGCCTCGGCTACCTAGACAGTGAATGCGATCTGAGCGAGCTAGAGTACCTAAACGTCAGCGGGGGACTCAAGGCTAGGGGCCACCCAATCGGGGCGACCGGTATTTACCAGGTCTACGAGGTGTTCAAGCTCCTCACCGACAAGCTGGGGGGTAAGACGTCGCCCTCCGATTACGGGTTAGTCCACTCGATGAGCGGCCCCGACAACGTATCTAGGGTGTTAATTCTGAGGAGGTGATCTGTGTGAAGCTCTCCCCAGCCCAGATCTGGAGGATCCGGGAAAGCCAGTACAGACTAGTGATAACTGTGTGCGAGAGCTGCGGGAAGAAGTCCGCGTTCAAGAGGTCAGTATGCCCGTTCTGCGGGTCGGGTAACGTAAAGCACATGGAGTCTGAGGGCCTCGGGAAGGTCTTAGAGGTAACTAAGGTGCTATACAGGTGGGCTTCCAGCGATGAGAGGCCTCCCTCACTTGTGGCTGTTGTCGAGCTCGATGAGGGGGTCAAGGTAGTGGGCGAGATCGTTGGGGTCGGGACCGACGAGGAGGTGAAGGAGGGGACTAGGGTAGAGGCTGTCCTGAGGAGGTACGCGTCAGACGACCCGTACGGAGTCATATACTACGGAATAAAGTTTAAACCTCTTAAAACAGCATAAGTACCGGCAAACAACCTAAAGCACGTTTTTAACCTACACCCACAGCTTATACCTTGGTGTTCACGTGAATTACAGCAGGTTTATAGGTAAGAACGCAGAGCTCTTCAAAGCCTCTGAGATTAGGGAGCTACTTAAGGTCGTCGAGGCCCGCAAAGTAATAAGCTTCGCTGGCGGGTACCCAGACCCCCAGACGCTACCGAGGGAGGCCCTAGCTAAGATAGCCTACGAGGTCATCCTCAACCAGGGAGATAAGGCGCTTCAGTACGCCCCAACAAAAGGCGTTACAGTGTTCAGAGAGACCCTCCTCAAGTTCCTGAGGGATGTTGGGGTGAAGGTAGCTGGGGAGGATGACATCATCGTCACGACAGGGTCCCAGCAGGGGCTCGACCTCATATCTAGGACCATCATAGACCCCGGCGACTACATAGTTACCGAGAACCCGACTTACCTAGCCGCACTCACGGCCTTCAGGACAGCTAGGCCGAACATCGTGGGGATCCCCGTCGACGAGCGCGGTATGAGGACGGAGGTGCTTGAGGCTAAGTTGAGGGAGCTGAGGAGCCAGGGGAAGAGGGTTAAGTTCGTTTACACCGTCCCAGTAGCCCACAACCCGACTGGGATCACTATGAGCCTTGAGAGGAAAAAGCACCTCATTGAGCTAGCGTCTCAGTTCGACTTCATAGTGTTTGAGGACGACCCCTACTCCTTCTTCGTCTTCGACGAGGCAGATGTGACGAAGCTTAAGACGTTGGACAGTGAGGGGAGGGTCGTATATATGGGTACGCTGAGCAAGATTCTGTCCCCCGGCCTCAGGCTCGGCTGGGCCCTCGGGCCCAGGCAGCTGATCGATGTTTTTGAGAGGGCTAAGCAGAGCATGGATCTCAACACCACGACGTTGTCCCAGTTCATAGCTAAGGAAGCTATAGAGAGGGGTGTGGTCGCCGAGACCATAGAGAGGGCTAAGAGGGTCTACAGGGTGAAGAGGGACACCATGGTCGAGTCACTGTCGGAGAACATGGTCGAGAACTCCTGGTGGGTGAAACCAGTTGGGGGGCTATTCATCATGGTCTGGCTACCGGAGCAGGTAGACACTAAGGCCATGCTACAGGAGGCCGCTAACGAGGGGGTGGTCTACGTCCCAGGAGAATCGTTCTTCGTTGACGGAAGCGGTAAGAACACTATGAGGCTGAACTTCAGCTACCCGAAGGTTGAGGAGATAAGGACTGGTGTGGAAATAATTGGGAGGATAGTGAAGAGGAAGATCAGAGGAGGGTAAGCCCATATCTATCCAGGTTTTGCCTCGCTTTAGGTAGCTCCTAGCAGTCTAGGCCTTCGGCAGTGGCTATACCCCTCGACCACTACTCCTTAGATAGGTAGACTACACCACCTCGATACGTTGCGGCGTCTACTACGGCTTTCAGGTCGTTGACAACCTTCATCGCGCTCTCTATTTGCTTGCCGGACCCCCTAGCAAGTTCCAGTGCTTTAGGTAGGTTCAGCCTGAGCCTTGAGGCCGCTACGACTCTCCGAATCCCTGTGTTCAGGGGTACGAGGTGTTCGGGGACTAGTGGCGATATGTAGAGTGTTCCGGCACATCTCCTAGTTGCTTCACGCACTACTAGCGGATCCAGCGACGCGACGTAGACTGCGTCGTAGTTCCTCTCCCCAGCCTCAACGAGGTATGCTCTGATCCCCAGCCTAGCTACCCTGCGGAGCCCCGCATCGCTAGCGCACACTATGTCCGTCCGCACTTCGTCCCTGACTACTCCCGCTAGTACCTGAGCTTCGTAGCCGCAGCCAGCTATGAGGATTGAGGAGCCTGATAGCGAGGACAGCACTGAGGGTATGTGGGCTAGGAGTGATAGGTAGGCGCCGTCGGCCCCGGAGATGCTTTGAGGGACTGGCTCCAGGCACTGTGCCCTGACGCTCGCTAGCTCAGCCATGATGCCGTCCCTAGACGTGGCCAGCTCGACGAAGCATCTTGGAGCCACCACCGCGTTCTCCCCAACTGAGAGGCCCTCAACGTCAGCTCCCAGCTCCAGCACCCTAACAACCCCGGCTGAGCCAACTACCTTCCCGTAGGTGTATGGTAGGTGCCCCCTTACAGCAGCTACATCGGTAGGTGTCAGCACCGCCCCGAGGACCTTAGCGAGCACTTCACTGCTCCTGATGGGAGGTGGGGGAACCTCCACATACCTCATGTCTCCTCGCAGGACAACGGCCCCTACCTGCTTCATCCCGTTCTGTTGCCTCATGCTGTAGATTAATTTATCTTACCAAAATATAGTAGTGGGGTCCGATACGTTCACCGAGTACTCTGGGAGATTCTACTACCTGCTGCACCCGAGGCCGACGGTGGTCGTGGGTACGGTATGCCCCAACGGCAGGGCGAACTTCATGCCTGTCAGCTGGAACATGCCTGTCAGTGAGGAACCTCCGACTGTAGCACTGGCCATAGGCTCCGATGCCTATACACGGGAGTGCCTCGACTACTGCGGTGAGGCTAGCCTGAGCATACTCGGCCTGAGTGATGCCCAGCTTGCGTACGACCTGGGCTCGGTCTCCGGGAGGGATGTCGATAAGGTCTCCGCGTTTAAGCTGGGGTTGGTGGAGAGCCTAACTGTAAGACCTCCAGGCCTCTCCCAGTCACTCGCGATCTTGGAGTCCAAGGTTGTCGGTAGGTACCCTATTGGTGATGTAGTTCTCTACGTTCTTCAGGTAACTAAGGCGAGGGTCCGCGAGGGGGTGGCCGACAGGTTCGGGTTCGTATTCTCGAGGGATGTCAACGTGCTCCTCCACGGTAGTGGGAGGACCTTCTACGGGGTCGGCCCCAGAGTACTTGCCTCTAGGAAGGGATCTGCTTGAGCTCTAGGCTGATGCTGTCGAGCGGTAAGGTGTTCAAGGACTACACCCTGCTGGAGAAGTACCTAGAGCTCTGCTCTGAGGATGAGAGGGTTAGGTCCCTGCCGAGCTCGGCAGACATCGAGTTCGTTAAGTACTTAGCGAGCAGGAAGGATGGGACCCTCCACGACTTCCTGGAGGAACTGTCCCGGAGGTTCCTAGATAGGGTGAGCCCCGCCCGCTCAGCCGATGCTGTGAGGTCTGTACTCGGTATGAACATGTCCGGAGATCAAGCAGCGCAACTCGTCTCCGCCCAGCTAGCTGGGTGGACCCTTGAGATAGCTGAGGCTCTAGGCGTCATAAAGCTCCGCTACCTCCACCCCGGTAGGGCGGTCTAGCCTATCCCTCCGCTAATATTAGCTTCCAGAGACTGCAATAGCTAGAGAGTGCGTTGGTGGATACTAGGCTCTGCGTGCTGTGCCGTGGAGGACCCCGCAGGCTGTGCGGGCTGGAGTACTGCCCTGTCCTCGTTAGGACTCTCTCGACTTACACCTTAACTAAGGTCTCAGACAGCCTCTCAAGTAGCTCACCACCATCCGTCTTCGTCAGCTGGGTAGGCTACCCGCAGGTGACGGTTGCAGCCGGCTTACCACCTGAGGTAGGTGATACATCCATATACGACCTACCTGAGAGGTGGCTCGACCTACAGCTAGACGATGTACTGAGGTTCAGGCTGACCCTAGTGAGGGGAGGTAGGCGGCTGAGGGTAGCTGACGTAGGCAACAGCTTCGTTGACACGGTCCGTGAGATAGCTATGTCCTCTAAGCCTGTGGACGTTGAGGCCATGTTCGAGGGGAGCGTTAGGCCTAGGGTACTACTAGACGAGAACATGCCCCCGATGGGCCCCCTAGCACCAGTTAAGAGGCTCTACCTAGGCTCAAACCCGTACGTGAGTAGGCACGTAGAGAAGGTGTATCAGGACCCCGACTTGAAGGCCGTTGAAGCTGTCCTCTACCTTTACAGGTCGTCGACGCCGGTATCGACTATAACTAGGGTGTTCTCCGTAGGTTCCTTAGGGGAGAGGGGGCAGAGGAAGCTCGTCCCAACTAGGTGGGCTATAACGGCTGTGGACTCCATAATCTCAGACGCCCTAGTGAGGGGACTAGTAGATAAGCCCTCCATAAACGAGCTGAGGCTGTACACCCTATCGAGGAGTGGGAACCTCTTCATCGCTATCTTACTCCCAACGCGCTGGATGTTTGAGTGGATGGAGGCCTGGTTCCCCGGCTCTACCTGGAATATGTTCGGGTCGAGCGTGGCGGTGGAGGGGGACTGGGAGCTTACGAGTAGAAGGAGTGAGTACCCTTCTATAGGGGGCTGCTACTACGCGTCTAGGCTGGCAGCTGCTGAGTACTTGAGTAGTGTGGGCCGGCAAGCTGGGGTAGTGCTCTACAGGGAGATATACCCAGGCTTTAACGTACCGATAGGTGTGTGGTTCGTTAGGGAGATGGTGAGGTCCCTATTTAAGCAGCCGTACACAACGTACAGCAGCCTGAGGGAGCTCCTCGAGGGGCTCAGGGGCCTGACTAAGGTACCTGTGGAGACGATCATATCGCGGTCCAGGATCCTGAGCCTCCTCACTAGGAACAGGAGGCTGGGCGATGTCCTACCTAAGGGTAAGAGTTAGGACAGCCCTCTCGAGGTCTGGGTTGCCGGACCTCGACTACTCGCTCAACCCGTACGTAGGCTGCCTCCACGGCTGCGCCTACTGCTATGCGAGGAGCTACACCTACGCTAAGGACGTTGCTGAGAACTGGGGTAGGGTCATCTACATAAAGGAGAACATACTTGAGGTGCTTGATGATGAGACCAAGAAGCGGAAGCCGGGGGTTGTAGGGGTCTCGACCGTGACGGATCCCTACCAGCCTGTTGAGGCTGTCGAGCTCCTTACTAGGAGGTCTATTGAGCTCCTGCTGAGGAGGGGCTTCAGAGTCAGCGTCCAAACCAAGTCCCCGCTTGTACTCAGGGACCTTGACGTGCTGTCAAGCCATAGGGATAGGGTCGACGTCGGGTTCACTATAATAACGATGGACCCGGAGCAGGCTGCCTTACTCGAGCCAAGAGCACCCCCGCCCAAGGAGAGGGCTAGGGCACTGGCTAGGATAGCTGGCGAGGGTATCAGGACATGGCTCTTCTACGGCCCGGTGATCCCGGGAATCAACGACAGTGCTGAATCCCTTGCTGAGGTACTCGGGGAGGTTGGGGGCCGGGTCGACCTAGTGTTCATAGATAAGCTGAGGGTCACTAAGGAGGTGGAGAGGTCCATGAGGGTAATCATCGACGGCTTCAACTCAGTGCTATCACTTGCCGGTAGGCAGGATTGGTGGTCTAGGGTGAGGGGGGAGCTGCTTGCTGTATGTGAGAAGGCTGGTGTTAGGTGTGTCCCGTCCCTAGCTGAGCCTGCTGAGCGGAGGTCTAGGAGTCTAGCAGACTTCGGTTCGAGGCCTCCTACTTGATGTGGAGGGGCCTCCCTAGGGCTAGGTTGGCTAGCTCCCCCACAATCTCGGAGTACGTTGGGTGGGTGTATATCGCCTCAGCTAGGTCCTTAACGCTCATTCCCTTCGCTACAGCTAAGCTGAATATGTGGATCAGTTCCGAGGCCTCGTTCCCAACTATCTGAGCGCCGAGGACCCTACCGCCCTCACCTACCAGTAGCTTAGCGAACCCCTCACTACTCTTCGCTAAGGCCGTAGTGTTCCTGCCGAGGGCTACGTACGGGAACTTGAAGGCCTTGTACGTGACTCCCCTAGCCGTCGCATCCTGCTCTGTGAGCCCTACCTGAGCTACCTGAGGATGTGAGAAGACTACCTGAGGTATGGGCTCCCTCGGCAGCGGGCTCCTAGTCCCGGCTACGTAGTCCGAGGCTATGATGGCCTCCCTGAAGGCCTTGTGGGCTAGCTGGGGCGGCCCTGTGACGTCTCCGGCGGCTAAGATCGTTGGTACTGAGGTAACCATGTTCTCGCCTACCTTTATCCCGGACTTAGCGTCGTAGGCTACCCCCGCGACCTCCAGCCCTATCCCCTCAACGTTCGGCTTCCTACCTACAGCTACGAGCACCTTCTCAACCTCGACTGTCTTGGAGGTCCCGTCACCTGAGGATACCTCCAGCTGGGCCATGCCGTTCTTCCTCACCACACTTTTCGCCGAGGACTTGAACATCATCTTAACTCCGAGCCTCCTCAAGTTCCTCTCAACAACTGCTGAGACGTCTGGGTCGGCGAAGTACAGCGGCCTCTCAAGGATCTCGATGAGGTGTACTTCCTTACCGAGCATAGCCATTGCCGTAGCTATCTCCACCCCGATAGCGCCAGCACCAACTATTGCGATCGACTCCGGCGGCTTCCCAAGCTGGAAGAACTCGCGGTTTGTTATAACTACCTCACCGTCGACGGGTAAGCCCGGCAGGCTCCTAGGCTCAGAGCCCGTAGCTACTATTATGTACCTAGACTCCAACATAGTTGCCGACCCGGATCCCTCGACCTTGACGTTGCCGGCACCGGCCAGCCTAGCCCACCCCTCTAAGACCTCCACCTCACTCAGCAACGCCTTAACTCCCTCGCGTGAGCGTGTCACAGCCCTCGAGACGTACTCCATTAGCTGACCCCACTCGACCCCCCTGAGCTCCACACCTAGACCTGCTTGCCGAGCTAGCTTGAGCTTGTAGTACTCCCCAGCCACCTCGATGAGGGCCTTAGTGGGTATGCAGCCCCAGTTAGTGCACTCACCACCTAGGTGCCTCCCCTCAACGAGGGCTACACGCAGCCCGTAGGACCTAGCCCTAACAGCGGAGAGGTAGCCTGCTGGGCCTCCCCCAATTACTACGAGATCGTACACTGAGGTTCCCCACATACCTTCAGCTAGGGCTAAATAGTCGCTAACACAACCTCTACGTAGAGGAGCCAAGCCCAACTATTTTTAACTGACCCGCTTTGTTCTAGTGGTGTATTGAGTGATTAGGGAGGCAATAGATAGGGCTCAGGCAAGGCTTATGGTTGCGATAGATAACCCTAAGCTCGACCTAGGCTTCGTAACCGACCTAGTGTCCTCGATGAAGGACGTGGTTGTAGGGTTTAAGGTGGGGACACCATTCATGCTCAGCAAGAGCTTGAGGACCACTAGAAACATAGTTGAGTCAGCTAAGGGAACCTACTTCCTAGCCGATCTCAAACTCAGTGACACAGCCCAGGTGATGGAGTACGTCGCTGAGGTCGTGTGGGAGGCTGGCTTCAGCGGGGTAGTTGCCAACGCGTTCATTGGTTTTGAGGGGACCCTCGACAGGCTTGCCCGGAAGTGCGATAGTTTAGGCCTCGAGCTCTTCCTTCAGGTATCCTTCGACCACCCGGCATCACACATAGTTGACAGTAGGTACCCTGAGATAAAGATGGTTATAGCTCAGACAGAGCCCGACGGCCTGGTAGTGCCGGCAAGTAAGACGACGATGTTGAGGGACCTAAGGGAGACCTTCGGCCGCAGGTACGTCATACTGTCCCCGGGGATATTCGCCGCAGGTGCCCAGCCAGGTGAGGGGCTCTGCCACGGAGCTGATGCTGAGGTAGTTGGATCACGTGTTGTCTCAGCCCCATCACCTATGGAGGCACTGAACAGCGTTATCAGGTCCCAGGCTAAGTATTTAAGCGAGAATAGAGGTAAGTGCTTAGCGGGGTGGTAAGGTGAGGACTAAGGTACTGCTCGCACTGTCGCTCATAGCTGTAGCCCTCGTATCTCTCTTCGCACTACAGCTGCTACTCTACTACATAGCACCGGGCTACGCAGGCCCCCTGGGGGTATTCGGAGGTATCTGGCTCTGGTGGCTCATAGACTCCCTAGGCTATGTGATCTCAATAGTTACACTGCTGCTCTCCGGTGTACTCATAGGTAGGTTCATAGAGAGGAGGGTGCCGGCAGACCTAGACGCCTTGAGGGCCTCGATGCTGTCGACTGGTGCAGCCGTCATCGGCGGTTTCGTGCTGGTGGTTGGCATAGTGTACCAGCTACTGGGGGGTGAGCTAGCCGCTAGCATAGGGCTCACAGCAATACTGTTCGCCCTCGTCCCGTCCTTAATATCGTGGCTCGTCTCCCCATTCCTAGTGAATGCCTTCTACCGCTGCCGTCCTGACCCAAGCCTCCAGAAGGTTGTGGACGATCTAGCTAGGAGAGCCGGGATCAAGCCCCCTAAGGCCATGAGGGCCGCCATGCCTGTCCCAAACGCCTTCGCATACTCGTCCCCCGCTGCCGGTAGCTACGTCGCCGTTACGGACGGCCTGCTGAGGGTTGTTAAGAGTGAGGATGAGTTGAGGGCTGTGCTAGGGCACGAGCTCGGCCACTTAAAGCACAGGGATAACGGGGTGATGATGTTGTTCGGTATTGTGCCGACAGTCATATACTACATGGGTAGGCTAATGCTCTACGCGGGCTTGTTCTCCGGGAGGTATGCCGACGGTGATAGGAGGCGTGGGGAAGGTGCCTCCGGCCTGGTCATAGCTGCTGTCGGCGGGTTACTCCTCGTCCTAAGCGTCCTGGTGCAGCTGGCTGTGCTGGCTCTCTCTAGGTTGAGGGAGTTCTACGCAGACGCTCACGGGGCTAAGGTGACGTCCCCATTCGCCATGATAGAGTCCCTGAAGTCTCTGGACTCGTTCTACAGGCGCTACGGTAGGTCATACATAGAGAACAGTAAGCTCAAGACACTATTCATATACGCGTTTACAGAGCCCTTCATAGGCCTGGAGGAGCTCCTATCAACACACCCACCGATATGGAAGAGGATAGCGTTCCTAGAGGCACTAGTGGGGCGGGAGATTAGGGCCTGAGGTGGCAACACCTCGACGTACACCGTGCTAGCGGTGCTAGCGCTAGGGGCCTTCATAGCCCTCTTCGGGCACAGAGCTAAGAGACTTATCTCAGCAGCATCCCTCAGCACCGCCCTAGCGCTAGCAGCATCCTCACTCACACCAACCGAGCAGGGGGTGTGGCCCTTCATAGCTGGAGCTGCCCTCGTAGCCGGTCTAGTAGTGGGTCTCCTACTGAGTAGGCTGTCAATAGCGCTCTCAACATCTATACTAGCTACGTACGCAGTCCCAGGAGCCCTCAACATCAGCTTACCCCGCGAGGCAGCCCTAGCAACAGTTCCGGCACTAGCAGCCGTCCTCTACTACACGTCGAGGATGCGTGAGTTCGTACCGTACCTAACCCTAGGGGCCGTACTCTTTCTCTGGCCTGCTAGCCAGGTAGTGGGCCCGGGCCTAGCAATCCCACTCACAGTCCTAGTCGGGACCTCAGGCTACGTAATCCAGAGCAGCCGCTGGAGATCTAAAATAAGATATGAGAAGATATCTAGAGCTAGCCGGAAGCACAGATCCAAGCACTCGAAAACACCTCACAACCTCCAGAGGATTAGGAACATGAGGACTGGGGGAAGCCGGGAGGACGGGGAGGCGGCCGGTGGGCCGCAGCCAGCCTAGGACGCGAAATCAATGTGCTGTTGAAGGTACCCTATGCTGAGCTCTAAAGCTCCTCACAGAGTAGCGAAGCCTAGGAAGGTGGGGACAGCTTTAGCGGCAGTAGCCTTCTCTACTACCGGTACCTGAGGTGGGGAGCCGTGGAGACCTTAGCTAGGTCTGGCGGGGGCTTTCCCTAGAGCTCAACGGCTTTGCCTACGTATTTTAAGGCCGGAGCTCACTGAGGTTAATATGCGTACAGTAACTACTCCTACGGTGAGGTTAGTTGGAAGAGTTAGACGTACTCACAGCTCTAGACCTACTACCACATCCACTAGCTATAGTTACTGCTGGGGACCCAGATAGACCAGGTAGGAGGGGTGGTATGGCTGCCGCCTGGGTTTCTAGGGTGTCTTGGGAGCCTCCCCTAGTGGCAGTGGCCTTAGCGCCATCTAGGTACACCTACCAGCTAATCAGGGAGTTCAAGGCGTTCGCAGTCCACACAGTATCTAAGGGCCTTGAGAAGGTGGCTATGGATGTTTTCGGCTCCCTGAGTGGTAGGGAGGTAGATAAGTTTGGGGTGGCTGGGATAAGACCGGTTAGGGCTGAGAGGGTTGTGGCTCCCGTAATACCTTCAGCACCTCTAATACTTGAGTGTAGGCTGGTAGCTGAGTACCCAGCTGGGGACCACGTCATAGTCGTAGGGGAGGTGGTTAAGGCCTACAGAGGCTCCGGCGAGAAGCCCTTGGCCTGGTATGACTCTAGGTCTGCTGAGGTGGTGTAGCGCTTTAGGTGGTTAAGGCCCCAACAGCCAAGCAGGTTTTCTATGTTCTCTACGTTAGAGCGGACGCTCTAGTTAGAAGGGTTAGCACCTGCCTGAAAGGAAAAACTTGGGCTTATGTGAGCAGCTTCTCAAGCATTAGGTAGTATATGTAGACCATCCTCTCGAAGTCATCCAGCGGTAGATACTCATCAGCTATGTGAGCTACCCCAAGCGCTCCAGGCCCGTAAGTTACGGTGCTCACACCGACCTCCGTATAGTACCTCATATCCAGACCTCCCAAGCACACTGTTGCCCTCGGCTCACGGCCTAGGACCTCCTTGGCAGCCTCCTTAGCTACCCTTACAAGCCTCGAGTTCGGGTCCGTGAGTGCTGGGGGTAACCTATTCACAACCTTCACCTCCACCTTAACGTCCCTCGGCAGCTCTGACGCAGCCCTCCTCACAAATTCCGCGACCTCCCTCTCAACATCCTCCAGCTTCTCGTCTGGGGTCACCCTACGGTCTATGGAGAACGAGTAGTAGCCCGGCACTACGTTGACCTTAGCACCCCCTCTAACCTCCCCGCCCAGCATGGCAGTCGGTCTAGCACCCCTCGGGTCGTCGTACTCGTAAGCACTCCTCCTACTCTCTAGGTACGGTAGGTACTCCCTCATAAGTCCCTCAGCTACTTTAACCATGCTCTCGAAGGCGTTGACCCCGAGCCACGGGGTGGAGCCGTGGGCCTGCCTGCCGTGGACCCCGACGGTGACCCAGACAGCTCCCTTATGCCCTATCCACACGACCCCCGAGCCGCTTGGCTCCCCTATGACTACGTAGTCCGGCCTAGCCCTAAGCTCCCTAACTAGGTACCCCGTCCCGGACTCGCCACCTATCTCTTCATCCGGTACTAGAGCGACCTCGATGGAGCCCCTGAACTTCCCAGACTCTATGAAGGACTTAGCAGCAGCCAGGAAGGCAGCTATACCTCCCTTCATATCTGACGAGCCCCTACCGTACAGCCTCCCACCATCAACAACAGGCTCGAACGGGCTCCTACTCCACCCACTACCAGCAGGGACAACATCGTAGTGACCGTTGAAGTGGACTACCGGGGAGCCCTCACCGTAGCTACCGTACACTACATACCTCGGGTAGTTCGCGTAGTCGGGGTAGTACCTCCTAACATAGTCGGCGGGGACCTCGTAGACCCTAACAGAGAACCCCACCGACTCCAGAACCTCCTTTGAGTACCTAGCGAAGTCCTGGTACCTCTCGCCGGGTGGGTTAACCGTAGGTATTGAAACCATGTCCTTAAGTACCTTAATCCCCCACTCAACATTCCTCTTAGCTACGTCCAGCCTAGGCACCCTGACCACCTCTGTAAGTGAGCTTAGACACTAGTAAGGTTATCGGTAGGTTGAATATTAAGCCCCATATGATCGAGTGTATGCCTAGGTAGTCAGGCCAGACAAAGCACGTCAGCATACCGACAATTAGGCCTATGACCAGCCCAGCCAACACTCCCTCCTTAGTTATCCACTTCCAGACGCTCCCCAGCACCCAGCCTGGGAACAGCTGGGTCACACCTGTATAGCCAACTAGCAGTAGGTAGACTATGTAGGCCGGTGCTGTGTATGCTAGCACGACGCTTATTAAAGTGAATATCACGATACCTAGCCTACTGACCAAGAGAACCTCCCTCTCGCTGGCAGTAGGCTTTAACCAGCTCTGGTAGATGTTCCTCGATAGTAGGCTGGCCTGGACTAGTAGTATGCCGGCAGCAGAGGAGAGGGACGCTGCCATACCGGCAGCACCTATGAACCCCAACGCTACTGGCCCGAACGTGTCCCTCACTAAGGCCAGGAACGCGTGGTCAGCTACAGCTAGCTTCATACCTATCCCCAGCGCTACGAGCCCCGTTAGGGAGGCCCAGATTATACCGAGGACGTGGTACCAGGAGGTCATGACTATGCTCCGCCTAAGCACTTTAGCGTCCTTAGCTGGGAACACTGTTTGCGCTAGCTGAGGCCACGCCCAGAAACCTATGCCGCAACCTACGGCAGCCGTTATAACCCACTGGACGGAGTTCCTACCAACAGCTGCCCAGAGGTATGCGTGCTGGGGCTTAACAGCCTCCACGGCACTGAAGAGCCCTGGAAGACCTCCGAAGTAGTAGGTTATTAGGGCGATCCCTCCCCCAAGCATCGCGGCCAGCATTATGAGACCCAGGAACACATTGGTTATAGCTACGCTCACCATACCCCCGAGGAATACGTACGCCATAGTGAGGACGAAGGATAGCACTGCCACATGTAGAGTCGGTAGGGTACCGTACGTCGATAAATCCAGCACATACTTAGTTGTGAGGATCTGCAGCTGGCCGTATGGGATATTGAAGACTATCCCGACAAGGGCCACTAACACCATCAGGAGCTTGCTACCGTATCTCCACATGAAGAAGTCTGCTTGGGTCAGCAGCCCCCTCCCCTTAGCCATCTCCCAGATCCTTGGGGCGAAGAAGAACGCTAAGGTATAGGCTAGCGCCCCGTAGATCCATATATAGAGTACTGGAGCCCCGTACGCGTAGGCCCAGCCGGAAGCCCCTAGGAACGCGAAGCCGCTGTAGATGACTGCCGCCATGTTCAGGAAGGTCACTAAGAAGCCGAGAGTCCTACCAGCAACCATGTAGGTGTCGACCCTCAGAGTCTTAATCCTTAGCCTGTAGGCTAAGATCCCTATCAGGAATGTCACGAATAGTACTGCGAGGATTATCGATGGAGCTATAATCGCCTCCTCCATCATGGAGCCACCTCCAGCACGTAGTATGCTACACTAAGGAACACCGGGACGATGAAGACCCACACCAACACCCAGAACCAGAGCAGCGGTATCCCGAGGACGTGAACATCGGGTCTATTCACCACAGGCAGGGCTGCTGAGAGCATTAACCATATCACTGCTGCGACTACCATGAACTTCTTCTCAGCCACCCCCTTCCTTTTCAGAATGCATCACCTCGCCAACGTCTAGCTCCGAGAGCTAATAAGTACAGCCTTACGAACCCAGCCGAAACATCCCAGTCTAGAAAGTCGCGACGGAGATCCCTAGGTAGCCTCTGAGAACTTCAATGTGCTCGCTAGGACATCAGCTTCAGAACCCCCACTCAACATCCCTGCAAGCATGAACCGATGATGAGCATCTAGGGACAGACGGTTAGGTGGTGGCTGAGGCAATGGACTCTATGATTGTTATTATACCTACTAACGCAAGTATCCACGGCCAGAACGCGTCGAAGTAGAATAGCACTGCTAGACCTATGAGGAAGACCCCTCCGGATATTGCGTGGACTACGCGCTTAAGCCTCCACCCATCTTCAGGCAGACTCCCACCAGCTTCGATATGGTGGGGGACTTAAATAGGTTAGTGCTGTGTGTTGGGCTGGCTCCTCAGCGGTCTTCTAGTGCTTGATGTCTTCCCAGTAGCATAAAATGCTTTGCTCTTGCTGCTCTCGGGGGCGGTCTGTGGGTGGGTCTAGTACTGGCGGGATAGAGCCTATCCCGAGGGGCTCTAGACCTATGGGTGCTTGGGACCTGCTGGCTACTTGGTTTGGTGCTGGTGTTTCTATTGCTGAGTTCTGGGCTGGCGCCCTCTTGGTGCCCGGTGTGTCGCTGCTGACTGCCCTAGTTGTTAATGTTGTTGGCCACATCATAGGTAACGCGCTGATGGGTCTCGTAGCTGTTGAGGGGTTCGTGGTTGGGGTCCCGACAATGGTTCTCACTAGGAGGCCTCTCGGAGTTAGGGGCTCCTACATACCCTCCGCACTGAACTACCTGCAGCTCATCGGCTGGACAGCCGTTATGAACGTTGTTGGTGCTAGAGCTATTGACGAGGTGCTCTCAGCCCTGGGCTACCCCTCCAACGTCCAGCTGTGGATTGTCGCTGTCGGCGCCCTGAACACCCTCTGGGCACTCGCAGGGCCTAGGAGGTGGGGGTGGCTTGAGAAGGTATCAGCGGTCCTCCTAATCACCCTCGTAGCGTGGCTAACGGCCGCCACTGTCGGTACTGCCGGGGGTATCGACTGGGGTGTGGGCTCCGGGAACCTGCCGCCACTGCTCGCTCTAGACCTCGTAGTGGCTATGCCCGTCTCCTGGCTACCCCTAGTAGCTGACTACTCGAGGCTGTGTAGGGGAGGTGCTTTCTGGGCGACGTTCGTGGGCTACCTAGCGTCCAGCAGCCTCTTCTACTTCATTGGGGGCTACACGAACGCCTACCTAGGGCTAGCGGACCCCATATCGATCATAGCTACCTACGGCCTGGGCATACCGGCTATGGCGATAGTGGTGCTCTCAACCACCACAACAGCCTTCCTAGACATATACTCAGCAGCCGTAAGCTTCAAGAACCTCAAACCATCCGAACCCATAGACAGGCAGATCCTGGTAGTTGGGGCAGCCGGCACAGCCCTAGCCCTAGTCTTCCCAGTGGAGGAGTACGAGTGGTTCCTACTGCTCATAGGAGGTGCCTTCGTACCCCTAGCAGCAATAATGATCACAGACTACTACCTAGTCACTAGGGGGAGGTACGACGTGGAGGAACTCCTAGGAAGTAGGGCAGCCCCAATCAGAGCGAGCGGTATCACAGCGTGGGCACTGGGCTTCACAACATACATACTCACCTCAACCTACACGCCGTGGCTGGGCTCCACAATACCCTCACTAATAGCGACAAGCACGATCTACTACACACTCAGCAAGCTGGGCAGGAAACACCCCAAGACCTAGCACCCTACAAGCCCTACAAAGCAATCCAAACCCAAGCAAGGGAAGCGAAACTCACGGCTTTAAATACGATGAGCAGTACAGATACGAAACGATGAAGGCAATTACGAACGTTATTACCCCAAACATCAACAGCTCACGTTTAACCCTCCCCCTCCACCTCCCAATAACTTCCTGCCTAACTTCATGCTTTACCTCCTCCAGCACCTTACCTACCTCCTCCCCAAGCTCCCCCTCAACAACACCACGCTTTTCGGGTGATGGAGGAAGCGTTTCAACAGGTTCTACAGAACCGTCCTCCTTAATAACGTAGTAATAAGTTCCCTGGTCACGAAATATGACCCTAGGCCCTCTCCTAGACAGCAGCCACACACCTAGAGCCACACCAACCAAACCAGCCGAACCAGCCACAACACCTAGAACCACACAATCAAGACACATAGGCACCATGAGTTGCTCACCCCCACTGCATTTCTGGATAGCGAGCACTTATACAATAGCATACTGCACTTACTCAAAGATGATGTCTCGCTTCTTAGCTTCTCATTTAACTAACCTAGAGGACGTGATTAAGATGTTGAGACAAGAGAGCCACGAGCTCTACTACCTAGTTTACAAGGCTAATGCTGAAGTGCGTCTCATGCTGTGTGTTTTTGCGTGAAGGCTACGTAGTTCACTGGCAAGTCCGATAAACTTGGAGCAGCAGTATATAAGGCACCTGCTTCCCCCAGCTGAAATTCCACGCTAGAGCAATAAATCCCCAAGCAATACTGTTGAAAGCAGAGAAGCCCTTAAAAACAACCTGCTAGACCTAGATGTACGCGGAGATTCCGTTGTCTGATAACTGCCGTACCGATCTAGTGCGAGACTGTATGAAAATGAGGGAAGAGCTCTTCAGGCACTTAAACTACGTCGAAAACACAGAACTCGTTGTAGCGCAAAACGTCCCCTCCTTCATCGTTAATGCCCTTGCTGCATTAGGAACATTTCTTGCCGCAACAGTAGCTCTTCTTAGCATAATGTTAGCTAGAGATTTTCTTGACCTACTGAATCCGCAGGCTTTAGATCGACTTGTAATTTATGTTGTAGCATTATCCTATTCCGTATTTATGATATGGTTCTACAAACGCGTTAAGCCGCTTTTGGATAGAACGGGTATCACAATGAACGTCATTAGGAATTTGAGACATAGCCACATTGACGCTTCTAAGAACTATTTAGAGAAGCTGAAGTCACGTTGTAAGTCACTTTACGAACAAGGGTGCGCAGGCAATATAGAAATTATTTGCCCCGATCTAATAGAACTAGAACAGATCGAAAAGAACCTAAACCTAGAATCCTCATCTCGTTGTGTTAGTTGAGTAGCTAACGTACCTTACTAAAGCCGTTCATATCCCCATCGCTACTTAAGGGGGTTCTAGGGGTTGATGAGGAGTTCGTTAGTACGTACTTCAGGCTAGCAGAGCGGTTGAGGAAGAACCCCGGAGTACCGAGCAACGCTAAGCCCCTACTCAATGAACTTGAGGTATCCGTTGACGTGAGGTTTGAAGCCAGCGTCTACGTAAGAACCTGGAGCGGGAAGGAGGTACCGGTCTCCATGGCCCCCCGGGTGTTAGGGAGGTTATTACCGTGGTCCTAGCTCTCCTGATGGCAGGCTTCGAGAAGGAACGCAGAGAGGAAGCCATTTTAAGTACCTTTATAGAGAAACCCGAGGCGCACCTACACCCAAGGGCTCAGAGAGCTCTCGCGAGGGTCATCGCGCAGGCGGTTAACCTAGGGAGAAAGGTCGTTGTAACCACCCACAGTCTTAGATAAGTAATTAGGATATCTACACGCCCAGAAAACAACATCAGCTTATCAATGACAACTAAGATAGCGGGGTATAAGAGCTAGGATACGCATTAACATGCGTACAAATATAGGCTTTAATGTCATATATTATGAGGATGTTATGTGTGCCCAAGCAATTCAATATAGCGAATGCTCCGACGAGGCGGATGAATATAGACCTATATGTAATGAGCTAAAAATCCTCTGCCCAAGGCTTGTACCATCACCTCTATGGGGGATAAGCCTTGCTAACATAGCTTTAATGGCTCCTGAGGCAGCTGAAGCTATATGCGATGGCTGTGGGATCGTTGCAAAGGCTGTACGTGAGTATTGGCAGAGGACTAGTAGGATCGATAAGTGCTCTGTATGTAATACCTTCGGAGTCGTCGATATTGATGAGGACTGGAGGTACTGCATTTATTCAGGATACAACCAGACCTCAGCATCCATACATAATATGTCATCGAGCCCAGAGTCTATTGGGATAGCATATCTGAAAGAGGTTAAACCGCTCTGTAAACAGTGCCACCTAGCAAAGCACTTAGGATATTCATCTGTTAGTGGAATTTATAGGGATGCCCTTAGCCAGTTAGCACAAGTGAATAAGATCGATTTAGATAAGGCAGAAGCGTTAGCAGAAATCGCCTTTAAAATACATAGAAGATTGAGCGAAATTAAAAACTGGATCATCAGGTTAGGCCAACTTCCGGGCATAGGCGATGAAGAGACTGCGAGGATCGAGACGCTGCTCAACGAAATGTATAGAAAAGGGTTCTTCATAGCCGGTGGCTGGCTACGCCATAGAAGCTGGGATGAAAAGGCATTACATAGGGCTATGGAGGAGACCGCAGAGGTTCTCCTAGAAGCTGCTAGGTTTGCTGGTGGCGGTGACCTCAATAGCCTCAAAGAAGAGCTTTCGAGAGCAATAAAGAGCGCAATGGAGTATAAAGGCATATCAGTCCTAGAGAACGAGCTCAGACTGTTCATAGATCTTCTATTTGAGAAGTGGCCAAGACTTTTCAACCTTCTCACCAGCAATATTGACAAAGAGAATCTGAAGGTTAAGATATATTTAGCTGAAGAATTGCTTGTCGGCAAGTGGATCATATTTGTGAAACCAAGCATATGTCCGCAAGCATTTAGAACCATATTGGACATGCTTGAAGAGAAGGGTTTGGCATATAGTGGGAAGATGCTCTCGAATAGTTATTCATATACAAGGCGAGACGAGGTTCCTATTATAATCTACGTTCCATCGGCATTGGCGCCCAACATCGTTTTTGATGTAGCCAAGGTTGTTGATGCTGTGAGAAGCGTGCTCGGGATATCTAAGCCTCTAATATTCAAGCCGGATCTATTCACCTTTAAGGGGATCTACTCCAAAACCAGCAAGTACAAACCCTACATTTACATATATAGATCAAGTACCACATCATTATAGAGTATCCGAGGATCTTACTTCGTCGGGAGCTTTCTTAGCTTATCGACTATATATTTGAGAGCCAGGAGGTCAGCCTTGTTAGCGTTAGCCAGAGATTCCCGAGCCTCTAAATCGTTTAGGTCTCCTAATACTTGTCTACATAGCATCAGTTTTGTGAGGCCATCCATATCATAGAAATTCCTTTGCCACCACTCTTCGTTTTTATGCCCACATAAAGCATCGTGGACGCTTTTAAGATCCGTAGTCTCTATTGGGGCAATCAGCGATATCTGGACTTGATACAGTAGGTTTAGAAATCTAACCCTGAATCCAAGCATTTCAAGTAGTTTTTTGTCAGCCCCTCCCCAATATGTAAAGAGGTAATCTGCTTTGGAGTTCAGATATTCAACTAGCTTATCAGTTTCATAGAACCAGAACTGCTTCAGCTCACTAGTTGTGGCGTCAAGAAACCCGTATAGGACGGGCTTTATTGAGCCCTTCTCCGGAACATACTCAGCATCGATAAGCATGATTTTATCCTCTAGCGGTATCCGGGTTAGTAGGTATGTATTGCCTTTTTCACGCTCCCTCACGATCTTTGCATAGGCTCTCATTAGATGCGTTTTATGTATGCCATAACTGTCTTTCATCACGTCCTCTACAATTTCATCACTGATCTGCTCTGGTGAGACAACGCCACGCATATATAATCTAAAAACGTTGTCCCATGAAAACCCGTATCTAAATTTGAGTTTTGCCATCATATGCAGATCTTCGAGAAACCGTCTACCATATTTCTCAAACATATTGATAAATAGGTGAGCCTCTGAGTCTGAGAGACCAAGCCCCGCTTTTAGCCTTCTCAGCACCTCCTCTCCGGCTCCGCTCTCAAATATCTCATCAACAACCGATGGCAACTTGTAAAACTTGATATCAACGTGCCCATGCTCGTCCACATCAATCAACGATATGTTTACCTTGGAATAGATATCGTTGGGGCTGCTTACATTGACGACCAATGTATCTTGGAGCTTCTCAAACCGCCCTCCGAGGTTCTCGGCATGCCCGCAGATGACCAGCGGGATCTTCTGGCTGTTCTCTTCAACAAAGTCTCTTAGCGCAGTGCTTCCAACATTGACATTTCCATAATGCAGCTCTCTGTCCAAAACCCCACGTGGAGGGGCGTGAGAGACAACTATTAGCTCCGTACCATCATTGGCGAAATCTTTCGCAAGCTCTAGCCTTAGCCTAGTGTCAGCCTCTGAGTAATGGTCTGCAAGTGCACCTATTCCGGCTGTAGCTCCCTCTAACCCAACTATTAGGAACCGACCGACCTTTATCCAGGTTTTTTTTCGGCGTTAAACACCTTCTCCCCATCTATGTAGAGATTTGCATGCTCTTCGACGTCATCATCGCCTGCCACAACGACTAGCCCAAACTGTGATTTCTTGGCGAGCAACTCAAGCATATTATGGTCGTGTCCTGCTCTAGCTACGTGAAAGCATATAAAGCTCTCATCTTCATAAATCTTTTTAAGGAGTAGGGAATCTATTTCATCAAAGCTAGCCAATACCAATACACTTAGGAGGCTATCGCGCGCAATTCTATCATTAAATAATTTAAAAACATGCAACGATAATACTTCCGTCTCAGCATACTTATCTATAATGGCGTACTTTCTATAAAGTGTTTCTTCGCTAACCGGAATTACATCAAACATGGCATATTTCTTGCTGATCAATTCCATTAGAGACGATAAGTAGTCCTCAGTTCTAGATCTACTCATTATCATCTGTTTAAGATCCTTAGCAAGCTCAACAACCATAGCTAGCCTCTGCTTCAGGTGTTTCTCATCGAGATTCGCAGCAAACTTCTTGGGGATCCTCCATATTAGCTGTGAGTCTCCACCATATGTAATGAAATCATACTCTGGCAAATAGTCATGGGGGATTCCTTGATGTATTAAACATTTTGATCGTAGCGACTCTGGTTTAGGCCGTGTAAACCTCCATAGACTACCTCCCGCATAAATGATTAGATCGGGTTTCTCGTTAAGAGTCTCAATAAATTTCAATAGCGTATTGAGATTATGGAGTCTATAATCTGAGAAAGCTAAGATCTTTAAGGGTCCATCATAGGGTATCTCTACTATCTCCTCAGGCAGGCTCCGAGATAGAAGTTTCCCGCCGCTCTCTATACTCCTATATTGCTTAATAAGGTCTTCCCTTCTCTTAAGGATCTCCTTTAGCTTCTTCGAACTATACTTTATTTCATAGCGTCTCCACTCCATAATCGTTCCAATAAAGTGTATTCCAGAAAGCTAAAAGAGGATCACTAAAATAGCTATATCCATAGAACCACCGCCAACTACGGTAACTTCACCTGAGTCCTGGCCACCGCTACTACCGCTAGTAGCAGTACTCGCAGTAGGGGTCGTCGTATGGTCCCTCATAGGCTATGCACTAAAGCGTCCGCAGAGGAAGACGTAAGTTACGGAACCTAAAGCTCTTCTCCATCTACTCAGTAGAGAGCATACCCGCGGTTCCTGAAACATACGTTTCCTGCGGAACCCGCAACTACGGATTTCTCCGATTTTCTACAACCTCATACTACTCTCCCAAGTACCTAAGGAGAAGCTGAGGGAGATGTGGTACGACGATGGTGAGGTACTCCCCCAGATGATGTAGTTGTCTACCTAGTTAGGGTAGATGGGGATAGGGCTGTCACCGAGAGACTGCAGGTTGCTGAGGATGGGATTCCCGAGGATGAGTTTACGAAGGTGGTGAAGGAGCTCCTCGGTGAGCGTGGGAGGATATATGAGGTCCTACGCAGGGGGATGTAGGGAGGAGGGCCTAGAGGAACTCGGGTTGAACTTCAAGCACGCAGACTACCTACTAGACTGCGGGGACGTGATCGTAGTAGTCGAGGAGACGAGTAGACCTAAGCCCGAGGACGTAGAGAAGATTGAGAACACCATTAACTGGCTCTACAGCAAGCGAGGAGCTTCCAGTATCCGTAGAATTCTAGGAGTAATCCACCACACCGGGGGATCTAGCACCATGCTGGTAAAGCACCTACTGAGTAAGACTAGAAGGAGGATGGTGTACAAAGCAGCTAACTGTCGGACCGCCCTAGAGAACATCCTGAGAGAGCTCGGCCTCAGAATACAGAACGCGAAGTTACAGAACGCGAAGTCGGTTAACTGAAGCCCCCATAATCCTCACCGGGAGCTAAGGATAGCCCGTAGATACGTCCGCATCTAGTTCTGGGCGGTGTCGCGCCCTTAAGCCCCAAGCCCTTTAACGGACCTTAGCTCCTAACGTAGTCATTAAGAAGTTTCAGCTCTAGGTACGCATCCATAATATTGCGAAGATAGTGAGGGAGGAGGGTAAGGTAAAAGCTCTTCAGTTAGACTACCCTAGTTCAACCTCACTTCCTTCTCGTTATGAGCCTCCCCAATTACGATACCCACTATGAGTAGCGCTACTGATAAACCAGCTGCAGTACCCCACTCAGTCTCTCTGTAGTAAATCGTTATTGGGGTAGCTACAGTAACTGCGGTAGTTCTCTCGACAGTTCTCTCCGCTACAATTGTTATGGGTTTCGTCAGGGTCTCATACCTTACCAGAGTTTCATATGCTGTTGTGATACGGGTTAGGGGTACCGTAGCTGTCGTCGTGTACGTCTCTATTGGGGTAACGGCCCTTCCCTGCCCGAGATCTTCGTGTGGGTAGGGCTCGGGTCGTGCTGCGTACTTTCTTTTTGGGTGGTGCCCGGTTCTGTTAGCCTGCTCTATCCTTAGCTATATAGCCTAGCTTCAGGCTTTGTTGGGTAGCTTAGTTGGTGGGTTCAGCTGGTGGTTTGAGGGTCTATAGGAATAGTGATGTTGTTAGGGTGGTTGCCCTCATACCGCCCGGTCATAGGCACCTCAGGCTATTCCTAGAGCTTGAGGATCAGGTAGTAGTCCTCCACGAAGCTACTGTGGCAGCTATTGTGAGGGCTTACATAGACGTGGTCACCCACCCAACTAGGAGGGCTGTAGAGCTGGTTAGGGCTGAGCCCTCAGCTAGCTCCAGGAAGCAGGGCTACGCGGAGCACCAGCTAGTTGAGAGCGGGAGGTCTGAGGATGACATACTGAGAGAGCTCTGCGCAACCCTCACCAAACTCTGCGAGGAAGGCCGTAAAACCGGGACTCAGTAGCTACCGCAAATACGGTTAGCTGATCACCGATACCGGGCCCCGACCGCGGTAGCGCTATTGCCTGTGAATACCTACCGAAGGCTTCGGACTTCCAGCCTTCACCAGGAAAAGCTTATAAGTTTGAGCTCCATAACTGGTCGGCGTGATATGATGGCCTCCAAAACCAGCTTACTAGTGGCTGTAGTGGTTGTGGTAGTTGCTGTTTTAGTAGGTGCGGTAGGTTACTACCTACTGATGCCTACTGCGCCCACTACAACAACGACCCCTAAGCCTACACCAACGACAACACCATCACCGACAACCCCAGCGACAACACCGAAACCTACAACGAGCCCAACCACGACCCCGACCCCCACGACAACGCCGATAACTAAGTTGACGCTGAGGTGGGGAACTGCCTCTGTTGGGAGTGCTGGGTATACTGCCCTGGCTCTGATAGCGGATGTGATCAGTAAGTACATGCCTGAGCTCGAGATATCTGTCATGCCTACTGCTGGGGCTGTAGCCAGCATTAAGTCCTACGCTAACGGGGATCTGGAGGGCTGCTACGCCTCCACCCCCTCGTTCACCGAGCTCTACACGGGTACGGGGAGGTTTGCCGGGTTTACCGCGAAGAGAATGCCTGTTCAGACATTCTGGGCTTACCCGCTGGAGATCACCATCGCGATACACCAGAAGAACCTCGGTAAATTCAAGTGCTGGTCAGACCTGAAAGGACTGAAAATATTTACAGGACCGTCTGGGTGGGATGTTGGGGTAGCCCTCAGAGCCGCGCTAGACGCCCTCAACATAACCTATGAGCAGGTGGAGCTCGACTGGAAGATGGTGGCAGACGCCCTGAGTAGGGACACTATAGTAGCCACGATAATGTACACAACAGCCGTCTACGGACTGCCCGACTGGGCTAGGGAGGCCGAGCTGAGCGTGCCGCTGGCCATACTCAACCCATGCCCGGGAGAGCTGGAGGTGCTGAAGGCTAAGGCCCCGCAGCTAGGGATCTTCGACGTAGTTGAGAACTACGTCAGCCCTAAGGAGGTGTTCTCAACAGATGTGAAGCTAACCTCAGGAGATAAGATATCGGCTGTGAGGTTCTACTACGGCTTCCACGTAGGTACGGAGATCCCGGAGGACGTAGTCTACAGGATGCTGAAGGTGCTGGAGGAGCATGCTAGGGAGCTGGCGGAGTTGAACCCCATGTTCAGGCTCTTAGCAGATGACTTCGTCGGCATGCAGGTAAGGGGTATAGAGAGCAACCCAACCGTTCCCGTACACCCCGGCCTAGCTAAGTTCCTAAAGGAGAAGGGTGTTTGGAGGAGCGAGTGGAAGGTGGCTTCATAAAGCCCAACATGTTTTTCTTACTCACCTAAATCAGGTTTAGGTGGTCTCCAATGCGGCCTCAAGCCGGTGGTCCCGGGTTCCTCTACTACCTAAGGCTTGCCCTGATAACTTTGTACTCCATCCTAGTGCTATACTACTTCATGACCGGGTGGGAGGGGGCCATCAGGTTCGCGGTCCTGATGGTTCCGTTCTCGGTAATTCTGTGGGTGATAGACTCTATCTACAAAGGGGAGCCGCTGGTCCCTAGGGTTAGAAATCGGTGCGTCAATGTAGCGGTCGGCTCCGCACTCGCCCTAATGTCGCTAGCTTCAGGTTACTACATATACGTTAACTTCTGGGACTTAGTATCTGTTAGGATGGGTTCATACAACTACACAGACCTCTTGATGGGGGCCCTAATAGCTATAGTGATCCTCTGGTTCGGGGCTGTTAAGTACCCGATAATATTTGCTATAGTTGTCTTCTTCCTAGTCAACGCCCTCTACGGGCGGTACTTCCCAGGGATCTTAAGGCATCCAGGCATAACGTACACGAGGCTCATGTCCGCACTCAGCGTCGACTTCTCCACCGGGGTCTTCGAGAGCCTCTCCCAGCTGGCTGTAACGGTCATAAGTGCCTTCATGCTGTTTGTCGGGATCTTAAGCGGCTTCGGCCTCGTAGACTCCACCAACAGAATAGTTCTCTCGAAGCTGCGATCACCTAGGTTGATCCCCCAAACCAACGTCTTGGTGGGAGTACCGGTAGGCATGGTCACCGGTAGTGCTGGGGCTGCTACTGCTACTGTAGGGAGCCTGACAGTACCTGTAGTCCAGAGCCTGGGGGTGCCGCTAGCAGTTGCAGCAGCTATGGCTGCGGCGACAGGGATCGGTGCCCAGCTAATGCCCCCCGTCATGGGTGCTGCCGCGTTCGTTATGGCCGATGCTCTCGGAGTTTCCTACTTCGATGTCATGATAAGAGGTTTCGTCCCGGCCCTCGCCTACTTCGCTGGGCTGGCCCTAGCCATATACCTCATCTCAGCTAGGACGGTTAAGGCTAGGGAAACCTCCCCGCAGGCAGCTAGCTCTCTAAGCCTACAGGACTACGCCAACCTCGGCCTGTTCGCTGTCGGTATAGCGACCCTAGTGGTGCTGATGGCTGCCTGGCTCTACGCACCTCTAGCAGCCATTAGGGCCGCCGCGTTGGTGCTGGTAGGTGCTGTAGCCATACACCTCTATGTGAGCAGGAGGCAATGGGTGGGGGCGATCAGAGGCTTGGGAGTGAAGCTTGTGAAGAGCCTTGAGTTCTTCGTCGTTGAAACAGCTAACCTCACCCTCCTACTGGCCCTACTCGGGATACTGAAAGCCCTCTTCACCGTAACCGGCCTATCCCTGAAGCTCGGCACCACCATAGTTAGCGTCGGTGCCGGAAACCTCTACGTAGTGACCTTACTATCCTACGCATTCGGCTACATAGTGGGGATGGGGGTCCCCCCTCTCGGAACGTACGTGATAGTCTACCCTGTAGTAGTACCCGCCCTCATGAGGCTCGGCGTGAAGGCCTGGGCAGCTCAGTTCACAGCATTCTTCCTCGCAGTACACGCAGAGTTCGCTCCGCCGATGTCCGTATCAGCCGCTACGATATCGAGGATAGCTAGAACATCGTTCACGTCGGTCCTCAAGGAGCTAGTCAAACTGGGTATAGGGATGCCGCTACTAGTACTAGTTACACCGCTAAAGCCTGAGCTAGTTCTAGAGCCCGGCATCAACCAGGTCCTAGTCGGCCTCGAAGTAGCTGCCGCCATGATGGGGCTTGAAGCAGCGGCATACGGAAACTTCCACAACAGCAAATACATAGACCTACCGATAAAGCTCCTACTAGCTGTAAGCTCCCTAATCACCATATTCACAAGAGGCCTGCCGGAGCTATTGGGGCTAGCGATAGTAGTACCCTTAATAGCCTACGCCATCTATAATACCCGAAAGCACCAGCCCCAATAAACCCCAATTATCAGCTATAAATTCTCTCTAATTAAACACATCAAGAAAGATACTGAACTTAGACACTTTTACAACTGAAAGCTAGAGCAACACCTAAAAAGCTAAACCGCCAGCAGGAACATCACGGTCCTCGTTCTAAGATCCCGCAACCCCCTTAAGCCTCGCTTCCTTGTGTGATTTAGGCTAGGCCTCAAGCCAGCTCATTCCTGGTTAAATGTAGTACTACCCGTTTGTCCCTAGATGCTCATCCTTACTAGTTCATGTTTATTCGTTGCATCTAGGGACTTTCTCCTCGCCCACCCCTTCACCGGTAGCACAGCTACCTCTAGGGCAGGTTCATCGGGCATCGGGGTGGACGGCACGCACCCCTCTGGAGCTGCCACACCGGTTTATCGGGGCATAGCCCCTCATCCACACCATGAGCAGAACCAGAGCTTATAAACCTAACTCCTAGTCAACAACTACGAAACAGCCCGTAGCTGTGTAGCGTGCGGGGTCGATGGCCCCGGACTCGTTTCTGTATATGGCTGTGCTACCCTCCCTAGTTAGTGTGATCGCGTAGGTGACCCTCCCACTCTCAGATGTCACTGTCTTCAGGGTTACGGGGCTGTACCTCAGTAAAGCATCTAGGGCCCTAACAACCCCGTCCCTACTCTTGATGTCCACGTCCTCAGCTACCGCCGGGGAGCTAGCTAAGGGACCGGAAGCCTCCAATCTCTTACCCGAGGCCACAACCACCTCACCGGTACTCAGGTTCGAGATGTCCCCAGCTGTTAGGTAGTCTACCCAGAACCTGTAGGTCCCCCCAACAGCCCCTACATACCTAAGCAACACAGCTGCCGACCTACCTACTACACGGCAAACACCATCGGAACAAACCACAGCAGTGTCCTCATCTATCCCCAACCCTAGGCTTACCCCTGTCCTCAGCATTGCCTCTAGGAGCCTTATGAACCTACCTCTAGCTAGGAAGTGCTGGTCAACTATTACCCTACCGGGTAGGAGGAAGCCCAGCCCCTGCGTGATCTCAACCCTCTCATCCATCCCACCACCAATCATCGGGTCACTCATTATGGCCGCCCCGGCGCTGTTACCTGAGATAACCCCACCACCAACATAGAGATCCCAGAGGGCTTTAAGCACCTGGGTAGGCCTACCATCAAGCAGTAAACACCTAGTTACCCTATTCTGATCACCACCAACAAAGAAGACAGCATCCAAAGACCTCACCAATTCTGCCATAACCGGGTCATTAGCGGAAGACCCGCAGTTAGCCTCAGTGATCTCGACAAGGACTGCCTCAGCACCCATATCTCTGAGGAGCTTAACGTACTCCATCCCAGCAGCGATCGGGTCACTACTGGCCGTAGGTATGACACCAACCCTAGGCCTACCCCTACCAGTAGCCCTAAGCACCTCCCACAAACCCTCCTCAGGAGTTCGCCCACCCATTATCACGAGAGTACCTCTCCGGGGAGCTGATGATGCTGCCCCCGTAACCACCTCGCTGACCTCCTCCCAGCCCTGAAGGGCTAGGGTTCCCCTAGGATGGGGAGGTTCGGGGCTACATCCCCTCCCTGAGGGCTCGATCACAGGCCGGGCCTCCGACCCGCTACCCCTACCGGGACTCGGGGCTATTGGATTAGCATCGATCATCGCTTTAGGCTCAAGGAGCCTAAACACCCATCACCAAAATTAATTAAGATGAGGATTATTTATAGGTAAGCGTACCGCCCTAGATCCCGCGAAGGTATGCTTAGTCTCCGTAATGCGAGGTCCTCTTAGTGGGTGTTATGTGGGGGATTCCACACCCTTCAGCGGCAGCTGAAATATAAGCCACTAAAGCAACGCTCTCATGGTGCGGTGGCCTGTCGATTTCGAGCCTTAAGGAGGAGATCCTCAGGTTGCTTAGGGAGGATGAGGAGTTCAGGCTTGCTGTTGCCGGCCTTCTAGGGCTTGACGCCATACTTCTGGAGCTCAAGAGGCTTAGGGAGGACTTCAACAGGTTCGCAGAGCTCGAGGAGAAGAGATGGGAGGATAACCGTAGGCGTTGGGAAGAGAGCGAGAGGAGGTGGGAAGAAAATGAGAGGAGGTGGAGAGAGAATGAGAAGAGGTGGGAGGAGAACTGGAGGCTTTGGGAAGAAAACAACAGGAAGTGGGAGGAAGCATACAAGAGGTTCGAAGCCATTGAGGAGGAGCTGAGGAAGCTGAGGGAAGACCACAACAAGCTCAGAGAAGACTTCAACAGGGCGTATGAGAGCATGATGAGGAGGATGAACTCCTTCGAGAGGAAGCTGGTGGCTCTGGGAGCTAGGTGGGGTGTTGAGTCGGAGGAAGCTTTCAGGGAGGCGATGAGGGGGATCTTGGAGGAGGTGCTCGGTGCTGGGAAGGTTGAGAAGTGGCGCTACTACGATGAGGGTGGGGAGGTGCTGGGATACCCAGCCTGGGTAGAGGCCGATCTAGTCGTGAGGGACGACGTCCACGTGCTAGCCGAGGTGAAGGCAAGCGCTTCCGACTCGGACGTTGTGAAGCTGTGGAGGCTTGGGCGCCTCTACGAGAAGGTGAGGGGGGTTAGACCTAGGCTGGTGCTGGTAACTCCCTTCATCGACGAGGGAGGGCTGGAGGCTGCGAGGAAGCTGGGCGTGGAGGTATACACAAAAACTTAGGTTAGCTATCTGTCCGCAGCCCTCGGGCTCATGTGAAGCACTGCTTGATTATCCTTAAGATGTTCCCGTATGCTATCTTAGCTATGTCGTTCTCCGAGAACCCTCTTGCTAGCAGCTTCTGGTAGAGCTGCGGTAGGCTCTCAACGCTCTCAAAGCCTTTCGGGACGCTACTTATCCCGAAGAAGTCTGTCCCTAGGGCCAACATGTCGGTGCTGAACGTCTCCTTTACGTACACGAAGTGCTCTACTAGGTCGTCGATGGTGGCCTCCGACTTTCTGGTTATGCTTGAGACTATTGCGGATATCCCTATGACCCCGCCGCCCCTGTGCAGTAGCTCTAGGACCTCGTCATCCGTGTTTCGCGGGGTGTCAGCAATCCTCCTGACGTTCCCGTGGCTCACTATGACAGGCTTCTTAGCTATGCTGAGGACGTCGAGCATTGTTCTCCTACTGGCGTGGGCGAGGTCCACCAATATCCCGAGCTTCTGGGCCTCCTCCACGAGCTCCTCACCATCACCCGTCAAACCCACGTCCTTCCTAGCCCCACAACCTGTAGCGAACTTATTCATGTAGTTCCAGGTGAGACCCAGAGACCTCAAGCCAAGCTTCTTCAGTAGCACTAAGTCGCTGGGATCCTCCAGAGGCTCCGCACCCTCGAGGTGTAGTAGGAAGCACAGGGTCCACTCCCCGGAGAGACACCTCTCGAAATCCTCAACACCCTCCACTATCCTGACCCCGTACACCTCAGCCATCGTGTAGTAGGTCACTAGGTGCTCCCACATCACATCGAGAGCAGCCCGGTACTTCCCCACAAGCGGGAGACGCTCGCGCCTACCGTAAATGGCGGTGAGCGCTCCGGCCTTACCCAGACTGAAACCCCTTATACTAGGGTAAATAGCAGCAAACACCACACGCACATTAGCCCTCCTATACTTAGGGATATCCCCGTGGCGCCCGGGGATATCCTCCCCGAAGTCACCCATCGGTAGGGTCCTCGAGGAGCTTATGTAGTACGACGATATGTCCTCATGTAGATCCACAGCCGGAGGAAGCACCACTCCCCCACCCAAAAGACCCACCACCTATAGCAAGCCGTAACCCTATAAAAGCTAAGGCGACAACCCAATACCGCACCAGACCCCGCAGGTAGGGGCTGGGGATAGGTCGGCTAAAACACGCCTCCAGCATATAGCAACAGCTAAGCGTAGTACTCAGCACACATAAAACCTCCGTAATGAGGTTTAGGTGGGGTTGGGGATCAGGGGATGCGTAGGGGTGTGTTAATAGCCTTAAGCCTCCTAGGGATCGGCCTCACCGGGACGGTTGCGGAGATAGTGCTCCGAAGACCTACCGGAATAGCTCTCTACGGGCTCACGACCTTCACCGCCGCCTTCCTCATAGCGGCTGAGCTACTGTGCCGCAGGAAAGGCCTGATGTGTAGTTGGAGGCCTTAGTGCCTTGGGCTAACACCTTAGCTCCCCACGAGCCCGACCTCAAGGCCTAGGTGGTCGGCTCCCCCAGCAACGGGGCTGGGGACTGCCGCGATGGTCAGGCAGATAACAGAAAAACGTCACTACCTTTTCCTAAGTAGAAATACTAGAACTGTCACTGACATTATCAACCCAACTATTACGGCTATTATGGGTGTGTACTGGTAGCTAGGCACTCCACCTACCTGCGAAGTTGTTGGGCTTGTGGGGTACGCACTACTTACCTGCGTTGTAGTTGCTGGTTTAGTAGTCTGCGGCGTTGTCTGGGGTGGTTTCGTAGTCGTTGTTGCCTGCTGGTATGGGCTTACTAGCGGCTTGGCTAGCGGGTACTTATCCACTATCTTCAGCCCGGTGGTTGTTGCTATAGGGTATGGCTCGTCCGACACCCCGTCCCCGTCCTTGTCGGGTGCTTTATTGTAGGACCAGTAGTTCCCGAGTTTATGTGTGGCGTTCTCTAGGTACCACTGGTTCTTACCTGAATCATCAGCGCCCTCGTAGTTGTAGCAGTACCAGAATGTGTTCCCGTAAACTAGGTTGTCGCCGGTGTACTTCGACAGGTACACTCCCACAGCCCCTGTCTGGTTTATGATGTTGAAAGCTATCGTGTTTCCGTAGGCCCCGTTGGCGTGGACTCCCCTACCACCCATTAACTTGTTATTAGCTATTAGATTGCCATTACCGTTGAGATCTATGGCGTGGCCACCGGCTCTAACCACGTTCCTCACTACTACGTTGTTATGTGAGGCAATGAGTATCCCCGTATTGGAGGAGCTTATAGTGTTATTCTCCACGGTGTTCCCTTCACCCTTTAGGTATACCCCCGTACCTCCCTCGATCACATTATTGCTTACTGCGTGGTACCTCCCGTCTAGGTATACCCCCGTGGACCTGCCCGAGATCCTGCTGTTCTTAATTATCGACCCCTCATACCAGAACGAAGTTGAGACAGCGGTATCCCCGCTTATACTGTCGAACTCTAGGTCCAGCACACCGCAACCGCTTATTGCCTGCTTAGTCCTTGACACTACCTCACTGTAGAATACGCCTAGGTCGCTACAGGAGCCGTAGATAGCTATGTCCTCGGAGACTATCCTGCTACGCTCTACAACGATACCGGACACTTTGTGGTCTACGTCACCGACCTGCAGGCCGTACTTATAGCTCTCGATGATTACACCCACTAAGGCCACGTTGTTCCCGCTAATCCTTACCGCTACAGAGGACCCGGAATCCTCACCTATCGATACCTTAATCGAGCCCAGCTTCACGTTGTTAGCGAGCACCGCAACACTCCCCCGGATAATGACCGACTGATTGCTCTCGCCGAGTATGGTCAAGCTCTTAGACACAGTGAAGCCGCTGTAGACCCCTGCCTTCACAACTATCACGTCACCCGGCGACGCACGGTTTATAGCGTCCTGGATGTTGTTGTAGTCTCCTGGAACGTTTATGGCCGCACCCTCAGCAACCAGAAAGCCCGTCGACGCTAAGGCAATAACTAATGCGAGTACTACCCCAGCTAACCGCGGAGAAGCTCCGCGCGCTATAACATGCATTACAGCACCACGGGTATAGCCCTAGAAAGCATAAAAACTTGTTGGTCTAACCGGGGAGTCGAACGCGAAACACCTTCCTTAACCGCCCCTCAGGTAGCTTATGTAGGCTTGTGTCGGTGTTGGGACCGTGAGCTACTGGGGGACGGGTCATGTCCTGAAGTAGGGAGGGGTTGGCTAAGTATGTGCTGGACCTGAAATTAAAGCTGTTTGTAATATCTGTGCTTAAGCTAGTACTGTATACCAGAGGTTTTCAAGTAGTCCCTTGATTTTGAGGACCTCAGAGTTCTTCTCTTTAACGGTCTTAAGGTTCTCCCAATCCTCTTGAGATAGAGGCTCCGACCCTATCTCACTCTTAAACCTCTTCTGATCTCCTCCCCGCCATTCATGGCGGGGCTTTCAGTTGTAAGGAACGTAAACAGAGTTGTTCTAAGCGCTCGAGGTATCTCAGCTGTTAGGTGGAGTATAACGAAGTCGTCGCCCGACCTAGCTCCCGCAACGAAGTTGACCTTCTTAGCTAGTGCGTAGGGTATGGTGGTTAGTGTGAAGAGGGCTTGCCACGCCATCCTCACTTCAGTAGGTTGTTACGTTAGGAATGCCTTATTTTGGCTGAGGGTGTTAGTGGGGTAGGTGAGGTTGGTGAGGGCGTCACTGCTTAAGGTTCTTGTGAGGGTTGAGGGTGAGGTTAGATTCGAGGATCTGTGCAGGTTGGTCGGGCTTAGTAGGAGTACTATTAGAAGGTATCTGAGGGAGTTGCTCGGTGAGGGTCTCCTAACTGAGGTGTCTAGCGGTGTTTATGTGCTGACTGATAGGGGTAGGCGGGTTAAGGAGCTACTTCAGAGGACGTTGAGTGAGGTCGGTAGTGATAGAGCGTACTTAGTGACCGACCCGGGTGCGGGGGCTCCCATACCCCTCAAGATTAGGAGCCTGAAACAGCTCTACGCAGTAATCAAATACGGGCTTGCCCCTGAGGAGGTGCTTAGAGAGCATCTTAGGAGGGGGTACATCTCGGCCTGGGTCAGGGACGTGCTAGGTGATGAGGAGCTAGCCGCTAAGCTGAGGACCGATGACCTAGGGGAGGCTACTAGGGTAATAGAGGAGCTAATCAGCCTAGTTGAATGAACTACTTGACCTCCACCTCACTAGTAGGGTAGAAGACCTTGTTGCTGAGGATAAAGGTAAAAAGCTTTAGAAGCCTACGTGCCTCTCCTTAGGCACCCCGCAGATGGGGCACTTCTGCGGTGGTTCTACACCGACGTATGTGTAGCCGCATACCGGGCATATCCATACTTTACCATCTAAGGGCCAGTCCTGACCCTTATCTACATATCCCTTAGCCTCCTTGTAGAGCTGGGCATGTACCTGCTCAGCTTTATATGCGTAGCTAAAGCTTAGTTCAGCCTCCCTCTCACCTTGGTGCCTAGCTATCTCTAGGTACACCGGGTACATCTCCGAGACCTCGAACTCCTCACCCTTTATCGCTAAGTCTAGGTTCTTGCTAGTGCTACCCGGTCCTATAGGGGCTCCCGCAACCACCTTAGCATCCTCATTGAACTCCCTTAGAGCTCTGTAGTGGTTAGTAGCGTGTACCTGCTCAGCATATGCTACGGCCCTAAACAGCCTAGCAACATTTCTGAAGCCCTCCCGCTCAGCTATATCAGCAAAGATGAGGTACCTCATGTGGGCCATGGACTCCCCTCCAAACGCTGATAGGAGTGCGTCCTTAGTCATAGGCCTAACCATAACAGACACCACATATATAGGTAACCCCTAAGGGTTAATATGCCTTACAACTGAGAGCCCCCTTCAGGACAGGGAGGAGATCGATTATGGGGCTCCACCATTTTCCTTCGGGAGCGGTCGCTGGACTGATCAGTTACCAACTCTTCAAACCAGACCACGCGCTCTACTTCCTCACGCGGAATCGCCAAGGCCGGATCACGCGTCTTGGAGTCCATTACCCCGGCTATTTCTGCTAGTTGTATGGCTAACAGAGCGCTTCTCACTACTAGAAGAACCCTTAAGATGCTGTGTACTTAGATGCTCCGATAGCTTTGCGTTATAGTATCCTACCAACACAGCGAACTTGACAACATTTTAGGTAGGTCTCTCCCCCTTAAAGCTTGCATATCCTATATTAACATCTCGACAGATTTAAAACTTTAAAACTATAGAATACGCTAAGGATGATGTGCTTGAGTGTTGCCCCTCCTATGAAAGTAGATGGAGTGCTTAGTGCTAATAACCTCAACCTCCTTGTCGGTGATTTCGGGGATCTTGAGGTTGTGGCTAGACTGCTCCAGAGGGTTCTCGGCAATGTAAAGCTCCTTGGCTATAAGCTTCACAATGGCGAGGTCAGGTTCGGTGAAGTAGATGATGTGAGTGAGGTCCCTACTAATGTAGCTGATGTTCAGAGGCCAGGCCACTACAGACTCACACCTGGTTACAGGTTCAGACACAGCTTCAGCTCCCCTAAGGCATTTCTTCTACCTCCCGAGCACACTATCTTAACTACCTCCCCAAACTACGGTGTCGTGGAGTACGATTCCAGCCCTGAGTGCGGTGTAGTGTTCTTTGGTGTAAAGCCTTGCGATCGTAAAGCTGTGGAGATACTTGATCGCGTAATATACGGCAAGAACCCTGTCTACACTAAGAGAAGAGATGCTGTGAGAGCTATCGTCATTGAGGAGTGCCTAGAGCCTGGGGAAACATGCTTCTGCAGTGCCGTAAATGCGGGCCCTACAGTATCGACAGGCTTTGACTTAGCTTACGCAAGGCTCCATAAGGATCTCTACATATTTAAGTACGGTAGCCCGCTCGGAGAGAGGGTACTAAGTAGGGCAAGGCTCCGAAGAGCTGAGGAGAGCCACGTTAAAGAGTATGCTGAGATGGTGGGCAAGGCGGTATCAACAATGAACGCTAGGGTTCCAAACATTATGGACGTGCAGAAGGCCCTTAACGAAGAGATCAACGACAGGAGGTTCTGGGAGGAGGTGACGTCGAAGTGCGTAGGGTGCGGGAACTGCAACTATGTGTGCCCCACATGCTTCTGCATAGAAGTGGAGGACGTCGTTGAGGGCGACCGCAGCAGGAGAGTTGGTATCTGGGCCGGCTGCCGCACCTACACATACGGTCTCGTTGCGGGAGGTCACTTCAGGCGCGAGCTGTACACAAGGTACAGACATTTCGTACTACACAAGTTTTTGTTTTACCCGAAGCAGGTGGGCGATGTCGGATGTGTTGGTTGTGGGAGATGCTCTACGTGGTGTCCTCTCGGGTTAGACCTGAAGGACGTGCTAAAGCACCTAACCGAGGTGAAAACGCGGTGAAGGATGCCCGCATGGCTAACCCATTTAAATTCAGGAAAGCTGCTGTCATCGACAAAGTAGGGGAGGCACCTGGCGTGTATACATATACAATCAAATACGACGAGGTACTCGAAGCATCGCCAGGGCAGTTCAACATGCTCTACGTCTACGGGCTCGGGGAGGTACCTATATCGCTGTCTAATATTCCAACCATAAAGAACGGTCAAACAATAATCCAACACACGGTTAGAGTCGTAGGAGCTGTGACTAGGGCGATCGTTTCGAGGTTGGAGATAGGGTCATTCGTAGGTGTTAGAGGGCCTTACGGGAACGGATGGCCGTTGAGAGATGTTGAGGGGAGGGACATCGTTATTATTGGTGGGGGTATAGGTATGGCGCCCCTGAGACCCGTAATTAAGTACATTGAGCGTTATCGTGGGAAGTTCGGAAGAGTGAACATATTGCTCGGTGCTAGGACCCCGAGAGATCTACTCTACAAGTACGAGCTTGATAGCTATTCTACGATCCCGAACACTAAGCTAGTACTGTCATCGGACACCCCTGCGGAGGGTTGGGAGCATCATGTAGGTTTCGTCACGGACCTTATAGACGGCGTCGACGTAGACGTGAGGAATGCCGTTGCTTTCGTGTGCGGTCCCGAGGTCATGATGCGTGTATCTACTAGAAAGCTTTTGGGTAGGGGGTTCAGGAAGGATGACCTATACCTCTCACTCGAGAGAAGGATGAGATGCGGTGTCGGTGTCTGCGGTACTTGCCAGTTCGGGCACTACTTCGTCTGTAAAGACGGGCCGGTCTTCAGATACAGCGATATCGAGGAATACCTCCTAGTCGAGGAGATATAGATGTACAAAGTTAGCTTGATAAAGCTGACCTCATGCTCTGGTTGTATAAGTGAGGTAGTGTACGCTTTCACATATAGCGACATAACAAATAACTACGGCATCGTGTACTCTACGGAGCTCACTGACTCCGGGGAGATGGGGGAGGTCGATATAGCGCTCATTGAGGGCTCTGTATCCGATGAGCAGCAGGAGAAGCTTGTGAAGAGCGTCAGAGCGAAAGCAAAGTTTGTTGCGGCTATAGGGACTTGCGCTATTATGGGTGGTATACAGAGCATGAGGGCAGATAGCGACATAGATATCGTTAAGGGAGCTGTCTACCCGGAGCCTCAGTATGTGGACGTCTACGGTGTGCCAAAGCCTATTACTGACGTCATAAATGTGGACTTCGCCCTCCCAGGATGTCCGATCAACGGCGATGCTTTAGTTCAGCTATTGAGGAAGTATGCTTTAGGAGGGCTACCCGTAGTGATACATGAAGTAGTTTGCGCTACTTGCAAGAGAAAGGGCTTGGAGTGCGTTACTGTTTCGAAAGGTGTGCCGTGTCTAGGCCCCATAACCATTAGCGGTTGTGGGGCTATCTGCCCATCATTTGGTAGAGGGTGCTATGGCTGCTTCGGGATTAAGCACTCTGATCTAAATAAAGAGAAGCTCGAAGCTTTCTCCAACCGCCTAGTAGAGCTGGGCGCGGGTAGGGAGGACCTGGAGGTGTCAATTAAAGGCTTCGGCTATAAGACGTATTCGATGCTGACAAAAGCCGCGAAAGATGGGAGGAGGTGACACAGCATGAAGACAGTGCTGACTAGGGTTGAGGGGGAGGGAAGCGCGGTGATCGTAGAAAGGGAGGGTTATGTAGATAGCGTGATCTACGAAGTCTCCGAGGCACCGAGATTCTTTGAGTACCTCGTCATAGGTAAGAGCCCGGAGAGGGTGGTGGATATCGTAAGCAGGATATGCGGCATATGTGGAACCTCCTACAACTTCGTTGCTTCCACGGCCTTCGAGAAGTGTTTTAGTGTGGATGTCGACTACGAGGTAGCTACTCTAAGAGAAGCCCTACACCTTGCGGAGAGGGTGAAGAGCCACATACTGCATCTCTTCTACTTGAACCTACCCGATCTTGTGGGGACAGCCTCATTTGAGGGGTTCCTACAGCGAAATCCTGAGCTTGCTAGGGATGCTGTGGCTGTCCTAGCATGGTCTAGGAAGGTCATGGAGGTGCTTGGAGGTAGGATGCATAACGTTGTCAACATGAAGATAGGTGGAGTCCATAAGGTACCGGATAAGAGCGATGTTGAGAGGGTTGCGAAGGAGTTAGGTTCTGTGATGAAGTCGTTCCTTGAGTTTGCGAGCTTCACGCTATGTCTTAGAGACTCTGATGAATCTGCATGGAAGACGGATGTGAGGGTCCATCAAGCATCCCTGTACACACCTACATATGAGTACCCCCACCACGGCGACAAAGTGTTGATGGATGGGGATGTATACAGTCTCTCAGAATTCTACGGGAACACCGTCAAGTATCAGCAGGTACCGTACTCAACAGCAATACACTGCAGAATTAAAGGCGTTGAAAGCTATGTTGTAGGACCCATAGCGAGGTTCAACCATTTCTACAGCAGCCTACACAAGGAGGTCAGGGACTTCCTGAGGGCACACGGGTGGGAGGCCCCACTAGGTAGCGTGAAGCAGAGCTATGTCGCCCGCATTGCCGAGACCTTCGACGCCCTCCTAACGCTCGAGAGATTCTTCGACGCTTTTAGGGGTATCGCCGTGCCCCGCACCGCTACCCCCGCAAAGGGGGAGTACGTGTGTGAGTATGCTGTAGAGGCTCCTAGGGGAATACTCTACCACAAATATGTCGTTAGGGATGGTAAGATAATAACATGCGATATTATAGCTCCCACAACACAGAACCTAGCTGCTATGAACGACATAGCGACAGCTACACTGCGAGGCAGGAGGGTCGACCCGAACGCCGTAGCCATGGTTAAGAAGATCGCTGTAGCCTTCGATCCGTGCTTATCATGCTCAGTGCATGCCCTACCCGTCAAGATCATTAAAGCCTACGATAACATCGCGGGAGTCTGACCCCCTCCCCGCCCTAAAGGACGAGGGTTCCCTTTAGGGGGCTCACTGGTTCCCCGCATCTGTTCGGGGCTACATCTGTCATCTGCGGGGCAGTCGGGGTGGTCAGAGATCCCCCCATCTTAGATAGGGCTACCCTCTCGATGTTCATTACAGCTACTGTGTCTCTATCTGCTTCGAACCCGCACCTAGGGCACTTGAATATTCTATAACCATTCTCCTTCATTTTGCTACTGCACCTTGGGCACTTAGTGGATGTATTCATGGGGTCTACTGCTACAGCTGGGACTCCGTGCTTTTCACACTGCCAGTCAATCCACTCGGAGATCCTCCTGTAGCTGAGTATTAGTAGGGAGACCTTGTGCTCCCGGGGGAGCTTCCTCAAGCTCTCTATCAACCCTGTTAAATCCTCCCTAGCGACTGCGTATTGGTGCCGCCTAGCTAATACTACAATTCTATGCGATGTCTTCTTAACCTAGTCCTCGACTATGCGTCTAGCCTTAGCGTGGTAGTGTGATATCCTCCTCTTAACACCCCTCCTCCTAAGCCAAGCATTATATCTAGGAGAGGAGTACTTCTTCTGGAGGCTCTCAGCTAGTTGCTTATAGTGTAGTGCCCACTCAATAGGGGTTTTAAACCTATATTCAAACAATGAACTACCAATTACAATATGCTTCTCATTGACATCCACCGCTAAGACCCCTCTTGGAGAGTATTTCCGTGGTCTAGGTATGTGTTTAGATACTTCGAGAACTAGTTTTCCATCCTTGAACATTGACCTAGCGTCTCCACTGGGATAGTCATCATACCTCATGTCCCAGCCAACAATCTCTAGTCTATAGCCTCTAAACAACTCCACATAGTTACCGTTAATTCTATAGCTATACTTATGCGTCAACCAGACCCTCAGAGCCTTGGCTCTAGGCATGTTGCCTCTATTAGGGTTGTTGAGCCATGACTTGGCAATAGCTATAGCCTCGCGGTAGCAGTCCTGAGCAACTTTAGATGGCAGTCCGTACCTCTCCTTGAGAGTGTTGTAGAGTAGACTATGTGCTTTACCAAGCGTTAATGCCTCGTTCTCGACCACTACTCTAATAGCGTGGTTTAACGCCTCTCTATACCTATACATGGGGCTCATCAACTCCCTAAATACCCCAAGCTCGGGGCTAACCCCCACTTTAACGGTCAGTGTTAAAGAGCCATGACTGACCGTTTGGGGTCTCAGCACGTTCTAGCTATGTGTCTACACCTGAGAACTTCCTGTGCCTTTCATGCTCATGTACTTCTCGTACCACTCCACAGCCAGTTTCAAGGCCCTAACGGCCTCCTCAGGGGTTCTGTAGTACGGTACGGACAGCTCCTTTTCCAGTTCTCTGGAGTGCTCCACTGTGTAGCTACCGCCGGGTGCTACTAACGCTACCGGTTTCCCTCTAAGGCCCCTCACCCCCTTGATTAGCTCAGCGAATTTCCTAGGGTCGAATGCCGGGGACTGCATGAGGGCTATAACGATCACGGAATCTACGTTCGGATCGTTGGCGACGGCCTCCACAGCTGCGGCATACCTCTCCGGAGGGGCGTCGCCGAGGATGTCCACTGGGTTGCTTGTGGAAGCAGCTGGGGGTAGGACCCTCCTCAACTGCTCTGTAGTGCTAGCTGCGAGCCGGGCTAGGTCTAGCCCTAGAGATTCTACGGAGTCTACCGCCAGGACTCCGGCCCCTCCGCCGTTAGTCACTATACCGACCCTCCTACCCTTAGGGATCATCCCCCTCGCGAACAGCTTGAGCACGCTTATCAGCTCCCCCAAGCCATCCACAGTCACAGCACCAGCCTGCCTTACCGCTGAGGCGAATACCTCACCCCTACCAGCTAGGGAACCTGTGTGTGAGGTTGCTGCCCTACCGCCGGCCTCTGTCTTACCGCCTTTGAGGACCACCACCGGCTTACTCCTAGCTACAGCTTTCCTCACACTCTCCATGAACCTCCTGCCGTCCTCAACTCCTTCAACGTACATCGCGATCACGGTGGTCCTAGGGTCCTCCGCTAGGTACTCCACCAGCTCCCACTCCTTTATGTCTGCAGCGTTACCGTAGCTTACGAACTTGCTCAGCCCTATGCCGGCCTCAGCTAGCCAGTCAAGTATAGCGGCACCAAGAGCACCTGACTGCGACAGGAACGCCACGCCCCCAGCTCCAGGCTTCGCCTGCCTATCGTTCGGGTTGAATATTGTGTCGAGCCCGCTCCAGGGGTCATACACACCGAGGCAGTTCGGCCCTAGGATACGCATACCGCAGGATCTAGCCGCACTAACGAGCTCGGCTTCGAGCTTAGCTCCTTCAGGGCCCGTCTCCTTGAAGCCCGCGCTAACAACTATGGAGACCCTAGTACCCAGGCCGCAGAGATCCCTCACCACCTCAGGTGTCGAGCCAGCTGGGACAGCTACTACCGCTAAGTCCGGAGCCTTAGGCAGGTCCCTCACGCTCCTATAGCACCTCAAACCGAGGACGCTGTCGTACTTGTAGTTAACTGGCAGTATCTCTCCCTTGAACGTGGCGAGCAGGTTCTCGAGGACCGCCCTACCTACAGTACCCGCCCTCTCCGAAGCCCCAACGACCGCTACGCTCCTCGGGTTAAACAGCCTGTGTAGCCACTCCAACATTGCCCAAATTAACACTAGGGAGGCACTACAAAAAAGCGTGGCACCCTAGGAGAGTCCCAGACACCGAGCCTTCTCGGCTGTATTGAGTTAGCACATAAACAACACGTCAACTACCTCGGGAACTTTGAGTACTATCGTGCTCCACCGCAGCAGATATTTTGCGTTCGGAGCGCTCTCCGGTGGTCGTAGCTATGGTTAGCTCCTCAATCCACGTTAGAAGGGCCTCCGAGGGGGACTTGAAGGATATCTGCAGGATAATGCTCTCCACAGACCCGTACCTGACCCTCAGGTACACGGAGGACATGTGCTACGACGTCGCGGTCTCCGGGTTAGAGGAGGGCTGGGTAGGGGTTGCCGAGTATGGTGGAGAGGTCGCCGGCTTCATAATTTTCAGGGTATTCGATGGTTTCCCGCTGGGAGGGTACGTGAGGGCCTTAGCTGTTGATGAGAGGTTCCGCGGCATGGGTGTTGGGAGGGCCTTAATGAGCTACGCAGAGGAGAAGATATTCAGGTATAGGAGGAACGTCTTCCTACTAGTATCGTCATTCAACTACAGGGCAATGAGGTTCTACAGATCGTTAGGGTATGAACCTATCGGGGAGATAAAGGACGCCATCATTGAGGGGGCGTCTGAGTACATATTCCGTAAGAAGAGACCCTCCACTTCCTAAGGTGTCTAACTCCCTCGCTTTTCAGGGCGGAACCTTCAGCTAGAGAACCCTCGGAGCCCGACCTTAAGGTTAATAACCGTAGACGCCGAGTTCAGGCGGGGTTCCCATGATAGTGGATACGAAGGTTGTACCGGAGTTTAGAGTACCTGGAAGTAGGTCGATTAGAGTGGCTTTAGATCCTAGACTAGGCAATTACGATAAAGCTACGGTCACCGCTGTCACCATAGAGCCTGGGGGCACTACGGGACTCCACCAGCACACATCCGACGAGCTGATATATGTAGTCTCCGGTAGGGGTAGGGCTACCCTGGTAGATGGGGAAGTGAAGCTGGAGAGGGACGTAGAGGGAGGTTACATCATAGTAGCTAGAGCGGGGGTCAAGCACGAGACCAGGAACACCGGCGATGAGCCCTTGAAGCTCTACTGCGTCTTCATACCACCGCTACCAGCAGAGGGATACTTCGCGGAAGCTCTTAGGCTAGCTAAGAGCTCGAGGTAGGGTATACCCACATACATAAGGACAGCTGTTTCAGTGAGCTTGTTCTTTTGTGATGAATTAGGTGCTCGATATGTGGGGTCTCCGGGGTGGCCCCGAACGCCCCTAGGGCGGGTGCTACCCAAAGAAGCGATGCTGGGGATGAGGCGATGACGATAAAACTATATAAATCTGTGCACGAGCTGGACTCTCGATGTCGTAGCTTAAAGTATATCTTGCTATGGATGATCTATATAGAGCCATTCTCCGTTCTTCGAGAGGAAGTCCTTCCTCTCCTTTTCCGTTGTCGGTCTCACAGCGAACTCGCAGTACCCATCGCCATCGGGAACGCACCTGGTGTGTACTAGCTTGTAGTTCGGGTTGTAGGCCATGTACTTAGCGACGTCCATGTAGCAGTAGAGGCGGCCGAGCTTATCCTCGCCAAGTTCCCTCCAAACCTTCGCTAGTACACACCCGTACGCCCTAACCCTCTTCTCACCCTCAACTTCGACTACCTCGATCTTGTCGTGCATACCGTAAGGTGGGATCCTGTACGTGGGGGCTTTATCGAAGTTCTCGGGGGTGGGTTCCAGTCCCATCCCCACTACCTCCTCCCCAGTCTTCTCACCTATGATCCTACCGTACTCCTTTATGGCTCTGGCAATCACCTTCAAACCCCTCTCCGCACCCAGCTCCTCAATTATGGCCTTAGCGTAGGCTATGTGGAGTAGTGCCAGCCTCCTCGACACGCTCTCGATCCCTCGCTTCGCCTCCCCGAGCGGGACTACCTCACCCACCTTACCTCACCTCGTACACAAGATCCCTCACTACCTTAGATTTCACTGCGGGCTCCACGGTTATGTCCCCGGTAACGGGTGTTTGACACGCTAGGCAGCTCCTACCGTTAACGAGGAGGGTACACCCGCCGCAGACTCCGTACCTGCACGCAGCGTGGCTGTAGTACGCTAGGCTCGGGTCGATGTTCTCGTATATGTAGTCGAGAACGTCTAGGACGGTCATCCCGTCGGCTAGGGGCACCTCGTAGGTCCGGTAGTGGGGTTCTCTATCGGTGCGGGGGTCGAACCTGAACACCGTGACTTTTACTCTCTTCCAAGACACGTATACCACCCCTAGTGCGACCCACCTACGTCTGAGTGAGCCAGCATCATCTCCCTCATCATCTCCCAGTACGGTACGATGCCTGTGGGTGGTGGCATCAGCGTCACTGCGACAGGTCTTGCGGTGAACTCAGCCTCTTCACCAACCCTCCTCACAACCACCTCCTTAAGCCAGTTACGGTTGTCTGTGTGTGGGCAGTCTAAGCGGTAGTGAACGCCCCTGCTCTCAGTGCGCATAAGGGCCGACTTAGCCGATATCTCAAGTAGCAGCACGATGTTCTCGAGCTCGAGGGCCTCAACCCACTCTCTATTGTACCTCTCACTCTTTGAGGTAGTGTAGAGCCTGGGGAGGTCCCTCCTCCTAATCACCTCTAGGAACTCTATGAGCTCCTCCAAACCCCTCCGCTCCCTCACGGGGCCCAGCTTCTCGTGGGCAAGCCTCTGAATCCTCCTCAAGAGCTCCACCGGTTTAACCCCCTCCTCACGCCTCAGAGGGCCGCGCACCCTCTCCTCCAGCCTCTTAATCTGCTCATCATCGACCTCGGGTAGGCTGGCACCCTTAGCGTACTCAGCAGCCATCTCACCTGCTATAGCCCCCTCAACAATCATTTCCGTAGTGGCTGCTGCGACCCTGTTAGCCCCGAAGACCCCTGTAGAACACTCACCAGCTGCGAACAAGCCCGGCACGCTCGTCCTCATGTTTTCATCTACTACTAACCCACCGTCAAAGTACTCAGCAGCCGGCCCGACCTCGATCGGTACCCTATCCCTCAACATCTTAGCCAGCTCCGAGAAGTCCACCCCCTTAAACCTCCAGTTAGGGTAGAACTTAGTGACCCTCTCCTCGTACTCCTCCCACGGTACGTCCCCCACATCGTAGTACACCCCTCCATGTGGGGACCCTCTCCCCTCCCTAACCTCGAGTGCCGACGCTATCGAGATGAAGCACTTGTTCCACTCCATTGAGGTACCGTACTTAACGACCACCGGATCATACTTCCTCAGGAACTCCTCACCCCTGCAGTTAGTGAGCCTCCCTCCAGCTAAGCTGTGAAGTATGTACAGGAAGAGGTTCCCCCGCCACTTAGGGGGCCAGTACACTATGTTGTTGCAGAAAGTCACGAACTCCATGTTCGCGAGATACGCCCCAGCCCTGTAGGCTGCGGCGACCCCGTCCCCGGAGAGCTCCCGCGACCCTGCGTTAGGGTCGTAAGCCTTGTGCCACCCACCGGTAGCCATCACCACGGACTTAGAGCGGAACACCATGGTCTCCCCAGTCTTCAGGTCAAGCCCGAAGGCGCCGGCAACCCTCCCACCGCTCAGCAACAGATCCACAACCATCACGTCATCAACCACTTCAACACCGCTCTCCCTAGCCCACCTCAGTAACACACCCGCAATAGACTCCCCAGTCGTGTCAATAGCCCTCTCCGCACTACCGAGCACCTCAAGCCCTCGATCCAACAGCTCTCCCACCCTCCTAGCAGCATCCCGCACGTAAACCTCGACAAGCCTCTGATTGTTTAAGTAAAAGCCCTGCGTCACTATATCATTCATCCACTTCTCCGGACTGTCGTCAGGGGCCCCAGGAAAGCCGAACTCACGCAAACTCCTCCCGTCGAGAGTTAGATCAGCACCAGCTAAGAGAGTCGCCCCGCTTCTCCCCGCCCTACCCTTACTCACTAGCAAGACACTAGCACCCCTCTCCGCAGCCGCTATTGCGGCCCTTAAACTAGCCCCACCTCCACCAACAACTAAGACATCAGCAACAGCCACCCTTACCAACACGACCGCCAAGCAGTTTCCGCTGGCCTCCTTTAATCTATCCATGCCACCACAACCCGCACCCACCACCTAGAGTTTCACAGCGCCTTGACTGCGATGCCTCACAATGTTGCGTGCGGGAAGGCTGCGACTCGTTCGAGGATGGGGACATGGGTTGGGTGTGCTGACCTCCCCCACCCTCTAGGGTTAGGCTTTCAGTTGTTAGTGTTAGATTTGTAGGACATAGGGCTCCG